>Ga0207644_10000142_pt1 | contig 51611 bp, 49 predicted proteins | sample KBSS73metaG_FD_184326 | JGI IMG/M metagenome (GOLD analysis project Ga0207644, IMG submission 184326) | Switchgrass rhizosphere microbial communities from Kellogg Biological Station, Michigan, USA - KBS S7-3 metaG (SPAdes) (version 2) | ecosystem: Host-associated > Plants > Roots > Rhizosphere... | reverse complement strand
GCTCCTGTTCGGCGACGAGGTTCACCGGGCCGATCCGCTCGCGCTCCGCCGTGAGCCGCTCGAGCATTGTCGCTTCCTCGTCGGCGTTGCGCGGCTCGTCGGCGTCGAAGCCGAGCTTCTCCGGCAATCGCTGGGGCACGACCTCGAACTTCTCCACCGCCGCCCGGGCGAACTCGGCGCTGCGGGCCTGCTGCGCCTCGGCCCGTGCCGCCGCGGCCGCCCGCCGTTCGCGCGTGTCGGCCGAGCTTTCGTTGGCGGCAGCGACAGCTTGAGCTGCCATAACCACGGCTTCCTCGGCTTCCCGCTCGGCTGCAGTCGCTTCGCCGATCCACACCTGGCTCTGGTCGTTGGCATGTTCGAGCTCGGCGATCTTGGCGTCGAGCTCCGCCGGCTCCTTCTGAAGCTCCGCGCGCTCCGCGACTTGGCTCTTCTGCCGCTCCACCGCAGCCGCGAGGCGCTGCTCGGCATCGCCCTGGCGCTTGCGCCATTCCGCCTGCTCGCGGCCCGCGGCGCTGTGGCGCTCGCGGTCGGCCGCCGTCTCGCGCGCCTTGGTCGCCGCTTCGGCCCTCTTGTCGGCAACTGCCGAGGCAGCCGTAGCGGCTGATGCCCGCGCAGCCTCGGTCTGATGCTCGATCGCCGCCGGGTCGGGTAGGGCGGTCAGCGACCGCTCCGCAGCTGTCACGGCTTCAGTCGCCGCACCGAGCACGGGCTGGAGGTCGGCCTGCCTCTGCTCGAGGCTCGAGCGCTGCGCTTCGATCCGCTCCAGCGCTGCCGCTGCGGAATCGATTGCCCGCGCGGCCTCGCGTGCGTCGCGCTCAGCGGAAAGCGCCGCGGTTCGTGCTTCCTCGGCCTCGCGGCGGCACTGCTCCATCTGCGCCAGGACCCGATCGCGGTCCGACGTCGCATCGGTTACCGCGGCCTCGATGCCCGGGAGCTCCTTGGCCAATGCCGCGAGGCGATTGGCGCGTAGCAGCCGCTCGGCTGCCGCAGCGCCCGCGCCGCTCGCGACAAAGCCATCCCAACGCCGCATCTGCCCGTCGGGCGTAACCAGACGCTGTCCAATGGCAAGCGGTTGGCCCTTGTCCTCATCCGCCACCGCAACCTGCTTCAGCCGGCGCAGCAGCTCCTTCGGCGCTTGCACATGGTCGGCCAGACATTCCGTGCCTGCAGGAATCGGCGGGTCGCCGGGAAGCGCATCGCTGCCCTGCCAGCGCCGCGGCCCATCGCCGCCTATCGCGGCGTCTGCATCCTCGCCAAGCGCTGCTGCCAACGCACGCTCATAGCCCGGCTCCGCCTTGAGGCTGGCGATGGCCGCACCCCCGCCATGCTCGAGCGCTCGCGCCAGGGCGTCATGCTCTGACCGGACGGCCGACAATGCCGCCCGAGCCGAAGCGAGCCGGCTCTCGGCCGTATCGCGTTCCTCCGCGGCTGCGGCGCGTCCCTGCTCGGCCTCCACCCGCCGGGCTTCGGCGGCGGCCAGCGTTTTGGCGGCCGCCGCTGCTCTCGCCTCGGCTTCGTCGCGAGCGTGCGCTTGCTCGCTGCCGTCTCCGAGCGCGTGCAGTTGTTCAGCGAGCTTGTGTTGCTCCTGTGCCGTACGCGCGAGCTGTGCCTTGGCCGCCTCGAGTGCGGCTTCGGCGACCCGCCGCTCGGCGCGCATCGCCGCCTGCCGTGCAAGCAACTCGGCCAGCGCGGCCTCGGCCTCGCGCGATGCTGTTTCAGCGGCGCTGAGCTCAGTCGCGATCCGCGCCGCATGCGCCTCCGCATCCTCCAGCCGGCGGCCGATCGCCGTCCGCTCTTCCTCCAGCTGCGCGATGGCCCGCGCCGCGTCGCCTTTCAGCGCCTCCTCGCGCTGCATGTCGCCGGCGAGCGAGGCATCGAGCCGATCGAGCTCGCTCAGCCGCCGTGCAACCGTGTCCCGCCGGGCGCGTGCGTTCGCCAGTCGGTGTGCCAGCTCGTGCCCCTGCTCGCGTACCTCGGCTAGCGCGTTACGCTTCAGTGTCAGTTCCGCTGTGACGCGTTCGTGCGCAGCCTGTGCCTCGACGATCGCCTGGTGGATGCGCTCCACTTGCTCGGCGGCGGCCTTGGCTTCGGCGGTCGCCGCCTCTGCTGCCCGCTCCGCCTCTGCCCAGCGCGCGTGAAGAAGACGCCCTTCGACTCCGCGGATCTGCTCAGTCAGCTTGCGATAACGCTCGGCAGCCCGTGCCTGGCGCCTCAGCTGCGCCGCCCGCTGCTCCTGGTCGCCGAGAATCTCGCCGAGCCGCGCAAGATTGGCTTCGGCGGCGCGCAGCTTCTGCTCCGCATCCTTGCGCCTCGCATGAAGTCCGGAGATGCCCGCCGCTTCCTCGAGCAGTTGGCGCCTCTCAACCGGCTTGGCGGCGATGACCGCGCCGATCTTTCCCTGGCTGACGAGCGCAGGGGAGTGGGCACCGGTAGCAGCATCGGCGAACAGCAGCGCGACGTCCTTGGCGCGGACGTCGCGGCCGTCGATCCGGTAGGCCGACCCTGCGCCGCGCTCGATCCGACGCGTGACTTCGCTTTCGCCGGCGTCTTCCTCGTCTACCTCGCGCTCAATCAGGATCGACACTTCGGCAAAGTCGCGCGGCGGGCGCGTCGCGGTCCCGGCGAAGATCACGTCGTCCATGCCGCCGCCGCGGAGCGACTTCGGGCTGGATTCGCCCATTGCCCAGCGGATTGCTTCGAGTAGGTTGGACTTGCCGCAGCCATTAGGGCCGACGACGCCGGTCAGGCCCGGCTCGATCCTGAGCTCGGCCGGCTCGACGAAGCTCTTGAAGCCGCTGAGCTTGAGCCGCCGTAACTTCAAAGCCTGACTTCCCTCCCTCTAAGGCGCCTAGCGGCCGAGCGCCGCCTTGAGCTGCGGCTCAAGCTGGTTCCACGTGCCGGTGTCTTTCACCAGCCCGCCGTTGATCAGGAACGTCGGCGTCCCCTGGAAATCCGGGTGCTGCTCGGTTGCGTCGCTGGTCATCTGGACCAGCTGGTCGACGCTCTTGAGGTTGGCCAGGCATTGGCCGCTCTTCGCTGCCGGCACGCCGTGCGAAGCCGCCCAAGCGTCCAGCCCGGCGAACTTGGCCATGCCGACGAACTGCTGCTGTGGCGGGAGGTCGGCCAGCTTTTGAAGCTCGTCCTTCGGCGTTCCGGCTGCCTTGCCGAACCACACGGGCTGATCCTTGTACAAGGCACGTACCAGCGGGAAGAAGCTTCGTGCGCCGTTGCAGCGCGCGATCAATGCCGCGGTGAGGTCGGCGGCATCGCGGACATAGTTGCGGAATTCCCAGCTGACCTGGCCCGATTTCACATAGTTGGCGAGCAGCGTCGGAACGCCTTCCTCATCGAACCGCCGGCAGTGCGGGCAGGTCAGCGACCCATATTCGACCAGCTTCACCTTGGCCTTTGGATTGCCGAGAACGAACCCGCCGGCGGGCGTCGCAGCGACCACGTGGGTCCAATCGGTCACCCGCGCGGCAGGCTTGGCGGCGGGCTTCGCCGCCGCCGGCGATGCCACCACCAGCATCGACGCCAAACCGAGGAGAAGGCCTTTGCGCATTACTTCAGCGCATCCTTCAGCTGCGGCTCGAGCGTCTTCCAGTCGCCGGTCTTCGCCAACATCTTGCCGTTGATGATGAACGACGGGGTCCCTGAGAACTCGGGGTATTGCGAGTTCACGTCGCTCATCACCTGCACCTCGCGGTCGATCATCTTCTGGTCGGCGAGGCATTGGTTGCTCTTCGCCTGCGGGACGCCGCGAGCTGCCGCCCAATCCTGCAGGCCCAGCAGGGTCGCCCATTCCACGAACACCTGATTGGTCGGCAAGTTCTGGATCTGCTCGAGCTTCTCCTTCGGCGCTGCCTGAACCTTCGCCTCCAGGGTCGGCTGGTCCTTGTACAGGGCCATGGTCAGCGGGAAGAAGGTCTTCACCCCGCCGCAGCGCGCAACGATGTCCGCGGCGACGTCGATCGGCCCGTGAATCGCATATGGCCGGAATTCCCAGCTGACATTGCCGGTCTTCACGTAATTATCGACCAGCTGCGGCGAGCCTTCATCCTCGAACCTCTTGCAGAAGGGGCAGAAGAGCGAACCGATCTCGACCAGCTTCACCTTGGCGTTGGGGTTGCCCATCACGAAGCCGTTGGCCGAGGTCTCGTTGACGACGTCGGCCCAGCTGCCGCCCGGCGGCGGGTTCGCCGTGGTGACGATGATCTTGTCTTCAGGGGCGGCGCTCGTGCCGCCGGCTTCGTTCTTCTTGTTGCACCCGGCGAGTGCCAGGACTGCCATGCTGCACGCCAGGAGAGTGCCGACCTTCATCAATTAGCTCCGGTTGATAGCGGGTATCGGGTCGTCGTCCTCGGGCGAGAGCGACGGAGGGCCGCTGCTAGCGGCAATTTGCGCCGCAAGCGACTCCAGGCAGTTCCGGAGCTCAGGGTCGGCGATTTCGCGGAGACCTTCGCCAAGCTCCTTCGGCACCGGCCGCAGCTGCGGGCGCTCCGGCCTCGGCGTCGCCGTGGGGAGCTTCCCTTGCCTGAAGACGATACGGTTGATCGCCGCATATCCGAAGAAGCGGTTGACCCGCTCGACGATCATGGGGGTCAGATGCTGGATGAGCGGGGCATGCGCGCCTTCGACCAGCAGGGTCAGCACGCCTCCGGCCTTATGCCCGGCCGGGAACTTGATCGATTCCGGGCTGGAGACCTTGGAATAGCGCACGCCGACGATTTCGCCCCAGCGGCTGACGATCGAATGCTGGACGAAGCCGAAGCGGCGGAACGACTGGCCGCCGATGTCGCCGACAAGCTCGCCGGCCGCACGCGCGCGGCAGCTCCGCGGCGAATCTTCTTTGTCCGGCAGCCTCTTCGACATAGGCCCTGACCATGCCATAGCGAAAAGGTGACCGCCAACACCGCCGAGCGCCTGATTCAACATTATGTGGATAACTTCCGACGGTTGCCGTGGCGCTCACCTCCGGGAGCTTCGCCGCCTGATCCCTACCGTGTCTGGCTGAGCGAAGTGATGCTCCAGCAGACCACCGTCGCCACCGTTACGCCGCGGTTTGAGCGGTTCGTGGCGCGTTGGCCGACGGTCGAAGAGCTTGCTGCAGCCAGCGACGAGGCCATCCTCGCGGAGTGGGCGGGGCTCGGCTATTACGCACGGGCCCGCAACCTCATCGCCTGCGCTCGCGAAGTGGCGCAGCGGCGCGGCTTTCCGAGGACAGCTGCGGAGCTGCGGCGACTGCCGGGCATCGGCACCTATACGTCGGCTGCAATCGCAGCGATCGCGTTCGGCGAGAAAGCCGCTGCAGTCGATACCAATGTCGAGCGGGTGGTCGCTCGCGTCCATGGCCTCAAGACTCCGTCACGATCCGAGATCGAGCGCCTGACCCTCGACATGCTGCCCGCCGACCGCCCCGGCGATTTCGTCCAGGCCATGATGGACCTTGGCGCCACGATCTGCCGTCCGCGCAATCCCCGCTGCGGCCATTGCCCCCTCAGCGCCGACTGTGCCGCTTTCGCCGGCGGCAACCCCGAGGCCTTTCCCGAGCGTCGGGACCGTGCTTCGCGTCCGCACCGCCACGGCGTCGCCTGGTGGATCGAGCGCGCTGGCTCGGTGTGGCTGGTCCGCCGCCCTGCGATGGGCGTCCTCGGCGGGATGGCGGCGCTCCCCGGCACAGACTGGACCGACGCTCAGGCCGTTGCCGTCAACGCCATCGCCACCGTCCGTCACGTCTTCACTCATTTCTCACTGGACCTGGCAATCGTCCCTCGCGCCGAGACGGAAGGCCAGGGTTGGTGGCAGCCTGTCGAGCGTCTCGACGAGGCTGGCCTGCCGACGCTCTACCGCAAGGCCGTCATGGCCGCGCTTGCAGCGAGTCATAAACTTGCCGCCTGAGCCCTTCTTCAGCGGACCGGGCCTCGACCGTGCCGATGCGCTTCGCACGGTGCCCGATGAACTGGAAGCGCTGGCTGGCCGCCCGGATGGGCGCCAGCTGAAGTGGCACGACGGCTTGCCCGAGCTGGATCCCGATGGCCGGCTTGTCTGGACGGAGGTGGACGGCGCGCCGCTGTTCCTCGGTCTCCACGACGGATCGCCGCGCTTCAGCCCTGTTCCGAATGACATTCAGGTCAGTGCCTTTTCGGCATTTCCGTTGATGGCGATCCTCGATGCCAATGACGCGCCGCTGTTCGCCGCGGCAATGAGCCTTGCCCGCTGGCACGCCCGCCATCGATTCTGCGCCAATTGCGGGCAGCCGAGCGAGCTTGTCCGTGGCGGCTGGTCCCGTCGTTGCCCGGCATGCCAAGCCGAGCATTTCCCGCGCGTCGATCCGGTCGTGATCATGCTCGCCGAGCATGATGGCAAGGTACTCCTCGGCCGGCAGCCCCATTATCCGGCAGGTCGCTTTTCCGCGCTGGCCGGGTTTCTCGAGGTCGGCGAGAATCTCGAGGCAGCCGTCGCCCGGGAGCTTTACGAGGAAGCCGGTATCCGCGTGAGCAACATTCGCTACGTCGCGAGCCAGCCCTGGCCCTTCCCTTCCTCGCTGATGCTTGGCTGTCGGGCCGAGGCGGAAAGCGAAGAGATCGCCATCGACACGGCTGAGCTAGAGGATGCGCGCTGGTTTACCCGGGACGAGGTCGCTGCCGCGCTCGCGGGCTCACCCGCTGCTACATTTCAGCCGCCGCCCAAAGCGGCAATCGCGCGCACCTTGCTTGAGCGCTGGCTCGCCGCTTGATGAACTGAAAAGTCCCTCTTAAGAGGCAGGCCAACTTCTATACCTCCCGGTTCCGGGATCAGCAGGGAAGCTTCATGGACGACCGTTTCAACACCATCGCCGGTTGGGTGCTGTTCGCTGGAATCATCGCGCTCGGATCGTCGATCGTCGCTGGCGAAGTCTTCCATTCGGAGCGCCCGGAGAAGGGCGGCTACCCCATCGCCGGCGTCGAACAGGAAGGCGAGGGCGGTGCCGCTGCCGAGCAGCCGATCGAGGTCTATCTCGCCAAGGCCGATCCCGCGAAGGGCCAGCAGATATTCAACAAGTGCGCGGCCTGCCACAATGCCGACAAGGGCGGCGCCAATCAGCTCGGTCCGAACCTATGGGGCGTGCTCGGTGAGCCGATCGGCCAGGGCAAGGGCTTCGCCTTCTCACCCGCGCTATCCGGCAAGGGCGGCAACTGGGACTGGGATAATCTCAGCCAGTGGCTGTCGAGCCCGAAGGCTTTCGCGCCCGGGACCAAGATGACTTTCGCGGGCCTCAGCAACCCCGAGGATCGCGCCAATGTCATGGCCTTCCTCAACTCGCATAGCGATGCGCCCAAGCCGCTCCCGGCGGCGCCTGCCGCTGCTGCAGCTGACGCCTCGTCTGCCAAGCCCGGCACCGGCCCCAACAACGGCCCGCAGAAGGCGGAGAAGGAGCCGACGCTTCCCGCGTCGGCGGCCAACAAGACTCCTCAGACCAGCGGCGGCGAGGCCGGCGGCAAGACCAAGCCCTAAAGGGCGCTCATTCTGGCGGGCCGGTCTGGATGACCGGCGCGGCCGGGTGGTCGGCATAGAATTTCTGCACGAATTCCCACGCCTCGTTGGCGTCCTCGGTCCAGTGGATGAGGTCGAGGTCGTGCGGCGCGATCACGCCCTCCTCGACCAGGCCTTCGAAATCGACCACCCGGGTCCAGAATTCGCGTCCGAACAGCAGGATCGGTAGTGGCCTGACCTTGCCGGTCTGGATCAGCGTCAGCAGCTCGAACATCTCGTCGAACGTGCCGAATCCGCCCGGGAACACTGCGACGGCCCGCGCCCGCAGGAGGAAGTGCATCTTCCTCAGCGCGAAATAGTGGAACTGGAAGCTCAGGTCCGGGGTCACGTAGCGGTTCGGCATCTGTTCGTGCGGAAGCACGATGTTGAGGCCGATCGACTGACGCCCGGCCTCGGCAGCGCCGCGGTTGGCGGCTTCCATGATCGATGGTCCGCCGCCCGAGCAGACGACGAAATGCTTCTTGCCTTCCTCGTCGCAGCCGCACTGGCTGGCGAGCTTCGCGAGCTCGCGGGCGATCTCGTAATAGTGCGCCTTGGCCTTCAGCCGCTCGGCGATCTTCTGTTGCTGATCGTTGGTGGCCGCTGCGACGAGCGCGTCCGCCATCTCGGGCGAAGGGATTCGCGCCGATCCGTAGAAGACGAAGGTGGAGCCGATGTCGGCCTCGTTGAGCAGCAGCTCGGGCTTTAACAGCTCGAGCTGGAAGCGAACGGGGCGCAGGTCCTCGCGCAGCAGGAACTCGGTGTCCTGGAAGGCGAGCTTGTAGGCGGCGCTGTCGGTCTGTGGGCCGGAAGGCACATGCTCGGCTGACCGGGCGTCTACTGCTGAGCTTGGGAAAATCCGCTTTGGCGGCAGTGGTTGTGAAGTCATTGCTGCCGGTTAGCGGCAAAGATTCGCCGCGTCACGCCATGGAGGCAGCGGGCGGCGCTTGACCGCTGTTGTTGCGGTGGCAAACTTCGCTGGAGGGGGAACGGCGAATGAATGATCGGTTGGACAAAGGCGTCGAGCTTTGGCCGCTTCGTCCGTGGATCATGGCGGGCCTTTGCTCTCTCGCCGGCTTGGCATTCCATCTCCTGACCAATCACCACTGGTACACCGATCCGCCGCTTGCCGCCTGGCGCCAGGCGGCGGCTACGCTTGTCGCCGTTTCGACCATGTCGTTCGTGCTGACCGTCGAGCAGCGCCGCTGGACCTGGGCAGCGGGCTTCGCTCTCGTCTGGGGCCTGGTGATTGCGTTCGTGGGCTGGTTCACCGCGGGCTACAATTACGACGCGACCATCTTCGAATTTCCCTACCTCTCGGGCCTATTCGCGGTGTTGATCGCGGCGCCTTTGTTCCAGACCGTCCGCGACGAGGGCCGATGGTCGCTGCCCTATCCCCAGTTGCACGGGCATGCCTGGGCCGATGCCGTGATCGGCGCCGCCAGCCTCGGCTTCACCGGCATCGTGTTCCTGATGAGCCTGCTGATCGCCGGCCTGTTCGATCTGATCGGGATCGAGCAGCTCAAGCACCTTCTCGAAAAGAATTGGTTCGAATGGATGCTCGGCGGCTTCGCGTGGGGGGGCGCGGTCGGCCTCCTGCGCGAGCGCGACCGTTTGCTGCCGATGCTGCAGCGGCTGGTACGCATCGTCCTTGGCGTGCTGGCACCGGTGCTCGCCGTGGCGCTGGTGCTGTTTCTCGTCTCGATCCCCTTCACGGGCCTGCACAAGTTCTGGAGCAGCGGGGTACCGACGACGCCGCTGCTGCTGCTCGCGGGCGCTGGCGCAGTCCTTCTCGCCAACACCGTCTTCGCTGAGGATGCGGAGAGCCGCTCCGACAACAAGGTCCTCCGCTGGGCCTCGGCGGCTCTGGTGGTGGTGGTTCTCCCGCTCGCGGGCATCGCTGCGCTGTCGATCGGCATCCGCATCCAGCAATATGGCTGGACGCCGGAGCGCATGTGGGGCGTCGTCGCCGTGTTTGTCGCCGTCGCCTACGGGCTTGCCGGCTGGTACTCAATCTGGCGCGGAGGGCTGAACTTCGATGAACCGCTCCGTCCGCTGCAGACCAAGCTCGCCCTTGGGTTGTGCGGCCTGGCGCTGTTCCTCGCGCTTCCGATCATCGACTTCGGCGCGATCTCCGCGCGCTCGCAAGTTGCCCGGCTGCAGAGCGGCAAGGTCACTCCCGCCAAGTTCGACTGGGCCGCACTGGCGTTCAAGTTCGGGCCTGCCGGGCGCGCCGAGCTGACGCGGATCAGCCAGACCGGCCCTGCCGACATGCGCACGATGGCAGCGACCGCGCTCAAGGCGAAGAACCGTTGGGACATAAGCGAGCAGAGCATCGTCGCCGGTCCTCCGCCCGTCGAGATCAGCGTCGTCCCTTCCACCGCGGTCGTCCCGCCCGATCTTCGCCAACTCCTCCTCAAGGGTGAGAAGGGCCAGGATGCCTTCTGCTCCGAAGGCGGTGCCTGTCGGGTCTATCCGCAGCCCGATCGGGCCAACTACGTCGTCTTCATGGACGGCTGCGCCAACCTGTCCCCGGCCAGCCGCAACGATCCGAAGGTCACGTGCTTGCGTAGGCTTGGGGTGTTTGCGCAGCAAAAGGGCAAGTGGGCCAACATCCATTCAGACCCGAGCATAAGAACCTCGGCGACCGAAGCCGCTTCGCTGAAGCAGGAGAGCGACGCCCTCGATCGCGGTGACGTCCGGATCGTCCCCGTGGAGCAGCACCAGGTCGCGGTCGGCGGCGAGAAAGTGGGCGATCCGTTTTAGTTACACGGGTGACACTTGATGCTTAGTCGGAACCGCCCAAATCATGTCGCATGATCGACATCCGCCCGTTCAATAGCCTCGGCCACGCCAACCACGGCTGGCTCGACGCGCACCATCATTTCTCCTTCGCCAATTACTATGACCCCTCCCGCATGGGCTGGGGCCGCATCCGCGTCTGGAATGACGACACGATCGGCGCGCAGAGTGGCTTTCCGCCGCACCCGCACCGCGACATGGAGATCATCACCTACGTCCGGACCGGGGCGATCACGCACCAGGATTCGATGGGCAACAAAGGCCGCACCGCGGCCGGCGACGTCCAGGTGATGAGCGCCGGGACCGGCGTTACGCATGCCGAATATAACCTCGAGGATGAGGCGACGACGCTCTTCCAGATCTGGATCGAGACCGACCGGCCCTCGGCACCGCCGAGCTGGGGTGCGATGCCCTTCCCGAAGGAATCGCGGGATGGCGCCTTTCAGTTGCTGGCAAGCGGCGAAAAGGATGACGGGGTGCTGACGATCAACGCCGATGCGCGGATCCTTGGCGCGACTGTAAAGGCGGGTGAATCGATCGCGATCGACGCGTCGCCGGACCGCCACCTCTATCTCGTGCCGAGCGGGCGGGTGAAGGTGAACGGTATCGAAGCCAGCTCGCGCGACGGCGTTGCCATCACCGGCGAGACCAAGGTCGAGATCGAGGCCGAGGACGACAGTGAGCTGGTGCTGGTCGACGCGCGATAAGACTTGGGTTTCGCGCCGGTTCATTTAGGCTGTGCTTGAATAGCCTGCATGAGGCGGGCATGAGCGCGCGTCGCGGCCTGGGGTGGCGGCGACTCAAGCACTTAAGTGGGAGTGGGATGACGGCGATTTCGCGCGTGTTGGCGGCTTTGGCGGCGGTGGCATTGGCCGCGGCTCCCTCGATCGCGTTTGCGCAGAGCACGGTCACGCCTGCGCCCACGACCAACTCGACCAACCCCGACGCGGTTGGTCCGACCGAGCTTCAGAACTTCAGCCTGAAGGGCACCGTCACGCGGCAGGCCGACGAGCCGCCGGTGCCGGTCGCACCGAGGCAACGGGCAGCGCAGGACCGGCCTCCAGCGCCGACCACTTCGCCATCGCGGGCACCGCAGGCGCGGACCGTCGAGCGGACGCCATCGCCGACCCCGTCGCCTGCGCCGACGATCACCCAGGCGCCTCCGGCTCAGGCGCCCACTCAGATCGTGGCCCCGCCGCCAGTCGAAGCTGCGCCTGTCGCCCAATCATCGACACCAGTTCCGGCACCAGCTCCTGTCGCAGCCGCACCGGTTGTCGACACTACGCCTCCGTCAGACCCGTTCGCGGCGTTCCGGGGACTTCCAGTGTGGCCGTGGGTCGCCGCGGCCGTGGCGCTCGCCTTGGGCGGGGCCTTCGTCCTTTGGCGGCGTCGTCCACGCGGATATGCATTCGCTGGATCGCAGTTCGACCTGCTGGAGCCTGAGCCTCAGCCCGAACCTACCCCCTTGCCGCGAGCGCCGGCTCCCGTTGCCGCGCCCGCCCCGCGGAAACCTGCGGCACCGGCGGGAATCGTCGCATCAGGCCTTCGGCCGGCGCTTGAGCTTGGCTTCCACCCGCTGCGTTGCCAAGTGGATGACGACCAGGTCGCGATCGAGTTCGAGCTTGAGCTGTTCAACGCCGGAACGGCGCCGGCACGCGCGGTCCTTGCCGAGGCCAGTATGCTCAACGCTGGCGCCAGCCAGGAGCAGGACCTCGCTGCCTTCTTCGGCAATCCCAATGGCGTCGGCGAACGGCTCGCGGTCATCCAGCCGATGAAGCGGGTAAGCTTTCGCAGCCAGGTCGTCGCGCCGCGCGACGCCGTACAAGAATATGAGCTTGCGGGGCGGAAGTCCTTCGTTCCGGTAATCGCATTCAACGCGCTCTACGAGTGGAGCGGCGGGAGCGCGCAGTCTTCGGCCGCCTATCTCGTCGGGCGCGACACGCAGCAGGACAAGCTGGGGCCCTTGCGGCTCGACCAGGGCGCACGCGAATTCCGCGAGCTTGGGGCCCGGCCGCTGCCGAGCGCGGTCAGGACCTAAAGAACGGCCGAGTTGTAGCTCAAGCTTATGTCCGCAATGGGTGGAAAGCGGATCTATGTGATGCTCAAGCTGCGCCGAGACCCCTGTATCGAAGTCGCTTGTCGAAAGCCGCGGTGATTGACCGAAGCATCTGTCACAATCGCCGAAACTTAGCGGCGGCCGGTCCGCAACTGAAATACCCCCTTTTCGAGAGGAAGGTATTTCACATGAGACGCCCAAAGGTCGCGATGGCTATGTGCCTGGCCTACGCAGTCGGAGCAGCTTTAGTCACGGCTGCTACACCTGCAGCAGCCAAGCACCCCCAGATCCTGATCACTGCCCCTCCAGACGAAGTGATCGACATCGTTGGGTATGCGGATCTTAATCTTGCCACGAGAGCGGACGAGCAGAAATTGTATCGACGAGTTGGCGCATCTGTATCCGCGGTTTGCGACGAGGCGATAGAGGGCGACCGGTCGACCCAAGCTTTCGAGTTCGTTGATTACGCCTGCCGTGCCCATGGCTGGCAGCAAGCCATACCCCAGATAAGGACCGCAGTTGCACGCAGTCACGAAATTGCCGCGAATGGCACTTCCGCTGCCCCAATAATTATTAGGTTTACCGAGTAAAGCTCACTTCAGCTCAATGGTCTTTGCCCAGCGCCTGTCGGGCAAGCAGGGCGCCTCGAAAGGCCGCGTCACTCCGCCATGTACCAAGAGGTGGCGAGCTAAGATATTGGATTTGCTTCGTTTTTCAAAAGCTGACTATCGGAATTATAGCTGTGCCAAGCGAGCACGGCGGCCGCTCCGCGGTAGGGCCGCCAGGCTTCGGCTAGCTCTCGCAGCTGCTTCTCGCTCGGCTTTTCGGGCAGGCCCATCAGCCGCCCGATCTCGACCAGCACGGCGAGGTCGCCGGCCGGAAACACGTCATGCCGGCCCTCGGCGAACAGCAGGTAGATTTCGGCTGACCAGCGCCCGATGCCCTTGATCTTGGTCAGTAGCGCGATCGCTTCCTCGTCATCCTCCGGAAGGTTTTCGAGATCGAGTTCGCGCGAGATGACTAGCTCTGCGAGGCTGCGGATGTAGCCCGACTTCTGCCGCGACATGCCGGCGGCGCGTAGCTCCTCATCGCTCGCCGCCAGAAGTTTCGCGAGGTCGGGCGGAGACCCGAACGCCGCTTCCAGCTTGGCCCACATCGACCTTGCCGCCGCGACGCTGACCTGCTGGCCGACGATGGTTCGAAGCAGGGTCTGCGCGCCACGCTCGCTGATCCGGGGCTCGGGCATGCCGTGCGTCTCGATGACCTTGGCGAAGGCCGGCTCGCGGCTCGCCAGCTCCTCGACGTGGCTACGGATGCTCTGCTTGGTCCGGACCATCAGGCGATGCTCGCTGCATAGAGGGCGACCGCAGCCGCGTTGGAGACGTTGAGGCTTTCGATCGCTTCGCTGATCGGAAGCCGCGCCAGGGCATCGCAATGCTCCTTGGTGTTGAGCCTCAGTCCGGGCCCTTCGGCGCCTAGCACGAGCGCGACCCGTTGCGGGCCGAGCGCGTCCTTTAGGTCTGTGTCGGCATCGCCGGTGAGACCGATGCGCCAGAAGCCTGCTTCGCCAATCTCTTCAAGCGCCCGCGCGAGGTTCACAACCCTGGCCCAAGGTACTCGCTCTAGCGCCCCCGAGGCAGCTTTGGCGATCACGCCGCTTTCCGGCGGCGAATGCCGGTCCTGGGTGACGATGCCGATCGCGCCGAACGCTGCGGCGGAGCGCAGGATCGCGCCGACGTTGTGGGGGTCGGTGACCTGGTCGAGCACGAGCAGAACTGCCCTCTCTGGCGCTTGGTGAAGCAGGTCGCCGAGCCAGGCATCGTCCAGGGCCTCGACTTCGATGACGACGCCCTGGTGCGGGGCATCGTGCGGCACCAGGCGGCCGAGGTCCGCCACATCCGCGAGCGTCACGCCCACTTCGTTGGGGAACTGCATGAAACCCGCCGCCTCTCGCGTCGCCCAAGCCTTCAGGACTTTACGATCAGGGTTGTCGAGCGCGGCGGAGACCGCGTGCTTGCCCCATAGCCTTGGTCGGTTGGCCGTCCCGTGGCTCTGATGCGATTTCTTGCGCCGTGACATCGCCGAGCCGCTTAGCTGCCACGGCGGCCGAGTCCAGCTTCTAGAGTGATTGCCGCTCCGCGACCGAGCGTTGATGCGTCCGCCACGTTCCAATCGCGACGATGAGGAGGATAGGATAGCTCCAGAAGCGGAGCGCCCCGGCATAGGCATAAGGCAGAAGGCTGAGCTGAACGGCTTTGAGAGCGTGCCCGAAGATCGTCGTCAGCTGGAGCCCGGCGACCCACAGGGGCCAGAAGCGGCGGGACTGAAGGGCAATGCCTACAAACACGACGAGAACGCTGAGATCAACCAGAAGCACGCCGACCTCGACGTCCGAATAGCGGCGCGCCGTCGGAGTCACCACGAACAGCTGGACGAGCGTCGCGATCAGGCAGGTCGCTGCGGCAATGCGCTCGTCATTGTGTCCGCGCCAGAAAGCGAAGGCGCAGATCAGTAGCAGGACCGACCAGTAGACGGAGTGAGGAAGCATGGCGGCAGCGACCGGACCACATCGCTGTGGCCCGGTCAAACGACCTTAGGCGACGACGCGCAGGTCGCCGAAGCCACTCGCAGGCGGACAGTCGTCGGCATCGCCGAACGCAACGGTACGCAGGCCTGGTACCTTGCCCTTGGCACTCGCGAGTTGCTGATGGCAGCTGACTATTGAGCCACGGGCTGAGACCAGGCTGCCGAGGGCGGCCGAGAGCTCCTGGAGCGCCGAGTGGATTGGCGCGGGGCCGACATGGGCGACCGAATTGATTCTCATCATCCGGGCCTGGAGCTCGGCGATTTCGGCAAGCGTGCTGTCGATCGAATCCTCGACCGTGCGCACCTGGGTGGCGACTTCGTATGCGGCGTTTTCAATCTGCTGCTTGCGCATGACTGGCTCCTTCCGCGCGACAAGCATCGCGCGGGCATGGTTGCCGAACTGATAATGAATGTGGTTTCGGCTAGCCGCGAAGCATGCGTGAGAGGCTTTCCAGTCCGGCGAGATACATGCCCGCCGAGAAAGCCGCTCCGATCGCTATTGCCGCGATCCAGAACAGCCGCTGGCCGACACTCATCTCATTCCGGGGGTTACTCCTCGTAGCGAACGGCGGTTGCAGGGAAGACCAGGCAGATGCAGGCCTCTGCTCGGTAAGGAAACCTGATCTCCCAGCCTCCCCTGCGCGATCAGCGTGCCGAATCTGATGGCTGACCGCGGCCTCTGGTTGGCTGGGCTGGGCATCGCCGACAATGTACGGCGATTGATGTATCAAACGTTGATATGGTCCCTTGTACCGTGCCACGACCCTCGCGGCATGTGCGCGACGCTCGACACCCAGGATGGCGAGTGCCTGGCGAATGCGCTGGTCGACAGTGTGCGGCGAAATCTTCAACTCGGCCGCGATTTCCTTGGACGAAAGAAGTTGGTCGACGAGCAGCAGACAGTCGAGTTGCCCCGCACTCAGTCGGGCAATCCGTTCTGCCATGTCATCGCTCTCGTCCATATTAAACGCTTCACGATGCGCGTGACGCGCGTCGTTTGATTCACTCAAGGCAATCCCCACCGCGCGCGACATGCGCCTCTCCGAGCACGAGTCCGGTTTGTGGCTTTATGTCATCTAAGCGGGTTTAGCCAGATTTCCCCTGATTTTTCGCCATTTTGGCGACAACCTCAATAAGGGCTTGTAAGTGTCGATCACGCAACGCCGCGGCGATGCAACTTCTCCACAGGAACTTCTGACTGGCGATGGTGGAGAGGGCTGGATTCGAACCAGCGTACGCTTGCGCGGGCAGATTTACAGTCTGCTGCCTTTAACCACTCGGCCACCTCTCCAGGTGAAGGCAGGCGCGCCACATGGCGGCGCACCATTGATGTGTCAACGCGTGGGTCTGCGCTGAGTTGTCGCCCCTTGGCTTTGCCTTGGGCGCTCGATGTTCAGCCGCCTAACGGACTGTCTAATATTTGGAGCGGGTGAAGGGAATCGAACCCTCGTCGTAAGCTTGGAAGGCTTCTGCTCTACCATTGAGCTACACCCGCTTGGGCTGCGGCCAATGCCATTGCGAACGCGAAGGCGTCAACCGATTAGCCGGTTGACCCGGCACAAGCGCCTCCGTACGACGCGAATCGCATGACCAACCTGGGTGCCATTGCCGCTTGCTCGAACGCCCGCCTGTGGTGGTGGCGCGATTGCACGCTTGCGGCGCGATGGCGCGACTGATCGACTAGCCAAACGATCATCGACTGCCCGCCCGCCATCCGGCGGGCTTTTTTGTTTCCAGGTGAGTTCATGAGCCAGGTTCTAGCTTTTTCTCGCGAAGAGGTTGCCGCGCCTTCGGCACCCTGTCCCGTTGCCGAAAGCGCGATCGCGAATCTCCTCGAGGGCCGCGACCTCGACCGCTCGTCGGCGCGTTCGTTGTTTGCTCAAATCGTCGATGGGTCGTTGAGCGAGCCGCTGATGGCAGCGGCGTTCGTCGCTCTGCGGGTGAAGGGCGAGAGCGCGGACGAGCTGGTCGGCGCTGCCGAGGCGTTGCGCGCCGCCGCGCGGCCGTTCCCGTCACCCACTGGGCTATTTGCCGACAGTTGCGGGACCGGTGGCGATTATTCTGGATCGATCAATGTCTCCACCGCCGGGGGGATCGTCGCCGCGGCTTGCGGGCTTCCGGTAATCAAGCACGGCAACCGGTCCTTCACCTCGAAGTGCGGGTCGGCCGACGTGCTCGAGGCGCTCGGGGCGAGGCTCGATCTGACGGCCCTCGAATCTCGCGAGATCCTGGACCGGACAGGGTTCTGCTTCCTGCTGGCGCCGTATTACCACCCGGGCATCGCGCATGCTGGGCCGGTCCGCCGCGCGCTCAAGGTCCGGACGATCATGAACCTTCTCGGCCCGTGCCTGAACCCGGCGCGACCGCGGGTGCAGCTGCTGGGGGTGGCAGATCCTCAGCTCTTGCAACCCATCGCCGAAACGCTGCGTGCGCTTGGCGTCGAACGAGCGCTTGTGGTGCACGGTTCGGGTCTCGATGAGGTCGCGCTGCATGGCTTCACTAGCGCCGTTTCGCTGGTCGACGACGAGCTGGAAGCAATGGAGATCACGCCTGAGCAGGCTGGGCTGCGGCGCATGCCGATCCAGTCGATTGCGGGAGGGGCGCCGGAAGAGAACGCGCGGCGGCTGGCGGACATCCTGAACGGAGTTGGTCGTGAAGCCGACATTTCGGTCGTGGCGTTGAACGCAGGCGCGCTGCTGATGACCGCAGGCAAGGCCGGCGACCTCAAGGGAGGCGTCGGGTTGGCGATGGAGGCAATGCGCTCGCGCCGGGCTCGCGCCGTACTCGACAATTTCATCGAGGCCAGCCGTGGCTGAGGGAGTCCTGGGCCGTATCGCCGCTGCCAAGAGTGAGGAGCTCACGCAGCGGTTCGACGGCGTGTCGCTCGACGCGCTGCGCGGCCGCGCCCGCCCGACCGAGCGAAGCCTCACCGACGCGATGGCGAAGGAGGGTGCCCGCTTCATTCTCGAGATGAAGCGCGCTTCGCCCTCTGCCGGGATGATCCGCCGCACGGCCGATCCCGCGGTCATCGCGCGGCATTATTCCGGCGTTGCGGATGCCTTGAGCGTGCTCTGCGACCGGCCGTTCTTCGGAGGTTCGCTCGACGACTTGGCCGTGGCGCGAGCGCTTTTCGACGGGCCGATCCTGGCCAAGGACTTCTTCATCAATCCGCGCCAGGTCGTGGAGGCGCGGATTGCTGGCGCCGACGCGGTGCTGGTGATGCTGTCGTTGCTGGACGACGCGGCGGCGCGCGAGATGATCGCCGAGGCGCGGCGCTTCGACATGGACGCCTTGGTCGAAGTCCATGACGAAGCGGAGATGCGACGCGCCTTGGCGCTTGGCACGCCGCTGATCGGCATCAACAATCGCGATCTTCGCGACCTCAGCATCGACCTGTCGACGACCGAGCGGCTCGCGCGCTTCGCTCCCGATCGGATCCTCGTCTCTGAGTCCGGCATCTCGAGCCGGCCCGACGTCGAGCGCCTGTCGCCACTGGTCGACGGCTTCCTCGTCGGCTCATCGCTGATGCAGGCGGAAGACCCTGCCGACGCCGCCCGTGAGCTGGTCTTCGGCCGGGTCAAATTGTGCGGATTGAATAGCGGCGCGGATGTAAGCGCCGCCCGGCCAGCGGCGTTCGCAGGCTTTGTGTTCGTGACTGTCAGCCCCCGCAATGTCACGATCACAGAGGCTGTGCCGCTGGCCGGTGTCGCCCGCTCATCCGGAATCAAGCCTGTCGGTGTGTTCCGCAATGTCCCGGTGCGAACGGTCGTCGATCACGCGGTGAGCCTCGATCTTCATGCAGTGCAGCTCCACGGAAAGGAGGATCCGGATTACGTCCGCACTCTTCGCGGCGAGCTACCCGAAGCTTGCGAGATCTGGACCGCCCTGAGCGTCGGACGAGATTCGCTGAACGGCCAAGGCGGTGATCGGCTGCTGTTCGACAATAAGGACGGCGGAAGCGGCCGAAGCTTCGACTGGTCGCTGATCCGCGGCCATCCCGACCTTGCCCGATCGATCGTCGCCGGCGGGATCGGGCCGCACAACGCCCGAGCAGCGCGGCAACTCGGCGCCTATGCGATCGACGTCGGGTCGGCGCTCGACGCCAGCGCAGGAAGGAAGTCCCCCGAGAAGATCTCGGAGCTTTTCGAGGCCTTGCGCCCCGCAGCCAAGGAAAGGCTGCGGGAATGCGCCTAGACGGCCGCTTCGGCAGGTTCGGGGGCTGTTACGTTCCCGAGATCCTCGTTCCCGCGCTCGAGCAGCTCGAGATAGCGTTCCTCGACGCCGAGGCCGACCCGGCATTCGCTGCAGAGCTCAACAGCCTGCTTGCGAACTACGCGGGCCGGCCGACGCCGCTCACTCGCTGCCGCAACCTGCCCGGCAATATCTATCTGAAGCGCGAGGACCTGCTCCACGGCGGCGCACACAAGACCAACCAGGTGCTTGGGCAGGGACTGCTGGCGAAGCGTATGGGCAAGACCCGGCTGATCGCAGAGACCGGGGCCGGACAGCATGGCGTTGCGACCGCGATCGTCGGTGCGCTGCTCGGCTTTGAGACAGTCGTCTACATGGGTGCCAAGGACGTCGAGCGGCAGCAGCTCAACGTGTTTCGTATGGAGCTGATGGGCGCGAAAGTCGTGCCGGTCACCAGCGGCGGGCGAACGCTCAAGGATGCAATCAACGAAGCGCTTCGCGACTGGTCGGCGAGCTTCGAGAATACCCATTATCTGCTCGGCACTGCGGCCGGCCCGCACCCGTTCCCCACGATGGTGCGCGAGTTCCAGCGCGTGATCGGGCGCGAGGCGCGCGCGCAGATGATCGAACAGCTGGGCCGGCTTCCCCACGCGGTCGTGGCCTGCGTGGGCGGAGGATCGAACGCGATCGGCCTGTTCGCCGACTTCATCGACGATCCGCACGTCCGGCTGGTCGGTGTTGAGGCAGCCGGCAAGGGGCTGCACAGCCAGGAGCACGGCGCAACGCTGCTGCGTGGAACGCCGGGCATCCTCCACGGCGCCGAAACCTACGTTTTGCAGGATGGCGATGGTCAAATTACGGACACCTGGTCCGTGTCTGCCGGGCTCGACTATCCCGCTGTCGGGCCTGAGCATGCGCATCTGAAGGACAGCGGGCGCGCCGAATATGTCGGCGCGACGGATGCCGAGGCGCTCGCTGCGTTCAAGGCCCTGGCAGGGAGCGAGGGCATTATCTGCGCCTTCGAATCAGCCCATGCACTTGCCCATGCGCTGAAGCTTGTCGACCGCGAGCCGGACAGCGCAATCCTGGTCGGCCTGTCCGGGCGTGGGGACAAGGACGTTGGGCAGGCGCAGGGTCTGCTCAGCAGAGCCCAAGAGCGGCAAGCGCTGTTCGCATGAGCCGCTACGCGACCATGTTCGAGCGCCTCAACGGCCATGGCGCGTTCGGCGCCTTCCTGATGCTCGGCGATCCGGATTTGAAGACCAGCGCGCGGCTGCTCGATGAACTGGTCGAGGGCGGCGCCGACATGATCGAGGTCGGGATCCCCTTCTCCGACCCCGTGGCCGACGGGCCGGTGATCCAGGCGGCGGCGTGCCGTGCGCTCGCTTCCGGGGTTAGGGTTAGCGACTGCTTTGAACTCCTCGCGGGGTTCCGGGGGCGCCACCCAACTGTGCCCGTCGGCATCCTGACCTATGCGAATATCGTCGCCGCGCGCATGGGATTCATGCGCGATGCGGCGGAAGCGGGCGCCGACAGCCTGCTGATCGCGGACGTTCCTGCGCTCGAGGCCGAGCGCTTCACCGGCGACATGGAGCAGGCGGGGATCGAGCCGGTGCTGATCGCTGCCGCGAACACGCCGGACGCGACTCTCAAGCGCATCGCAAGCCTCTCAAAAGCTTATACTTATTGCGTCAGCCGAGCCGGAATCACGGGGACACACGCCGGCGGCCAGTTCGATGCGGGCCTGATTGAGCGGGTCAAAGCGGCGGGTGCTCCGCCGCCCGTTTTCGGGTTCGGAATCTCCCGCCCCGAGCATGTCCGCGCGGCGCTGGATTCGGGCGCCCGAGGGGTGATTTGTGGGTCCGCGATCGTCGATCTCGTTTCGAGACGCGCAGACGTCGCAAGCTTTGTGCAGTCATTAAAAGCAGTTACACGGAACGACTCGGCGGCGGAATGAATTGATTCCGCCGAGAGAAGGAGTGTGTGCGCATGGCGGCACGTTCAATTTGGCGGGGTCAGATCCGGCTGGCGCTGGTATCGATTCCCGTGGAGCTGTTTCCGGCAACCAAGAGCGGTGCCGCGATCCAGTTTCACCAGGTGCACGAGCCATCGGGCAAGCGCATCAAATATGAGAAGGTCGTGCCCGGAATCGGACCGGTCGACCGCGACGAGATCGTCAAGGGCTACGAGGTTTCGAAGGGCCATTACGTCCTGCTCGACCCCGAGGAGATCGACAGCGTCAAGCTGGAGAGCCGCAAGACGCTTGAGCTAGTCCAGTTCGTCGACGAGGACGAGATCGACGCGACCTATTTCGACAAGCCCTATTATGTCGTCCCGGCCGACGACCTCGCGGAAGAGGCCTATGTCGTCCTCCGCGATGCGCTGAAGGCGGCGAAGAAGGTCGGCGTCGGCCAGCTCGCCATGCGCGGCCAGGAATATGTCGTGGCGCTGAAGCCGTGCGGCCGCGGCCTGCTGCTGGAGACGCTCCGCTACGCCGACGAGATCCACAAGAGCTCCGGGTTCTTCCGTGATATCGGCGATACCAAGCCCGATCCGGACCTGCTCGACATGGCCTCGATGCTGATCGAGCGGAAAGCGGGCGAGTTCGATCCGAACGAATTTCACAACCGCTACGTCGATGCGCTCCATCGCCTGATCGAGGAGAAGCAGAAGGCGAAGGGCGAGAAGATCATCGAGGATCCGGATGCCGATGCTCCGCCGCCCAAGGGCTCGAACGTCATCGACCTGATGGCGGCGCTGAAGAAAAGTCTTGGGGACGAAAAGAAGGGCAAGGCCGAGGCCAAGTCCAAGAAATCGGCGGCCAAGAAGGCTTCGGTCAAGAAGGAACCGGAGAAGGCGCCCGCACGTAAAAGGGCGTAGTTATGCCGCCCAAGGTCCCGCTCGACATCGAGACCTACAACAAGAAACGCAACTTCTCGAGGACGAAGGAGCCGCGGGGGCGCACGCTCAAGGGCAAAGGCGACAGCTTCGTCGTCCAGAAGCATCACGCCTCTCGACTGCACTGGGATTTCCGGCTGGAGCTCGACGGCGTCCTGAAGAGCTGGGCGGTTCCGAAAGGCCCGAGCCTGGACCCGGGCGAGAACCGGCTGGCGATGCGCACCGAGGACCATCCCCTGGACTACGGCGGATTCGAAGGCACGATCCCCAAGGGCGAATATGGCGGCGGCACGGTGATGCTGTGGGACCAGGGGCGCTGGATCCCGGATCCGCGCAAGGACCCCAGCAAGACCATCGAAGAGGGGCACCTCCACTTCACCCTCGAAGGCGACCGCATGAAGGGCGAGTGGGTGATGTTCCGCCTGAAGCCTAAGCCCGGCGAGAAGGCGGAGCCGTGGATGCTGAAGAAGGTCACAGACGACTTTGCCGACCCGGACGATGGCAATGCGCTGGTAGACAATTGCGTGACCAGCGTGACCACCGGCCGGACGATGGCCGAGATCGCCGCGGGCGAGGACGTCTGGAAATCCAATCGCGGCGGGCAGAAGGGCGGACGGGCGAAGCGCAAGGCATCGAAGGCGCCGCCGCCGTTCGCAGAGCCGCAGCTCGCCACGCTGGTCGATGAGGTGCCGCCCGGCCCCGGCTGGCTCCACGAGTATAAATATGACGGATATCGCCTGCTGCTCGCGATCGGGGATGGCGTCGCGACCGCCTGGACGCGCAATGCGAAGGACTGGAGCGACAAGTTCAAGTCGCTCGTGAAGGCCGCGGCAAAGCTTCCTGCGGGATGCCTGATCGATGGCGAGGCGGTGGCGCTGGACGAGAAGGGCAGGCCCAGCTTCCAGCTGCTGCAATCGAACTTGAAGGGTGGCGATGCGCCGCTCGCCTTCTTCGCCTTCGACCTGCTGATTGACCGCGGCGAGGACATCAGGAAGCTGCCCAACATCGAGCGCAAGGAGCGGCTCGCGGCGTTGCTCAAGGGCGTGTCGCCGCCGATCCTCTATGGGGACCACGTCATCGGCCGCGGGGAGGAGATGTTCGCCGAGGTCTGCAAGATGGGCGGCGAGGGTGTGGTCTCGAAGCTCGCGAGCGCGCCCTACAAGGGCATCCGCACGCGCAACTGGCTCAAGGTCAAATGCATCCAGCGGCAGGAGTTCGTGATCGTCGGCTGGTCGGAAAGCGACAAGCGCCGCGGCTTCCGCTCGCTGCTGCTGGCGGCGAAGGATGACGGCAAGCTGACCTATGTCGGCAAGGTAGGTACGGGCTTCAGCGGCGAGCTAATCCAGGAGCTGATGGAGCGGATGGAGCCGCTCAGTGTGGCCAAGGCGCCGGTCGAGGTTCCGCGGCCGGACCGGAAGGCCGCGCACTGGATCGAGCCGAAGCTGGTCGCCGAGATCAACTTCACCGAGTTCACCGACGACGGCATCCTCAGGCACCCGAGCTTCGTTGGGCTGCGAGAGGACAAGCCAGCGAAAGACGTGGTGAGGGAAGTGCCGAAGCATCTGTCAGCGAAGGAAACCAAGGCGAAGCGGGCGAAGGGGAAGGCCACGCATGCGACTGCCGAGGATTTCGGCATCGAGATCAGCAGTCCCGACCGCATCATCTTCCCCGAGCTGGGCCTGACCAAGAAGGATGTGGCCGACTATTACGCGACCATCGCGCCGCTGATCATGGTCGATGCGGCAAAGCGGCCGATGACTTTGATCCGCTTTCCTTCAGGGCGGACGGGCGAAAGCTTCTTTCAGAAGCACGACAAGGGGACTTTCGGGCCGCACGTGAAGCATATCCCGATCGAGGAGAGCGATGGGGAGACGGAGGAATATCTCTACTTCGACGACATTCGCGGTCTGCTCGCCTGCGTGCAGATGGGGACGATCGAGTTCCACGGCTGGGGCAGCAAGATCGACAAGGTCGAATATCCGGACCGGCTGGTGTTCGACCTTGATCCCGACGTCGGGCTGGACTTCGGCATGGTGAAGGAAGCGGCGGTCCGGCTGAAAGCGCTGCTCGGTGACCTTGGGCTCAAGACGTTCCCCCTGCTTTCGGGTGGCAAAGGGCTGCACGTCGTCGCGCCGCTCGATCAGACGCGGGACTGGCCGACGGTGAAGAGCTTCGCCGAGCGCTTCACCCGCGCGATCGCGGAGGCAGAGCCGAAGCTGTTCACGGCGAACATCCGCAAGGTCCAGCGCAAGGACCGCATCTTCCTCGACTGGCTGCGCAACCAGCGGGGCGCGACGGCGGTCATGCCCTACTCGGCGCGCGGCCGCGAAGGTGCTCCGGTTGCGGCGCCGATCGCCTGGGAAGAGCTCGACAAGTACAGCGGCGGAAATCACTTCAGCATCCGAGACGTGGACGAGCTGATCGAGCGCGCTTCGTCAAAGATGCTTGCAGGCTGGGGCAAGGCCAAGCAAGCATTGCCGGATGCATAGGACCTTCGCCGCCGCGCTCCTTCCGCTCGCCTTCGCACTGACCGCCGCTTCGCCACCTGAGATGGCTCGATGGAAGGCGGAAGCGAACCGCGTTACCATCACGCGTGACGATTGGGGCATCGCGCATGTCCACGGGAAGACGGACTCCGATGCCGTGTTCGGGATGATCTACGCGCAGGCGGAGGACGACTTCCCGCGAATCGAGGCGAACTATCTCACCAACCTCGGGCGCATGGCCGAGGCCGACGGCGAGAAGGCGATATGGCAGGACCTGCGCGCGCGGCTCTACGTTAGCGATAATGAGTTGAAGGCCGACTATGCGCGCAGCCCGCTGCCGATGCGGCGGCTCATGGACGCCTGGGCTGACGGACTGAACTATTTCCTGGCGACGCACCCGGCGGTTCATCCGCGAGCGCTCAATCGGTTCGAGCCGTGGATGGCGCTAAGTTTCACCGAAGGGAGCATCGGCGGCGATATCGAGCGTATCGATCTCGATCAGCTCAAATCGTTTTATTCGAATAAGCCGATAGCGGCCGCGCTAACCCCCTGGGTCGAGCGCCAGGGCTCGAACGGTATCGCGATCGCGCCGAAGATCACTGCCAACGGGAATGCGCTGCTGCTGATCAACCCACACACCAGCCACTTCTTCCGCTCCGAGCTGCAGATGACGAGCGACCAGGGGCTGAACGTCTATGGCGCCGCGACCTGGGGGCAGTTCTTCGTCTACCAGGGCTTCAACAGCCATGCCGGCTGGATGCACACGTCCAGCGGCATCGACGTGGTCGACGAGTTCGCCGAGAAGGTCGAGCGGCGGGGCAAGGGCTACTGCTATTGGTACGGCAGGACATGCCGTCCCATGGGCGTTCGGCCGATTCCGATCCGCTATCGCAAGGATGATGGCTCGTTTGCAACGCGCAACTTCGCGACCTACCGCACCCACCACGGTCCGATTGTGCGCTCTGCCGACGGGCGCTGGATCGCGTTCGCGATGATGGACAAGCCGGTCGAGGCGCTTCAGCAGAGCTTCGGGCGGATCAAGACGAGGGACCTTGCGAGCTTCCTTGCGGTCGCGGACCGCTTCAAGGCGAACAGCTCGAACGACACTCTGTTCGCCGACGACAAGGGGGAGGTCGCCTACCTCCATCCGCAGTTCGTGCCGAGGCGCAACGACCGCTTCGATTATACCAATCCCGTCGACGGCAGCGATCCTGCAACTGACTGGCACGGCCTTCATGCATTGAGCGAGCTGCCGAGCATGCTTCGGCCGGCGAGCGGATGGGTGCAGAACACCAATGCGTGGCCCTATCGCGCTGCGGGTCCCGGCAGCCCCGATCCGTCGCGTTTCCCCATGTACATGGACAGCGACGGCGAGAATTTCCGCGGCCTCCACGCGCAGCAATTGCTGACCGGAAGCAAAGGCTGGACGCTCGAGAAGCTGCAGGCTGCGGCGTACGACAGCTACCAGCCAGGGTTTGCCGAACTGATCCCGGCGCTGGTGCAGGCTTATGACGCGCTTCCTGCTAGCGCGCGCAAGGCCGACTTGGCGGGACCGATGGGCGTGCTTCGCTCCTGGAACTATCGCTGGTCAGCCGACTCCGTCGCTCAATCGCTCGGAATGGTCTGGGGGGCGGCGCTGAAGAAGGAGCTCAACCCGCCGAAGTCCGAGCCCGGCAACAAGGTCATGATGCGGCTCGCGCGCGACACTAATCCTGAGCAAAAGCTGCGCGCTCTCTCAGCGGCGGTCGCAAGGCTGACCAAGGACTTCGGGCGCTGGCAGGTGCCGTGGGGCGAGATCAACCGCATCCAGCGCATCTCGAACGCCATCAGCCCGCCCTACAGCGACGCTCAGCCGAGCCTGCCGGTGCCATTTGCGGAAGGTAGCTACGGATCGCTCGCCTCGCTGCGGTCCGAACAGAAGCCGGGCACCAGGCGCTGGTACGGCAATTACGGCAACAGCTTCGTCGCGGTGATCGAGTTCGGGAAGCGCGTGCGTGCCCATGCCGTGACCGCGGGCGGCGAGAGCGGACACCCGGAATCGCCCCACTTCAACGATGAGGCGCAGCGCTACGCGTCAGGCGATTTGCGCGAGGTCTATTTCTATCCCGAGCAGCTCAAAGGCCACACCGAGCGGGTCTATCACCCGGGGAACTAACGGTCGGCGAACTTGTCCGTGGCGCGAATGAGGCCGTCGAGGACGCCGGGCTCGCTGAACAGGTGCCCGCCGTCGGGGATGATGTTCAGCTCGACCTCCGGCCATGCCTGCTTGAGTTTCCACGCCGCGACCGGCGGCGTGCACGTGTCGTGCCGGCCCTGGACGATCACTCCGGGAATGCCCTTCAGCTTGACCGCATCACGCAGCAGCTGTCCTTCCTCGAGCCAGCCTCCCGCCGCCATGTAATGATGCTCGATGCGGGCAACCGCGACGGCAATCTCCGGTGACGTGAAATGGTCGACGGTCTCGGGGCTGGGGAGCAGGGTGACGATGTCGCCTTCCCATTTGCTCCAGGCCTTCGCGGCAATCAGCAGCTGCTCCCGGTCGTCGCCGGTGAGGCGCTTGCGATAGGCTTCGAGCAGGTCGCCGCGCTCGTCCTCCGGGATCGGGGCAAGGAAATCTTCGAACTTGTCGGGATAGACCTGGGAGGCGCCGCCTTCCTTGTACATCCAGTCGACTTCGTACTGATCGAACAGGAAGATGCCGCGCAGCACCAGCTCGGTCGTCCGCTCGGGATATTTCTCGGAATAGGCGAGCGCGAGCGTCGAGCCCCAGCTGCCGCCGAACACCTGCCACTTGTCGACCTTCGCGACTTCGGTGCGGAGCTTCTCGATATCCTCAACCAGGTCCCAGGTCGTATTGCTCTCGAGGCTCGCATAGGGCGTCGACTTGCCGCAGCCGCGCTGGTCAAACACAAGGATCTTGTACTTGTCCGGATTGAACTGCCGGCGGTGATCGGGGCTGGAGCCGCCGCCGGGGCCGCCGTGAAGGAATACGACGGGCTTGCCGTCGGGATTGCCGGACAGCTCCCAGTAGAGCCGGTGGCCGTCGCCGACGTCGAGCATCCCCGTCTGATAGGGTTCGATCGCAGGATATAAGGTCCTGCGCTTGGGGCTCATCGCGTCCATCAGAAGCTGAACTCCTCGTAGATGTGGGAAACGTCACGGCCCCACTCATGTTCATATTTGTGCAACAGGCGGTCGGCAGGCGTCATGCCGCTACCGACGACATCGCGCAACGGGTCGAGGAAGCCGCCCTCATTGTCGCCGGCGCTGTTGAGGCGGGCACGGCGCGTGAGGCCGCCCGCCGCGATCTCCAGCACTTGGCCCGCGAAGTCGCGCATCGACTGGCCGTCTGGAGTAATGGCTTCGAGCGCCAGCTTAGGAACCTCGTGGCGCAGCCTTTCGCGTTCGTCGATGTGCCAGTGCCTGACCAGATCCCACGCTTCGTCGAGCGCCTGGTCGTCATAGAGCAACCCAACCCAGAGCGCGGGCAGCGCGCAGATCCGACCCCAGCGCCCGCCGTCGGCGCCGCGCATCTCGAGGAAGCTCTTGAGGCGGACTTCGGGGAAGGCCGTCGAGAGGTGATCGATCCAGTCGTTGAGCGTCGGCTTCTCGCCCGGAAGCTGCGGCAGCTTGCCCTCCATAAAGGCGCGGAAGCTCTCGCCGGCAACGTCGATGTACTGGCCGTCGCGGTAGACGAAGTACATCGGTACATCGAGCGCGTAGTCGCAGTAGCGTTCGTAGCCGAAGCCGTCCTCGAAGACGAAGGGGAGCATCCCGGTTCGGTCGGGGTCTGTGTCTTCCCAGATATGGCTGCGGAAGCTCTTGTAGCCGTTGGGCTTGCCTTCAGTGAACGGCGAGTTGGCGAAGAGCGCGGTCGCGACGGGCTGGAGAGCCAGGCCGACGCGAAACTTCTTAACCATATCGGCTTCGGACGAATAGTCAAGATTAACCTGAATGGTACAGGTGCGAAGCATCATGTCGAGCCCGAGGCTGCCGACCTTGGGCATGTAATTGAGCATGATCTTGTAGCGGCCCTTGGGCATACGCGGCAGCTCTTCGCGGGTCTTGTCCGGCCACATGCCGAGCCCGAGGAAGCCGAGGCCGAGCCGGTCGCCGATGGTCTTGCACTGTTGGAGGTGCCGCCCGCTCTCGGCGCAGCTCTGATGCAAATTCTCCAAGGGCGCGCCCGAAAGCTCGAACTGGCCGGCTGGCTCAAGGCTGACGTTCCCGTCGGCGCCTTTCAGCGCGATCACCTTGCCGTTCTCAAGCACCGGCTGCCAGCCGAACTCGGTGAGGCCCATCAGCAGGTCGCGGATCCCGCATGGCTCATCGTAAGAAGGCGCCCGGTGATCGCCGAGGCGGTAGACGAACTTCTCATGCTCGGTGCCGATGCGCCATTGCTCGCGCGTCTTCTCTCCGCCGACGAAGACCGACAGCAAATCTTCGCGGCTCTCGATGAGCGGGCTCTCGCTCTCGTCCGTCTTCGTCGTCATGGCCGCTTCGTAGTCATGGCCGGCGGCGATTAGCCGCGAGCGGCGATTGGCGCCAGCGGCTTCCTGCTTATCGAAGCCACAAGCCTTCTTATCGACATCATCGACGATAATCGGGCGCTTATCGATCCCTGCAAACGTTCGCCCTTACGCGCTGCTATTGTAGCGCGGGATCGAGAAAGAGGGAGTCGGTCGTGGGTGTGCTTGAGTGGGCGCGCAGATCCGTTCCAATGATGGAACATCCCAGTTTCGGACCTTTGCGAGCATCGGAGCGCGGCGATGGTGGTCCCTGGTTATGGGAGGCGCTGGACCTTCACGACACGCCGCGGGGCGAGGCCGATCTGGGGTTCGAGGCCGGATCATCGGGACCCGGCCCTTCACATGCAGCGCAGCTAGACGAGATCGTTGCCGATCTCGACCGCCTAACAGCCGCAGCGGCGCCGATGATCGACGTCAAGCTCGGCGGTTGGCTCGAGCGGAGCCTTGGCAACGATCCATGGTCCGAACTCGAATGGCAGGGAGCGCGGGTGACCGGCCGGACTGGCGAATTCCAGCTTCACTACTCCTGCCGCAGTTGGCCCGACGCACTGGTCACGGTGGCGTTCGAGGATTGCAGGCCGGTCGGCGTCCAGATCGACGACTAAGCCGACCAGTCGCCCGCCGTCGCCATCAATGCCGTGAGCGCGGCAAGCGCCGCCGTCTCCGCGCGCAGGATCCGCGGGCCAAGCGATATGGGAATTGAGTTGGGCGCGGCGCGGATAGCTGATCGCTCATCGTCCGTGAAGCCACCTTCGGGACCGGTCAGGATCAGTGCCGGGCCGGGGACGAAGGCCGTTGAGGCGCGTTCCCCGCCGCCCTCGTCCGCGAAGTAGAGCTTGCGGGCTGGGTCGCGGCTGTCGAGCAGTCGCTTGAGGTCCACCGGCGCCGCGATTTCCGGCAGCAGCGTGCGGCCGCATTGCTCGGCCGCCTCGATCGCGATGGCCTCCAGCCGCTCCAGCTTCACTCGTTCGGCAATGGTTCGGCGGGTCATCACCGGCAGGAGGCGCGCCGCGCCCAGCTCTGTGGCCTTCTCCACGAGCCAATCGGTCTGCGCCCGCTTCACAGGCGCAAAAGCAAGCCAGACGTCCGGGATGGTCTCAGGCTCCCGCGTACGCCGCTCGACGGTGAGCGTCATGCGTTTCCTGCCGGCCTCCGCGATCCGCGCCAGCCATTCGCCCGAGGCGCCGTCGAAAACGAGCAACTCCGAGCCGACGCCCAGGCGCATGACGTTGCCGAGGTAATTGGCTTGCCCGGCATCGAGCTCGACCATCGCGCCGTCGCCAAGTGCGGTGCGCACAAACAGCCGTGGAAGGCTCTTCGGCGGCCAGGCGGGGGTTGCAGCCATGGCAGCCTCCTACTTAGGTGCGGCAGTGACCGCCACCAGCGACATCGTTCCCGACAGCGAACGCCGCGGCTTCATCGGCGCGCTGCCGGCGGCCTTGCGGCCCCATGCGTCGCTGATGCGGCTCGACCGGCCGATCGGCACCTGGCTACTCTATTGGCCCTGCGCATGGAGTGTCGCCCTTGCGGGGGTCGGCGGACGCTGGGACTTGTTCCTGTGGCTGCTGCTCGGAGCGTTCGCGATGCGGAGCGCGGGCTGCGTCTACAATGACATTGTCGACCGCGACCTCGACCTTCAGGTGGAGCGCACGCGTTTGCGACCGCTGGCGAGCCGTCGGGTTTCGGTCCGTTCGGCGTGGATCCTCGTCGGAGTGTTGTGCCTCATTGGCCTCGTCGTGCTGGCGCAGCTGAAATGGACGGCCGCGCTGATTGCGCTCGCCAGCCTGGCGCCGGTTGCCGCTTACCCGTTCATGAAGCGAATCACCTGGTGGCCGCAGGCGTGGCTCGGACTCGTCTTCTCGTGGGGCGCATTGGTCGGTTGGCCGGCGGTGACCGGGAGCTTCGCGCTGCCGCCGCTGCTGCTGTGGACCGGGAGCATCGCATGGGTCATCGGCTACGACACGCTCTACGCCATCCAGGACAAGGAGGACGATGCGCTGGTCGGCGTGAAGTCGTCCGCGCGGCGGCTCGGCGACAAGGCGCCGCTGGGAGTTGGGGTCTGTTATACGATTGCGCTGCTCCTTTGGGGCGCGGCTGTCTGGCAGGTGCGACCGGACTGGATTGCGCTGATAGCGCTCGTTCCCGCGGCGCTGCACCTGATGAGCCAGGTGGTCCGCGCGGACCCCAATGACGGAGAGCTGGCGCTGAAGCTTTTCCGATCGAACCGCACCAGCGGCGCGCTGATCTTCCTCGCCATGCTGGTCGTCGGCCTTTCGGCGCGTTAGGGGCCGCGGCCCATGCTTCATTCCGATCAAGCCAAGAAGATCGCCGAGTCCCTTGTCGAGCGCGGCATTGCGGCCGGCGCCACGGCCGCCGACGCGCTTTACGTCGGCGATCGTTCGTCGAGCGTTCAGGTGCGGCTTGGCGAGATCGACAGCCTCGGTGCTTCGGAAGGGGAGCAGATCGGGCTGCGGCTGTTCGTCGGTCAGCGATCCGCGACCGTCGCTTCGTCCGACCTGTCCGATGAGGCGCTAGGGGTGCTGGTCGAGCGGTGCCTGTCGATGGCCCAGGAAGCGCCCGAGGACCCCTATGCCGGGCTGGCTCCCAGCGAATTCCTGCACGACGGCGAAATCATGCCGTTGGATCAGGAGGATAAGGCTGATTCTGATCCCGCAGAACTGCGCGCAAGGGCGCTGGAGACCGAGAAAGCGGCGCTGGCAGTCGAGGGCGTCACCAATTCGAGTGGGGTCGGCGCGAGCGCATCGGAGTCGACAATCGCGCTCGCGACGTCGGGCGGCTTTTCTGGCGCGTACCGCTCGACCGGGCACGGGCTTTCGGCTGTCGTTGTGGCCGGCGAAGGCGCGACGATGCAGCGCGACTATGCCGGGCGAAGCGCGCGTCACCTCGAGGACCTTCCAACTCCGCTGGAGATCGGGCGGGAGGCCGGGGAGCGCGCGGTCAAGCGGCTGAACCCCACTAGGCCTAAGCCCGGCAAATATCCGGTCCTGTTCGATCCACGGGTCTCACTGACGCTGCTCAGTCATTTCATCGGCGCGATCACTGGCTCTTCGATAGCCCGGAAGACGAGCTTCCTGCAGGATCGGCTTGGCGAGCAGGTCTTCGCCTCCGACGTGACGATCGTCGACGATCCGCTGCGGCTGCGCGGCCTGCGATCCCGACCGTTCGACGGCGAGGGTGTTCGCGTGTCGCGGCGGGAACTGGTGTCAGCCGGTACGCTCAACCAGTGGATCGCCGAGAGCGCGTCAGCGCGGCAGCTTGGGATCGAGCCGACCGGCCATGCGGCGCGGGGCGTCGGCGGTGCTCCGAGCGCGGCACCAAGTAACCTTTATCTGGAACCCGGGCCTCGCAGCCGCGAGGAGTTGCTCGCCGCCTTTCCAGAAGCGGTTCTGGTCATAGAGCTGATCGGTCAGGGGGTGAACGGCGTGACGGGCGATTACAGCCGGGGCGCGGTAGGGTTCATGGTACGCAACGGCCAGATCGAGGAGCCAGTATCGGAGATCACCGTCGCATCGAACCTCATCGATATGTTCGCGACGCTGGAGCCCGCGAGCGACCTCGAGTTCCGGCGCGGAATCGATGCTCCGACATTGCTGATCCCAGAGATGACGGTCGGAGCGGCTTAAGCCTCGGTGCTGATACGCGGAATGCGCAGCCGCCGGATTTCGATGTGCGGGCAACGGTCCATCACGACCTCGAGACCGGCTGCCTCCGCCTGCGCCGCGGCATCGTGGTTGATGACGCCAAGCTGCATCCACACGGCCTTGGCGCCGATGAAGATCGCCTGCTCGACGGCTTCGGCGGCGGCTTCGGGCCGGCGAAAGATGTCGACGATGTCGATCGGAACGCCGATCTGGGCAAGCTCGCGCCAAACGAATTCGCCCAGAACATGCTCGCCCGTGATCTGAGGGTTCACCGGGAAAACGCGATAGCCCCAGTCCTGGAGGAACTTCATCACGCCGTATGACGGCCGCGTTGGCCGGTCGGAAGCGCCGACCACGGCGATCGTGCGCGCGTTGGTCAGGAGCTGGGCAATGTCTTCGTCGCGGGTGAGAGGCATGGGACGATAACGGCCTAATGGACGGGTGTTTCCAACGTCTCGAGCAGCTTGCTCGCGAGCGTGGCGAAGGCTTCGGCCTCAGGCCCCGCCGATGAAGCCGGAGGAGTGCCCGCGTCCGACGCCTCGCGGATGTTGAGCGACAGCGGCAGGCGGCCGAGAAACGGAACGCCCATCTGCGCCGCGGCGGCTTCGGCCCCGCCCGTTCCGAACGGGTGCGATTCTTCGCCGCAGTGCGGGCAGGAGTAGGTCGCCATGTTCTCGATAATCCCGAGCACCGGCACGCTGGTCTTGTTGAACAGGTCAACGGCACGGCGCGCGTCGATGAGGGACAGGTCCTGGGGGGTCGAGACGATCACCGCTCCCGCCGGCCGCGAGCGCTGGATCAGGGAGAGCTGCACGTCGCCCGTTCCGGGCGGAAGGTCGACCAATAGCAACTCGGTGTCGCCCCAGTCCGCTTCGACGAGATTGGCTAGAGCGCCTGTCGCCATCGGTCCGCGCCAGGCGAGCGCATGGCCGGGAGAGACAAGCTGACCTAGCGAGAGGAAGCGGATGCCGTGCGCCTCGACCGGTATGAGCTTCTCGTTCTCGGCCTCTGGTTTGTCGTGTTTCCCGAGCAGGGTCGGCTGCGACGGCCCGTAGACATCCGCATCGATCAGGCCCACCTTCTTGCCCGCCTTCGCGAGCGCAATCGCGAGGTTCGCCGAGACCGTGGATTTGCCGACGCCGCCCTTGCCGCTGCCAATCGCGATTAGTGTGCGATGCTCTTGTGACGCGGTCATCGCGATGCGCGCTTCGCTGACGCCATCGATCTTTAGGGCCGAAATCCGGACCTCATCCTCGACGGCTTTGGCTGCGCTGTCGCTAAGCCCGGTCGCATCGACGATGATCGTCGCGACACCCCCGGCCAGCTTGCGCGACCGGATACGCTCGTCGTGCGGGAGGCCGGTCAGCGGATCGGCGGGGTGGTCCATGAACGGGCACATAGGAAGGGCAGGGCCGCTTGCCACTGTTTTTCGTGCGGCATGGCCCTATATTCCGCGCTGATGACAACGATTTCCGGGTGGGGCGGCCGCGTCCGCGGCTTGTTCACCGACACCAAAGGGCCTTGGGGCCAAGGCAGCAGCGACGACGCCGACCCGCCGGCCGACGAGGGCAAGGGCGGGCCATGGGGCGAGTCTCCTCGCCGCGGTCGACGCCCGAGCCTGGGTTCGGGCAACGGCTCCGTGATCGAGGAACTCATCCGGCGCAGTCGTGCCCGTTTCGGCGGTGGCGGCGATGGCGAGGGAGGTGGGCTCCCCACTGGATCGGGTCGCTCATTGGTGCTGTGGGCCGCGCTTGCAGTGCTGCTCCTGTGGCTGATCTTCACCAGCGTCCACTCGATCTCGCCCGGCCAAAGGGGCGTCGTGACCCAGTTCGGCCGCTACAGCCGCACGCTTGGGCCCGGCGTCAGCATCACGCTTCCCTCGCCGATCGAGCGCGTGAAGAAAGTGGACGTCGAAAGCATCCGGACGGTCGACCTCGGCTCGCAGAGCAGCGAGGATTTGATGCTGACCGGGGACCAGAATTTGATCGACATCGCTTATTCCGTGCGTTGGAACATTCGCGCGCCCGAGCTCTATTCCTTTCAGTTGTCAGATCCTGATGAAGCCATTCGCCAGGTTGCAGAGAGTGCCATGCGGGCGGTGATCGCGCAGATGACCCTGCGGGACGCTATGGGCGACAAGCGCGGCGAGATCGAAGCCCGCGTGACCGAGGGCATGCAACGGATCCTCGACGGCTATCGTTCGGGCATCCAGATCCAGGGTGTCGCAGTGCAGCAGGCCGATCCCCCCGCACAGGTCAATGATGCATTCAAAGAGGTGACCGCGGCGCAGCAGGACGCCAAGTCGTACGTCAACCAGGCCAATGCCTATGCGCTGCAGTTGACTGCCAAGGCGCAGGGCGAAGCGACCGCGTTCGACAAGGTTTATGAGCAGTACAAGGCCGCGCCCGAGGTGACGCGCCGCCGCATGTATTACGAGACAATGGAGCAGGTGCTTTCGAAGGTCGACAAGACGATCATCGAAGCGCCGGGCGTGACGCCCTACCTGCCGCTGCCTCAGGTGCAGAAGTCGCAGCCGCAGGAGCGGCAGCAGTGACCGGCCTCCTTCGCCAGCGGCCGATCGTTTCCGCGATCGTCGCGTTTTTCATCCTGGTACTGCTGCTGACGGCCTTTCCGATCGTCCCGGAGACAAAGCAGGCGGTCATCGTCCGATTCGGCAAGCCGGAGCGTATCCTCAATCAATATAATCCCAATAAGCCAATTGGCTCAGCCGGCGCCGGGCTCGCCTATCGAATTCCCTTTGTCGACGACGTGGTGTGGATCGACAAGCGCGTCCAGGCCGTGGACATGCAGCCGCAGCTCGTGCTCTCGACCGACCAGCGGCGGCTGATGGTCGATGCCTTCGCTCGGTACAGGATCATCGACCCGCTACTGATGTACATCCGCTCCACGACGGAAGAAAATCTCAACGGCCAGCTGCAGAACATCCTGCGGTCCGAGGTTCGCAACGAGCTAGGTAAGCAGCCGTTCACCGCGCTGCTGTCGCCTGAGCGCCAGGGCGTGATGGATGATGTCCGCGCTGCTCTCAACGTCCAGGCCGCGAAGTTCGGCGTGAAGATTATCGACGTGCGAATCAAGAAGACCGACTTGCCCGACGGCGCCCCGCTCGATTCAGCCTTCGACAGCATGCGCACGGCGCGGCTGCAGGAGGCGCGCTCGATCCGCGCCCAGGGTCTTAAGTCAGCGCAAATCATTCGCGCGCAAGCCGATGCGGATGCGACGAAGACCTATGCCGCGAGCTTCGGTAAGGACCCGCAATTCTACGATTTCTACCGGGCGATGCAGAGTTACCAGCTGACGTTCGTCGGCAACGGCCAGGACAAGCCCGCCAACACGACCGTCGTTCTGTCGCCGCAGAACGACTATTTGAAGGAATTCACTGGACGCAGCCCGGGCAAATAGCTCTTTCGGGCCCTCGTGCGTTCAAACCGCGTTAAGGCCGCCCAGACATTAGCGCCCTTGCGTCTTACCCGAATTGATGGAGTATCGATGAGGTCGAAGGAGTCCGGAAAAGTGCGCTACGCCTACGGGGTTGCAATGGCCCTGCTGCTCGGTGGAACGACGTTCTCGCTCGCCACGGGCAGGGCTGGCGCCCAGGTTGCCCAGAACGAGCCCGGGACTGCGGCACTGGCGCCGCGGCCCGGCGCGCCCATGTCGTTCGCGGATCTCACCGCCAAGCTCGCGCCTGCGGTGGTCTACATCTCGACCAAGCAGCGCGTGCCGGTGAAGCAGCAGGCGGACCCGTTCGAGCAATTCTTCCGCCAGTTCGATCCTAACCAGCAGGGCGGCGGCGGCAGCAACGACAATAGCAGCGGCGGCGGGGCTCAGCCGCGGACGCGTGAGGCAGGTTCGCTCGGATCCGGCTTCATCATCTCGCCCGATGGCTATGTCGTCACCAACAACCACCTGGTCCAGGGCCTGACCGGCACCGGCACGGTCGACAGCGTGACGGTAACCACCACCGACCGGCGCGAATTCCCTGCGCGCATCGTCGGCCGGGACGAGACCTCCGACCTCGCGTTGCTCAAGATCGAGGGCCGCAACTTGCCGTTCGTGAAATGGGGCGACAGCACCAAGGCGCGCGTCGGCGACTGGGTGATCGCAATCGGCAATCCGTACGGGCTTGGCGGCACGGTCACGGCCGGCATCATCTCGGCCCTTCACCGTGGCATCACAGGCCAGGGCGCCTACGACCGCTATATCCAGACGGACGCTGCCATCAACATGGGCAACAGCGGCGGCCCGATGTTCGACCTCAACGGCAACGTCATCGGCATCAACTCGGCCCTGATCTCCCCTACGGGAGCCTCAGTCGGTATTGGACTTGCCATTCCCGCCGAGGCGGCCAAGCCTGTCATCGACGCGCTGATGCGCGGCCAGCGGCCGTCCCGCGGCTACCTGGGCGCCAGCCTGCAGCCGGTGGACGAGGACCTCGCCCCGTCGCTCGGAATCCCGAAAGACAGCGGCGAGATCGTTCGCTCGCTGGTGCCGGGGGCTCCAGGCGCACTGGCCGGGCTCCAGCAAGGCGACGTCATCGTCAAGGTCAATGGGCAGCAGGTCACGCCCGATCAGACCGTCTCTTACCTCATTGCCAACAGCGCCGTCGGCTCGCGCATCCCGCTCGAGATCATCCGCAACGGCCGCCGGGCGACGGTTACGGTGACGGTCGCGCAGCGGCCGACCGAAGAGGCGCTGGCGAAGCTCGGCGGTGGCGGAGCGACCAACGACAACAGCAACGTCGCGGTGCCGAATGCGCCGCAGCGCGCCCTCGGGCTGTCGCTGACTCCGTTGACCCCGGACCTCGGACGGGCCGCAAACCTGCCGGGGACCGCGCATGGCGTCCTCATCACCGCGGTGGATCCGAACGCCAATGCGGCGGAGCAGGGCCTGCAGCGCGGTGACCTCATCGTCTCGGTCAACAACCAGCCGGTGACGACACCGGCGCAGGTGATCGCGGCGGTCGATGCGGCTCGCAAGGCGGGACGGTCGAGCGTCCTACTGCTGGTCCAGCGCGGTGCGACGCCGGCGGTGTTCGTCGCGATCAGCCTGACCGCGCGCTAGAGCCGCCTATCCTGCTGCGGGAGCTGCCGGAGCAGTCGGCGCCGCTGACGCGCCTGCGAAGCCGCACTGCTTCTGCTCCATCGGGATCTGCTTGGTGATCCGGGTCGCATTCTCCGAATAGGCCTGGGTCACCGAACCGCTGTTGACGGCCTTGCCCTTAAGCGGGCTCACGCCCTGGCAGATGTGGAAGACGTGCGGAGTCGCGGCCTTCTTCGCGCCGTTCTCGGGAGCGATCCAGTAGACGGTGTCCACCCCGTTCGGATGCGCGGCATCCTTCGTTGCATTAGCAACCGTCTTCGAATCCGCCGCGATGGCCTTTGCCTGTTCGGCGACTTCGGGCGAGCAGGCTGTCGTCGGCTGGCCCGACTTAATCTGCGACGCGCAGGTGTTCATGTCCTTGGTGTATTGCTCGACCGAAGGCGGGTTGAAGTCGATCCCCGTGAACGCCGCGACCGCTGCCAGGACGACGCCGATACCTCCGGCGATCTTCTTGTTCTTCGGGTCCATGTCCTTGTCCATGAAGATCAGGACAACGAGCGGAAGGAAGGCGATCACGGTGATTATCGCGCCGAGCTGGTTCTGGAAGAAGAAGCGCGCGGCGTCGGCCTGGCGCGCCGGATCGTGCTTGTTGGCGGCCTTCCACATCAGATTGCCGCCGATCGCGAAGACCGCGATGACGACGAGCAGGCCGATCAGCAAGGGAAGGTTGCCGTGGTCGAACTTGTGCTGGCGAAGCATGACGATGCCGGCGACCTCCGTCCCGATCGCGATGATCCAGGCGATCAGGGCGAACAGGCGAAGCCGGGTGGCTGCTGACTTCTGACCCTGTGTCGCGCGCCATTCCTTCGTGACGTCGACATCTGACGGCTTGTTGTCGGACATGCTTACTTACCCCTCTTAAGCCAGGCCATGTTGGTATCGCAGGATCGGCGCTGACACGAGAGGAATTGTTGTTATGACGACTCCGTCATGCAGCCTCTGATGCTCCTGCTCGCGGCCGCTCCCGCGCAGCCGGCGGTTGCCGGTCTGTACCAGGCCCAGCAGATGGAAGTCGGGGCAGAGCTGGAGCTGCAGAAGAACGGGCACTTCCGTTATCAGCTCGACTATGGCGCGGTCTCGGAATCGGCCGAGGGCGACTGGACCTTCGACGGCAAGACCGTACGCCTGACGACGCGGCCCAAGCCGACACCGCCCAGCTTCGACGTGGTGCGCGACGATCCGGCTCCGGACGGCGAAGTGACGATCGCTGTCGAGCCGCCGGGCTTCGGCGCCGAGGGTTATCGCATCGACGCGATCGGCACCGACGCCGTGTCGGGCGAAAAGGGGGCGGTAACGACCGACGACCAGGGCAGAGTTGAGGCCGGCGACCACAAGCTCTCGGCGATCGAGCCACTGGTGCCGGTTTACGGCACGCCGACCAACGAGATCCCCCTCGCCGCAGGGCGCGGCCACCACCTGCTCCTGCGCTTCCACGCCAATGACCTCGGCCAGGCCCCGCTTGAGGGCGAGCCACTGGAGGTTACGCCTCGCGGACTTGTCCTGAATCGTTACGAAACGCAGATTCGCTTTCTCCGCGTCTCGCACTAAGAAGGCCGAGGGAGAGAGACCAGGCCTGTGGCGGACAGCAAATGCTCGGTGATTGAAGGGCTGGAGCGCGAGTGGCGCGATGCCCTGTGCAGCAAGGACATAGAGCGGCTGCAGTCGCTGGTGCACAAGGATTTTGTGCTGATCGGCACGCGCTCAACGGGCCCTTTCATGATGACGCGCGCCGAATGGCTTGAGGCCATCCAGCGCCGCGACGTGTTCGAGATCGTCGTTGAGGTTCAGGACGCGACGGTGCTTCCCGAAGTCATGATCGGCACGGTGCATGCGCGCTGGCGGCTCAAGTATCTTGGGCGACTGATCGAGGATTGCGTCGTGCTCACCGATGTGTGGGTCAAGGATGACGGCCGGTGGCAGGCGATCCGCCGCCACTCGACCCCGGCGCCGCCGGGCACGTGCCCCGATCTAAAGGGAGAATAAGATGGCAAGTCGGGCGGATGGATCGCGGGGAATGGTGAAGGAGCTGACGCTGCGCGGGATTATTCTCGGCGCGCTCATCACGGTCATCTTCACGGCGGCCAACGTCTACCTCGGCCTCAAAATCGGAATCACCTTTGCGACCTCGATCCCGGCAGCGGTCATCTCGATGGCGGTGCTGAAGGCATTCCGGGATTCGACCATCCAGGAAAACAATATCGTCCAGACCATCGCCTCTGCGGCGGGCACGCTATCGGCGATCATTTTCGTCCTGCCGGGCCTGATCATGGTCGGCTGGTGGACCGGATTTCCCTACTGGCTCTCTGTCGCCGTGATTGGCATCGGGGGCATCCTCGGCGTCATGTATTCGGTGCCGCTGCGTCGCGCATTGGTGACCGGCACGGACCTTCCATATCCCGAAGGCGTGGCCGCGGCCGAAGTGCTGAAGGTCGGCAGCGGGGTCGGCGGCGCAGAGGAGAACCGGCGCGGCCTGGTTCTCATCGCCGGTTCGACGCTGGTCTCCGCGCTCTACTTCCTCGTCGCCAAGACCAGGTTGCTGACCGACACCGCCGGCAAGGTATTCAAGGTCGGCACCGGCGGTTCCGCCATTTCCGCGAGCCTGTCGATGGCGCTGATCGGCGTCGGCCACCTCGTCGGCGTCGCCGTCGGTCTGGCGATGGTGGTCGGAATGCTGATCACCTGGGTCATCATCGTGCCGCACTGGACGCAGGACGCGGCCTTCGCGGCCGCCCACGTTGGCGACCTCGAGACTCTGGTCAGCGCCGCGTTCCGACAAAAGGCGCGCATGGTCGGCGCCGGCACGATCGGTGTCGCCGCAATCTGGACGCTGCTGAAGCTGATCGGGCCGATCATTGCAGGCATTCGATCGGCGTTGGTCGCCAACCGGGAACGCAAGGCCGGTCGCGGCGCCGACTTGCCCATCACCGAGCGCGACATTCCTATCGGCATCGTTACCGGGACCATCCTCCTGTCGATGATTCCGATCGGCCTGCTTCTCTTCGCGTTCGGCAATACGGCGCCGATTGCGGCGGAGCCCGGCGTTACCATCGTGCTCAGCATCATCTACACGCTGGTCGCGGGCGTCGTGATCGCGGCGGTCTGCGGCTACATGGCCGGCCTGATCGGCGCGTCCAACAGCCCCATCTCGGGCGTGGGCATCCTCTCCGTGCTCGGCATTTCGCTGATCCTCGCTGCGCTGTTTCGCGGCGTCGGTCCGGATGAGACTAAGGCATTGGTCGCCTTTGCGCTATTCGTCACGGCGATCATCTTCGGCGTTGCCACGATCTCCAACAATAACCTTCAGGACCTGAAAACGGGGCAACTGGTCGATGCGACCCCGTGGCGGCAGCAGGTCGCGCTGATCCTTGGCGTGGTGTTCGGTGCCCTGGTCATCCCGCCGATCCTGGACCTGATGAACACCGCTTTCACCTTCCAGGGAGCGCCGAATGCGAAGGCTAGCGCTCTGGCAGCACCGCAGGCGGCGATCATCTCGACGATTGCGCAGGGGGTGCTCGGCGGAAACCTCGATTGGCCGATGATCCGCGAAGGCGCGATGATCGGTGTGGTTGCGGTGATCGTCGACGAGGCCCTGAAGCGCTTTTCGGGCAAGCGGCTCCATCTTCCGCCGCTGGCCATCGGCATGGGCATCTACCTGCCGCTCGAAGCCGATCTGCTAATCCCGGTCGGCGCGGTCCTCGGCTGGTTCTACAACCGCTGGGCGGTGACCGCGCGCAGCCCGGCATTCGCCGAGCGAATGGGCGTGCTGATGGCGACCGGCCTGATCGTGGGCGAAAGCCTGATGGGCGTCGTCTACGCGTTCGCCGTCGCCGGAGCGGAGAAGGCCGGATCTCCGGATTCTGCCAACGTGCTTGCGCTTGTGCCAGCCTATGGTTCGGTGATGGCAGTCAGCCTCGTCGTCTTCGCGGCGGCGCTTGCGGTGCTTTACTTCTGGACGAAGGGACGCGCCTCGGTAGCGCCGGCGTTCGACGACGCGGCGACGCCCAGCGAAGCAACATACCGCTAGCGGCCTAGCGCAGCCTCTCGAAGTGCGGCGGGCCCAAGCGGCTCAGCACCTGCCTCGGCTTTGCGCACGAGCTCGACGATCGCCTTGTTGACCGGTGCAGCGCGCTGCAACCGTTCCGCGAGCCGCACCAGCTCGCCGTTGATATAGTCGACCTCGGTCTTTCGGCCCGCGGCGAGGTCATCGGCCATGGAAGAGCGCGCATGAGCGTCGATCTTCCAGCGCTTGAGGAAGAAGCGATTGAACATCCAGTCGGGCGAGCCGATGATCCGCGACAGGCGACCAATCGGCACCGGCCCGGCGGCGACGGGCTCGATTTCGGCCTGCTTCAGCAGCTGCAGGCCCTCGCGCATGGAGGCGGCGAAAACCTTTCGATAATCGCCTTGCTTCAGCTCTTCCTGCAGAGTGCGGCCTGACAGCGCGTTTACGGCGTTGTTCAGGTTGATGAGCAGCTTACCCCAGGCGAGTGGGAGCATCTTGTCGGAAAGCTTGAGTGCGGCGGGCCCTTCTCCGATCGCATCGGCAAGCGCACGAGTCCCGGCGCGACGGTCGGCGTAGAGATCGCCGGCGACGCCTTTATGGAAGCGGCCGTTGCCCAGATAGGCGACATTGTACTGGACCATGCCGCGCGCGACCTCGAAGCGGCCGCCGAGGCCTTGCTCCAGCACATCGAGATTGCTGACGCCGTTCTGAAAGCTGATCACCAGCGCTCCAGGCCTGCCGTGAGCGGCGATCTGCGCCGCCGCCGCGGCGGTATCGCCGCTCTTGACGGTCAAGGCGATGATCTCGGCCTCGTCGAGCGCTTCGGGCCCGCAACGGTAGTCGACATCGCCGGGCGGGAGGTGCGCCTGCCAGCCGGTATAGTCGCTGACCGTCAGACCGTGCTCGTCGACATCAGCGGAGATCTTGGGCCGGCCGATGAGCGTGACATCAAGTCCTGCCGAGGCCCAGGCACCGCCAATGAAGCAGCCGACCGAGCCGGCGCCAAGGATCGCAACTTTTCGGCCCCCCGCCATTCCTATCCCCTTCCGCGATATGGCTGCACGCCCTGGTCGGGAAGCCACAGGCCTTCCGGTGGCGCGCTGCTCTGCCAGAAGACGTCGATCGGCATGCCGCCGCGCGGATACCAATATCCGCCGATGCGCAGCCATTTGGGTTTCATCTCGGCCACGAGCCGCTGGCCGATTCCGACGGTCACGTCCTCGTGGAAGCCGCAGTGATTGCGGAATGATCCGAGAAACAGCTTCAGGCTCTTGCTCTCCACGATGGTCTCTTGCGGAGCATAGTCGATGACCAGGTGGGCGAAGTCGGGCTGGCCAGTGACCGGGCACAGCGACGTGAATTCGGGCGCGGTGAAGCGCACCAGGTAGAGCGCGTCGCGACGAGGGTTGGGAACATAGTCAAGGATCGCCTCGTCGGGCGAAGCAGGCAGGGCGCTGGTCTGACCGAGGTGCCGCGTATCCATCAGCGCGCAACTAGCAGCAGTAGCGCGGTGCGCCTATCCTCGGGCGATGGACTCCCTCGTTTCGACCGCTTGGCTGGCAGCGCACATCGCAGAGCCGGATTTGGTCGTTGTCGATTCGAGCTGGTTCATGCCGTCGTTGGGCCGCAGCGGCCGCGCAGAATATCTGGAGGCGCACATCCCTGGAGCGCGGTTCCTGGACATCGACGAGGTGGCCGACAAATCTAATCCAGCGCCGCACATGCTGCCGAGCGCCGTGGAGTTCGGCGAGGCGATGGAGCGGATCGGCATCGGCAGCGGCGACCGCATCGTCGTCTACGATAATTCGCAAACTCGGACTGCGGCGCGCGGCTGGTTCATGCTTCGCCACTTCGGCGCCGGACAGGTCGCAATCCTCGACGGCGGTTTCCACAAGTGGGTCGCGGAGGGTCGGCCGACCGAGGGTGACGTGCCGGCACCGCGGCAGGCGAGGTTCGACGCAGTCGAACGTGATGAGGTCGTCACCAAGCAGCAGCTATTGGCAGGAGTCGGGCTGCCGTGGGTGGACGCTCGCGGCAAGTCGCGCTTCGAAGGAAGCGAGGCGGACCCACGAGCGGGCGTGGCACCTGGCCATGCACCGGGAGCAAGGAATTTGCCGTTCGGTTCGCTTTACCGGGAGGGCGGGACGTTCAAGCCGGTGGAGGAATTGCGCCGGCTGTTCGCCGAGGCGGGCGTGGATCCATTGCAGCCGTTCGTCGCGAGCTGCGGGTCGGGCGTCACCGCCAACAGCCTGATCTTCGCGGCGCATCTGATCGGGAACGACGAGACGAAGCTATACGACGGAAGCTGGAGCGAATGGGGCGCGGACCCCGAAACTCCCAAAGTACTAGGCCCCGCCTAGTGCGCCTTCGGGCCAAAGAAAATCAGTAGCAGGAAGGCCCAAAGGACAATGTTCAGCGGGATCAGGATCGGGTTCCACCTGCGATTGAACCTCGCCTGCGCTTCCGCCCGCTGTTCCGGCGTGGTGGTCAGATAGGACGAGAGGACACAGAGGAGCAGGAAGCCCCCGACGGCGACAATCATTTATGCAAGCACAATGCCCGCAACGTCGCGAAGCTCGCGGCGGATCTCGGCGACCAGGGTTTCGCTGGCCAGGCGGTGCGGTTCGCGCTGCTTCTGGCGCTGGCTGAGCAAGGCCTCGATACCGGTCGCGGCCATTCCCACGAGGCGGGCGGAGCGTCGGTCGAAGCAGCGGCGTCGCGCCTGACCAGCCTGGGGCCAGGCAGCGGCAACGCGCTCGTCGAGGTCATCCTGCGGGCCCTCGCTGAACCGGGTATCGACCAGCCGCAGTGCGTGGCGGACGCTGGCAAGCCGCGACACGGCCTCGGCATAATCGGGCCGCGCCTCGGGCTCATGCTGCGGAATGAGGTTGAGCATGTGCCGGGGCTAAGCCCGGCAGAGCTAACGAATTGTTAAAACGGGGCCCCCGCGAAGTACCACTTCGCGGGGGTCTCTTAAGCGCCCGACTTTTCGTCGACGTCGCGCAAAATCCACCCGCGTTGCGGAATCGTCTCGATGAACTCCGCTCCGCCGCTCGCATTGCGGAGCTTCTTGCGGAGCTTGGAGATGAACACGTCGATGATCTTGGGCTGCGGCTGGTCGTCGGCGCGGCGATAGAGGTGCTTCAGGAGCATCGCGCGCGTGACGACATTGTTGCGCGCGAAGGCAAGCAGCTCGAGCACGCGATATTCCATCTCGGTAATGCCGATCGGATGGCCGTCGATGCGGATCAGGCGCTGCACCTGGTCGACCGCGAGGCGACCGCCGCAGAGGCTGTCGGGCATCTCGCTGCCGGTCGACTTGAGGCTGGCGAGAAGCTTCGAGGCGGCTTCCTCGCTGTCCTCGGGCGACATGCTGCGCGGCGAGCCGAGGATCGCCTGCTGGACGTCGGCGAGGAGCTTGTGCGCCTCCTCGACCAGCTTCGTGCCTTCCTCGAAACGGCGTCGCGAGCGGTCGAGCATCGATTCGATCTCGACGAGGCGGGCGGGGACGTTGGATTCAGCCATTCTCTGGATCCAGGCTCCTTATTGGCCGGGCTGCGCCGAAGCGACGTTGGTCTGGGTGTTGGCAGCTGTCAGGATCTGGACGGTTGTCTGGCCCTTGTCGACCAACCGCGTGTTGGGATCCCACACCTGGCTGCGGATGCCGATCTGCGCGCTGTTGCGGCCGGCGACATCGAGCATGCTCGTCTCGCCAGCGGTGCGCGGAGCCGGTCCACCGAACAAGGCGTCGATCGCCTGCTGCTGCGCATCGGCGGGAGTGATTCCGCCCGTGCCGGCGACGGGCGGGGCCAGGTTGAAGTCGGGCGGGACGATCAGCGGCGCATTGCGCGCGACCTGGAATTCGTCGGGTGTCTTGGGCTTGCCGCTTAGGGCCGCGCAGCCGCTCGTGGCCAATGCCGCCGCAAGCGCCAGAGCGGAAAAAGCTTTACGCATGTTCGGTTCTCTCCTCGGGATCGCTCCCTGTTGCCTGATCCTTACGGCTCAAGAACGCGCGCAGCAACAGGATCACGACGCCAATGCTAATCGCCGCATCGCCGACATTGAATATCAGAAACGGCCGGTACGCACCAAAATGCAGGTCGGCGAAGTCGACGACATAGCCATGGAGCGTTCGGTCGAGGATGTTGCCGAGCGCGCCGCCCAGCACCATCCCCAGCGCGACCTGATCGGTGCGGTTCTTCTCCCGGCTGATCCAGAAGGCGACGCCGAGCGCGATCGCTGTCGTCAGTGCGACCAGCATCCAGCGGCCGGTCTCGGTCGTGGCGTTGAAAAGGCCGAGCGAGATGCCGATGTTCTGCGTGTAGGTGAATTGGAAGAAGGGCAGCAGGTAGAACTGGTCGCCGATCTCATTCACGCCGAGCGGGCCGGTGACGATCCACTTCACCAGCTGATCGAGCGCGAACACGACCGGCGCGACGAGATAGCCGATGCGCAGCTTAGCCATTGACCACCTCCGCGCAGCGCGCGTCGAGCTCGGTTGCGGGATCGACGTCGGGACGGTGGCGCCAGCAGCGCGCGCACTTGGGGTTGTCGGTCTTCACGACTTTCCAATCGCCGTTGTGGACTGTCGAAGTGATGAACAACTCCTCGAGCAGCTCAGGGTCCTCGTCGTTCGGCAGCCAGACCTCGGCTTCTAGGCTCGACCCGAGAATCTTCTCTCGGCGCAGCGGCTCGATCCGCTCGGTGACCTGGGCGCGGAGCGCGCGAAGCTTGTTCCAGCGAGCTTCGTCGGCGTCGACCGGCGGCACAACTGGCCATTCGAGCAGGTGCACCGAGTCCGCGTCCGGATAGCGCGTGCCCCACACTTCCTCGCTGGTGAACACCAGCACCGGCGCGAGCCAGCGCACGAGCGAATGAAATAGCGTGTCGAGCACGGTGCGGTAGGCGCGCCGCTTCAGCGACGAGGGCGCATCGCAATAGAGGCTGTCCTTGCGGATATCGAAATAGAAGGCGCTGAGGTCGTCGTTGCAGAAGTCCGTCAGCGAGCGGACGTAATGGTTGAAGTCATAATCATCGACCGCGTTGCGAAGCTTCTGGTCGAGCACCGCGGCCAGATGGAGCATGTAGCGGTCGAGCTCTGGATACTGGCTGACGTCGTCGAGCCGTTCCTCTTCGCTGAAGCCATCGAGTGCGCCGAGCAGGTAACGGAAGGTGTTGCGGAGCTTGCGATACTGGTCGGCGACGCCGGCGAGGATCTCCTTGCCGATCCGATGGTCCTCGGTGAAGTCGACGCTGAGGGCCCAGAGGCGCAGGATGTCGGCGCCATAGTCGCGCATCAGGTCCAGCGGGTTGACGGTGTTGCCGAGGCTCTTGGACATTTTCATGCCCTTCGAGTCCATCGTAAAGCCGTGAGTGAGGACCGCATTGTAGGGCGCGCGCCCGCGCGTTCCGCAGCTTTCGAGCAGTGACGACTGGAACCAGCCGCGATGCTGGTCGGAGCCCTCGACGTAGATGTCGGCGGGCCAGCGCTCCTCCGGCCAGTAGCCGCTTTCGAGTGTGAAGACGTGGGTGCACCCGCTGTCGAACCAGACGTCGAGAATGTCGCTGACCATCTCGTAATCGTCGGGGCTGCGATTGCCGAGGAAGGCTGCGGCGTTGGCAGCGTCCCAAGCGTCTACGCCTTCGCGCTTGAAAGCCTCCACAATGCGCGCGTTGACCTCGCGATCGACCAGCAGTTCGCCCGACTTGCGGTCGACGAAAACGGCGATCGGCACGCCCCAGGCGCGCTGCCGGCTCAGCACCCAGTCAGGGCGCTGCTCGACCATCGAGCCCAGGCGGTTGCGACCCTTTTCGGGGATGAAGCGCGTGGCGGCGATGGCGTTCAGCGCAAGTTGGCGAAGCGTCGGCCGTTGATCGTCCAAGACCTCGTTCGCGCCGCCGCCCTCATTCTCCCAGCGCTGCTCCGGCCGGGTGAGCGGCGACAGATGCGCGAGGGGCTTGTCCATCGCGACGAACCATTGCGGGGTGCAGCGGTAGATGACCTTGGCCTTCGACCGCCACGAGTGCGGGTAGCTGTGCTGGAAGTCGGCGCTCGCGGCGAGCAGCGCGCCGGCCTCGCGCAGATCCGAGCAGATCGGGCCGTCGGGGGCGTTGAATTTGGCGTTGATGACGCTGCCCTGACCGCCCAGCCAAAGCCAGTCGGGACGGTAGAAGCCGCCGGCGTCGACCGCGAACACGGGATCGATGCCGTTCGCCTTGCACAGCTCGAAATCGTCCTCGCCGTGGTCGGGTGCCATGTGGACGAGGCCGGTGCCCTGGTCGGTGGTGACGAAGTCGCCGGGCAGGAACGGGCGCGGCCTGGCAAAGAAGCCGCCGAGGTGATGCATCGGGTGTTGGATAACGGTGCCAGCGAGCTCCGACCCTTTGAAGGTCGCGATTGGATCGCTCGCGTGGATAGCAGTTGCAGGATTTGTCGCCGCTCGTTCCGTCAGCTGTCGAATCAGGCTGGATGCCACAACGATGTATCCGACAGGCCAGCTCATCGGCCGAGGTCCAGGACCCTCGTATGGATCCTCAGGTCGAATGCGTCGGGATATTAAAACCAGCGCGTATTCTACGTCCCGGTTGTAGGCGATGCCCTGGTTGACAGGGATCGTCCACGGGGTGGTCGTCCAAACTACCGCACGTACCGGACGAGACGAATCCTTGCCGATCAACTCTTGAAGCGGTTTGCAATTGGGCGCTTCGACGATCTCGAACGCGACATCGATCTGGGTCGAGACGATGTCTTCATATTCAATCTCGGCTTCGGCCAGCGCGGTCTTCTCGACCGGCGACCACATCACCGGCTTGGCGCCGCGATAGAGCTGGCCGGTCTCGGCGAACTTGAACAGCTCGGAGACAATGGTCGCCTCGGCGCCCTTGGCCATGGTCAGATAGGGCTTGTCCCAGTCGGCACTGATGCCGAGCCGCTTCAGCTGCTCGCGCTGCGTATCCACCCAATGCTGGGCATAGGCGCGGCATTCGGCGCGGAATTCCTTCGGAGGGACCTCGTCCTTGTTCAGCTTCTTCTTGCGGTACTGCTCCTCGACCTTCCACTCGATCGGAAGGCCGTGGCAGTCCCAGCCGGGCACGTAAGGCGTGTCCTTGCCGAGGAGGGTCTGGGTGCGAACGACCATGTCCTTCAGCGTGTGGTTGAGCGCATGACCGATGTGGATGTCGCCGTTGGCATAGGGCGGGCCGTCGTGGAAGATGAACTTCTCGCGCCCGTCGCGCGCGGCGCGGATCTGCTTGTAGAGCCCCTCGGACTCCCAGCGCGCCGCGATGCCCGGCTCCTTCTGCGGTAGGCCGGCCTTCATCGGGAAGTCGGTGCGCGGCAGGAAGACCGTCGAGCGGTAGTCGGGCCTGGTGGTTTCGGGGGCGTCAGCCATTGGCGCGGGCTCTAACGGTCACTCATCAGATTGCAAATTGAAGGGATTAGTCGAGCGCGAGCAGGGTACGCGCCCGCGCCTCGTCCTCCCTCATATGGGCAACCAGCGCGCCGATGTCATCGAACTTCTTCTCGTCGCGGATGAAGGCGTGAAGCGCGACCTCGATCTTCTGGCCGTAGAGGTCGCCCGAATAGTCGAAGAGGTGGGTCTCGAGCAGCTCGACGGGAGGGTCGAAGGTCGGGCGGACGCCGAGGCTGGCAACGCCGGGATGCTCGCTTCCGTCCGCGAGCGTCGCCCGGACGGCGTAGATGCCGTAGCGGGGGCGCAGATAATCCCCGAGCGCGATATTGGCGGTCGGATAGCCGAGCTCGCGACCGCGCTTGTCGCCCGCCTGGACAATGCCTTCGATCGCATAGTCGCGGCTCATCAGCTTGGTTGCGGTGGCGGTGTCGCCGGCCTGCAGAGCTTCGCGAATTCGGCCGGAGGAGATGCGGAGATCGCCGAACGCAACCGGTGCGACCGCTTCGGCGACGATGCCGCTAGCCTGTCCAAGGGTGCGCAGCGTCTCGACATTGCCCTTCCGGCCGCGGCCGAACGTGAAGTCATCGCCGGTGACAACGCCAGCGGCGCCGATCTGCTGGGCCAGCACGTCATCGACGAAATCTTCGGCGGAGGTGATGCAGAGCGTCTTGTCGAACTCGAACACCAGCATCGCGTCGGCGCCGGCATGGGCGAACAAAGCCTCGCGCTGGTCGAGCGTAGTCAAGCGGAAGGGGGCGACGTCGGGCTTGAAGAAGCGGACCGGGTGCGGATCGAAGGTCGCGACGATCACCGGCCGCCGCTCGTGGAAGCCGCGCTGGATCGCTCGCCCGACCACTGCCTGGTGGCCGAGATGGAAGCCGTCGAAATTGCCGAGGGCGACGATGGCCCCTCGGAGATTGTCGGGGATCCCGCCGGCGAGGGTCAGGCGCTGCATTGCAGCAAGCCTTAGTGGGTGGGCAGGTGCTTCCGCAACAGGCGGTACTCGTGGACGGCGAGCGCGATCACGAACAGGTCGAAGATGCTGAGCAGGATCAGCGTGAAATCGTGCGTCCAGCTGTAGCGGTAGAGCTGGTAGGCGATGAACAGGCCGAATACGGCGACGCTCGCGGGATAGGCCCACAGCCTTTGCCTGAGGAGGCCGATCACCAGCGCGCCTTTGATGAGGCCGTGGCTCAACAGGTAGAAGGCGTAGAAGTGGTGCTGCTGGACAGAGAAGGTCTCGCCGAACCTCACCGCATGCCTGGCAATCCAGTCGTGCGGATCCTCGGTGAGCTCACCCTGGCTGAAGCGGTTGATCCAGGCGATGATGGTCGCAGTCGAGGTGAGGTAGAGGGCCAAACCGCCAACGATCTCGATCAGTGCGTGGAGCCCCTTGGCGACGACGCTGACGACGAAGATCTGGTGGATGCGTCGTTCCCGCATGCGCGCGTAACGCCCGTCCCTTGACTTGGGGTCAAGCCAATCCTATTTCGCGCTCATCCTGATCCACCGGTTACCCGGCGGCGCATTCGTGCGCGCGTCGGTTTTTCGTTTAGGAACTCGGGACTTTCTAGCGTCGAGATGGGGCGGTTGGCGCTCCGTGGAGCTGATGAAGGGTAAAGAATGGCTCGTATTGCCGGGGTCAACATCCCCACCAACAAGCGCGTCGAGATCGCGCTGACCTACATTCACGGAATCGGCCGGACCACGGCCAAGAAGATCACGGAACAGCTCGGCATTACGCCGGAGAAGCGCGTCCAGGACCTCACCGACCAGGAAGTGCTCCACATCCGCGAGACGATCGACCGCGACTACAGCGTCGAGGGCGACCTTCGCCGCGAGACGGCAATGAACATCAAGCGGCTGATGGACCTCGCCTGCTACCGCGGGCTTCGCCATCGCAGGGGCCTGCCGGTCCGCGGCCAGCGTACGCACACCAATGCGCGCACCCGCAAGGGCAAGGCCAAGCCGATCGCCGGCAAGAAGAAGTAACCGCTTCTTCGTCCGCCCGTCAGCAGCAGCTTAGATAAAAGATTGTAGGAACCAATGGCCCAGGCACCGCAGCGCATCCGCAGAAGGGAGCGCAAGAACATCACCGCCGGCGTCGCCCACGTGAACGCCAGCTTCAACAACACCATGATCACCATCACCGACGCGCAGGGCAATGCAATTGCCTGGAGCTCGGCCGGAATGATGGGCTTCAAGGGCAGCCGCAAGTCGACGCCCTATGCCGCGCAGGTCGCGGCGGAAGACGCCGGCCGCAAGGCCGCGGACCATGGTGTCCGCACGCTCGAGGTCGAGGTCAAGGGCCCCGGATCGGGCCGCGAAAGCGCGCTCCGCGCACTGCAGGCGGTCG
>Ga0207644_10000141_pt1 | contig 51791 bp, 50 predicted proteins | sample KBSS73metaG_FD_184326 | JGI IMG/M metagenome (GOLD analysis project Ga0207644, IMG submission 184326) | Switchgrass rhizosphere microbial communities from Kellogg Biological Station, Michigan, USA - KBS S7-3 metaG (SPAdes) (version 2) | ecosystem: Host-associated > Plants > Roots > Rhizosphere... | reverse complement strand
AGTCCGGCACAGGCCGATCGATCGGGCGGCGGGCTCGTATGCGAAAACCTCCATTCGGTCCGGTTGAAGGCATCCGGCGACCACAAGTCATCGTTCATGGAGATATTCTTCGCTTTCTGTCGAAAGCTGGCGGAACGAGGCGAGGGAGTGACCCTGCGCCCGCATCCAGGCGGCCAATATGTCCTGAAGAACAAGGTTGAACTCCCGCACAACGTCCGCATCAATCTTCGTCCGCTCTACGAGATGGATCTTCGCAGCTACAGTTGGGGCATATCAGCGCCCTCGACGATAGTGTTCGACATGATCCTCGCCGGTATTCCCGTTGGGCTCTGGCGCGATCCTTCCGGCGTCATGGATGCCAGCAATTACGACGGGCTGACGGAGATCAGTACCCTGGATGACTGGCTTGCCTTCGAACGCGACGTTCGGCTGCGACCGGAGATGATCGTCGATCGGCAGGATGCATTCCTGGCTCGGCTATCGATGCCTATCGACCCGGCCGAAGTTTATCGTCGCTTTGCCCGGCTGATCGTTGCTGCATTGGCGATGCCAAGCTCATACCGAGACGATTACAGATCGTCTTCTGGAAGGTCTCTCAAGCTCTCCGGCGACGTCCTTGTCACGGCGGGTGCATGATCTCGGGCTCAAACAATCCAAACCCGTGCAAGGTGCTGGTCGTCTCCGACGGCAAGAAGGGTCCGAGCGCAACCCAAAGAATCAGCTTTGGCGAGCCTTTCGCGCACGACCCCCTGGAGCGTTATCGCATAATATTCGCGGGCGAACGGCCCGAGGGGACGGAGATCGCGGCCGCGTTCGAGGCAATTGCCCCGCAGCTTCTGGTACTATCCCGATCCACGTCCAGCGCCGGGGCCGAATGGATCAAGGCGGCGGGTGAGGCGAGGGTGCCGGTCGTCTTCCACATCGATGACGACCTGCTCTCGGTGCCGCCAAGCCTCGGGGAAGCGAAATTCAATAGCTACAACGACCCGGTGCGTCTCGCTGCGCTGCGTGCAAATATCGAAGCTTCAGACCTCCTCTATGTTTCGACATCGGCGCTCGCGGATCGCTTTGCCGAGCATGGGATTCAAACGCCAACGGTCGCCGGCGAAATCTACTGTTCCGTGTCCGGTGATGATATCGGAGCGCTCGTCGCTCCGGCGACGGGCCCCGTCATTGGCTACATGGGAACCAGCGGGCACGCGGCGGATCTCGATACCATCCTCCCGGCGATTTGCGACGTCATGGAAAAAGTCCCCTCGCTGCAGTTCGAGCTGTTCGGCACGATCCGCATGCCGTCCGTACTTGAGGGCTTCGGTCGTCGCGTCCGGCATCTGTCGCCGGTCGCCGACTATCGCGAATTCGTTGCAAAGTTGCGATCGCTAGGCTGGTGGATCGGATTGGCGCCGCTCGAAGACAATTCCTTCAATCGCTGCAAAGCGGACACCAAGTGGGTGGAATATAGCCAGGCGGGAATTGCAGTGATTGCCTCGGATTTGCCGGTTTACGAGCGTGCGTGCGCGGATGGAGCAGGGATACTCGCGCACACGCCCGAGCAATGGTCGCGTTCCTGCCTCGAACTGCTCTACCGGCCGCAGCTTCGGGTGGTCACCGTGCAAAAGGCTCAGGAGCGCCTTCGCCAACTCTATTCGCACGATCTGCTTCGTGCACAGGTGGATCGAATTTTCGAGAGAGTGCTGCAGCCCGCATGAGCGGACCTCGTGCGACTGTCGTCAGGCGGCTTGCCGCTTCTGCATCTTCCGGTGGATCATTCTCACCCGTTCGTTGAAACGATTGCCGGGCTCGGCCATCGACGAATTCTTGACGAACCACATATAAACCATGGCGGCTTCACCATAGTAGATCTGGTGAGAGATCAGCCGGGACTCGCCCAACCATACTTCACCCGGATCGAACGAGATCCGGTGCCGAGGCTGGTTGTCCTTCCAGGTTTCGAGCGTGCCGCCGAGGACGTCGCCGGTGATATAATCGAGCATCTGGTTGGGGTCTGATCCCGCAAAGCGGCCAAGATCATGCTCGTCATAGAATTTCCGCACGATGTCGATGAAGCGATGGCTGACGTGCCAAATCCGCGGGCGACTATCGAGGTTCGCAAAGATGCGCGCCTGGTGGAAATCGTCGTCAATCGAATGATTGTCCCAATGGAGATTCTCGAACAGCGTCCGCGTCAGCCGTATGCTTGGAATGACCCGAAACGTTTCATAATTGGGGAAGCAAATATCGAAGATCCGCAGCAGTTCGTCGTGCGCATGCTTGATCGCCTTCGACGCACGCTCGAAAATCTGGCGGTTGCCGCGACAGAATGTGTCGAAAATGGCCTGGCGTGTTGGATCGCGGAAAACGAGCCGACCGGCCTGGATCCGCGTATCGATTTTCTCGAAGAAATAGGGCGAGGTCAGCTTCTTCAGCTTACGGCGAACCTCGGGGTCGGTGATTGAGTCAGTCGATTTCGAGAGCGGCACAAGCGCCTCGAAGTCGAAGTCGAGGCGGTAGTCCTTGAGCAGGATGAGATTGCCCTCCTCAAAGATGTCGGCAACGCCGCCGCGCTTTCGGATCTCGTCCAGGGTAAGTTCGACGAAATAATCCGCGACCTTCGGGTGTCGTTCGATCACCGCCATCGCGTCAGCCCGCCCGAGCCCAGTCAGCCATTGGCTTGCTTCATCTCGTGCATCATCTGCTCCCTGCTTGCAAAGCCCTCCCCAAGGAGCTCCTTGTACTGGAAGTAGACTTCTCGGAAGTCATCATATTCTTCGATTGATCCCTCCCGAAAAAGGAGGAACCGGTCGCACGTGCCCTGCAGATAACGGTGACTGTGAGAGACGATCAGCATCGCCTTGTCTTTGCGTTTCTCGAAGAGCTCGACCCGGCAGCGCTCTCGAAAGCGGGCATCGCCGACGGCCAGGACTTCGTCGATGAGGTAGCAATCAAAGTCGATGGTCATCGAGATCGCGAACGCGAGTCGGGCCCGCATGCCCGACGAATAGGTCACCACAGGCTCGTTCATGTATATCCCGAGTTCGGAAAATTCCTTCACGAACTCGAGGCGAGGCTGAAAATCCACGCCGTAGATGCGGCAGATGAAACGCACGTTGTCGGTTCCGGTGAGGCCGCTATGCACGCCGCCTGAGAATGCCAGAGGCCACGAGACCGACATGGTTCGCTCGATCGTTCCAAGCGTGGGCGGCTCGGCGCCGCTGATCAATCGAACCAGCGTCGATTTCCCGGCGCCATTCCGGCCCAAAATGCCGACATGCTGCCCTGGCTCAATGGTCAGGTTGATGTTGCTGAGGATGCGTCGAGGACCCGCGCTCGTGGGGTAGTCCTTCGAGACGTTCTGAAGAGTAATCATTCCTCACCCGTGTTGATGCCGACCTGCCGGACGAGACTTAGCCCGACAAGCATCATCACGAGGTTGAAGACGACGACATAGGGTATGTCGTAATGCGCGTGCATTGCCGAGCCAAACCATCCCTCCCGAAGATACTCCAGCGCATTCAGCATCGGCAGCCAGAGCACGATTTGTTGAAGCTTCGGTGGCAGGGCGTCGGCAATGAAGGCCACGCCGGACAAGGGCATCAAAAGGTAGGAGAAAGGCGGCCACAACTTGCCGACGACCTGCGACTTCTCGGACAAGCCGCCAAGGATGAGGCCGAGACCAGCGCCGAACCATGCCAAGAGAAACCACCCGCCCGCGACCTGCAACGCATTCTCGGGCGCTGGAATCCACTGCATCGCGTAAAGCGCCAAAGCCAGCGTAACGAAGCTCGTCGAGGCCGCCATGAATTCGAGCGTGAGGCGTGACAGGTACACGTCGATGACGCGAACCTGACGATGGTAGAGGAGCGGAAGGTTGGACCGAAGCGCATCAATGCAGCGGTTCCCCATGTTGCGCCACATGATGAGCGACGAATAACCGGTCAGTGCAAAGGCGACGATGGGGATATCGGAGCCGTGGATCGTCCGTGTCGCTGCCCAGAAGGCAGTGATCACGAGCGTGAAAAGCATGGGCTCGACGAACAGCCACAGGAAGCCGATGTTGTTTCGGCCGTACCGCGTCAGCAGCTCACGAAGGACCAGCGCGCCGATCACTCGGCGCGTGATGGTCAACGGGGACGCTCTTAGGAGCGCGCCAGAGAATGCGTCGCTATTGAGCATGCTCGCGAACACCTGCGACCAGCATACGAAGAATGCCGTAGGCAATCAGACTGAGCACCAACGTCGCGAAAATGCCTCGGAATCGCCGCGGCTCGATCGGCGAGTCCGGCAGATTCGGCTGGACGATCCGCTCGACATAAGCCTGCTTGCGACCGGCTTCGCTGCGAGCTTCCTCGAGCGAGGCGAGGGCGGCACCCAGCTGCTTGTCGGCAAACTGGCTTTGCAGCGCCAACCGCTGATACTGGACAGTGCTTGCGGCGAGCGAGCGGGTGTTCCCCGCGACCTTGCCCAGCTCCCGGTCGATTTCGTGCTGAATGGCGCCCATTTGCGTTCTGATGACCGGGATCCGCGGGTTTTCGGGCGTATATTGCTGAAGTGCCGCGAGCTCCGCCTTGGCCGCGAGCATCTGATCCTGGAGCTTCGAGATCATCTGCATCTGGACCTGGGCCTGCTTCTCGGGGTCGACGACGCCCGAACGATTGCGATAGCCGGCCAGGGCCAAGGCCGCTGTCTGCGAGTTCATCTTGGCCTTGTCGACCTCGGCCTGCGCGTAGCTGACCAGATCCTGCCGGCCGCGCGTGTTCAGTCGATTGACCGTCGCCTCGGACATTTCGAGCAATTGCTGGTTGAAACGATATGCGTCGCGCGGATCATAGGCGCGAACGGTAAGGGTGGTGATCGATGTCGAAGTGTCGTTTTGGACGGCGATCTTGCCGGTGAAATATTTGTAGAGATCTTCGAACGACTTGCTCACGCCCCACGGATTGAACCGGTCGAAAATCGAAATGTCGGGCCGAGTGTACGCCGCCTCGAATGCGCCATTGCGATTGATGGCACGCAGCGCATCGCGCGAGACTGCAAAGGATTGGGCGGCGTAGATCTCGTCACCGGCATTGGCGAAGCCCGCCGACTTGAGGATGACGCCGAGACCCGTCGAGGCCGGCTTGTCGGGGCTGCGCACGACGAACTTCGATTCCGAGACGTACACGTTGGTCGCGAGGAAGCCGAAATAGATGATGGCAGCAATGAGCGGCAGGACGACAACCGGAATGAACAAGCGGTCGCGGGCACCCAACCTGCGGACCGTGGATACGCGCTTCTCGATAGCTTGGTATTTCAACTCGGGTTTCCTGTCGATCGCGGGGTCGCCGCTGAAGCGCGCTGATGGGCAAATTTTCGGAGTTTGGCAACGTGTCTCGCTTCGCCTTGCGCCGCTGCCTCGTTGCGCGGGCAAGCTTAACCGGCCTTGAATAGCAGCGAGGGGGTTAAGGCCCAAGCCTTTGAAAACAGGTTACAAACCTTGCGCAGGGGACTTTACTCGCTCATGGATTGAGCAACCCGCGCAATCTCCCTAGGAGGCGGGACAATTCGAGTTGGAGCAATAATGGGTCCCGGTCATCTATCCTCGCGAGCCTCAGTAAGCCTGTCCGGACGTCGACTGTTCGTCAGTGCCCTCCTGATGTCCGTCGCCGCTTGTTCGTCTTTCGGGTCTAGTGGACCAACTTCACGGGCGATCCGTTCGGCTGCGACCAGCCGTACCGTGGGTCAGGCCGATATCCGTGTCGTCGATGTGAACGACGCGGTCACTCGGCAGGTTCTCGTCGGCTATCGTTCCGCGGGCTTCGCGGAGGCGCTCGGCGACGCGCCGTTGCCCGGCACGATCATCGGACGCGGGGACGTGCTCGACATTTCGATCTGGGAAGCTCCTCCGGCCGTCTTGTTCGGCACCTCGGCTTCCTTCAGCCCGGCGGACAGCGCGAGTGTGCTCGCCGCTACGTCCGGCGTCGTCCAGAAAACGAACATCTCTGAATTGATGGTCGATAGTGCCGGCACGATCCGAATTCCGTTCGCCGGCGTCATTCCCGCAATTGGCCGTACGCCCCAGCAGGTCGAAAGGGAGATCATCGGACGGCTGAGGGGAAAGGCCCACGATCCTCAGGTCGTGGTTCGCCTGGTTCGCAGCGCTGGCGACAATGTCACCGTCGTCGGCGATGTCGCAACCAATTCTCGGGTTCCGCTGACGCCTCGCGGCGAACGCCTGCTCGAAGTGCTTGCAGCAGCCGGCGGCGTAAAGCAGGCGATCGGAAAAACGACGATCCAGATCACCCGGGACGGCCGCGTCGTGTCCTTGCCTCTGGAGCTCGTGATCCGCGATCCGGCGCAGAACATTCGATTGCAGGCCAACGATGTCGTTACTGCCTTGTATCAGCCATATAGCTTTACTTCGCTCGGCGCGTCGGGCGTGAACGCCGAAGTGCCGTTTGAAGCTACCGGTATTACGCTGGCGCAGGCGCTCGGTCGTATCGGCGGCCTCCGGGACGAACGCGCGGACGTTCGCGGCGTCTTCATCTTCAGGCTGGAGGACCCCGCAGCCTTGGACCCTGCCGTTGCTGCATCGGCCCGCCGTACGCCCGATGGACGGATACCTGTCATCTACCGGGTTGATATGAGCAATCCTGCGACGTTCTTCGTCGCCCAGAGTTTCCCCATCAGGAACAAGGACGTCGTTTTCATCTCGAACGCGCCGTTGGCTGATCTTCAGAAGTTCGTCAGCATTGTCTCGTCCATGGCATTTTCGGTGATCAGTTTGCCCAACGCCATTCCTTGACGATATCAGGTGTCGCGCCGGTGGTGCGTTGGGGTAGGCGGCGGAGACTCTAGGAAATTTTATGCATTTTCGAAGTTTCGACCTCGACGGTCCGGTCGAGATCGTGCCCCGGAAAATCGCCGACGAACGGGGCTATTTCGCCGAGATCTTCCGAGAGGACCGATTCCGCGAACTCGTTCCGACGGCCGATTTCGTTCAGGACAACCAGTCACTCAGCACACGCGCCGGCACGATCCGAGGAATTCACTTCCAGTCCCATCCGGCGGCACAAGGTAAGCTCGTTCGCTGTCTTGCAGGCAAGCTGGTCGACGTCGCCGTTGACCTGCGGCGGGACTCACGAAGCTATGGTCGGTCCATCTCGGTCGTGCTGACGCCCGAGGAGTGCAATCAGCTCTGGATCCCGGTTGGCTTCGGCCACGCCTTTTGCACGTTGGAGCCGGACACGATCATCAATTATCGTGTGACCAGTTATTACAGCGCCGAGAACGATCGCGGCGTCGCTTGGGACGATCCCGATATCGCCATCGAATGGCCCGAGCTCGCCGATCCAGCGACGCTTTCAGCGAAGGATCGACAGCAACCGAGCCTTGCCGAACTGCCGCCCTATTTCTCGATGGAAGACCAGCGATGCGCGTAATCGTTACAGGGGGAGCGGGCTTTATTGGGTCGGCGCTTGTCCGCCATCTCGTGCTCGAAAAGGGCTACGAGGTCCTGAACGTGGATGCGCTGACCTACGCTGGCTATCTGCCCTCGCTGCGCGATGTTGATGGAAAGCCAAACTACCGGTTCCTGCATGCGAACATCTGCGATGCTCGAGCCATGCAGGAAGCCGTTGCTTCCTTCCAGCCAGACCGCATCATGCACCTCGCCGCGGAAAGCCACGTCGACCGTTCGATCACCGGGGCGGCGGACTTCGTCCAAACGAACGTCGTCGGCACGTTCACGCTCCTCGAGGCCGCGCGCGATTACTGGTCGCGGCTCGACGCTGACGCAAAAGCGGCCTTTCGGCTCCTCCATGTCTCGACCGACGAGGTTTATGGTTCTCTCGGAGCGGCAGGTCTCTTTACCGAGGATACGCCCTACGACCCCAGTTCTCCTTATTCCGCGTCGAAAGCTTCGTCCGACCATCTCGCCAAGGCGTGGCAACGAACCTACGGGCTGCCTGTCGTCGTATCGAACTGCTCGAACAATTACGGGCCCTATCATTTTCCCGAGAAGCTCATTCCGCTCACCATCCTGAACGCGCTCGCGGGCGAGCGGCTGCCAGTCTATGGTAAAGGCGAAAATGTACGCGACTGGTTGTATGTCGAGGATCACGCGCGGGCGCTCGACCTCATTGTCGAGCGCGGCCGAGCTGGCGAAACGTACAACGTCGGTGGGCGCAACGAACGTCGCAATATCGACGTCGTCCGGCGGATTTGCGCCGTGCTCGACGAGCTTGCGCCCTCCAACCGGCCGCGGGAAGAGTTGATCGAGTTCGTCGCCGACCGTCCCGGGCACGACGTTCGCTACGCGATCGATGCGTCCAAGCTCGAGAATGAACTCGGCTGGCGCGCTCTTGAGAATTTCGACACGGGCATTGAGAAAACAGTTCGCTGGTATCTCGATAACGACTGGTGGTGGCGGCCGCTGCGCGAACGCTACTCGGGCGAGCGCCTCGGATTGCTGAAGTCAGCAAAGGCCTGACGCACGTGCGGATCGTCGTCACGGGGCGCGAGGGTCAGGTGGTTCGCTCGCTGCTCGAACGGAAATCAGGGACCGACCTCGATATCATTGCGCTCGGGAGGCCCGAGCTCGACCTCGCCGGATCCGCCCAGGCCATCGGTGCTGCGGTCGAGGCTGCCCAGCCGGACGTGATCGTGTCGGCGGCTGCCTACACGCAGGTCGACAAGGCCGAGGTTGAGCCCGCACTAGCCTTCGCAGTGAACGAGAATGGTCCAAGGTCGCTTGCGCGAGCGGCCCGATCGCTTGGTATCCCGTTGATCCATCTCTCGACCGACTATGTGTTCGATGGATCGAAAGACGCTCCCTACATGGAGGAGGATCCAACCGGACCTACCGGGGTCTACGGTGCCTCGAAGCTGGCAGGCGAGAAGGCCGTGCTTGCGGAGCATGATGACAGTGCCGTCCTGAGAACCGCGTGGGTCTACAGCCCGTTCGGCGCAAACTTCGTCAAAACGATGTTGCGCCTTGCCGCCCAACGGGAGGAAGTCGCCGTGGTTGCGGACCAGCGGGGCAATCCGAGCAGTGCAATCGACATTGCCGATGCCATTCTTCGTGTTGCCTCGAACCTTGTTCGTCGCGACGACCCAACCCAGCGCGGACTTTTTCATATGAGTGCAGCCGGGGAGGCGAGCTGGGCAGAATTCGCCGAGGAGATCTTTTCCTTATCGGCAGCGAGTGGCGGGCCCGCAGCGCGGGTCAGGCCGATCCGAACCGAAGATTATCCTACCGCGGCCAAGCGGCCAGCCAACTCGCGGCTGAACTCGGACAAGCTATCGCGCATCCACGGCGTGCACTTGCCGGATTGGCGATCATCCTTGAAACAGGTCGTAGAACGGTTGCTGCAGCAGGGGCGTGAAGAGGTATGAAGGGTATAATCCTGGCCGGCGGCAGCGGCACGCGGCTTTATCCGATGACGCTTGCCGTCTCAAAGCAGCTGCTCCCGGTCTACGACAAGCCGCTGATCTATTATCCCCTCACGACATTGATGCTGGCGGGAATCCGGGAGGTGCTGGTGATCACAACGCCTCACGATTCGGGCCTGTTTCGCCAGCTGCTGAGCGATGGCTCGCAATGGGGAATGAGCATTTCCTACGCGGTGCAGCCCGAGCCCAAAGGTCTCGCGCAAGCTTTTACGATCGGCGCTGATTTCGTGGCGGGCGGGCCATCGTGCCTGGTGCTCGGCGATAACATTTTCTTCGGGCACGGCCTGCCCGAGGTGCTTGGCCGAGCGCGCCAGCGGACATCGGGCGCAACCGTATTTGCATATCATGTCGCGGACCCGGAGCGTTACGGCGTGGTCGACTTCGACCATGGGATGCGCGCGCTCAGCATCGAAGAAAAGCCGACCCAGCCGAAGTCGAACTGGGCCGTCACGGGGCTGTATTTCTACGACGAGCAGGTTGTCGACATCGCCGCGAATATCCAGCCATCAGCGCGTGGAGAGCTTGAAATCACGGACGTAAACCAGGCGTATTTGCACAAGGGCGAGCTGCACGTCGAAGTGATGGGCCGCGGCTATGCATGGTTGGATACGGGAACGCCCGATAGCCTCTTGGAAGCTGCCGAGTTCGTTGGCACGCTCGAGCGGCGGCAGGGCACCAAGATCGCCTGCCCCGAGGAAATCGCGTTCCGGATGGGCTTCATCGATGAGCACCAGTTGGCCGCCGCGACCGACAAACTCGGGAAATCCAATTACGCGTCATATCTGCGCGACGTGGCGAAAGACGCGGCTTGATCGACGAGGCCGAAAGGCCGGTGCTGTCCGATGTCACGGTGGTTGCCGTAACCAGCGTCGCCGTCCGGCCGACGATCGGGGCATTGCTGGCATCTCTTGAGCAAGTGCAGTTCGCGAAGGCGCTCCTGCTTACCGACGAGAAACCGGCAGACATGCCAGGCTCAATCGAGTGGCGGCGGATCGAGCGCATCGCCTCCCGTGCGGACTACTCACGGTTCATGCTGCGTCATCTTTCCGACCACATCACCACAAGCCACGCATTATGCATCCAATGGGACGGGTTCGTTCTCGACGGTCGCAGATGGGACGCACAGTTTCTCGATTACGACTACATAGGCGCGCCGTGGCCGCAGTTCCGGGATGGCCATACTGTCGGAAATGGCGGTTTCTCGTTGCGTTCGAAGAAACTGCTGGATGCTTGTCGGGACCTTGAATGGAACGGAGACGAACCCGAGGACCTGGTGATCGGACGTCTGCGCCGGACCGAACTTGAAGCACGGGGCATCCGCTACGCGCCGGAACAACTGGCGGCTCGGTTCGCTTATGAACGAACGCGTCCGAGCGGGTGCGAATTCGGCTTTCACGGCGCCTTCAACCTCGTTCGCTACCTTCGTCCTCGCGACGCGCCCGAGCTCTTTCGCTCTCTGGAAAGCGGAATGCTCGTCAGAAACGAACGATGGGAGCTATTGTGGTGGGCGCTTTCGCGCGGCCATTTTGCCCTCGCAATGACGATGCTCCGCAAGGTGCGGATGAGAGGCAGCTGACAACCTCGCTCACTACGGAATAGAGTCGTAACGATTTTCCCCGTCATTACTGTTGGAATGGCCTGTTGCTGCCGGGTCACAATTTCAGTTTACTTTTGGGTAACTAGCATGTTGCAGTGCGGTAACTGGCTGTGAGAACCTGACCAAGCTTGACTGTTGAGCGGTTAACGATAGGGATGACGAAGCTCGGCTGGGGGTAAATGTGGTTTCGAGCGCGGCGAATATCTTGCTGATGGACAAGGATATTATGCGCCCTTCGGGAGGCGCCGCCGCTGGCTCGACAAGGATCCAGTCCCCGACGCGCGAGCCGATACTCCGTATCCCGCCCTTTCCGGGCGCAAAGGTCCTTCGTTTCGGCACGGCTGCCCCCGTCCCGGCTGCCGATTTTGACCTGGGTGCCGAGATGCGGCGCTTGCGCGTTGGTGGGACTTACTGGGCTGCCCAGCCCGAATTGCCGTCCGACTATATTCTCGTGCGCTCGCCGGACTTGCTTGAAGAGGCGAGGGAAATCGCAGCGGGCAAACCTCTCCTTTTGTGGCTTCAGCAGGCTGCTCCTGTCGAGGACACCAGTGGCGCATTGGTGATTAGGGGGGACTGCGATCCCTGGCACATGCTGAGTTCGGCTGCGGCCTGCCTCGCTGATGCCGAGGATGAGGTCAGTCTGATTGCTGTGCTGTTGGAGCGCCCCCTTTACTGCCGGGACTGCGTTACCGGCGCTGTAAACCATGTTCAGCTCGATCCCGACGAACTTGCCGCAGAGGCAATGTTGCGCTGCTCGTTCGAAAATCCGTTCACGCACGAGGCAATGACGCCGAGGCAATTGCTGGATCTGTGCGGATTTTGGAGGCAACTCATCGACTCCAACCGAGGCATCGCCGGCGGCTTGGGGATCGCTTTCTGGAAGCAGGACCATGTTGCGCCTCTGTTGTGGGACGGCTCGCAGCCTTTCCGCTTTTTCCGGTCGACCTCGGAGGCGCGGGGCGCAGCACCTCTGGCGGTCTGGCGCTCAAAAGTTTCTGCGCAAGCTCTGCAGGGCTGCCAGCAGCCGGAAACCCTGATCGAAGTCGAGGACGGCTTCCTTCGGTCACGCGGACTGGGCGCCGATTGCATTCCGCCCTTATCGATAACCTTCGATCGGCTCGGTCCCCATTTCGACCCGTCAAAGCCGAGCGAGCTTGAAATCATCCTTCAGGAAGGGCGGTTCGACGAGGCGCTGGTGGCGCGGGCACGCAAGTTGAGGCAGCTGATCGTCGATTCCGGGCTCGGCAAGTACGAGCAGGGAGCCGAGTTTCTTCAGCGGCCCTCGGGCAAGCGCGTGCACGTTCTCGTTGCTGGGCAGGTCGAGGACGACCGGGCGGTGCAGGTCGGCGGTTGTGGCCTGGTCTCGAACCTCGAGCTCCTCAAGCGGGTCCGTGAGCACGCTCCCGACGCGCACATTATCTACAAGCCGCACCCCGACGTGCTTGCAGGTCATCGACGCGGCGCAGTTCCTGACCGCTTGTGCCTGCAGTTTGCCGACCAGATTGTCGGCGACGAGCATGCGATCGGGTCCCTGATAGCGATGGTCGACGAAGTTCATGTCAACACGTCGCTGGCCGGATTTGAAGCACTGTTGCGCGGCAAGCAGGTCACGACCTACGGCGTTCCCTTTTACGCGGGCTGGGGGATGACACGCGATCTCGGACCCGTGCCCGAACGCCGGACAGCAACGCGAACCCTGGACGAGCTCGTTGCAGCGACGCTTTTGGTCTATCCGCGTTATCTCGACCCAATCACGGGTCTGCCCTGTCCCGCCGAAGTCATCGTTTCACGCCTGACAGCCGATGTGCCGGACGATCCCGGGTTGCTCGTCGGCATTCGGCGGCTGCAAGGCAGGTTGATGCGTCGCTTGAGGAGCCTGGTCCAGTGAACCGTCCGGCCGGAGATCTCAATCTGATATTTCGTCCCGGTGTTGCGACGACCGAGAGGACACGGCTGCGGCCGAGGGTTCCAATCCAGAAGCCCGAGCGCCGCGGTTTCCTGTTCCTGCAGGGCCCGCCGGGGCCAATGATGCACGAGCTCGCCTGCGCAATGCGCGACCGCGGCATGAAGGTTGAGCGGATCAACATTTGCGCGGGAGACCGCATTGACTGGCCGGAACCAGCAACCGACTTTCGAGGCCACTTTCGTGACTGGCCGGTTTTCTTCGACAACTTCCTGCGCGAACATCAAATCACCGACATTTTGCTGTTCGGCGACTGCCGGCCTTATCACGTCTCCGCGCGCGGCGTTGCCGCACTTCGCGGAGTGCGCACCTACGTCCTCGAGGAGGGCTATCTTCGTCCACATTGGATGACCCTCGAGCTCGACGGCGTAAACGGTCACTCGCGTTTGGCGCGAAACAAGGAATGGCTTGTAGAGCAGGCTAGCGTTCTTCCCCCGGAACCTTATCTGCCCCCCGTGACTGCCACGTTTCGTCGACGCGTCCGCGACACGGCACGACACTATATTGCAGTTCATGCCGGCAAGCCGGCCTACCCCTTCTATCGCACTCACAGACCGGGCTCGGCCCTGATGGAAGCAGCAGGCTGGGGCTGGAAGTACATCACCAACGGCTTCCGTGCGCGCCAGGCTCAACACACGCTGAGGGCGCTCGACGGCAAGCCGTTCTTCCTCTTCCCGCTGCAGCTTTCGGGCGACTATCAGATTCGTAGCCACTCGCCGTTCCCCGACATGCGTGCGGCGGCTCGATATGCGATCGAGAGCTTCGCTCGCCATGCCCCCGTTGAAGCGCACCTGCTGATCAAGGCGCATCCGTTCGATACGTCGCTATTCAACTGGCGCCGCTACATCGACCGGCACGCTCGCCGCCTCGGCGTTAGCGAACGCATTCACTTCATCGACGGCGGAAACCTCGAACAGCTGGCGGCCGACACGAGCGGAATGGTCTGCGTCAACAGTACGTCGGCGACTCTGGCGCTAGCGGCAGGGAGGCCGGTCTGCACGCTTGGCGAAGCGATCTACAAGGTTCCCGGGCTTACATTCGCCCGTCATCTGGACGAATTCTGGTCTGATCCTGTCCCGCCGGAACCTGGTCTTTACGGAGCATTCCGTCGGGTTCTGGTCGATCGATGCCTGGTGCGCGGCGGCATTGCGAGCGAGTCCGCGGTGCAGACGCTCATCAAGTCGATGCTGGAACGCCTAGGCTGCTGAGCCAGCCCTCGACGGCGCGGAAGTGACCGGCCCAGTCGGGCGCACGAAATCCCTTCATTCGATGGAGTTGAGCTGCACGCGATGCGCTATCCGGCTGCGCGTAACTGACGATGGCGGATTCCCAGCCTGAACGATCTCGAGCGTCCAGATAGTCTGGAATGTCCCCACCAATCTCTCGGAAAACCGCCAGATCGCTCGCAATGACAGGGGCGCCGGCGGCGAGAGCCTCGACCAGCGGCAGGCCATAACCTTCGACGAGGCTCGGAAAGAGGAGGGCACGGGCAGTGACGAGGTGCTCCGCAAGCTGCTCGTCCGAGCATGAGCCGAGCTCGATCACATGGCCCTCGAGCTTGCCGGGCCGGTCGAGGCGACCGAACACCTCATCTGCCTCCCAGCCGCGTTGGCCTATGATCAGGAGCCTTGGCGATTTGCTCCCCAGCCGATCGACAAGTCGTGACCAAATATCGAGCAGCAATTGATGGTTCTTCCGAGCCTCGATCGTGCCCAGGACCACGAAGGTGGGCCGCTCTGGCGCCTGCGGATCGGGCGGCACGGGCAGAGGATCCACACCGAGCCACGCAACGACTGACGGCGCTGTCGGAAGGCTCTCCGCCCGAGCGAAAGCTGCGAGCTCATTGAGCGTCACCTGGCTGTTCCCGATAATTCCTTTGGCGGTCGTCAGCACGGTTCGCATCCGGTCCTCGTGACGTTTCGCCTCGCCCGCTCGGCAAAAGCCAGGATGCGTGATCGGGATGAGATCGTGGACGAGATAGACGGGACTGACATCGGCACGCCGAACCCATCTTCTAAATCCAGCAGAATTCAGCCCGGTATGGCCGATATTGAGATAGAGCCTTCCGTGTCCTCGACAGCCGAGGTTTCCGAAATGTCGCAGCGCTCGCCATGGCAGCATCCTGCGGAAGCGATCGGACGGTTCTTCGAGCAGCTCGAATAGCTCGCGTGAAGCCTCCTTGCTGAGAATGCGGCGAAAGCGATCGTGCTGGATAACGGCCTGTGCCCGATCACCAAAGTGTCGCAGGTAGGCGAGGCAGACGCGATCGATCCCCGTGGGATAACGACCTTTCCAGCGACGCCAGATCAACCGCGTCACATCGAGAAGGAGCGGGGCGTCGTCCGTCACTCGAAGAAGCACAAGACTGGAAGCGGCAAGACGATTTCTGCCCTCGTGATGATTGGCGCGCCATCACAAGAAGCGGGGTGCGCGTCAACGCTCTTCGGCTGTGTGCTCAGCTATTACGTTATGGATCAATGCCTTATAGCTTCAACGATCACTTCCACACCGCTTTCGATGATGGGCGAAGGCGAAGTCACGAGCCGCTCGCGCGCCCACGATAGGCTAGGCGCCTGCGCCTTGACGATGGCCACCGGCGGCTTTGCTCGGTCGCTCGTAACGACGGGAATTTGCGTTCCGATCAGCCCTGGAGCGTACTTTCAAGGAACCGCGCGAGCTCATCGCTGCCGCCGATCCGTTTACCGTCGATGAAGGCCTGCGGAGTTGTCGCGACGCCGTGCTCCGCTTTGAACGCGTCGGTCTCTTCACGGCTGGTTAGCAGGTGCTCCTTCGTGTCGAAGCCGGCATCGTCGAGCATGCGCTTTGCCAGAAGGCCGAACGGGCACTCGTGGGTCGGCAGTTTCATCCGATAGAGAATGGCTTTTTGCTCGGACATGGATTCTCCATACGCTGGCTGAATGCCGCCAATGCCCGAGCAATGGAGAAAGTTGCTGCCCTCGCGGTGAGCCGTTTGCCGCGCTATGCGAGCCGCGATGAACCCGCTCTACGAGATGATGAAGACCAGCGTGTTCGAGCGAATGTCGCTCGCCGCGGCCGAGCATGGTGCAGTCAACCTCGGGCAGGGCTTCCCCGATTTCGGGTGGCCACAGCAGATTCTGGAATCGGCAGCGCGGGCACTCACCGAAGGCTCCAACCAATATGCTCCGTCTCGCGGATTGCCCGCTCTTCGCCAAGCGGTGGCGGATCACTATAACCGGCATTTCGAGCAGGATCTCCGTGCGGATCATGTCTGCATCACGAGCGGAGCGACCGAGGCGCTGGGGGCAGCGATCCTCGCGACAGTCGAGCCGGGCGACGAGGTGATCATCTTTACGCCCGCCTACGACAGCTACGCGCCAATGATCCGAAGGGCAGGCGGGACTCCAGTGGAAGTGGCGCTCGCGCCGCCGCTCTGGCGCATCGATGTCGATACGCTTGGCGGTGCCGTTGGGCCAAGGACGCGCGCGATCATCTTCAATAATCCTCACAATCCGGCCGGCCGCCTCTTCGACCCAGCCGAACTCGAAGCTGTCGCGACTGTTGCTCGCGAGCGCGATCTCATCGTCATAAGCGATGAGGTATGGGAACATGTCCTCCTCGATGGTCGCCGGTTCACGCCGCTTGCGACATTGCCGGGAATGCCCGAGCGCACGATCAAGATTGGCTCGGCTGGCAAGATCTTCTCTCTGACTGGCTGGAAGGTCGGATGGATGGTGGCCGACCCCGACTTGGCAAAGCTCGTGGCGCGTGCTCACCAATTTCTTACGTTTGCAACGGCTCCGAACCTCCAGGCTGCGGTGGCTTACGGACTGAGCGAAGGCGACGCGTGGATCCAGCCGATGCGCGATCGTTTCGAGAGGGCCCGCGACCGAATGACCGAAGGCCTTCGCGCCAGTGGATTTGAGGTGCTGGATGCGATTTCGACCTACTTCCTTTGTGTGGACCTTCGGGCATCAGGGATCGCCAGTGACGATGAAAGCTTTGCAACCGCCGCGGTCGAGCAAGCGGGCGTTGCCGTCGTTCCGCTCTCAGCTTTTGCCGAGCAGCATCCGCCGCGTCACCTTGTTCGGCTCTGCTTCGGCAAAAGAGACGATACGATCGACGCGGGTATCGCTGCCATGATCCGTGCGAAAGAGATGCTGTCATGACGCCCTACGAAGAAGCAACCAGGATCCTGCAGCTCGCTGGCGTCGATTGCGGCGGCAGGCTCGTCAGCACTTCGCCTATCGATGGAAGCGTCATCGGCCGAGTGACCGTCGGCGACCCCGACGTCGCCTGCACGCGCGCCACGCAGGCCTTTGCCAGATGGCGGCGGGTACCGGCACCGCGGCGCGGAGAGCTGGTGCGGCTCATTGGCGAGTGGCTGCGCGAGTTCAAGCCGCTGCTGGCGAAGATGATCACCCTCGAGAGCGGGAAGATCCTGCAGGAAAGCCTCGGGGAAGTGCAGGAAATGATCGACATCTGCGACTTCGCCGTCGGCCTGTCGCGCCAGCTTTACGGGCTGACGATCGCCAGTGAACGCCCCGATCATCGAATGATGGAGCAGTGGCATCCCCTCGGTCCGGTGCTGGTGATCAGCGCTTTCAACTTCCCCGCCGCGGTCTGGGCATGGAACGCCATGCTCGCGCTCGTGTGCGGCAATCCCGTGATCTGGAAGCCGAGCGAGAAGGTTCCGCTCGTCGCCGAATGCATCATGGTCGGCGTTCGTCGCTCGATCGGGAAATTCGGAGACGCCCCCGAGGGGCTGGTCCAGCTTGTCCATGGCGAACGGGACATTGGCGAGGCCCTCGTTGATGATCCAAGAATTGCTCTGGTCTCCGCCACAGGCTCGACAGCGATGGGCAGGGCAGTAGGCCCGCGTGTCGCGCAGCGTTTCGGGCGCGTATTGCTCGAACTGGGCGGCAACAACGCAATGATTGTCGCGCCCAGCTCCGATCTTGAACTGGCAGCCCGCGCAATTCTTTTCTCCGCGGCAGGGACCGCCGGCCAGCGCTGCACCACCTTGAGGCGCCTTATTGTCCATGAGAGTGTCGCGGATCAGCTGGTGGAACGCGTGCGAGCGCTCTTCGCGCAAGCGAAAGTCGGCGATCCGCGCCAGCCAGATACGCTGATCGGCCCGTTGATCGACAAGCAGTCGTTGGACGCGATGAAGGCGGTGCTCGGCAACTCGATTGAGCAGGTCGACGCGATATCCGGGGGCTATTATGTGCGGCCCGCGATCGTCGAAGTCGAGGCGCAGGAAGGAACCGTCCTCAAGGAGACGTTCGCTCCCATCCTCTATGTCCTGCGCTACCGTGAATTCGAAGAAGCGATCGCCCTCAACAATTCCGTGCCCCAGGGGCTGTCCTCATCGATCTTCACCAATGACGTGCGCGAGGCGGAGCGGTTCATGTCCGCGGCGGGATCCGATTGCGGCATCGCAAACGTCAACATCGGCCCATCCGGAGCCGAGATCGGCGGCGCGTTCGGCGGCGAGAAGGAGACCGGCGGCGGTCGCGAAAGCGGTTCCGATAGCTGGCGCGCCTACATGCGCCGGCAGACCAACACGATCAATTACGGCTCAGATCTGCCACTCGCCCAGGGAATCCGCTTCGACGTCGCCCCATAAAGCGAGCTTCTCTTCCGCAATCATGGCCGGCCAGGCGCGGCGGAATTTCTGCACCCAGCTTTTCAGCGCACTGGGGTCGAGCGGCGGCGCGACAAGATAACCCTGGACATAGTCGCATCCGAGCTCGCGAACGATTCGGAGCTGCTCGATCGTCTCGACGCCTTCGGCGGTAGCCGTTAGCCCCAGCCCGTGGGCAAGTTCCGTGACCGCTTGAATGATCAGCCGCGAATCCCGTGATCTCGACACGTCGGAAACGAATGCCTGGTCGATCTTCACCTCCGTGAAGGGAAGCTGGCGAAGCTGCATAAGGGACGAGTATCCCGTTCCGAAGTCGTCGATCGCGAGCCCGATGCCCTTGATCCGAAAGCGCGTGAGCGTGTCCATCAACTTGACCAGCGGCTGCGTGGCTCCCTCGGTCAGTTCAAGGACGATCCGGTCCGGGGGGACGTCAAGCGCCCGGCACATCCGCTCGACGAGGTCCGGAAAATCGAGATGCTGTAGGCTAAGTGCCGAGATGTTGAACGCAATCGAGGTGTCGAGGCCATCGTCGCGCCAGTCGATCCATTGCCTGAGGATTGTCCGCAGGCCCCACTGCGTTAGTTCGTGGATAAGGCCATGCTCTTCGGCCAGCGGCACGAAATCCGACGGTTTCACAGGACCAAGGTCGGGATCGTCCCAGCGGACCAGCGCCTCGACCTGCCGCAGCCCGCCGTCGCGTACGCAGATCTTGGGCTGGTACATCAGATGCAAACGCTGGAGATCGAGGGCTCGCTGCAGTCCGCGAACGATCTCGAGCTCGGCCTGCGGGCTCATTGGACCAGAGTCATCTTGAGCTTGGCGAGGAGCTCTTCGAGCTGCTCAAGGCGAACGGGCTTCTCCACAGGTCCCGCCATGATGAGCCCGAGTGCCTCACCTAGCCGGAATGCGGACTCGAGCACGCGCCGGTCGAAACCGCTGACGATCAGGACCGGACCGCGATAATCCTGGTCGGAAAGGAAGCGGATGAGCTCGATTCCGTCGACAGGCATTCCAAGGTCGAGCGCAACCATTTCGGGGCGACGATCGAGGAACGCCTGACGAAATTCATCGTCACGCGCAGTGATCGTGGGATCGAACCCGGACGAACGCGCTGCATTGGCGAGATATTCGGCCAAGGCCGGCTCGTCGTCGATCAGCAGCAGTCGCGGCTGCGGCATGAACAATCCTCTCCCCGCAACGGGCGTAGGCAGCAACAACGCTTGAGATCAAGCTTTCTCAACGCCTTTTTAACCCTGCGGACAATAAAGTCCCAATTTGGCGCGGATTGCGCGCTCGAGGGGCTGGTTTCTCCATGTTTTCGGATCTCATCCGCAGGAAGTTTTCTGGTCAGGCCTTCAGCAGCAGCGATGCGGCCTTCGACTCGACCACCGTTTCTCTCTCGACTGCAGTGCCCAGACCTGCCGATCGCCGCGCCGACGACCGGGTATCCGCGATGCTTCGCGTCGGAAAGCTCACCGATTCTTCGGGAAACGAACAGCTGATCAAGGTGAAGAACCTGTCTGCCGGCGGCATCATGGCCATCGTGACGCGGGTGCCGGCGGTGAACGAAAAGGTCCGGGTCGAGCTCTCTTCCCAGCATATTCCTTCCTCGGTCGTGTGGATTCGCGAGGATATGGTCGGCCTGAAGTTCGATCAGGACGTCGACCTTGGGGAGCTGCTTGCCGGCCGTAAACCGCGGCACGGCTTTCGTCCTCGCCCGCCCCGGCTCGAAATTCCGTGCAAGGCGTCGGTGCGGATCGGAAAAACCTATTACACGGTCGACGTCCACGACATTTCCCTTGGCGGCATCAAGGTCCAGCCGATCGAGGAATATTGCGTGGGAAAGAACGTGATCGTGGTCGTCGAAAGCCTGCGGCCGATCAAGGGCGAGGTCCGCTGGTACAGCGAGCGTCGGGCCGGCATCGTGTTCGACCAGCCACTTGAGTTCAACGAGCTCTCGGAGTGGGTGGGCAAGCGGCTCGAACTCGCGAGCCTCAAGGCGTCTTACAAAGCCAGCTGACCGCTCTTATCTCCCGCTCCAGCCAATAGCAGGAGCGGAAAGAACCATGGCCGACCAAGTCGCAATCCTTGCAGGCGGGTGCTTCTGGTGCACCGAGGCCGTTTTTCTCGATGTCGTCGGCGTAAAGTCCGTTGAGAGCGGCTATACCGGCGGAACGGTGGCGAACCCCAGCTATAAGCAGGTCTGCGGCGGCGACACCGGTCATGCCGAGGCGATCCGGGTGACATTCGATGCCGACCAGATCAGCTATGACGAACTGCTCGACATCTTCTTTGCGACGCACGACCCAACGCAGCTCAATCGTCAGGGCAATGACGTCGGAACGCAATATCGGTCAGCGATCTTCCCTCAAAATGACGAGCAGGAACGCAAGGCACGCGAGGCCGTCGCTCGTGCGAACGAGGAACTTGGCGGCCAAGTGGTCACCGCGATCGAGCCGATGGGCGAATGGTATCCTGCAGAGGATTATCACCAGGATTACTGGGCTGGGGAGGGCCAGCGGAACCCCTATTGTATGGCTGTCATCCCGCCCAAGCTTCAGAAGCTTCGGAAGAGCTTCCAGGCGCGAGCGAAAAGCGCGAACGCGGCGGCCTAGCCGGCCGCATGGTAGTTGGCCTGTTGCCCGATATCGAGGCACAGCCAAGAAACTCGCCCGCCAGCGACGGCCTCGAGCGACGAGCCCCTGAGCTATTCAAGCGTCTAGCGAGGAGCGGCAGCCCTTCTTAACCGGTCGTTGATGACGGCGCCGAGCCCCCGGTTCGGCACCGGGGCAACCGCGATGCAGTGCTTGTCCGACGCGTCGGCTTCATGGAGGAGATCGAACAGCCGTGCTGCGGCCTCGACGAGATCGCCCGAAGTGCTGAGGCTCGATCTTCCCTCGACGGCGCCGAACCCGATCAGATACTCGTCCTGTTCAGCGACGCGCGCGTTGAGCCGAAGCGGCTTCGAGGGCGCATAATGACTGGCGAGCTGGCCAGGCGCTTCGATCTTGTCGCTTGATCCGCCTTCAGCTTCGACCTCGATCGGCCCGGGCCTCAGCAGCCGGAGCTGCGGCCCGGTCGCCGCCACGATGGTCGATTCAAGGCCGCGCTCGGTTTGCCCTCCGTCGATGATCAGCGAAATGCGTCCCTTGAGGCTCTTCAGCACGTGCTCCGCGCGAGTAGGGCTGATCGAGCCGCTTGCATTGGCAGATGGCGCCGCAAGCGGTCTCGCGGCTTCACGAAGCAAAGCCTGCATGGCTGGATGCGCCGGAACGCGCAGGCCGATCGTGGAAAGACCTGCCGTGACGACCGGAGCGATCTCTGCATCGTCGCGAAGGGGTACGACCAGCGTCAGTGGCCCGGGCCAGTATCGTTCCGCGAGCACGCGCGCTTGTGGCTCGAACCGCCCGATGAGCTCGGCGGCCGCGAGGTCGGGAACGTGTACAATCAGCGGATTGAAGCTCGGTCGGCACTTGGCTTCGTAGATACGGGCAACGGCCTTTGCGTTCGTTGCGTCTGCGGCGAGACCGTAAACGGTCTCCGTTGGCACTGCGACGGGCTCGCCTGCAAGAATCAGCCGCGCGGCCTGGCCGATGCTTTCGTCGTCGAAGGGAAGAACCCGCGTTTCCATGCGCCGCGGCTAGAGGATTCCTCGCTCGGCAGGAATACTAGGTGCGCTCGCCTTCGAGCAGCTCCACCGGATCGATGCCGAGCTTGCGCATGCGCGCGCGGATTTCGGGCCATTCCTCCTTGAGGAAACGGCTTCGCTCAGAATCGCTGAGGCGCGCGCGCGCGCCCGGGGCTACGAACATGCCGACCCCGCGCTTCACGACGATCAACCCCTCGTCCTGAAAACCCTGATAGGCCTTCGCAACCGTCAGCGGATTTGCTTGCTCCTCGGCGGCGAGGGCGCGGACAGATGGGAGCGGGTCCCCGTCACCATATTTCCCCGCCATGATCGCATCGGCGATCGTCTCGCGGAGGCGTACGTAAACGGGTTTGTCGTGCTGGGTGTTAAGCGTCATGCTGTAGTAATACAGCGGCTCGCAAGAAGTTTCAATATCTTACCGAATATCAGAGCCCCGGTGGGTTCCAGGACTTCCAGACCACGTCGAGGGGTGCGCGGGGGCGCTCGTCAAGGTCGCGGCTGGCGTGGCCGATAAAGATGAAACCGGCGATCCGTTCGCCCGGCCCGCAGAACGCTTCCCGGACATGATCCGAATAAGCGTACCAGCCGGTGACCCAACCGGCGACATATCCAAGGGCATGCGCAGCAAGCAGCAGGTTCATGCCAGCTGCGCCGCACGATAGCTCCTGTTCCCAGACGGGGATCTTATGATCCGGCGTGGGCGCCGAAATCAGTACGATGAGCTGACCGGCATAATGTGCAAACTCGTCGGCCTTCTGATGTTTCGCGGGCGGCGCGCATTCGTCTTCTTTCGCCAGTGCCTGACGGAAGAGGATTGCGAGCTCGTCCCGCTGATCATCGGCAACCGTAACGAAGCGCCAGGGAAAGAGCTTCCCGTGATCGGGCGTGCGTGCGGCGATGGAGAGGATATGTTCCAATTCTTCCGCGGTCGGGCCGGGGCCGATGAGCTCGCGTGGTTTGCCTGAGCGGCGAGTCTCGAGGAGCGACAGGATCGAGGAGCGGTCGTTGAGCATTGAGCTCGGCAGATAGGGGCGCGCGGCTGCTCCAACAATCCGCTTCACAAGCGGAAATTGGTCGTTACGGTCTCGCGCCACTTCGCCCTTGGGCGTGATGGGGAGAGATTTCGATGGTCAATGTGGGGCCGGAAACCACGACGGCACCTGGAACGCCGGACGTCAGCCGAGGCGACCGGAGCACCTGGTTCGGTCACCCGCGGCAGCTTGCCCGTCTGTTCACCACCGAAATGTGGGAGCGGTTCGGCTATTACGGCATGCGGGCGCTGCTGACGCTTTACCTCACCAAACATTTCCTCTTCTCGGACCAGCAGGCGACCGGCCTGTATGGTGGGTACACCGCGCTCGTTTACCTGACGCCGCTGATCGGCGGCCTGCTCGCGGACCAGTTCCTCGGCTCGAAGCGATCGGTGAAGTTTGGCGCCATCATCATGGCGATCGGTTACTTCACTTTGGCCTTTGGCGGTTCCCCGGGGAAGCCCTTCGCCATGATCGAGGGGCAGCGTTACGAGGTCGTGGTCGATAATTTCGTGGATCGCCCGACGAGCGACCCGAACGAGGCGCGGTATATCGTCGACCAGGGAAAGAAGCTGCAAATCCGCGGCAATGAAGACGGCTCCGTCTCGTTGCTCGACAATGGGCAGGAGGCGAGGCACCTCGCCAAGGGCTCGTTTGAGCCCGGTGCCGACCGCAATAGCCTGACGCTAGCAATCATGCTCGTCGCGCTGTCCTTGATCTCGGTTGGCAACGGTTTCTTCAAGCCGAACATCTCGACCATCGTCGGCACGCTCTACGAGCAAGGCGACCGCCGTCGCGACGCCGGCTTCACCATCTTCTACATGGGCATCAACCTCGGATCGATCGGCGGACAGCTCTTCTGCCCACTCCTCGCCGATTATTTCGGCTGGTGGGCGGGCCTCAGCCTCGCCGGCGTCGGGATGCTGATCAGCTATTGCCTCATCCAGTTCGATGGCGGCCGGCTGAGCGGCTACGGCGAACGGCCGGCCCACGCACCGAACAAGGATATCATCATCTACATCGGCGCGCTCGTCGCGGTTCCGGTGCTGGTCTTCCTGTTCAGCAACCTCATGCATTCCGCGCCGGCCGCGGAGGGTTCGGGCTTCATCGGCTACATCTTGTCCCTGTCACTCATGGGCAAGTTGCTGTTCGGCACATTCATCATTGCCGTGCCCGCGATCCTCGCCTGGTCCTATGCGAAAGGTGATCGGGTAGAAGCGCAGATGATGACCGCCGCGATGGTCCTCATCGTATTCAACGTCTTCTTCTGGACGCTGTTCGAGCAGGCGGGGTCGTCGCTGACCCTGTTCGCGGACCGCAACACCGACCGCAGCGTGTTTGGCCTGTTCAGCCTGTCGGCGCCGCAAACGCAGAATTTCAACCCGATCTGCATCGTCCTGTTCGCACCAATAATGAGCGTTCTGTGGACCTGGCTGGCTAAGCGCGGTCTGGAGCCCTCGATTCCGGTAAAATTCTCTATTGCTCTGATGGGCGTCGGCGCTGGCTTCCTCTTCCTCGTATTCGGATCGACCTTTGCCGGCCCCGGCAACAACTTTCAGGTAGGTCTGTGGTGGCTGGCAGGCCTTTACCTGATCCACTCGCTGGCCGAGCTTTGCATCTCCCCGGTCGGTCTTAGCATGATAACCAAGCTGTCGATCGCACGTATTGTGGGTCTCATGATGGGGGTCTGGTTCCTCTCGATCTCGGTCGCCCAATACTTTGCCGGGATCGTCGCCCAGTTCGCCAGTGTCGAGACGGTTGGCGGTCAGGTCACCAACTTGAAGGTTAGCCTCGATACCTACACTGCGACGTTTACGACGATCGCCTGGATTGCGATCGGCGCCGGCGTCCTGCTTTTCCTGCTGTCCTGGCCGCTCCAGAAGTGGATGCATGGTGTCAAATAGGCGTATCGCCGCGGCGGTCGCGGCTGCGCTGAGTCTCACCGGTTGTGCCAGCCTTGGCGGCAAACCCAAGGGGCTGCCACCGGCTAGGATCAACGAGGACCCCTATCCGTCGACCTACGTCCGTTATCCTGGCGTGCCGACGGTCATCCGGCATGCTACCGTGTTCGATGGCGACGGCCGGCAGATCAACGACGGGACCGTCGTACTTTCCGATGGACTGATCCGCGGTATCGGAGGTCCCGAGTTGCCGTCGCCGGCTGGCGCCCTGGAAATCGACGGACGAGGCAAGTTCGTTACGCCCGGGATCATCGATGTGCACAGCCATCTTGGGGACTATCCCTCGCCGGGTGTTTCGTCGCTGTCGGACGGCAACGAGGCGACCTCGCCGGTACGGCCGGAGGTATGGGCCGAACATAGCGTCTGGCCGCAGGATCCCGGGTTCAGCCGCGCGCTGGTCAACGGCGGCGTAACGACAATGCAGATCCTGCCGGGATCGGCGAACCTGTTCGGCGGTCGCTCGGTCGTCGTCAAGAATGTCCCGGCTCGTACGGAACAGGGAATGAAGTTCCCTGGCGCCCCTTATGGCCTCAAGATGGCCTGCGGCGAGAACCCCAAACGGGTCTATGGCTCCAAGGGCAACATGCCCCAGACCCGCATGGGCAACATCGCACTTGCTCGCCAGACATGGGCCAAGGCGCAGGAATACAAGCTCAAGTGGGACAAGTATGAGAAGGAAGGCGGCGAGATGCCCGAGCGCGATCTTGCCATGGACACGCTGAGAGGCGTGCTCGAGGGCAAGATCCTCGTCCACAACCACTGCTACCGCGCTGACGAAATGGCCATCATGATCGATATGGCCAAGGAGTTTGGCTACAAGATTGCGGCCTTCCACCACGCCGTTGAAGCCTACAAGATTGCAGACCTGCTCGCGGCCAATGGCGTCTGCGCGGTGATGTGGGCCGACTGGTACGGCTTCAAGATGGAGAGTTACGACGCCATCAACGAGAATATTCCGTTCGTCCATAACGCCGGCGCCTGCGCGATCGTCCACTCCGACGATCCGAACTACATCCAGCGGCTGAACCAGGAAGCCGCGAAGGCGCTGGCGGATGGCATTCGTGCCGGCGTCCCGAACCTGTCCGAGGCGGTGGCGTGGGAATGGCTCAGTCGCAATCCGGCCAAATCGCTGGGTATCCTCGACAGGACAGGAACACTGGCCGGGGGCAAGATGGCCGACATCGTCTTGTGGAACGGCGACCCGTTCAGCGATTACTCAAGGCCGCAGATGGTCTGGATCGATGGGGCGCTGATGTACGATGCCAACGATCCGAAGCGGCGGCCGGTGAGCGACTTCGAACTCGGCCAGCCGGGCGAAGGAGACACGAAATGATCCGGCGTGTCGCGCTCGCCCTGCTGCTTGCTGCTGCGGCCCCAGCGGGCGCCCAGACATACGCAATCAGCGGCGGTACCGTGGCTCTCGGTGACGGATCGCAGCCGATACCGAACGGGATGGTGATCGTCCGGGATGGCCGGATCCTCGCTGCTGGCGACGTCCGAATGAAGCTTCCGGCGGGTACCCAGGTTATCGATGCGACCGGCAAGTGGGTGACGCCTGGCATCGTCGCCGGCTTCTCTCGGCTCGGCCTTGCCGAGATCGACCTCACTGCCAGTAAGGAAGATGGGGGCGGAAGGTCGGATACGTCCGGAAGCGCGGACGACACCACCTCCGAGGGGCCGTTCAACGCGGCAATCGACGTCGTTCCCGCCATCAACCCTCGCGACACCACCATCGCTGTAAACCGCGCCGACGGAGTTACCCGGGCGATCGTCGCACCGAGCGCAGGCAAGAACATCTTTGCCGGCCAGGGCGCCGTGATCGACACCGGTGCCGACATGGACGCGGTTACCGCGCCTCGTAAGTTCCAGTTCGTGGAGTTGGGAGAAGCAGGCGCGAGCAATGCGGGCGGATCTCGCGCCTCGGCGCACATCATGTTCCGCAACGCGCTGCGCGAGGCAGGGGAGCTGAGCCGGTACACACCGGCGATCAGCGCAGTACGCGGAACAAGCCCCGACGAGCGCCAGCGGCCCGTTGTCCGCAATCCAAACGAGTCGCGTGTCTACGGCGCCGATGCGCGCCGTAGCGAAGACGTTTTGCTCACCCGCTTCGACGCCGCCGCGCTTGTACCAGTTCTGCAGGGCCGGCAGTATTTGTTAGTTCACGTCGAGCGTGCCAGCGACATCCTGCAGATCCTTGATCTCAAACGCGATTTCCCGGCCCTGAAGATCGTGCTGGTCGGCGCCAGTGAAGGATGGACTGTCGCGGACCGGATTGCACAAGCAGGAATTCCCGTCATCGCTTCCGCCGTGAACGACCTTCCGGCATCGTTCGAGCAGATTGCCGCCACCCAATCGAACGTCGGCCGGATGCGCCGCGCGGGGGTCAAGGTCGCGATCGGAATGATCGACGACAACGATACCCGCAACCTGTTCATGGAACGGCAGTACGCGGGCAACCTCGTAGGACTGCAGAAGATCCCCGGTGCCAGTGGCGTCGAGTGGGGCGAGGCCCTGGCCATGATCACGTCGCGACCCGCCGAGGCGATCGGCATGGGCGGGGAGATCGGAAGCCTGGCACCTGGCCGGCGCGCCGACTTCGTCATCTGGTCGGGCGATCCGCTCGAAGGAGCGAGTGCAGCCGAGCAGGTCTTTATCGATGGCGTCCGGCAGCCGCTTGACACGCATCAGACGCGCCTTCGCGAGCGCTATCGCTATCTTCCTGGCCGGCGTGATCTACCGGAGGCTTACCGACATTGACCGTGCAAATGGGCCTTCTTCTGTCCGCGATCCTGTTCGTCGGACTGCACTTCCTTCTGTCTCATCCATTGCGCGGACCGCTCGTACGCGCAGTCGGGGAAGGGCCGTTTCGCGCTATCTACTCGTTGCTCGCGCTGCTCACCTTCGCGGCAATGATCTATTTCTACCGCAAGTGCGGCCGCGAGCCCCCGCTGTGGGATGCAGGGCAAACCGCTTGGATCGCCGGCACGGTTCTGATGTGGCTTGCTGCGATCCTGTTCGTTGGCTCCTTCATCGGCAATCCTGCGCTTGTCGCTGCACGCGGCCCGCGAGGGGGGCCTCAAGGCGTTCTGGCGATCACTCGACATCCGATGATGTGGAGCTTTGCAATTTGGGCTGCGGTGCACCTGACGGTTCTGGCCATGCCCAAGGCGATCGTGTTCGACGGTGCAATCATCCTTCTTGCCCTCGCTGGTGCCACTGCGCAGGACCGGAAGAAGGCCAAGCTGATGGGCGAGGCGTGGCATGAATGGACTGCGCAGACTGCGTTCGTGCCGTTCACGCGTGGCACCCGCTACCCGGGGACGATCGCTCTTGTCGGGGGCACCCTGCTGTTCCTGATTGCGACATGGGCACATCCCGTACCTGCGGGAATCTGGCGCTGGATCGCCTGATCGCGCTAAGGCGCGTCCAATGACACGTAAATTCTTCGGCACCGACGGGATCCGCGGGACGACCAATGTTGAGCCGATGACGGCGGAAACGGCGCTTCGCGTCGGCCAGGCTGCGGGGGCGTACTTCCTTCGCGGCGACCACCGACATCGGGTCGTCATTGGAAAGGACACGCGCCTGTCCGGCTACATGATGGAGTCGGCGATGGTTGCCGGCTTCACCAGCGTCGGCATGGACGTGGTGCTGCTCGGGCCGATGCCGACGCCGGCCGTCGCCATGCTCACGCGCTCGATGCGCGCTGATCTCGGGGTCATGATCTCGGCGTCGCACAATCCCTTTGCAGACAACGGCATCAAGCTGTTCGGGCCCGATGGCTACAAGCTGAGCGACAATGCCGAGCGCGATATCGAAAGGCGGCTGGAGAAAGGACCGGGGCTAGCGAAATCGCATGAGATCGGGCGAGCACGCCGCATCGACGATGCGCGCGGACGATATATCCAGTTTGCCAAGGACACGTTCCCGGAGCATCTGCGGCTCGACGGCCTCAAGGTCGTGATCGATTGCGCCAATGGTGCCGCCTATCACGTTGCGCCGGAAGCCTTGTGGGAGCTTGGTGCAGAGGTAATTCCGCTCGGCGTCTCGCCGGACGGCCTCAATATCAACAAGGAGTGCGGATCGACGCATCCGGCGCTGCTTCAGCAGACCGTCGTTGCGAGCGGTGCCGATATCGGCCTTGCGCTCGATGGCGATGCGGACCGGCTGATCGTCGTCGATGAGAAGGGCCAGCTGATCGACGGCGACCAGCTGATGGCGCTCATTGCCCTCGGCCTGCAAGCGCGCGGTGAGCTGCGCGGAGACGCCGTGGTGGCGACGGTCATGTCCAATCTCGGTCTTGAGCGCAAACTTGACGACGCTGGTCTCAAGCTCCTCCGGACCGCAGTCGGGGACCGGTACGTGCTGGAAGAAATGCGCAGGAGCGGCTGCAATGTCGGAGGCGAGCAGTCTGGCCACATCATTCTTGCTGATCACGCAACAACGGGTGATGGACTGGTCGCAGGCCTTCAGGTGCTGGCCGCGCTTGTAGAGGCAAAACGCCCCGCAAGCGAGCTGCTACGGCAGTTCGAGCCGCTGCCCCAATTGCTCAAAAACGTCCGCTTCAGTGGAAGCGAGCCGCTCGAGACGGATATTGTCCGCAAACGGATCGCCGCGGCGGAGGCCGAACTGCAGGGGAGGGGTCGCCTCGTTATCCGCAAATCTGGTACCGAGCCGCTGATCAGGGTGATGGCCGAAGGCGACGACCGTGAGCTTGTCGAACGGCTGGTCGACGATATCTGCGAGGCCGTCCGGGCGGCAGCGTGAACCCTTTTTTCGTAATTGTCGGCCTACCGACGTTACCGTGCATATGGACAACTTCGCCCCTGACGGGTCGAGGACGCGGGGTATGACGACGTCAACGGCCCGGGTCCTGATCGTGGCCGGCTCGGATTCGGGCGGTGGCGCAGGGATTCAGGCTGACATCAAGACGGTGACCATGCTCGGCGGTCACCCGATGACGGCCGTGACCGCGATTACCGCGCAGAACACCACAGGCGTAAGCGCAGTTCATCCGGTTCCTGCCGAGATTATTCTCGCGCAAATCGAAGCGGTTATCAGCGATATCGGAGTGGATGCGGTAAAAATCGGCATGATCGGTGGCGCCTTTGCCGCCGAGCAGGTGGCCAACCGCCTCGAGCGCCTAAGAGCCGAACAGCCTGGCATCCCTATCGTATTCGATCCGGTGATGGTGGCCACCAGCGGCTCGTCGCTTGCGGACGAGGCGACGATCGCCGCGTTCGGGCGACTGATGGATGTCGCGACCATCGCTACACCCAATCTGCCGGAGCTGAAGCGCCTGACGTTCGAGGATGATCCGGTTTCGGCGGCGCTTCATCTTGTCGGAGCACATGGTTGCGCCGTGCTGATCAAGGGAGGTCACGAGGAAGGCGACGCGCTTGCGGATGCACTGATCGAGAACGACAATATGACGAGCTGGCAGGGTCAGCGCATCGACACGTCCAGCACGCATGGCACCGGCTGCACGTTGGCGAGCGCGATCGCCTTCTTCCTTGCCGAAGGCGCCACCCTTGCCGATGCGGTTGCGCGCGCCCGGGAATTCGTTCGCATTGCGCTTCACGATTCTCCGGGCCTTGGACACGGCGCAGGACCGATGGGGCATGCCCGCGTAAGGCTGGACGTCGGAGCGGGCCCAAGGCTCAATCAGGTTACCGTCACGGGCACGAACTACGAGCGCTCGGTTGATTTCTATCGGCGGCTCGGCCTCAAGCAGATCGTCGAAAGCCCGGACACGGGCTACGCGCGCTTCGAGACCGCGGGCGGAGTCACCTTTTCCGTCCAGATCGATCCCGATGAAAAGATCATCGCAACTTCGGCCGTCTACTTCGAGTGCGATGATCTCGACGAACGCGTCGAGCAACTTGCGCGCAGCGGCATCGCCTTCGAGCACGGACCGCGGAACCAGCCGTGGATGTGGCGGGAGGCGCGGCTCCGGGATCCCGACGGCAACATCATCTTTTTCTACAAGGCCGGCGAAAACCGTCGCTTCCCGCCGTGGCGGATCGACTGATCCACAAATTTTTCAGGCACCTACTGGCGACTCGCTGACGCGGCCCATAGGCTTGTGAGCCATGCCCCGGCGCTGCTCCTTCAAGCTCGAGCTCGAATTCCCGCAACCGCTCGCCGGCGTCGACGAGGCCGGCTGCGCTCCGCTCGCCGGGCCTGTCGTCGCCGCCGCCTGTATCCTCGATCGCGATAAATTCCCTCGCGGTATCGATGACAGCAAGAACCTGCCAATCGAGAAGCGCGAGGCGATCTACGCCAGGCTCGTCAGATGCTCCGCCTGGAGCATCGGCGTGGCGTCGGTCGAGGAGATCGACGAGATCAACATCTACTGGGCGCGCATGCTGGCCATGACGCGAGCGGTGGATGCGCTCGGACTGGAGCCTGCGTGGGTGCTTGTCGACGGCAATGCCCTGCCGAGATGGCAGCGCCCTTCGAAGGCGATCGTCGACGGCGACGCAAGGTGCCGTTCGATCGGGGCCGCGTCGATCATCGCGAAGGTCACTCGAGATCGCATGATGGCTGATTACGCGCGCGACTATCCGGGCTATGGATGGGAACGGAACCGCGGCTATCCGACGCCGGATCACCGCCGCGCGCTGTGCGAGCTTGGGCCGACGCCCCTTCACCGTCGAAGTTTCGGGCTGGTGCGGCAAATCGTCGCTGCCGCTTCGCAGCCGGAGCTGATATTCGAAATCGGCGGAAGCGAGTCTTCCAAGACACACCTACCACAAGTTGAGTCGGCGCCCTCCGAACTGACTCAACATCTTGTACCGCGGGTGCGTCCGGCCGCCTGACGTTTCGCGTCCCGCGGCGGGGCGTTAACGCTTGGCCGCTTGACCGAGAGTCCCGCGTGACTCACCTTCCGCAGCCGTAACGGAAGGGGCACGAGCGACCATGAATCTTCTCGCCCGCATTGCGGAGCAGCCGACTTCGTTTCGGCCCGCAAAGGCGCCGAAGCGCGAGCTTCCGCTCGACGCCATTCTCCAGGGCAATTGCATCGCCGAGATGGCGCGGCTGCCTGACAATTCGGTCGACATGATCTTCGCCGATCCACCGTACAATCTGCAGCTCGGAGGCGACCTGTTTCGGCCGGAAGGAAGCCGCGTCGATGCAGTGGACGACGACTGGGACAAGTTCGAGAGTCTCACTGCCTATGACGACTTCACGCGCGAATGGCTGGAGCAGGCCCGTCGGATCCTCAAGGACGATGGCACGATCTGGGTGATTGGCAGCTATCACAACATCTACCGGGTCGGCGCGCTGCTTCAGGATGCGGACTTCTGGATCCTCAACGACATCGTCTGGCGCAAGTCGAACCCGATGCCCAATTTCCGCGGCACGCGCTTCACCAACGCCCACGAGACGCTGATCTGGTGCGCCAAGGACGAGAAGGCGCGCTACACTTTCAATTATCGCGCGATGAAGGCCCTCAACGACGACCTTCAGATGCGATCCGACTGGCTGCTGCCGATTTGCGCGGGCGGTGAGCGGGTGAAGGGTGAGGATGGGTCGAAGGCCCACCCCACCCAGAAGCCGGAGGCTTTGCTGTACCGGATTTTGCTGGCGTGTACGAAGCCGGGGGACGTGGTCCTCGATCCGTTCTTTGGGACCGGCACGACAGGTGCGGTGGCTCGGCGCCTGGGGCGTCGATGGATCGGGATCGAGCGCGAACCGGCTTACGTGAAGGTCGCCCGCGAGCGTATCGCGTCGACCCTGCCGCTCGACGAGAGTGCTATGAAGACAGTGCCGGACAAACGCGAGCAGCCGCGCGTCGCTTTCGGCGTGCTCGTCGAGAGCGGCCTCGTTCCGGCTGGCACAGCGCTGACGGACGCGAAGCGCCGCTGGGCGGCGAGCGTGCGCGCGGACGGATCGATCACCTGCGAAAACCATGCCGGCTCGATCCACAAGGTCGGCGCGGCGCTGCAGGATGCGCCATCCTGCAACGGCTGGACATTCTGGCATGTCGAGCAGAGCGGCTCACTCACCGTGCTCGACGCCTTGCGGCAACAGCATCTTGCCGCGCTATAGCGCGGGCCCATGCGCACCCTTCTTCGCCCGACGGGCTTCGTCGATTCTCCATTCGGCCATGATGCAAAGGTCGCGCGGCTTGCCGGGGGCCTGAACTGGTTCGCGGCGGTCGAGTTGATCCGTATCGAAGGTCATTGTCGTGTCTCGACCGAGCTCGTGCCTGTCGAAGGCATCGAAGGCCGCTTCGACGAGGAGATGTCGAGGCAATGGGACGCGCTCACGAGGCCACGGCAGGCCTTGAAGCTGGGTGATCGGACCGTCCGGCTGGACCAGCCGCAGGTCATGGCAATCGTGAACGCGACACCCGACAGCTTCTCCGATGGCGGCCAATATGCTGACGCCGCCGCCGCCGCCCAGGCGGGAGCGCAGATGACCGCCGAAGGCGCCGCGATCGTTGATGTCGGCGGGGAATCCACTCGACCGGGCGCGCGCTCGATCTGGGAGGGAGACGAGATCGATCGCGTCGCGCCGGTGATCCGGCAACTGCATTCTGGCGGTGCGGCAATATCGGTCGATACCCGCAAGGCTGACGTCATGACGGCAGCCGTCGGGGCCGGCGCGCATATGATCAACGACGTGTCCGCGCTGACCTACGATGCGCGCTCAGAAGAGGTCGCAGCATCGCTCAATGTGCCCGTTGTGTTGATGCACCACAAAGGCGCGCCTGAGGTCATGCAGGAAGATCCCCGTTACGACGACGTTATTGTTGAAATATACCTTTGGCTCGAAGAGCGGATTGCGTCGGTCGTCGAAGCCGGAGTTGCTCGCGAGCACGTCCTTGTTGATCCCGGCTTCGGCTTCGGGAAGAACGTGGGCCACAATCTCGAGTTGATGAACGGCCTTGCGCTGTTCCACTCGCTCGGCTGCGCGCTCGTGATCGGCGCCAGCCGCAAGCGGACAATCGGCGCGCTCTCAGGCGAAGCGCCGGCCGACAAGCGGCTCGCAGGCAGCATCGCATTCGTGATGAAGGCGGCGGAACAGGGCGCGCAGATCATTCGCGTCCATGATGTTCCAGAAACCGTACAGGCGCTGCGCATCTGGCGCGGCATGCGCGACCAGGCGCTCACGCCGCGGCTTTAGGCAGCGGTGTCGATCCCGAGCTCACCGAGCTTGCGGTAGAGCGTCGAGCGGCCGATCCCCAGTCTTCGTGCGACCTCCGTCATGCGGCCACGATAATGACCGATTGCAAGGCGGATGATGTCGGCTTCAATTTCTTCGAGGGGCCGCAGATGGCCGTCAGCGCTATAAAGCGTAACACTTGGAGCACCGGCCAGGAGCTGCTCGCTCCTCGCCTCGCTAATCGTCGGCGAGAAGTCAGTTCGGCGTCCGGTGTAACGCGACTGGATCGCGATGTGCGGGAAGTGCTGCGCCGTGAGCGAGCTTCCCTGGCATTGAAGCGCGGCACGAAAGAGGACGCCAGCAAGCTGGCGGACGTTGCCGGGCCATCCATAGCGCATCAGGACGGCAAGAGCGTCGTTGCCGATCGACAGCTCGCTGAGGCCGGTCTGTTCGGCCAGCCGCTGGAGAAGATGGCGCGAGAGTGCCGGAATATCGCCGCTGCGATCGCGAAGAGCCGGTAGCATCACCGTCGTCGAGGCAATGCGTTCGGCGAGGCCGGTGTGGAAATCTTCAGGCAGTGGGCGGCTGCTTGTGGCGACGACGCGAACGTCGATCGAGTAGCTTCCGTTGAGGCCCACTGGCCGAACTTCGCCGGTTGCAAGGACCCGATCAAGCAGCTCCTGTGTCTGCGCGGACAGGCATCCGATCTCGTCGAGAACCAGCGTCCCGCCGTCCGCTTGGACGAGCTTGCCCGTCTTGGACGTGAAAGCGCCGGGAAAGGCGCCCTTCTCATGTCCGAACAGCTCGCTGTCGATGATGTTCGCGGCGACCGCTTTGCAGTCGAGGGAGAGCAACGGACCCTTGGCGCGGAGGCTGGCGCCGTGGATCGCCCGAGCGACCGTTTCCTTGCCGGTCCCTGGCTCGCCGATGATGAGGATGGGCAGCCGGTTGCGGGCCGACTTGGCGGCTACGGCGAGGGCCGCCCGGAATTCGGGGGCGGCGCCGATCAACTGCTCGAGCGCGAGTGGTGGCGCAAGCTTTTCAGATACCGGAGCCAGTTCACCCGCAGCCCGCCGGCGGTCCGCGTTGGCTGCGAGGGCCTCGATGAGACGTTCCGGTGCTACGGGCCGAACGAGGAAGTCGGAAGCGCCTGCGCGCATGGCATCGACTGCAACAGAGACCGTGTCGCTATGCGAAAGGACAATCACCGGCAGATCGGGCTTATCCTCGCGCATCGCCGCGATGAGCTGGGGTCCTTTTTCGGTATCCCAGCTGCTAAGCAGAACAGAGAGCACCTCGCGCCCATGCGGGCCCTGAAGCAACGCAAGCGCCATTTCCTCGTCGGCCGCGCCGACGACGCTCCACCCGGCCCGGCCCGCGATCGCCGAGATCAGCCGGCGTTCTTCCGGATTTGCATCCAGCAGCAGGAGGGAACGGATTGGTTCTTCACGCATGGGATTGGCGGCCTTCTCCAAGGGGCAGCCTAAGCGACAAGGAGTAAAGGTCGCCTTAACTTCTCGATGTGCGAGGTTCAGGGCTTGGGCAGCGGGAAAGGCCTTGTTATGGACGCGTCCAAGAATTGATTAGTCAGAGGGGAAAATCGAATGGCCGAAGAAGAGCCGCTCCTGGTCAGTCCGCCGACACAGGACGTTGCGGTGCATGTTCGCGATTACACGCGCTTCACGAAGCTGTTGAAATACGGCGCGATTACCTGCCTCATCATCGGCTTCATCGTCCTTTTGATCCTCAAATAGATCGATGAAGATCGCGGTCCTCAAGGAAATGGCAGGCGAAACGCGCTGCGCCGCGATTCCCGAGACCGTAAAGAAATTCGTGGCGCTTGGCGCCGATGTTGCGGTCGAAAATGGAGCAGGCGAGAGTGCCTCCATTTCCGACGCGGATTTCGAGGCTGCAGGCGCACGGCTGGGCTCGCGTGCCGCCGTGCTGAAGAGCGCAGGGATTATCCTCACCGTCAACGGGCCCGATGTTGGGGCGCTTAACGGAGCAGAAAAAGGGGCATTGTTGGTCGGTGCTCTCGACCCGATTCGTCGGCGCGACGCTGTGGATGCCTATGCCGACGCCGGTCTCGAAGCACTCGCGATGGAATGGATGCCGCGAATCACGCGTGCCCAGTCGATGGACATCCTTTCGTCGCAATCGAACCTGGCCGGATACAAGGCGGTCATTGATGGCGCCGCTGCCTACGGGCGCGCCTTTCCAATGATGATGACGGCCGCGGGCACGGTGAGCCCGGCGAAGCTATTCGTGATGGGTGTCGGCGTTGCCGGTCTGCAGGCGATCGCGACTGGTCGCCGGCTGGGCGCGCAGGTCAGTGCCACGGACGTTCGGTCCGCGACGAAGGAGCAGATTCAATCGCTCGGCGCGAAACCGATATTCGTCGAGAATGTCGTGGGCATCGAGGGTGAGGGTGCGGGCGGCTACGCGACAGAAATGTCAAAAGAGTATCAAAAAGCGCAAGCGGAACTGGTCTCGAACCATATTGCGAAGCAGGACATCGTAATTACGACCGCGCTCATTCCCGGTCGGCCTGCTCCACGGCTGATTAGCGATCGTCAGGTCGCGACGATGCGGACGGGCAGCGTGATCGTCGACCTCGCTGCCGACGCCGGCGGCAATGTCGAAGGGACGGTCAACGGCGAGCGCGTCGTCAGGCATGGCGTGACGATCATCGGCGCCTCGAACCTTGCGCGGACGCTCGCTGCGGATTCATCGGCCCTGTTTGCCCGCAATCTGTACAATTTCCTGTCGGCCTTCTGGGACAAGGAGCAGGGCACGCCAGTGCTTCCGGATGACGATGAGATCGTCAAAGGCATTAGGCTGACGCAAGGCGGCAAGGTCGTGAACGAGCGGCTGACCGCCGCCTGACGGCTCGAGTGAACAATCCCGACATCTTGGTGATCGGCGGCGGTATCGCCGGCCTCTCCGCTGCTGCTGTACTCTCCAAGAACGCGCTAGTGACGGTCCTCGAGGCCGAAGACCAGGTCGGTTTCCATTCCTCCGGGCGCAGCGCGACAATGGTTCATTATGCGCTTGGCGATCGGCTCATACGGGCACTGACGCTAGCAAGCCGGCCGTTCTTCGAGGATCCGCCAGCGAACTTCACCGACGTCCCGCTTGGGCATCGCATGCCCGTCCTGGTCCACGCGCTGGAGGACGAGAAGAAAGCACTCGACGCGCTCGAGACGGAAATCAGCGCCTTCGCGGAGCTCGAGCGATTGGACGTCCGCGGCGTGCACGAGCTTTGTCCGCTACTAAAGGACGAGGCCGTTCATGGGATCGCGGATCGAAACGGCATCCGCCTCGATCCGCATGCACTCCTCCAAGGCAATCTGCGCCAGATAAAGGCAAACCGCGGGACCATCGCTACGGGCCATCGCGTCAGCAGCATCGAGCGCCAGGGCGACCTTTGGAACATTGCAAGCGAGAAGGCGGAGCGCTTTTCAGCACCTATCCTCGTCAATGCAGCAGGCTCGTGGGCGGACGAGGTCGCGCTCCTTGCGGGCGTCCAGCCGATCGGATTGAAGCCGAAGCGTCGCACGATCATCACGTTCGATGCGCCGGCGGGGACACGCCTCGAAGAACTGCCCTTTGCGAAGACCGTCGGTGATGAGCTCTACTTCGCTCCGGAAGGCGGCAGGCTTTTCGCATCGCCGATGGATGAGGTCGCCAGCGACCCGTGCGACGCGCAGCCGGACGAATATGAGGTGGCGCTCGCTGCGCACCGCATGGAACAGCGGACGATTGTAAAGGTCGAGCGTATCCACAGCCGATGGGCGGGACTGAGGACATTTACACCTGACAGGCACCCGGCCGTGGGTTTCGCATCCGACGTTGAAGGTTTCTTCTGGCTGGCGGGGCAGGGCGGCTTTGGTCTCCAGACCTCACCGGCGATTTCGGTAATTGCCGCCTCTCTAATAAGGGGCGAGAACTGGTCGCTGCCGGGCGTTTCTTGTGAGGAGCTAAGCCCGATCCGCTTCTTCCGGGAGCCGGCATAAATCGACCCAACGCTTCCCGATGAGCGTGAAGAGCCGTTCTGTTGGAACCTCCACGGAGGTGTTGAGCGATCCACCCGCCGGGTAAACCACGTCAAACGGCTTCAGGGAGACGTCGAGATAAGTCGGGAGGAGGTTCTTGAGGCCGAACGGGCAGACGCCGCCGACCGGATGGCCCGTAAGTTCGAATGTCTCCTCCGCCCCGAGCATGCGTGGGCGAGCGCCGAATTCATTCTTGCACTTGCGGTTGTCGAGGCGTGCATTGCCGCGCGTGCAGAGAAGAAAGAGGTGATCGCCTGCGCGAACGGCGAGCGTCTTGGCGATGCGTCCAGGCTCGACCCCAAGCGCCTTTGCAGCCGTATCGACAGTGGCAGTGCTCTCTTCGGCTTCGATGAGGCGCAGGTCCGGCGCGTGCTCCGCCAGCCAGGCCCGCACACTCTCGAGGCTCATTCGCCGATCATATGGAGCGCGATCTCACGCTCGGGCGTGTTGCGGCGATGCTCGAACAGGAAGATCCCCTGCCAGGTGCCAAGAAGGGGCCGGCCTCCTTCGACCGGGACAGAGAGCTGTGTTGCGGTCAACGCGCTGCGAAGATGCGCGGGCATGTCGTCCGGACCCTCGTCGTCATGCTCGTAGCCGACATCCTGAGGAGCGATCCGCGCGAAATAAGTTTCGAGGTCCCTGCGCGCCGCCGGAGCCGCATTCTCCTGAATGACGAGCGATGCCGACGTATGACGGCAGAAGATCGTGAGCAGACCTTTTTCCATGCCGCATTCGCCGACGAAGTTCCGGACCTCGGCGGTAAATTCATGCAGGCCGGGGTGCTGTGCGCGAATCGCGAGGACGGCGCTCGACTGACGAAGCATGGTGCCGCCTAACGCAGCACGAATTGCTGCACCAGCCGCGGGGGAAGAAGCACGACCTTCGCTCATAAAAAAGCGCCCGTTTGGAACGGGCGCTTCCTGGATTTCTTAACTGTGTTCCGAACCTACATCGGGTCCGAACGGGAATTAGCCGTTGGAGCCGCCGGATGCCCAGCCCGAACCCATGAGCCAATCCCAGAACCCGTCACGGCCAGCTTTCGCCTTCTTCATTTCCCTACCCCTTGTTTGCACTGCGATTCGGCAGCTGCAGATTGGTTAACCTTAATCGTTATGGTTAGCAAACGATAAGGGCAGCTTGACCGAAAGCCTGGTCAAACTGGGGAATTGACGAAAGCCGAGCGGCGACATTCCGCCGCTCGGATGGACAATTACTTGAATTTTGGTCGGATTTTGTTCCGACGGCAGCGTGATTAGCCGTTGGATCCGCCCGAGCACCAGCCCGAGCCCATGAGCCAATCCCAGAAGCCGCGGCCAGGCTTTACCTTTTTCATGCCGGTCACCCCTTGTTGCACTGCGATTCGGCAGCTGGGGGTAACGTTAACCTTAATCGTTATGGTTAGCAAACTATTAACCAAAAAGGCGGCGCGCGGACGCTATCAGCCAAGTCTTGGCGATGAAATTGAAGAAGTTAGGCGGCAGTTCGCCTGCGGTCGGAGGAGAGGCGCTTCGTCAGGCTGTCGAGGCTCATCGGACGCCCGATGGCAAAACCCTGGGCAATGTCGCAGCCCATTCCGACGAGCAGGTCGAGAATGTCCCGATGCTCGACGCCCTCGGCTACGACCTTCCGGCCAAGCGAGTGGGCAAGCCCAATGGTTGATTGGACCATCAACCGATCGCTTCGGTTCTCGACCATACCCTTGACGAAGCTCTGGTCGATCTTGATTTCGTTGGCTGGGATTTTCTTGAGGTAGTCGAGCGTCGAGAGACCCGTGCCGTAATCGTCGATCGCAATCTTGACGCCGAGGTCGCGCAGGCGGGAGATCATGTCGATCCCTTCGCCGCTGCCGGTTAGGGCGGCTGTTTCCGTAAGCTCTAACGTCAGCTGCTCGGCTGCCAATCCGTGCCGCGCCAGCAGCGCTGCCAGGCGCAGGGTGAAACCCTTGTCGCTAAGCAGTCGCGCCGACAGATTTACGGCAATCTCGAAGTCGACGCCGCGTTTGTTGATCTGTGCGGCGGCGGCGACCGCTTTCTCAAGCACGAAGTCCGTCAGCTTGCCGATGCGATTGTTCTGCTCGGCCGCAGCGACGAATTCGGACGCGGCAATCGGACCCTTTTCCGGATGTGTCCAGCGTGCCAGCGCCTCGGCACCGACAATCTGTCGCGTCGCAAGATCGAGCTTGGGCTGATAGGCTACCCATACTTCGCCCCGGTCGATGGCCTCGTCGAGCTGGCTCAGCATCGACAATTTCCACGACGCGTTTTCCAGCGTTTCCGGGTCGTGATATTTCCACTTCAGGCCGTCATGCGCGGCTTCTTCCGCGGCAACCAGGGCGCTGGCGAGGCGATTCTCGATCGAGCGCCCGCTTCCGACTTCGACACCGAAGGAGATAGTGAGGTCGATGGACAGTCCGCCGACCCGAGCAGGATTGCGGAACAAAGCGTAGAGGGCTTCCAGGTGGTTGCCAAACGGCTGCGTTGAATCTTCAAACCAGGCGAAGATCCCACCGTCGCCTTGATAGAGCACGCGCTCTGCGGAGCCGACCTTCAGGCGCGAGACGATCTGGTCGACGAGCTGCCTCTCGCTGCCCGGCTGCAGCGTCGCGACGATCTCTTCGTAATTAAGCAGCCTGGCAGCAACGAGGGCTTGCTTGCGACCCTCGCGATTGCCCCTCAGCGCGTTGAGGTTCGGCAGTTGCGAAATCGGGTTGACGAGCCCGCGCGTCCGGTAGCGCCGCCATCCAAGAGTGGCGCTCACCGTCAGCAGGACGAATAAACCTGGCGTGATGTCGGCGAAGATCAGATGCGCTTCAAGGAAGCCGGGGACGATCAGGAGTCCGCCGGTGACGACCGAGATGATGGCCGCCGTCATGCGACCATTCTTCACGGCCAGAGCGAGGGCAGCACCTGCAAGTCCAACCAGGAAGCCCGGAATCCAGCCGAGTGTCAGCGGATGACCCTGCTTCAGGGTCTCCGCGCCGAGCGCATGAATCTGCACGCCGAACGCCCGGCCGTAGCCGGGCACAAAGAAATTGTCGTTGAGGATTTCAGACCCCGTGCCGATCATGACTTCCTTGCCGGCGAGCTGCTTGCGGGAGACTGTGCCGTTCAGCACGTCGAGCGCGGAATAAGCAGGGATGCTGGTGACATCGATCGAATAGTCGATCGGGAAGCTTGCGCCCGATGGACCTTTCTCATCGGCAATCGCTGCGGCGAATGATGGGATCGTCTGACCGCCGAGCTCGCCGGCCCAGGGCAAATGCCAGATCGCGTTCTGGTAATTGTACCTGAAGGTGGCCAACGCCAGCTTGGCGTGCCGTGCAAAGATCGGCAGCGGGCGACCGTCGACGTCCTTCAAATTGCCCGTGCTTCCGACCTTCGAGCGGGCGAATAGCGTCACCTCGCCCGCCCTTTCAATCGAACGAGCGAGCGCTGAATCTTCTGCCCGGCTGCTTGGGAATGACAGGTTAATGTCCACGAACGTGCGATGCGCACCGTTCTCGGAGATCCGGTCAATCAACTTGCCGGTCTCGCTTCTGGGCCAGGGCCAATTCGCGACATTATGAAGTGATCGGTCATCAACCAAAACGAGAACGACTTCGCCGCTCGCCTTGTGTCGGTGAAAGTCGTTGCGCGCGACGCGCAGGAAGTCTTCGGCAATTTGGCCGAATTCGATCAGTCCGAAGAGGAGGCCGGCAAGCGCCGTCCAGAGCAGCAGCTTCAACGGCTTCTGTTCCCGAGCAGGCTTATTGCGCTTGGACACTTGCGTTGAGCTTCCTTCCCTTAGCCGCACGTATGCGCGCGCAAAGGTTAGGAAATCGATAACTGAACTGCGTTTAACGACGCCGCGACACCCCTCGGCACTCGACAGTTTCAAAGTGACCGGCCACAAAGCTTCGGAACCACAGCCGGAGGGGTCATGGACTTCATCTCCATCCTGTCGATCTTCGTGCTCGCCTGTTTCGTCGGTTATTATGTCGTCTGGTCAGTTACGCCGGCCCTGCACACGCCGCTGATGAGCGTCACCAATGCGATATCATCAGTGATCGTCGTGGGTGCCCTGATCGCTTCCGCCGCCGCGGGACATGCGAGCTCGAAATGGCTCGGCCTCGTCGCCGTTGCCCTTGCAAGCGTCAACATCTTCGGGGGTTTCGCCGTTACCCAGCGAATGCTTTCGATGTACAAGAAGCGGGAGCGCAAGGATGCCTGAGGCGGCGCACGCGCAACCTGCCTGGGTGCTGCTGGCCTATCTGATCGCCGGCGTCTGCTTCATCCTTGCACTGAGGGGGCTCTCGGGCCCGGAGAGCAGCCGGCGCGGCAACATGACCGGCATGCTCGGGATGGCAATTGCCGTCGTGACCACGCTCGTCACCCATGTGCCGTACGTTGGCACGCTCGAAAGCGCTCGCGCCAACGAAACCTACCTGCCGGACTTCGTTACGATCGGCGAGATCCTCCTCGCGATCGCGATTGGCGGCGGCATCGGCCTGGTCACGGCGCGCAAGATCCAGATGACGGCGATGCCGCAGCTTGTTGCCGCTTTCCACAGCCTTGTCGGAATGGCGGCGGTACTGGTGGGTGCCGCGGCCTACCTCAATCCGGAAGCGTTCGGAATCGCCGTCCGGATCACGCCGATTGCGAGCCCGTCGTTTGCCAGCATTCTGCCGGTCAGCCGGATCGAGATGGGCCTTGGCGTCGCGATCGGCGCGATCACCTTCTCCGGGTCGGTAATCGCCTTCCTTAAGCTCAACGGCAATATGTCCGGAAAGCCGATTCTGCTGCCGCTGCGGCATGTCATCAATCTTGGCACGCTTGCCGCGATCCTTGGATTGATCGCTTATTTCACGCAGGACCAGTCGCCATGGGTATTCGCGACGGTCACCGCCCTCAGCTTTGCCATAGGTTTCCTGCTCATCATCCCGATCGGCGGCGCCGACATGCCGGTCGTGATCTCGATGCTGAACAGCTATTCCGGCTGGGCTGCGGCAGCGATGGGCTTCACGCTCCACAACAGTGCGATGATCATTACCGGCGCGTTGGTTGGCAGTTCGGGTGCGATCCTTAGCTACATCATGTGCCGGGCGATGAACCGGAGCTTCCTGTCCGTGATTTCGGGCGGCTTCGGCGGTGATGCAGTGGCCGGCGGGGGTGCAGCTGCGGCCATCGACCGGCCCTACAAGCGTGGGTCGGCCGAAGACGCCGCATTCCTCATGAGCCAGGCCGAACAGGTCATTATTGTTCCGGGTTACGGCATGGCCGTGAGCCAGGCGCAGCACGCCCTTCGCGAAATGGCCGACCTCCTCAAAAAGGAGGGCGTTCGCGTGAAGTACGCGATCCACCCGGTCGCCGGCCGCATGCCCGGCCACATGAACGTTCTCCTGGCGGAGGCGAACGTCCCCTACGATGAAGTTTTCGAGCTCGAGGATATCAACAGCGAGTTTGCCCAAACCGACGTTGCCTTCGTCATCGGCGCGAATGACGTCACAAATCCGGCCGCGAAGACAGACAAGAGCTCGCCAATATACGGAATGCCCGTGCTCGACGTCGAAAAGGCTCGCACCGTATTGTTCGTGAAGCGGTCGATGGGCGGCGTCGGCTACGCCGGCGTCGACAATGAGCTTTTCTACCGGGACAACACCATGATGCTGCTCGCCGACGCCAAGAAGATGGTCGAAGAGATCGTAAAGTCGCTTGGCTGATCGAGCGCCCAACCGCTCGGCGCAAATCTGATTCAACTTGGGGTAAATCAGTGATTTACCGCTTGTCGCTTCATCGTTGTTGGCGGATTGGAACAGGACGGGGCCGCGATTCACGCGGACGGGTTACGGAAGTCGGGGAAGGGCATTCACGTGCGCAAGCTGGGCATCATCGGCGGAACGAGCTGGTCGTCGACGGCGCTCTATTACGATCACATCAACCGTGGTGTCGCGCGACGGCTGGGCGGACTTCACAGCGCTCGGCTGGTGATCGAAAGCCTCGACCTCGCGCCTTATGCGGCGATGGAGCTGTCTGGCGACTGGGACGGGGTCGCGCAGGTCACGATTGAGGCGGCGCAGCGGCTCCAGGCGGCCGGCGCGGACGGAATTATCATTACATCGAACACCGGCCACAAGGTGTACGATGCCGTGGCAGCCAATGTCGATGTGCCGATGCTCCACATTGGCGACGCGGCCGCCGACCAGCTCGTTGCCGAGGGGCGCAAGAAAGTCGCGCTTTTGGGCACACGCTTCACGATGCTCGAGCCGCACGTTCGCGGCCGTCTCGAAGGGCGAGGCATTACCCTCGTGCCGATCGAAGATGCCTGGGTGAAGGAAGTTGACCGCATCATCTTCGAGGAACTCGCGGCCGGTCGCATCGTCCGCGACAGTCAGCGCAAGCTGAAGACGCTGATCACTGAATTGGCCAAGCAACGAGTGCAGGCGGTGGTGCTGGGCTGCACGGAGCTCGTCTTGGCGGTCGACGTACGTGCGAACGTGCTCCCGGTCTACGACACGACGGCAATTCATGCTCGCGCCTGTGTTGAATGGATGCTCGCCAAGGAAGAGCAGGCCCGCGCTGCGGCCTAGTGCTGGATAGGCGCGCATCTGCCGCCTAAATACGAGGCATGGACCGAACTCCGGCCGACCGTCCGCACCACCCGAGAGCCGCCGAGCGTTTCAACGAGGAGCAGGCGACCCACGCCGTGCGTGGCGAAGGCGTGCCGGATCTGGAAGCCGGAGTTGCCGCGATCCGCGAGGTTCTGAAAACCCTGCCGGTGCGTCCTGGCGTCTATAGGATGCAGGATTCTCGCGGGGAGGTTCTCTACGTCGGCAAGGCGCGGACGCTGAAGAACCGCGTGACCAATTACACCCAGGTGACGAGGCTGCCGAAGCGGCTGCAGCGCATGGTTGCGCAGACGCGTTCAATGACGATCGTCACGACGCGGACCGAGGCCGAGGCGCTGCTGCTGGAAGCGCAGCTGATCAAACGCTTCCGCCCCCCTTACAACGTGCTGTTGCGAGACGACAAAAGCTTCCCGTTCATCTTGTTGCGCGAGGATCATCAATTTCCGCGGATCCAGAAGCACCGCGGCGCGCGGCGGATAAAAGGTCAATATTATGGACCGTTCGCGAGCGCTGGATCCGTCACTCGTACCCTTAACGCTCTTCAGAAATTGTTCCTGCTAAGAAGCTGTTCGGACAGCTTTTTCGCCAACCGGTCGCGGCCTTGCCTCCTCTATCAGATCAAGCGTTGTTCGGCGCCTTGCGTGGGGCGCATCAGCGACGGGGACTATGGTGAGCTGGTTGACGAGGCCAAGGAGTTTCTCGCCGGCAAGTCGACGGGGGTCCAGTCGCGCCTTTCAAAGTTCATGGCAGCAGCTGCCGAGAAGCAGGATTACGAGCTTGCCGCGGTTTATCGCGACCGCCTGCGCGCGCTCACCTACATCCAGGGTAGCCAGACCGTTCATGCCGAAGGACTTGGCGACGCGGACGTCTTCGCGCTTGCCTGCAAGGCTGGGACGGTGTCGGTTCAGGCCTTCTTTATCCGCGGCGGTCAGAATTGGGGGCATCGCGCCTTCTTCCCCGCACATACGAATGACGTGCCGGAAGCCGAGGTAATGTCGAGCTTTCTCGTCCAGTTCTATGAAGACATGCCGCCGCCGCGGCGGATCCTGGTCGATCGGGAGCTCGGAGACCGCGAGCTGCTCGAGGAAGCTCTATCGGAGCGCGCCGAGCGCAAGGTCGTGATCGAGATCCCGCAGCGCGGTGCTCGCCGCAAGCTCATCGACCAGGCGCGACGCAACGCGGAAGAAGCGCTCGACCGGCGGCTGGCGGAGACGACCACGCAGGGCAAGATCCTTCGCGAGCTTGCCGACACCTTCGAGCTCGGTGAAGTTCCCAAGCGCATCGAAGTCTTTGACAACAGCCACATCATGGGGACCAGCGCAACCGGCGCGATGATCGTCGCCGGCCCTGAGGGATTCCGGAAGAACAATTACAGGAAGTTCAACATCAAGCGTCCGGAGACCCGGCCCGGCGATGACTTCGCGATGATGCGCGAAGTGCTGGAACGGCGCTTCGCGCGTCTCGAGAAGGAAGACCCCGATCGCCAGAGCGGTGAATGGCCGGACCTCATTCTGATCGACGGCGGCAAGGGTCAGCTCTCCGCGGTTTGCGAGGTCTTGGAGGACCTGGGCGTCCATGACGTGCCCGTGGTGGGCGTTGCGAAGGGGCCGCACCATGGCCGCGAAGGCCGCGAAGTCTTTCACTTGCCCGGCGGGCGCGAGGTCACCTTCCAGCCGAACTCGGCAATCCTGTTCTATCTCCAGCGCTTGCGCGATGAAGCTCACAGGTTTGCAATCGGCACTCACCGTGCAAAGCGAGCGAAGAGCCTGACGACGTCCACACTAGACGAGGTCCCGGGCATCGGCCCAACCCGCAAGCGGGCGTTGTTGATGCACTTCGGCACGGCTCGAGCCGTGAAAGGGGCGGCGCTCGAGGACCTTGAGATGGCGCCTGGCATCAGCCGGGCGACCGCTCGGCAGGTCTACGACTATTTCCATCCGCGCGGATGAGGACAGATACCAAGGCAATCGTCTGCGCGCTCCGTAATCATGGCGAGCATGGTGCGATCGTTCGGCTGATGACTCCCGAGCAGGGGCTTGTTGCCGCCTACGTCCGCGGTGCTCGCGGGCGGCGCATGCGGCCGGTCCTGATCGCCGGCAATGTCGTCCAGGCGCAACTCTCCGCGCGGACAGAGGCGCAGCTGCCGCAGGCGGCCATCGAATTGATACATAGCCGTGGTCCATTACTGTCGGAACCGCTCCCGGCAGCGGCAATCGAATGGGCTACGGTACTGACGACGACCGGATTGCCAGAGGGTCAGCCCTATCCCGCGCTGTACCAAGCCCTCGAGGGCTTGCTCGATGCTGTCGAGGCCGCTCCGTCGGCCAATGGATGGGGTACCGCGCTGGTGCGCTATGAACTCTTGCTCCTCGCTGAGCTCGGCTTCGGGCTCGATCTCGAGCGGTGCGCCGTGACGGGAAGGAACGACAATCTCGTCGCGGTTAGTCCGAAATCCGGGCGAGCGGTCAGTGCCGCCGAGTCCGAGCCCTACGCCGGCAAGCTCTTGCCACTGCCGAATTTCGTTCGCGAAGGCGGAAGCGCCAGCTGGAAGGAAATCGCGCAGGGCCTCGACCTTACGGGCCACTTCCTCTTGCGCGATGTGCTTACGGACCGTTCGCGGCCTGCGTCGGAAGCGCGCGAAAGGCTTGTCGACCGGTTGCGCCGCGCCGGTGGACTCGCCTAGGCTTGCGGTTGTGACCACCGACGCGCTCGCCATGCTCTTCCCCAACGTCGCAGTGACGCGTGGGATCGCGGTTCGCGTGGCCGTCAGCTATCTGGTCGAGCAATCGGACCCATCCACCAATCGCTGGTTCTGGTCCTACCACGTCCGCATCGAGAACGGATCCGAGCTTGCAGTCCAGCTCCTGTCGCGCAGCTGGACAATTATCGACGGTCGCGGGACGGTTCATGAGGTCGTGGGCGAGGGGGTAGTCGGCGAAATGCCGCTGATCGCACCGGGTGCGAGCTTCGACTATGTGTCGGGTTGTCCGCTCGACACGCCTACCGGCGCCATGAGTGGCAGCTATCGGATGGTCGATGAAGATGGGTCGGCATTCGACGTAGAAATACCGCGCTTCCAGCTGCTTAGCGCGTGAACCTCACGATTGATCGGCGAATGCGAGGCCTACGCAGGGTCATCCTGTCCGCCGCGGTTCATGGCCAAATGGCGCCCGATAAACTGCGATCGATGCACGAGAAGGTCGGCAAAGGTTCAAGAGGAGTTTAGCAGGAACTTGCTAGTAGGCGTTGATTTCGATGCGTTGAGAGAACGCGTATCGGCCAGGGCGAGGTCTTGATGTTCAATTTCTCGCGAAAACCCAGGACAGAACCTGCCGGTGCGCCGGGTTACCGTGCCTACGTCATTGGTGACGTCCACGGACGCCTCGACCTGCTTGAAATGCTCCTCGCCAAAATCCACGCGGAACAGGAGCAGGATGCGTTAGACAAGGTGCTGCTGGTCTTTGTTGGCGATCTCATCGACCGCGGACCGAGCTCGGCGCAGGTTCTCGAGCGTTTGCGGACCTACGATCGCCCGGGAGTTCAGCCGATATTTCTTCTCGGCAACCACGAGGAGGTCCTGTTGCGCATCTTGCGGGGCGATGCGCAGCTGATCACCCGATGGCGCTGGTTCGGCGGCACGGAGTGCCTGCAAAGCTACGGACTTGAGCCGGAGCAGCTCGACGATATCAGCGAGGAAGACGCCCTGAGACTGGTCTGCGACGCGATCCCCGACGAGCATTTCAGATTCGTCGAGAACTTTGCCGACAGCTGCAGCTTTGGAGATTATCTCTTCGTCCACGCTGGAATCAGGCCCGGGGTAAAGCTGGAGCGACAAACGCAGGCCGACCTGCGGTGGATCCGCGAACCTTTTCTCCGTGACGGCCGGGATCACGGCTTCGTCGTCGTCCACGGGCACACAATCTCACCGGAGGTCCAGGAGCTGCCTAATCGGATCGGCATCGACACCGGCGCCTACCGGACAGGTGTTCTCACTGCACTCGCGATCGAGGGCACCGATCGTTGGTATCTCGACACCCGGGACTAGCATTCGCGCGATTTCAAAACCGGGGCCAGCAAACGTTGGTTGACGGCAAAAATGTGACCAGGTTCAAACCGTCGCAGCGTTCGCGAGGTCAGGCGCATGACGAAATCCGTGTAATGAGGATGGAAGAGCGGCCGGAATGGCTGATGGTACCGCGGGCTGAGGCGCCAGTGACGGCGGGCCAATTTGAAGGAACGCTTAGAAAGCAGACACAAGCGACCGTAACCTCAACAAAAACACGAGGAACCGATGCTGGCCGTTCGCAAATTGGTTTTCATCACTGCCTTTCCAGCAGGTGCTCCGGCAGCGCAAGCGCAGGCGAACTCCATCGACGAGGCAGCCGTTTTGCGAGCCGAGCGGCAGTTCAGTGCCGCCGTGGCGGCCAATGACGCGCACAGTATTGCCAGCGTCACCGCCGAGGATTGGCAAATCATTGATGGTGACGGCCACATCATTCCGAGGATCGCCTTCTTACAGGTGATCGCAAGCGGCATGCTGAAGCACACGTCACTATCGAACTCCGACGAGACGGTACGCATTTACGGCAATGCCGCCGTCCTCACCGCGCATTCAAAGAGTGAAGGAACGTACGAGGGGAGCGCGTTTTCCACCGATGAGATTTTCAACAGGCGTCTGGATTAGAAAAAACAATCGGTGGCGATGCGTACTGACGCAGCTGACCTCAAGAAAGCGCTAGTGCGAATGTCCTGCCTGGGTGGGAAGTTGACTGAAGTGCGGTCGCCATCTCGGGTTGCCTTCAAGCGGCAGGCACGGGTCTAATCGCTGGAGTTGCGCGCAGCAGTTCGACAATTTCCGAAGTGTTGACGATGGCGCTCGCATAGTTTGGAATGTTCACTTTGATCGCCGCCCGCATCTCCTCTTCGGACCAGTCCGCGGTAGCGTCCGCAACCAGAGTCACCTCGTAGCCAAGCTCGGCGGCGAACCGGATCGTCGCCTCAATGCAGGTGTGAGCGACGAGTCCGATTACGATGAGCTTGTGAATGCCGTGTCTCTTCAACTCAAGATCAAGATCCGTGTTTGCAAAGCCGCTGGAACACCAATGCTCAGAAGCAACGAACTCGCCCGGTGCCGGAGTAAATTCGGACCGGAACTCGCCGCCCCAGGTCCCGTATTCGAATGAACGGCTTCGCCGCGCCGACACCTGAATCGGCGCAATGTACAGCCAGCCTTCGTAGTCGCCCGGCCGATAGCGACGGTGCGGCACGTAGAGGATCCTCAAGCGAGCATCCCGCGCCGCACGAAGCACTCTTGCCATGTTGGGCACGCAGCCGTTTGCCTCGGCAATGGGCCGCAGCCGATCCCAGAGCTTGCCGCCTTCAGAGATGAAGTCGTTATACGGATCGACCACCAGCAGGGCCGAGATGTCGCTTTCGTACGTAAGCATCCTGACTTCAGCGATTAGGGCGAGTATTTCGTGAAAATATAGTCATTAGCTTTAACAGCCTGATGACATGTAAAGCATGCATACATGGATTTCTTGTCTGTAGTGGGCTGGAGGTTTTTACCGAAATTAGAGTAGCCCCAGCCGCCAGTTGAGGCATATTTCTTGGTGTTCTTCTCCATAAACTGGAGATACCATTCGGGAGCGTCACCCGGAACGAACGATTGTTCTTTTCCGAATATCTTATTGTTCTCTTCCGATGGGATCATTTTCCAGGCGACTCGGCCAATTATGCTTCCCTCCGGGAAGGGTTTCCCTGCGCGATAGGCATTGATCGCTTTGTCGTTCGCGATGACAACTCGGATGTCGTTGAGATCGTCCGCTTCGTGGGCCGCCGAAACGAATTTCCAGTCGCGATATCCGGGCGGGATTGTCGTTACGACCACCATTTGCTCGGCTTTTTCAATGTCAGTTGTTGTACCGGCGGTCATGCCGGGGCCTGTCATCTGACCAGACGTTGTCGCCGCCACCGTCGCTGCAACCCCTGCGATGGTCATGACCACCGCGGCAGAGCCCAGGAGAACCGGGTGGGTGGAAAGGCGATTGCGCTTAAGCATAGCCACTCTCCTTTGGCCTAGGAGGGAATGACGCGCTTACTTTGCAGCGATTGGCCGTGGAGAATGCGGATGCGCCACCGACAGACGACCCGGCGGCGCACTGCGCCTCCTCGCATGACTCGTCAATAACCGTCGATTTCTTCCGGTCGTCCTAATAGCAGGAATGGGCGGAAAGCTGCCATTTTGACAGAGCGAAAGTCGACCTTCCCGTTGGTCCGGGCACATTCTGGCGCGCAATTCCCAATGACCGCAATGGGTGGAAAGCAGACGCTAGGACGACAGGCATCCCTTCGCCGATCCGTGTTGCCAAGCTGGCAAAGATTCTGCTCCAGCGAGTTGGACAGGTCACATGATTGGCGAGCACTAGAGGTAAGGTGCGACGGGAGGCATCAGCAGGCACGCGCTCGGTGGTGGCGGCGCTCATTGGCAACTTTCTGGTCGCGACGACCAAAGCCATCGCTGCCTACGTCACCGGGTCAGCCGCGATGGCGTCCGAGGCCATTCACAGCATTGTCGACACTGCGAACGAGCTACTTCTACTCTACGGCATCCGGCGGTCACGGCTGCGCCCCGATGACGTCCATCCACTCGGATATGGCCGTGAACTCTATTTCTGGAGCTTCATCGTCGCGCTGATGCTGTTCGGTGCGGGAGCCTGCGTGTCCGTGATCGAGGGCATTACGCACATTCGGCACCCGGAG
>Ga0207644_10000140_pt1 | contig 51819 bp, 40 predicted proteins | sample KBSS73metaG_FD_184326 | JGI IMG/M metagenome (GOLD analysis project Ga0207644, IMG submission 184326) | Switchgrass rhizosphere microbial communities from Kellogg Biological Station, Michigan, USA - KBS S7-3 metaG (SPAdes) (version 2) | ecosystem: Host-associated > Plants > Roots > Rhizosphere... | reverse complement strand
GGATTGCCGAGGTCGATCGAGACGTGCGTGGCGTTGCCGAGCGGCATGAGCGGGGGCCGTCGCGATATGGCGACTACATCCCAGTCGTCCCGCTTGCCGAAGCGAGCCAGCGCTGCGCCACCCACCAAGCCGGATGCGCCCGCAATGACGATCTTCTTTCGATGCCCCATCATCCACTCACCATCCTCTCGCCTCGCTCTAATGTTTATAGCAGTCGCAATCTCACTGTGCCGTCGCGAAACTTCGCTGTCCTAAGCAGCGATTGGTTGATTGTGCCACACTTGGAGGTGTCCTTCGTGATTGAGGCGCTCGACAGTGGTTTCGCGGCATAATCGACAACTAACGTGCTCCGAACTTCATGGTTGCGGTGACTCCGAAGGTCCGCGGCTCACGTTCGCCAGCGTTGGCGAAACCAAGCACAGGCAGCGACAAGGCCGCCACATAATCACGCGTGTTGGTCAGGTTCCTGCCCCACACCGCAAGATCCAGCTTGCCGTCCATCACGGTGATGCCGGCGCGCGCATTCATCAGCCAATGCGCCTTGTCGGTGGCAGCTCGCAGATAACCCGCCGCATCCACAGGCGAGACGGGGTTTCCGTTCTGCGCGTCGCGAAGCACGCCCGCCGCATCCGTGTAGAAAGCGACGGGCGAGACGTTCATGTCCGACTGATAGGAAAAGTCGGCCCGCAACAGGACCTTGCCGACGTCGAAATCATGCGTCCAGGATGGAGAGATCGAAGCCGTCCACTTCGGAACGCCGTAGAAGGCGTCGCGGCTACGATCGAAGCCGTTGTCGATGAACTTGACATATTTGGGGTGGGTATAACCGACTGTTCCATCGAGCCGGAAGCCGCCGGGCAACGCAGCGCTCGCCTCGAACTCAACACCATAGAAATCTGCCTGGCCGGCATTAAGGATCGCCGTCGACACCGTTCCGTCAGGAGCGACGATGGTTATTGTCCGCTGAATATCCTTTAGGATGGTATAGTAGCCGGCGACGTTCACCCGCAGCCGGTGATCGAAGAATTCACTCTTGACGCCGCCTTCATAGGAAATCGCATTCTCGGGCTTGAATGGTACGAAGCTGTCCGGACTGCTTGCACGGATATTCTCGCCACCCGAGCGAAAACCCTTCGCCGTTTTGACATAGGCCAATATCCCGTCGGCGATGCGGTAGTCGATGCTCGCTGTATAGGAGAGGCCTGTGAATGTATCATGGCGACTTGCCGGACAGACCGGAGCGACGACGCAGGTGACGTCTGTGAGCGTCGGCACGGGATGCAAGGGGAACGTGCCATTGTATGATGCCACCCGCTTGTCGTCGACCGAGTATCGAAGACCGCCGGTTAACGAGAGCGCGTCCGTGACGTGATACGTCACCTGGCCGAAGATGCTCTTGCTGTCATTTTTAATCCTGCCAAAAAACTGAAGACCCGTCGCAGCGATGGCGCTGAGCGCCGGGGTTAGGCTGCCGTCATTCCCGCTTTCATGAAAGTAGTAGAGACCCGCAGCGAAATCCAACCGGTTGTCGAATGCTTTACCGGTCGCGACTACTTCAAACGAATATTGTGAAAGACGTGCCAGATCTTGGTAAGATCCGGGAAAGCCGAGGCCCGGCCCGACATCGAGCAAGGAGAAGCGCGAACCGTCATTATCATTGACGCTAAATGACCGCACCTTGCGGTAGCCACCGATCGCTTTGACAGTACCGAAAGACGTGCCAAGTGTAGCCGTAGCGCCATAGGTCTGCGTCTTGACATAGCTGCGTGGGATGGAGGTCAGGTCGGCGTTATTACCCTGGTTTTTCGCAATGTTGTCATTGAACAACGCAGATGCGCGCGCCTGGCACGCCGGCCCGACGCCGCCGGGATTGAAGCAGCCCAAGGCGGCGGCAGTGCCGAAGCCATCGACTTCTGCAACCGTGGAAATCGCCGAAAGGCTAGTCGGCGATGCATAGATCAGGCGCTGCGGTTCATTCAGCGTATTCGAGCGATACCACTCGCCCGATACAATGATGCTGAGGTTTTCAGTGGGCTTGAACAGCAGCTTCGACCGGATCGTGTAGCTGTTGAGGTTACCAAGTGTGACGCCGTTGTTGATGTCGTGGATATAACCGTCGCGCTTGATCAGTTGACCCGCGACACGAACCGCCAGCTTGTCCTCGACAAGCGGCGCATTGATCACGCCGGTGATCGCACGATGGTTAAATCGACCGTAGGTGGCCGACACCAATCCCGACACCCCGTCAAAGTTAGGATCGTTGGTGTTGAGGAGGATCGCACCCCCAGTCGTATTGCGGCCGAAGAGCGTTCCCTGCGGACCCTTCAGCACTTGAACCCCTTGAATATCCAGCAGATCGGCGTTGGCGCCATAAGCACGTGCCCAATAGAGGCCATCGACATAGACGCCGACCGAAGGATCCTGGTTGGCAATCGGATCCTGATTCACCTGACCCCGTATCGTGAAAAGGGCGCCCGTGGGCGTCGAAGTACTATAATTTATCTGCAAACCCGGCGTCAGCATCGCGACGTCCGATACCGTTCGCGCATTCTGCTGCTGCAGCTGGGCACCGGAAAATGCCGTGATCGCGATCGGGACCGACTGGAGATTTTCACTGGTGCGCCGTGCCGTCACCACGATCTCATCAAGCGACTGATTGACCGGAGCCGCATCATTGACGGCGTCTGCGTTTCCCTCCGCCCTCACCGCCAAGGTCGCATCATTGACCGTGCCTGCGTTTCCCTCCGCACTCACAATCGCGATGGCGCCATCGGCATTAATGCGGTATTTTAGGCCAGAGCCCGCCAATATTCTGTCGAGTGCCTGGTCAACCGTTAACTTGCCAGTGACGGCCGGCGAGCGTCGTGCGCGGGTAAGGCCGGACGAAAAGTAGATTTCGTGCTTACTTTGCCGCGCTAACTCCGTGAGAGCCGCACCCAGGTCCTGCGCTGGTACCCTGTATTGAACCTTGTAAGCGGCCTGAGCGCCCGCGACAGCTGGCGTCAGTGCGACCGCCGCGCATGCAGACAGCAAGATCGTCGTGCGCCGGAATATATCCGTTTTCATGGAACGTCCCCTCCCCGTTCGGCCAGCAACTGCTAGCTCTTCTCAGCATCAGGGACGTTTGAGCGAATAAAATCCGCAAAATTTATTACGATGGCACGACAATTTCTGGTTAACTCCGGGCCTTCAGGTGCAGAGCGCCATCAGTCGATTGAACGACATCCACCGGAAGGATCTGGCTCATTGCTTCGCTAAACCGTTCAGGATCACTGGATCGAAAAACTCCTGTGATGCGGAAGTCGCCAATTTGACTATTCGCGATTACAATCGGATGAGCAGTGTAGCGATTGATCTCGGCGACCGCGTCGGCCAAGCGCGTCTCGTTGAAGACAAGCTCGCCGCTGCGCCAGCTCGCGATCTGATCGACGTCCGTCGATCGGACGGTGGTGGTTTCCATCGGCTGAAGCTCGGCAGATTCTCCCGGACGCATGACTAGTTCTTGAGCTGGACCGTTTGTCGACGCGCCGCTAAGCGGCACCCTCCGGACCCGAATGACACCCTCTAGGAGCGCGACTTTGACGGTTGCTCCATCGAGCCGCACATTGAACGAAGTCCCCACCGCAGTGATCCGCTGACCGGCCGCATAAACCTGAAATGGGAGCCGCTTTTCGTGTGCGACTTCGAACAACGCTTGGCCCTTCAAGAGCTCAACACCACGCTCAAGATTTGAATAAACCAGGCGGATTTTACTGTCGGTGTCGAGGGTGACCATGGAATTGTCAGGCAACGTCACCGTCAGGCGCTCGCCGACGGCGGTCGCATATTCTGCGTGGTTGCGAATGGTGGCTTGGGAAACATTGGTTGTGTGCGGCATCCGCGTAATTGTCTGCGGCGCGCCCATCCACAGCCACACGCCTAAGAGAGAGGCTGCAATTGCTCCGCCAATACCGCCCCACCCCAAGTAGTGCGGTCGTCGCTTGTCACGAGCCGCTAAGGCTCCTTCGCGTAAGGCCATGAGTTCAGGGGCCCCGGCGTGACGAGCAATCGCATCGAGCGCCCATGCTGCATCTTCGTAGGCCACCGAATGGGCCGGATTCGCCGATAGCCAAGCTTCCAGTTCATTTTGCTCAGCGGACGAAATCACGCCGTGCTCCTGGCGCAACAACCATCGCGCGGCACTTACCGACGCAGGTTCGGCGTGGCCAAGCCGTCTAATCGGAGAAAGGCTCATACAAGCCTCTTACGTCGCTCGGCCAAGCAGGCCGTGGCTAGGGCGATCTGTTGCTCGACCAGGCGCTTGGAAATTCCGAGCCGCGCCGCAATCTCGGCCCTTCGCATATTCTCCAGCCTGGCAAGGATAAAGATGTGACGCATCCTCTCTGGAAGTTCATTCAACGCCTCTACGATGAGCTGAAGTTCCTGCCTTCCTTCAGCCAAACGATCAGGCATGAATGCCTCGCCGCAATGTATCGCATCACTATGGTCTTCGACAGGATAGGCGAGACGCACACGGCGTCGGCGGAAATAATCGGTTGCGGCATTCGCTGCTGCACCAAACAAATATCCCTCAACATGCTCTACTCGCGCGAGGATGTCTTGATGAGAGATACGCTCGAACACCTCCTGGACAAGATCCATCGCATCATTGGCATCGACCCCGCGCCGACGAAAATAGCGGTTGAGTACGCTGCGATAGCGACGCGTGAGCAGGTCGACGGAGGGTTTATCCGTCGCCGTCTGCGTCGAAATCCTTCCTTCACTCATCGCAATGCAGCTCACAATTCTCCCAGATGCTAGGACGTCTCAATACCATTAATGCGCAAAAAAATGGAGACCCAGGCGAACCAGTTCGCGGCACTGCTGCTGATGCTGCCGCATGTGTTGCGATCCGAGTTGACTAAGGCCGGGATTCCTGACCTTGCGAAGTTCGCAAAACTGGCCGAGCTGTTCGAGGTCAGCAAGCAGGCGCTTGCCCGGCAATATGTGACCTACCACCGCGAGGCCGTAGCCATCGGCCAGGTTCGTTACGGCAAGATCGTTGGCAGCTACCGCGATCCGAAGAAATTCCCCTGGATCGACGTTGCGCGCAATCAACCAGTTCCACGGGGGTCGAGTTACCATGACGCTGGCATGGAGCCGAGGGAAAGCCGGATCACCGATCATCGATCGAGTGCGCGCAGGTTATGGCCCCGGGTGCTGGTTGGTGACCGGATTGAAGACCCGGAAAACGTTACTAACCCGGCTTTGCAGACGCTTTTGTTCAGTAGGATAACAGTCCACAAAGTCTCCCACTTCTTTTCGACAATGGCGAGGTTCTTATATGAGCAGGTTACGGAACGAGAACATAATTGCCGGGCTTCACGACATACTAGCACGATGGGCGCAGGATTGCCTGGACGGGTCGCGGAGCCCCGGTGTCACGGATACCGCTCTGACCAACGCGAATGCCATCATGCCGACCCGGGTGCTGAACTGATGGGCGCCGCTTCGGACAGCGAGCGCCCCTGCGCCGTGATCACTGGCGGTGCGGGACTGCTTGGCCGTGCGATGGCAATAGCTTTCGCACGTAAGGGCATGAACATCGTGCTGGCCAGCACCAATGCTGAAAACCTCGAGGCCGCGGCTGTTCGAGTGCGGCAGGAGGGGGTCGACGTGCTGACGGTCAGGACAGACGTCGCAAGGCCCGAGCAAATGGACGAGCTCGCTGCAAAATCCTTCGCGCGTTTCGGCCAGGTCAACCGGTTGTGCCTCAATGCGGGCAACGCCATTCTGAAGCCGTTCGAGGAGCTTACGCGAGACGATTGGAACAAGGTTCTGGGGGTCCATCTTGGCGGTGTGCTGAACGGCGTAACGGCATTTCTGCCGCAACTCATCCAGCAGGGAGGAGACCGCCACATTGTGCTCAGCTCATCCATGGCAGGGGTTGGGCTCGCTGATCTGCGCCTCATGAATGCGCCCTATGTCGTGTCCAAATTCGCCATGAACGGGTTGGGCGAAGTCATGGCGCCATCGCTTGAACCCCACGGCATCGGGGTTTCGATCCTGTGCCCGGGCATGACGGTCGCCGATCCGGCCGCGATGCGCGGCGTAAGCTGGCCGATGCCGAGTGCCGCCTGGTATCAGGACAATCTCTTGAATCCTGATCAGGTCGCAGCGGAGATGTTGTCCGGAATTGCCGAAAAGCGGCTTTACATTTTTTCTCATCGTCGCGGCCGCGACGAGGCAACTCAACGGAACGCGAAGGTCATGGAAGGCTTCGATCAAGCGGAACGCACGTCGCCACCAATGACTCGCAACTGATCGCCGCTCTATAGCCTTCTTGCCTGAGCGCCGGGTCAAAGGATTGGACCCGGCGCGTTTAAATCGTCGATTCCATTTTTGGAAGGCCTCAAGGCGCATCCTCTTCCGGGTATTCACCCGTAAAGTATAGCAGCGTCACACCGATTATCATCATTACGCCAACGAACACAAACGCGTATCTATAAGAACCGAAAATATCGAAAAACATTCCCGTAACAAACGGAAATGTGCCATAGCCAACGCTGAAGAGACCTAGCAAAAGACCGTATATCTGCCCGTAATGGCGCACGCCAAAATAACGGCTAGTGAAATAGGCCAGCATATCCCCCTCTGCACCGGCGGCCACCCCGGTGCAGAGCATGGCGATGACCGCGAGGGTCAGCGAGCCGTTGAAGGTCGCCAGAATGGCACAAGCCAAGGCTGGAAAGAGGAACACGACCAAAATCACCTGGCGCGCGGTCAATCGATCGAGCATCCGCCCGGTCAGCAATCGCCCTGCCAACAGGGCGGGCCCGAGCAGGCTCGTGACCCAGGTGGCATCCTGCGGTGAAAGACCGCTATCAGTCATCAGCGAGTGGCCGTGGATGACGATGCTGGACACGGTGCCCGCAACAATCGGCATGCCGGCCGCGATCAACCAAAAGGCCCGTGTCCGTATCGCCCCGCGCAAGGTCAAACCGTCGGACCCGATCCCGCTCCGATTACTTGCAACGGCTTTGATTGGCCGGAAACGCTTCCGGGTCAACGCTATGAGGGGCAAGGTTGTGATGAGCATCAATCCTGCGAACGCGATATAGGTGCCGCCGATTCCGAATGAACGATAGAGCCAAAGGGTCAGCCAGGGCATGGTTGCAGCGGCCAGAGCCGAACCTGACGTGGCTATCGCGAAGGCCAGACCGCGCTGTCGCACAAAGCATTCTGCCAGGGCGTGGCTCCAGACAATCACCGTGGAAAACAGCTGTGCCAGCCCGAGCAGCGCCCAGGAGGCATACCAGAGGGCGAGATTGGGACCACTGAAGGCGATGCACAACAGCGCAATGGCAGAACACACCGTGCCGACGAAGGCAGTTCGATAAAGTCCAAAACGGCGCGCCACGGCGCCAGCCAGGTGCCCGAACAACAGGGTTACGAATGCTTGGGATGAGAGCATCAGCGTGGTTTCGCTGCGGCTCCATCCCCACGCCTGTTCGATCGGCTTTACGAGGATCCCTGTGGGGTAGACGATCAGGGACATCCAGTAGATCGCGGCGAATGCGGTTAAGAGGGTCGGCAGTCCATTGCGCCATTCGGACGGCGCCGCCACCGGGTCCCTCTCGGACATCTCCTGGATCTCTTTGGAATCGGTCATTTGGCTGCCTTATGAGGGAGGTTCCGTCGAATCCGGACGGCAAGATTGAATGCGAACGCGCAGATGATATTACTCCCGATCCCGTCCCGAGTTGGGGCCGCTCATTTCGATCTTCCGGAACACCGCGACTGCACCTGCCCGCGATTGCACGTGCCAAGGCCCAGCCCGCGAGCAACGGCGCCTTCCGAGGGTTTGGCGGGCAGCCCCATGCCTTAGCCGTCAACAGCCTCGATCGCATCGGACAGTTTGCTTTCCAGCCAGCCGATTTCGTCGAAGCCCGCCCCACCGGTGCGGTCGATCAGGTCGACCAGGATGCGCCCTTCGGTCGCTCGGACGATCTTGTCGTGCGGCGCGGCCGCAACGGCAATCTCGATCATATGCAAGGCCTTTTCGGGCTCTCCGAGCGCGCGCAACTCTTCCGCCTTCGCCGCAAGGACCGCGTGGCCCCCGGCCATTTCCGCCAGCATCGGCCAGACCGCGGCGGCCGGCGTCGCGTAAAGCTCCGAAGTCAGTTCGGCGCGGAACCAGCCGGTGTATTCCTCCCAGACCGAGCGCACATACCAACGGGTCGGCCCTCGACCGAGATTCGAGAGTCGCAGGTCCGGCGGCAGTTCCACCGCGTCCATGATGGCCGAGAGAGACTCGCCCGCGGCCATACGGCGCACGGTCTCGTCGTGCATGTAGCGGACGGCATCGCGGATCCGGCTCAACGCTTCGCGGATGGGCGCGGCGCCGCGGAGCGGATCGCCGTGGCCCGTGATCAGGACCTCGGGCCCCAGATCGATGAGCTTTTGCAACTCTCGCAGGAAGCCCGGGACGCTGCGCAGGCGGTCACCGCGCAACGTGTAGAAATTGGGCATTGTGCCGAGCACCGCGCTCATGAAGTTGCCGGTGAACAGCGTCTTTGTGTGCGGCAGCCAGATGCAGATCGCGTCAAAAGCCTCGCCCGAGGGCGTGGAGATCAGTTCGAACTGGCGCCCACCGACAGTCAACGAGAGGCCGTCTGCGAACCGCGTGGTGAGGCTCACCTGCTTTGGCGCGGTAGACGGAGGCTTGCCGGATTCGCGCGCCATCTTATCCAGGATCGCGCGAATGATCCGGGCATTGCGGCGGCTGAAAAAGGTCGCCAGCGCCGTCCGTTCGGCAACCAGCACCTCGAACTCGCGCTGCCCGACCAGATCGGCTTGCGGATCGGCGAATGCCTCCCAGCCCCCGGTGTGATCGACGTGGCTTTGGGTGAAGATGATCTTTTGAACGTTCAGCTTGCGCCCCAGCAGTTGCTCGAAGCGTTCGCGGTGGCGCGCGCCGTGTTCGGCCAGCCCCGTGTTGATCACCACGTCGCCGGCGTCGCTGGCGACGACGTAGCAATTGGTGACACTCTTCGACATCAGGATGCCGTCACCGAGATCATCAGCGCTGTGATCGGACGCCATTCGTTGACCTTGAGGCGGGGATGGTCGGCCTGGCGGTAGCGCGGTTCGGGGATGTTGGTTATGGCGTGAACTCCCAGGGTTAGATGCTCATCCTTGCCCGCAGAGGTCAGTTGCCGAGCCTGCGCAGGTCAGGTTCGGACCTCTACGGGGACCGAGAACCGGTCGGTATAGAAGCGGAACCGTTCGCGCAGTGCCGCCACGTCCAGATTGAAGTCCCCGGCAAGGTCATAGGCGACCCGTCCGTCGCGGCCCCGCGGGTGGCTGGCCATGTAGTCGCGCATGTCGGCCACGCTGTCCGGCGTGGATTCGAATCCAGCGAACTCCAGCACCCGCTGCGCCGATCCGACATCATCCGCGATGATATCGGCAAATGCCAGCTCGAACAGCTGCCCGGGCGGAACGGCCTCGCGATCACGCATATAGGATCTCAGCATGCGCTCAATGCGATCGACCCAGTACGCAACGTGTCCGGCAATGTCCGGGTGCTTCTGGTCCTGCAGAACCGAGAGCCCGCGCAAGGTCAGGACCGATTGCAAAATCGCCAGCGGATCGCGCAGGATCTGGACGAACCGGGCATCGGGATAATTAGCCATCAGCGCCGGCAGCTGCTCCGAATGCTGATTGCCCTTCAGAATCCACCTTCTCGGGCTGGGATATTGGAACGCGATCGCCTTGAGGATCCGTTTCCCGTAGGCGAAGCTGGCCGTCTGGTCGTGGCTGAGCTGATAGTCGCGCCAGCCCGGGATCTGGGCCATCCATTCCCACTGATAGGTCGCGAAATTGGGCATCTGCAATTCGTTCTCGCCACAGGCGTGGCCGGGCGAATGTTCGTGCATCGCCGCCACGATCGGGTTTGTGGCCATCTGCCGCCAGACTTCGTCAGCGCGCTGCCAGCGCGGGTCGAGATTTCCGGGCCGCGGTTCTTCGCCCGGATCCGGCACGGCCTGCGCCCCCAGGTAAACCGGCAGGTGCCGCAGGCGACGATCGGCAGCGATGAGATTTTCGAGGTGGGTCGTGCCGGAGCGCGGCAGGCCGACGATGATGATCGGACGATCGATGACAATGTCGTCAATCTCCGGGTGCCGCCGCAGGTAGTCCTCGTTCATCAAGCGGTTGGCCGCAGCCTTGACGCAGCCCGCGCGGAACTTGGCCTTGGCAAAGCGCCAGAGATTCGGATCGGGCGCGACCTCATTGAGCATGACTTCGAGCCGCTCGACGAAGTCCATCGATCCGAAGTTGTCGAGTCCGGTCCTTGCGCGGGCTTCGGCCAGCACGCCCTGCGCCGACATGTCGATCGGTTCTGCATCAACGCTTTCGAGCTCGCGCCGCCGCTCCTCCGGCAACGCGGGATCGCGGAATTGCTCAACGCGCAGGATCTTGGATTCCAGCCGGGTGGTGTTTGCTCCGCCCATCTCAGCACACCCGGCTCGTGAGGGCGGCCTTGCCGGCATTGGCCATCCAGCTCCCCCCCGTTACGGTCAAGTCGCCGATAAGGAACTGCAACTTATCGCTCATGAATAAACTCCCGTTTCTTAGAAATTTCAGGGAAGATCAAACCGGGGAAAAAGACGACGCTTACGCATCTCGTTGCCGATCGGTGTCCCCGGCCGTGGCCGCCATCAACCGCTTCGTCGCCCAGCACAACAACGTTGACCCAAAGCCCTTCCGGTGGACCGCCGACCCTGACAAATCATCGCCGCCGTAAGAGGCGGGCACCATGCGTTGGATTCGATCCACTAGCTCGTCTTGATGCCGAGCCACTGCATACCGTATCCGAACGCGACCGAATCCCGCATCGCGCGTCGATAGCGATCAGTCAGAATCAGGCGCGAATACCGTAATACGTGGTGCGCACGCTTGTTCAAATCCTCCGCCAATTCCCACGCCCGCGCCAGGAGCTTCTCGCGTGGGAGCACTTCATTGACGACGCCGAGGTTCATCGCTGCCTGTGAATCCAGCTCCTGACCGGTCAATAGGAAATACCGTGCGCGATTTACGCCAAGCAGTTCTTCCCACACAGTCTGTACTCCGTCACCGGGCACGGTGCCGTTCATCTGAAAGTGCACGAAATCGGAGAATGTCGCGTTCTCCGAGCAGAGCGTGATATCGCAAGTCAGGGCAAACGGGGGGAGCATCGTCATCGGCCCATTGATAGCCGCGATCATTGGTGCTTCCACGGCGAGCACGTTCTCCATGATCTTGCGGCCCTCATAGTGGACGCGCGCTACGCCATCGCCATCAAGAACTCCCCCAAAACCCTCGGGTTTTAATTTGTCGCCGAATGCATTTCCGGTGCCAGTGAGGATGACGATGCGATTTCCATGGTCGGCAGCAACATTGCTGAACAAATCGACGAGCTCGGTGTGAGCTGTCGCGTTGTTACGGAATTCTTCACCACCTGTATGCAATTGTACCTGCAGAATACCATCGCGTCGCTCAATGTATGCGTTTTCATATTTATCTCGATAGTCATCCAAAACCACCATTTCCTTCACAGTCATATCTCTCTCCTTTGAATTAGGGCTTAATCAGAGACTTCACAATCTATGCTTGGGCGCGTGGAAACTTTACAATCCCTTCAGCCAAGCCCCCTCGTTTATAGAAATGTCAGCGAAGTGCTTCGGTCGCTGGGTCAAAGCAGAGCCGGCGGCAGTCTTAGAGCTTTTTCCGGTGCGGCCGTCCTTGAGTACTTTGGATGCGGCCTTGCCGGCCTTCGGACTCGTCTTTTCGTTTTTCGCCACGGACTCCTCCTTGCCGATCTTCTTGCTTCCGTTCAGACTCGTGCGGTTTCATTCTATCGGAAGCTACATAGGTGTAAATCCGTGCCCCGATTACCTAGTGGCCGTGAGACCTTGCGCGGTCCCGGAGCGCCGTCCTTAGGGGCGTCGGCCATCGATTTCTGGCGCTGGGCATTTGCTGATCTTAAGCAGAAGCGCTGCGTGGCGTTTTCGCTGAGCTGTGCAGCCAAGAGAAGAGCCCGTAATCTCGCCACGCTCATGGCACAAGTCCCGCATGCGGCTCACCCGCTGGCGTCCGATGCCGGCCTCAACCCAGCGGAATCGCGCCCTCTTATGGCGAAGATCGATGCCAAGCGCAGATAAGAAGTGCTCTACCTACGCCAATACCGAGATGACATCGGGCTTGAATTTTGAATGATGCGCGGACTGGGTCAGGCCTCTCAAATAGGCCTCGATTCTATACAGCGATTTCTTGCATTTTATTGCCTGCCTTCATTCACCCACGTCCTAAAATTTGACAACTTCGTCGAGACCCTGCCTTGACAGATTCGTCAAAGAATGGTGTCTCTTCAGACAAAATGACGGTCGTCGGCGGCGGCGCCTGGGAGAGACTATGCTGGCAGGTTCCAAGGTTCTGTTGACCGGCGCGAACGGACAAATCGGGCGCGCGGTGGCCCGGCGGTTTGCCGGCAGTTGCGAGATCTGGGGTGTTTCCTCTTATAGCGCCCCCGGCTCATGGGAGGAGGCTGAGGCCCGCGGAGTGAGGCCGCTGGCGATTGATATTGCTGGAGATGGGCTTCAACGGTTGCCCACCGATTTCGACTATGTGCTGCATTTCGCCGAGGCCAGCGAGCCACGCAGTGTCGCCGAGGGGCTCGACCGGAATTGCCATGCCGTTGCACGGGTGATGAAGCATTGCGGCGCAGCCAAGGCCTTTCTGCACCTGTCATCGGCGTGGGTCTATAAACCCGCCCCCGATCCGCGCCAGGCATTCGCGGAAGCGGCGGACATCGGGAGGAATTTCGGCGGCCAGTATGCCGCCAGCAAGATTACCGGCGAGGCCGCGGCCAGGGCGGGCAGTCTGATCCTCGGCATGCCAACGGTGATCTGCAGGGCGAACCTGGTCTTTGGCCCGGCCGGCGATGGTGCACTCGACCGCGCGATAGACAACTTCGTTGCGACCGGCGAAGTCCAGGCGACGGCTGAAACGCCGGCTTTCTGCTCACCCCTTTACGAAGACGATGTGGCCGACCTGATCGAGCCTTCGCTCGCTCTGGCCGCGTCCCCGCCCGCAATCATCAACTGGTCCGGAGACGAAACGGTCGCCTGGAGCGAAATTTTCCGCCACGTCGGCAGGCTGATCGACAGGGAGCCGACCGAATTCGGACCCGCGCAATCGGCCCGGCCGAGTTGCGCTCAGGATCCCACGCTCCGCCGTTCGCTGGCGGGCCCTGCCACAACGTCGTGGCAGCACGCCGTGGCGGCAGTGCTGCAAGCGCGCCATCCCCGCATCGCGCTCCGCGATAGTGCATGATCTGAAGGCAGACCGCGGACCTAATCGAGTGAGGATCGGATGAGACCAGGTGCCATGCTGAGTGGGAAAAAGGTTCTGATCACCGGGCATACCGGCCGTATCGGTGAGGCGATCGCCGAGCGCTTCGCGCCGGTCTGCGAGATGTGGGGCCTGGCACGCTATAGCCGCGAGGGATCGTGGGAAGAGGCAATCGCACGCGGAATCACGCCCGTGCGCGGCAGCATGGGAAGCGATTCCTTTGCCGAGCTGCCCACCGATTTCGATTACGTGCTCAATATCGCGGCGGCGATTCATCCCGCGACCACGCAAGAGGGGATCATCGACAATTGCGACGGGCCGGCGCGGCTCATGGGCCATTGTCGGAATGCGAAGGCCTTTCTGCATGTCTCGACCGTCAGCGTTCATCAGTATTCGGACGACGAGAGGCACGTTTATTCGGAGGAATCTGCGCTCGGTTCCGGCATCGGCTCCGCTTACGGCGTCAGCAAGCTGGCCGGGGAGGGCGCGGTGCGGGCGGGCGCGATCCTGCTCGATATGCCGACGGTCATCTGCCGGCAGAACGTTCAATATGGCGGCGCCCATCCGGACGCCAACGTGTTCGAGCAGGTGATCGACCGCTTCCTTGAAACCGGCGAGGTGCCTGTTCCGGCCGACCGCAAGTACTATTGTTCGGCCGACTATCTCTACGATATTCCGGATTGGGTTGAGCCGTGCCTGGAATTCGCGGCCGTGCCCGCAACCGTGGTCAACTGGTGCGGGGACGAACCGATCGATTGGCTTGAACTGTTTGACTATATCGGCTGGATGGTCGGCAAGGCGCCCATCTTCGTCAAGACCGACAAGTTTCCGTTCCCTAACAGCATTCAGGACCCGAGCCGCAGGCAGTCCATTGCCGGACGCGCCCGCACCGATTGGCGGGAGGGGTTCCGCCGTTCGCTGGAAATGCGCCATCCAGACCTGTCCTTGCGGACTTGACGGCGCTTCCATCATCCCTCTCCTGCAAGGCACATTCGCATGCATGCTAGACTGAAAGCGAAGGCGATCATCGTGTTCGGCTGCGCCCGGGGAATCGGCGCGGCGACGGTGCGGCGGCTGGCGGCGGAAGGCGCGCGGGTCTGCGCGGCCGATCTCAACGCGGATGGAGCCGAGGCACTGGCGGCATCCGTGCAGGCCGAGGGCGGCGATTGCTTCAGTCTCGGTGTCGACATCGCCGATGAGCAATCGGTCAACACTGCGGTGGCGGCAGCGGTGGAGAAACTGGGCGGGCTCGATGGGGTGCATGTCAATGCGGCCGACCTCAAGACGCTGGCCGACGATAGCAACGCGATGGCCCTCGAGCTCGCCACATTCGACCGCACGCTGGAGGTAAACGTGCGGGGCCACTTGCTGGTGACACGAGCGGTCCTCCCGCACCTGACCAGGCGTGGCGGGGGCGCCATCGTCTACACCAGTTCCGATGCCGTGGAACTCGGCGAGGATGTTCGTCCGGCCTATGCGATCTCGAAGGGCGGCCTGAATGCGCTGATGCGCCATGTGGCGCGGCGGTGGGGACCGGAAGGGGTCAACGCCAACTGCGTGGCTCCCGGGTTCGTGCATACCCCCGAAGGAATGGCCAGCGGGTTCCCTTCGCCCGAGCGGGTAGCCGCGCAGCGATCACGCATTCCCGGCACGCGGGTGGGGCGGGTTGAAGATATCGCCGGGGTTGTGGCCATGCTGTTGTCCGAAGATGGCCAATGGATCAACGGCCAAGTCTATCACGTCAACGGTGGATCGCTGATGCATTGATAGGGCCATGAGGCGACGACCGCGGACTGGTCGGCTTGGCCTTGGCCTGGCGAAACGCGATTCACATAAAGGAGCTCAAATGTCCCACGACCAGAATTCAGCAACTCGCGATGAAAGTTGAATCGGTCGACCGGCTGGCCGGCGACTTGGCAGATCTGTTGCGCGTTGAACGGGTGAACGAAGGGGAGTTCGTGTCCCGCCCGGTGAGCGCGGAACTGTCGACCGGATCGGGTCGGGCTTACGGTGGCATGCTGGTTGCCCAGGCGCTGGCGGCCGCGCAGGCGACAGTCCCGAACGACCGGCCGGCCATTTCCCTGCATTGCCGTTTCCTGCGGCCGGGGGACGAAAGCCACCCGATCCGTTACCAGGTGACCAGCGATATGGACGGGAACCGGATCGCCCATCGGCGTGTGGTTGCCGAACAGGGCGGGAAGCGGATGCTCACGTCATCGATGGCGTTCATGCGTCCCGAAACGGGGTTGGCGCATTCGCTTTCCATGCCGGAAACGGAGGCCCCGGAAATTCTGTGGGAGCGGATCGAACGGCGGCTGCGGTCCGGCGAGGAAATTCCCCTGGGGCTATCGCACTATGTCAACGTGACACTGCCGGTGCAGGCGGTTCCGGTCGATCCGGACAGCCTCGATCGCACTGAGCCGTGCGAGGATAAGTTCATGGTCTGGGTACGCTTCCCTGCCCCCCTGGCCGCAGACTCGAACCTGCACCAGATCATCCTGGCCTTCGCCAGCGATCTTGTGCCGTTCCGCCCGGTCGACCGGCGGCATGGCCTCTGCCCGATTAGGGGAGAGGTCATGGAGGCAAGCCTGGACCATGCGGTGTGGTTCCACGATTCCATTCGCACCGACGAGTGGATGCTGTTCGTCGGGCATAGCGACTGGGCGGGCGGCGGTCGCGGGCTTGGTCATGCCAATGTCTTCGCGCGTGACGGGAGAATGGTAGCCACGATCAGCCAGGAGGGCATGTTCCGACTGCCATCTGCCACGCCTTGATCGTACGATGTTGGCCGGTATCCTCTACATGGACTCTAGCGGCCATCATGGTATCCACCCCGCGGCAAAGGAGGCGTTCCCCGGCGGCTGGGTTGCGTCTGGGTGGGCGCCTCCACCGACCCCGCGCCCGAGCAGCTCGGCGCGGCGATCCTGTTCGCCCCGGTCGGCGCGCTGGCGCTGAAGGCGCTCCGCAAGGGCGGCCGAGTGGTCCGCGCCGGGATCCACATGTCGGACATTCCTGCGTTTCCCTACGCCGGTCTGTGGGAGGAGCGCCAGATCCTCTCCGTGGCGAACCTCACGCGGCAGGATGGAAGCGAATTCCTGGCGCTGGCGGCAAAGGTTCCGGTCAGGACAAGCGTCACCACCCTGCCGCTCAGCCAGGCGAGACTAAGCCCCGCAGGATCTCGCCTTCCTGGTCGACTGCTCGCCAGGGTCGGCCAACTCGGCATTGAGCGTCACCGACTGTTCGGCCAACGCGCCGACGGCATGGATGGGCCGTGAACAGCGGGCTGAAGCGGTCCCTGCCACCAACGAACTCAGGCGACGTAGATTGACCCTGACACTACCCTTGCCGGCCCCCAAGCTTGCGGATGCGCCAGGCTGCACACATGTTGACGTATTCGCCAACTAACGATAGCAAGATCGGCATATAAGCCAATTGGCTAAGAATCAGGTGGGGCGGGATGGACTATCGAATTGTGGATTTGATGGCCGGGCCAGCAGAGGCCTTTGGCTGGGATCCAGGGCTCGATCCTGCGCTACCGAGCAAGCCTCAGGGCGAGGCAACATTCGGCGAGAACCATGCTTTCTGGTTTTTCGATGAGGCAGGCCGCTATTATATAAATGTCCATATCGAGACGATTGGGCCGGATTGGGCGATACGCCGTGAGGCGATCAGCATTGGCCTCCCCGACGGCGGTGTTCTTGTCGATATGACCGAAGGTTGTAACACGGGACTTGACGTGGTGGGCGGCGCCTATGTGAAGGCGCGTTGCGTTCAGCCATTCCGACACTGGACGCTCGAGGCGGCAGGCACCTTGCTCGAGACGACCCAGGAGAACCTGACGAAGGGGCCGCTCGGATCGGCGCGCCGCGTCCTGGTGTCATGGGAAGCCACGATCCACTGCCCTGTGCCCCCGTACCGGACCGGTTGCTCTGGTAACGGCGGAGTCCAGGGCCATGGAAGCAACTTGGCCACCGTATTCATGGGAGGTTTGCGGTACGAGCAATTATTCCGGGCCGATGTGGTGCTGCGGATCGAAGGGGAACCGGAAGTCCGATTCAGTGCAGTGGGCGATCGCACCCATCGTCGTGGGCCGCGCGATCTGACGGCTTTCTCGGGTCACGACTGGAAGGCATGCCTCTTCCCCGATGGATCCGGCTTCAATACCCATCGCTACCGCACACGTGATGGGGAAGAGAGCTGGAGCGAAGCGTTCCTAATCCAGGACGGTCAGATAATCCCGGCCAGGATTGTCGAGGACAGCTGGATCACCGGATATCAAGTCAAGGGAGAGCCGCTCTATGTCCGCCTGCAATCCGAGCTTGGGGAGACGGTGATCGAGGGCGAGACGTTGGGCGGAACATTTCGTCCCGCCAAAACTCCTCGCGGCGATCCCTACGCGCGGCGGTTCGGCGTCTACGAGAACGAACCTGATGCGCTCGTCCTGTCACAATCCTGGGCCCGCTATCGGGTCGGGAATCAGGCGGCTAACGGATTGCTCGAGCGGTCAAGCCCCTGCAGGTTCCTTCGCCGGTGACGCACCAGTGTATTTTGCAGCCATAGATCTGAGCCCTCAATGACTTGCCGCTATCGCCCATTGTCGATCAAGCCTGCTGATCAGGCTTCATAAGCAGAATCGGGAGAACGCATTTGCCACAGCTCGACGCGCTCTATCCGGATCGCTTGATGGAACAGGCACGTCTGACGACTTCGCTCGACGATTTTGGTGGCACACAGTTCGAGGATGCCCTCGATGTCCTGTGCCGCTCCGCGCGAGAAGATGGGCCCCGTTCGGATCAGGGTGCCGCCAGGCTGGCTTCGAACATCGGGCGACAGCTCAGTCTTCGGCTTAATCTCGCCGCGGACCGCAAGAAACATCCCGAAATTTCCCGACAGGAAATAAAGGCCCCCCTAATTCTCATCGGACTACCCCGCAGCGGTACCACAATCCTCCATTCGTTGCTGGCGCAGGATCCGGCAGCGCGCAGCCCTCAACGCTGGGAAATGACACATCCGTTTCCACCGCCACGCGCCGAAACCTATGAAACAGATCCTCGGATCGCGCTCGTAGATGCAGAGATTGAAACCTTCGATCCGGATTTCCGCGCTATGCACCGCATGGGGGCGACCTTGCCGGAAGAGTGCAATTCGCTGGTCGAGGCAAGCTTTCGAACAATGAATTATTGGGCGCAGTTGGCTTTGCCCAGCTACGTGGACTGGCTGTTGAACGACGCGGCGATGTCGCCGGCCTACGCGTTCCACAGGGAGTTTTTGCAGCATCTTCAGGCGTTCGCGCCGCGCGACTATTGGGTCCTGAAAGCGCCCCCGCATATCTTCTGGCCTGGCTATCTGTTGGATACCTATCCCGACGCCAGAATTGTCATGACCCACCGCGATCCCAGGCAGGTGCTCCCATCCAATGCGAGCCTCATCGCCCAGGTTCGGGCGGGAGCAGAAGAGGTGGACCCCCGCGCAGTGGGTGCCGACCAGCTGCTGTGGAACATCGGATTGCAGCGCACGATGGCGCTCAGAAAGACATGGCCCCGGCCGGAGCAATTCATCGACACATACTATAGCGATTTCATCAGCGATCCGCTGAAGGTCGTTAAACAAATTTACGACCACTTTGGAATGGACCTCTCAGAAGAGGCCGAAGGGCGAATGCGGCGCTTCATGGCCGGCAACGAAAAAGAAAAACACGGCAAGCACGTCTATTCCGCAGAGCAATTTGGCCTCGAGCCCGCAAGAATAGCTGAAGAATTTTCCGAATATATGGAGACTTTCGGCCTTGGAGACAGACCATGAATCGACCTTTCCATCCGGCTGACATCACGCTTCGCCCGGAGGATGACTTTGCTCTTGTCGAGCCGATGAGAGATCCGGCGGTCGGAGAGACCTTCAACATCTGGGTGCATGATGGCGAACGGAACACGGGGCTCAACCTCCACCCCCTTCTGACGCCCGGCGAAATGCAATGTGCGATCACGGCTTTCCTGCCCGACGGCCGCATCCTGGACGTGCATCACGCCGGTTCGGCGACATTCTCAGACCCTGCTCGTCCGATGAGCGCCTACGTGAAGCTCGAATGTCTGGAGCCATTCAAGCGATGGTCCATTGTCATCGACAATGCGCCAGTAACAGTCACTTCTGACGAAGAGCACCGATCCGGGCCCATGGCCGAGAAGGCAGCCGACGCCCGCCTGTCCTTCAAGGGCGAATTGAAGATGGTGTCGCCTCCCTGGATCAACGGCGCGCTGCTGCCGGAATCCCGGCAGACCGTAGGAGAAACGGTTAGCCGCTGGTTTTCCAATCGCCTGTCCGATGGCTTCTCGCCCGAGGCGTTCCGCTACGATCAGCTCGTCGAGGGCAGCGGCGTGCTCACATTCGAGGGGAAGGATTATCCGATCGAGGGCCAGGGCATAAAGGGCCACGTACGCGGCGTAAGGGCTCTCGCGGGGATGACCGGACACACCTGGGCAGAGGGCTATTCACCAGATCGACAGCGAGGATTCGGGGTGACGATGTTCACCCGGCCCGGCGGCGGCTATCACCATTCGGAAGCGTTCCTGCTTCAGGATGGCAAGGTTCACCCGGCCCGGATCATTGCCATTCCTCATCTGGTCCGTGATCCGGATCGGCTCGATGCGGTATATGAGCTCGCCTGTGATGAACTCGGCCTGGTGCGGATCTTCGCACGAGAGTCCCGAACTTATTGGTTCAGCCTGAACGGTTGGGACAACCCTGGACCGATCGTTTCCGGTTTCAACCCCGCTGGCCACTATGTGATGCGGCGCGGCCTCGTCAGGTTCGCGTGGGAAGACGACGGTACGATAGGCCACGGCTTCGTTGAAAGCTCGGGAACGTTGGGCATCGATTAATGGAAGCGAACAAGTTTCGATAAACGCCTAAGAATTGGAGAGGACAAATGCGTCAGGTAAGGCTGGATGGCAAGGTCGCGATCGTCACCGGAGGCGCGGCAGGGATTGGACTTGGCATTGTCAAGGCACTGGCAGAGCGCGGGGCGAAACTTGTCGTCAATGGCAATTATCGCGAGTCCGGAATTGGACCGGAAGCCGAAGTGGCCGAGGAAATTCGACGGGCTGGCGGCGAGGCGATTGGCGTCAATGGCGCTGTGCACCACGCGGGCGTCGGTGCCAAGATCGCACAGGCCGCTCTGGATGCGTTCGGCCGGATCGACATTCTGGTGAACAACGCCGGCACGGGCGACGCGCATCCCAATTCGCCTTTTCTGCCCTGCCCTCCCGGTGAGGTCATGCAGGAGCAGGTTGAGGTGCACTGCTATGGCTCTATGCATGCTGCGGCCGCAGTCTGGCCACACATGAAAGCAGTGGGCGGCGGATCGATCCTGAATGTGGGTTCGATGGCCTCGGTCGGCCTTGCACCGCTCATGGCGTCGCATGGCTGGCGACCGGCCTACACCTTCGCAAAAGCCGGTCTATACGGGCTTACGCGGCAGATGGCGGGCGCGGGCCGGAGCGACAATATCAAGGTCAATCTCCTCCTCCCGCGCGCGATCACGCCTTTGAAGCTGCGCAGCATCCCCGGCTCGAAGCTATTGGAATGGCAATCCGACCATCTCCCGATTGCGCCCTTGGCTAACAGCGTGGTGTGGATGGTTCACCAGGATTTCCCTGCCAGCGGCGCATTCTTCTCATCGGCGGGCGGTCTCGTTGCGCGTGTGGTTCTCGCGGAAACCGAAGGTTACTTCAATCCAGACCTGACGCCCGAGGATGTCCGCGACAATATGGATCAGGTGATGGGCGAGGTCGATGCCAAGGGCTACCTGCACAATTTCTTCGAGCTATTGGATCAAGACAGCGAACATCAGCACCTTCGCAAGCTGGTCGAGACCCACGAAAATAAAGCCGCCGCAGAATGACGCGCGACGATCGCAACCGATAAATTTCCAATTACCGTGCACCAGCGGACGACCTGTTTGACGCGTATCAAGCGAACGGGACTTTGCCGAGCATCGATGGTCAGAACTAACATCTTACAATCATAGATGCGCCACAGTCAGGAGGTGACATGTTTAAGGTGATAGAGGGTGAACCCTTTTCTGCCGAGATTTCGGGGATCGACATTGCTCGTCCGGATCTGGCCCTGGCTGAGAAATTGAAAGCACTGCTCACTAAGCACCGCGTACTGGTGTTCCGCAATGTCAATTTGTCGCCACACGATCAGGTTGATTTCTTGGGACTGTTTGGTCGCGTCGCAACGGAGGCGGTGGGCGAGGCGGCCAAGCAGGATCCCGCCAAGTTATTTGGCAAGGTCAGCTTCGTTACTACAAAACCTAACGAGTATATTTCCGGAGATCAGGAAATCGTTTTCCACGCAGACTTTTCTTTTTATTCGGATGGACCCGCCCGGGTGATTTCACTTCATGCGGTTGAAGTTGATGCCGAGGATCCGACGATCTTTGCGGATATGGGCAGGGCAGCACAGCGTATGCCCAAGGCACTACTTGAAAAACTACGATCGCTGAACTTGGTCAAATGCTCCAATCACCTAGTCGACAACATCTGGCCGTCCCGGATGTCGAACCGATCGCCCGACGCTTTTTACGGTAACACGGCCTCCATTCAGCCGGCCGTTCTTCGCCATCCCGTCTCCGGCGAGGAGGTGATCAATATCTGCCAGGAGTTTACCAGCCATGTCTGCGGATGGAGCGATGCGGAGAGCGACGGTCTGTTCGCTGAGGTCGCAAGGTTTCAATATGATGCGGCGAACCTGTATCGGCACCGCTGGCGAAGGGGGGATCTGGTCGTGTGGGACAACTTCGTCCTGCAGCATGCGAGGGAGAGCCTCACGCCCGGCGTGACCCGCCACTTCCAGCGTGTGCTCGTTCATCCATGGGACGCAGAGGAACTCGATCAGCGCACCGCCCGTGCTTTTGCGAAGTCGATGTCCTCAGCGCTTAGCAGGCGTCGAATCGCGTCCTAAAACCGCTCGTTAGTGCGGAAAACGTCGGCCAACATCAGAAAAAATCGGAGGAGTGTGATCATGCGAAGGGCTATGGAATTCACGGCATCCGTTTGGGCGCTGGGAGTGATGCTGTCGGGTCAGGCATTGGCGCAAGACGTGAGTGGGCCAGAACATGGTGGCTCGATCCAGACTTCGGGGATGTCGGATGCGGGGCAGAAATCGCCCGTGGCGCCAGCCTCGGGCGATGGTCTAGGCTCAAGCGGCGAAGGCCTGGGAGAGATCGTCGTAACGGCTCGGCGCACCAGCGAAAATCTTCAATCGGTGCCCGTTTCAATCACAGCGTTTACCGGTGAGCAACTGAAGCAACAGAGCGCGCGCTCGATCTCCGATGTGGCGCTACTTACTCCGGGCCTGCAGATCAACTATAGCACTTCGATTAACTCGGCAGCGCTGTTCACGATCCGTGGCCAGGTGGCCCAGGATCCGATCGCCAACCAGGACCCGTCGGTTGGGGTATATGTCGACGGTCTGTATTGGGCCCGATCATACGGGGCCAACGTCGATCTTCTCGACATTCAGGCGGTTCAGGTGCTCAAGGGCCCGCAAGGAACATTGTTCGGGCGCAATACGACGGGTGGCGCGATCCTGCTCTCGACCAACGATCCCCGCTTTAATGATGGTCTGTCCGGCCAAGCATCTTTGTCATACGGCCGGTTCAACTATCGCGCTTTGACCGGGGTGCTTAATGCGCCGTTGATCGAAGACAAGCTCGCATTCCGGGTCGCGGCTCAACTGATCAAGCGCGACGGCTATATCCGCGAAATCAACAGTGGTCGCGATCTCGGCAATATCAACAATTATACTATTCGATCCAAGCTGCTGTTTCAGCCCACTGAGAGCCTCAAAATCCTCCTATCGGGCGAGTGGTTTAACTCAAACACGTTAACCGAGCCTCAGCGCCTGATATACGCATCGCCGACCAGTCTGTCAGCGATCTCCACGGTCGCCGAAACCGATGGCTTCGCGACCGCAGGGGCGTTGGGCTGTTTTGATCCCGGCGGTGTCGGCGCGGCATGTCAGGCCCGCGCCTCGGCGCTGTTCAATGACACTATTGCCAAAAGCAGAGGCAATAACGCCGATTTGGGTTCGGTGACACGCAGCGACGTCAAAACACAGACTTACTCTGCCACGGCAACGCTCGAGACTTCATTCGGCGCGGTCAAGGCGATTGGTGGGTACCGCAAGGTCCATTCATTCGGCCTGAATGATGCCGACGGCTCGCGGTTCGAATTGCTCGATGGTGGACCGAGCTTGAATGAGCCCGGCCTTTTCACCCAGGATGCCACCCTTTCCCAGTATTCGGTTGAAGTTGTAGCGACAGGCAAGGCCCTGAATAACCATTTGGACTTTGCCACAGGCGTTTACTACTTCCATGAGACCGGCAGTGATGGAAGCCAATCTAAGGTAATAAACGCGATAAATCCGGTCGGCTTTAGGTTCCTGGGTACGATCAAAAACACCAGCAAGAGCGTCTTCGGTCAGGCGACCTATCACGCCAACAGTGCTTTGTCGTTCACCGGTGGGCTTCGATATACCGTGGATGACAAGCAGTTAAGCTCATTCAACCAAACTTTCTCGCTCAGCCCGTCGGGTCCGGACAACTTCACCTGCATTTTGGCTTTGGTCTGCCCTGCCAGTCGCCAGAACACGTTCAAGGGCCTATCCTATACGGCGGGCGTCGATTATAAAATTCGCGACCACATCTTCATTTATGCCAAGATAGCCAAGGGTTTCCGTTCGGGCGGCCAGAATATCAGAGCGACCACAAGCGGCGCATTTCTGCCCTTCAAGCCCGAGAATGCAACCTCGTACGAGAGCGGCATCAAAAGCGAATTTCTCGATCGGCGGCTGCGCATCAACCTCGCGGGCTACTATACCGTTCTCAAGGACATTCAACGAACGATCTCGGTGGTCACCAGCACCGGGGCTGTGGCTACGGCGATCACCAATGCCGGTCAGGCGGACGTCTACGGTGGCGAGTTCGAAGCAAGCGCCGCTTTGCCGGGCGGATTCCGCTTGGACGGCACATTGGGCTACACCCACCCCAAATATGTCAAGTTCATCGACAATGGCTTCGATCGCAGCCGCGACGCCTTTTACGGCGTTCCGAAGTGGACCGCCTCCATCTCGCCGTCCTGGACTGGCGATTTGGATTTCGGCAAGCTCCTGTTGCGGGCTGACTTCTCTTATCAGTCTGACATGAACATCTCGCCGGTCGCGTTCTACACCGATGGCGCTGGAGTGCTTCGCGACGCGCAGAGCGGCGCCCCCGTCGCCCCTGTGGACGCCGCCGGCTATCTGCGCGGCGCGACCGACCGAGCGCATTGGCTGATCAATGCCCGCGCCGGCATCGCCGTGATGGATGGCAAGCTGGATCTCACCGTTTGGGGCCGTAATCTGACCGACAAACGTGACTATGTCGCCGGTCTTACCTTACCGTCGCTCGGCTTCTCCGCCGCGGGGCTCCGGGAACCACGAACCTTTGGCGTCACCGCAACAATGAAGTTGGGAGCACCCTGATCGAGCGCATGCCGCGCCGCCCGAGGCGCTTTGTCAGCGCGAGAGCAGACTTCTGGGCCGAGATTTTCACGGGACATAAAGTCTATGCCGGCCAATTTCGATTTCATTTCGAAGGGCAATCAAACTGGCGATGCCGTTATCGAGCCCGAGCGCCCGATAATTGACTGTCACCATCATCTTTGGCTCACCCCGGAGTCGGTGCTCACTGCCATGGAGCAACAAGACACGGTTGCTGCTCGAACGCTTGCCGCGATGTACCGCGCGAAAAATCGCTATCTCTTGGATGAATTCCTGCGCGACATCACGACCGGCCACAACCTGCGAGCGACAGTATACGTTGAGTCCGGATCGATGTACCGGACAAGTGGTCCGCCAGAATATCGGAGCGTCGGAGAGGTAGAATTCGCCAACGGAGTGGCCGCTACTTCAGCAAGCGGGCATTTCGGAGAGTGTCAGGTCGCCGCCGGAATCGTCGGCGGGGTTGACCTATCGGTTGGTGCTCAAGTCGAAGAGCTTCTCGAAGCGCAAATGGCGGCCGCGCCGGCTCGCTTTCGAGGTGTCCGCAGCCCTATTTCCTATGACGACGATCCTTCGATCCGGGGATTCAGCAGTCCGCGGCCTCATATCCTGCGCGACGAAAAATTTCGATCGGGTTTCGCCTGCTTGCAGCGCCTGGGCCTCTCGTTCGACGCTTGGCTATTCCAGTCACAACTGGGCGAACTGCAGCAACTTGCTCGGGACTTTCCTGATACAAGGATCATTGTGAACCATATTGGCGGGCCACTTCCGGTCAGTGTTTGCGGAGAAACAGAAGCGCAGAGGTTCAAAATCTGGCGCGACAGGATCGCCAGCCTCGCAACTTGCCCGAACGTGTTTTTGAAATTGGGCGGACTAGGAATTCCCTTTTTTGGTTTCGCTTCAACTCAGGCGGAGCCACGCTTCACCTCGAAGCAGCTTGCCGAAGAATGGAGGCCGTACATCGAGACATGCATCGAGGCATTCGGCGCTGGACGCTGCATGTTCGAGAGTAACTATCCCGTCGCCTGGACCGCAGCGCCCTATGCCGCGATCTGGAATGCGTTCAAGCGCATCACCTTACACGCGTCAGAAACTGAAAAGAATGCCCTTTTCTTCGACAGTGCCAATGAGGTCTACCGGCTGGGGCTAGCGCGATGTGATGACGAAACGGACCGCCGCTGATGTTGCGCGAGAAGGCCGCCGGCTGCGAATGCGGACCCGGCAGAATGCGGCAAATAGCGAATATTGCTCTAGACTTTTAGCCACTCATCTATATTCTGGAGCGCTGCAGATCGTCGCCCAAGCAAATCCAGGATGAGGCGATTGGGTGGGGAATGTGGCTGAGCCACAGCCCGGATGGGATGCTATGATCATGCAACTTGCAGGAAAAATTGCCGTCGTTACAGGAGCGGCGCGCGGCTTTGGGGAGAGCGTCGCTCGAGCGATCGTTGCGGCAGGCGGCCAAGCGCTGATCACCGATGTTCTGGATGAGCCAGGTCAGGCGCTTGCCTGCGAACTCGGAAAATCCGCGCTATACCATCGCCTTGACGTTTCGCTCGCCGCTGACTGGCAAACAGCGCTGACCTATGCTGCGGATCATTTCGGCAATCCGACCATTCTGGTAAACAATGCGGCACGCCACGACATGTGCCGTTTTGACGATATCTCCGAAGACGAATTCACCGCGGTGTGGAAGACAAACGAGCTGGGTTGCTTCCTGGGTATGAAGGCCGTTGTGCCCTTTATGCGGAAGGCTGGTCAGGGTTCGATCATTAATATCGGATCGATTGCCGCGGTACATCCTTCAGGCGGTATCGCTTACACCGCCACCAAATTTGCGATCCGCGGCCTAACGCGCGCCGCGGCCCGAGACCTTGGGCCGGACAACATCCGGGTCAATACCGTGCTGCCCGCGTGGATTATGGGGCCCAACACCCAGGGCATTGATCCCCGCTATTCAGCTGCGCTCCCTCTGCGCCGGCTAGGAGATCCAGACAAGCTCGCGCATCTGGTGGTCTTTCTTGCGTCTGACCTTGCCGAATTCGTGACCGGGAGCGACTATCTGGCCGACGGCGGCGCGATGCTCATGGGGACGTTCGATCTGATGGACATTTTCTCCGGAAACGGGATTGGCGGGTTAACGTCACAAGGGTCCACACGCTAGTCTATTTGTATAAGTTTACTATACTTATTCAAATACAGTTTTATTATTTAGATTTGGGAAGCCTGAACTATGGTCGCCTATGACCCCTTGACGGACAATGACCCTAACCCCTGGAGCAAGATGGCAGAGGACCGCCATCGTTGTCCCATTGCGCATATCAAGCAACAGGGGGTCGAATACTTTCAAGTTTCTACGTACGAACTGGTCAAACAAGCGCATCGCGAGTATGATAATTTCCGGAATGCCCCAGGCGTTTCGCTGCTAGGGGCGATGCCAGCGGAGCGGCAAGTTCTCACCTTCGCGGATCCTCCCAGGCACACCTTCCAACGCAAGCTTTTGGGCAAAGCCTTCTCCGCGTCCCGCGTGAACCTTCAGGCCGCGCGCATTCAGGAAATTGCCGATGATCTCGTTGACGCGATTGCAGCACAAGAGAGCCGTTCGTTTCCGCTGAGAGCCGCGTTCGCGCGCCCGCTCCCAGCCCAGACCTTCCTGGAAATTCTAAGAATACCTGTTGATGATCGGGACCGCCTGCTCGGCTGGATTGATGTCGAGGAAAGATCGGTCGGGAAAGTCTTGAGCAGCGACGAGCAAGCTCAATTGGAAGCCGAGTTCCACCAAATGGAGGATGAGTTCCATGCTTACGCGCGGGCCGAGATGCGCAAGCGGTTCGGGACTCAGGCCAGGGACCTGCTTTCGGCCATTATAAACGCTGAAGTGGATGGTCAGCGCGCCAGTGAAACGGAAGCCGCCGCAATAATTCACCTGCTTTTGACTGCGGGGGTCGGGACATCCTCGGTTGGCATCTCCAACTTGATCTGGGCGATCGAATCCCATCCTGAGGAGAAGCGCAAACTCCTCTCGGATCTCGATGGACTCGCTGAGTCGGCCGTCGAAGAAGGATTTCGATTTGACTGTCCGGTGCAGGGGAACTTCCGCGGTGTGGGTAAGCCGTCGCAATTGGGCGGCTTAGACCTGCAGGCTGGCGACCGGTTATACATGCTGATGAGTTCAGCCAATCATGACGAGCTTGTCTACGACAGGCCCGACGAATTTATCGTCGATCGTGATTGGGCCAACCTGCCGCGCCACATGGCATTCGGTTTTGGCATTCATTTCTGCATTGGTTCGGATCTGGCTCGACTTGTGACCCAAATCGCACTCAAGACAATCTATCGTCGTCTTCCGGGACTCCGTGCGGAGCCGGGATACGAGCCCACGCAGATTCCAGGCATGACCTTCCGCACATGGCGCGAGGTGGAAATGGTTTATGATGGCCCAGCTTTGCCGCGCGCGGCCGTAGCGTAAAAAATAAAGCACGTCTCGCCAGCCCATCCCGTGGCTCAGACCCACCGAACTGGGCATCAAGTGCACCTCACAGCTTGCCGATGGCTCGCGCGACCGCCTTATGAAACTGCCTTTCGACCTTGGCCAAGCGACATACTCTTCAGTTGCCGACGCGACCGAGGATTCGCGTTGGACTGTGGTGGGCAGAATCCAGGTGCTGCCTCCCTCGCGCGGCCCTACTAACACAGCCCTGGGCTCGCAACACGATGGAGCTCGGATGCTGGCGGATCGCCTCGGAAGTCGAATACACGGTCGCATCTGTATCGCCAATCAGGGACTATGGAAATATGATCAACACCCGAGCTTCCGTAGGCAACCTTACTATACGACAACTAGAGATATTCCTCATCGCTAGTAGATCCGACAATTTCAGCTCCGCCGCGAAAAAACTTGGGATTGCGCAGTCTACGCTAAGCTCAGCGATATCTAGGATCGAGAACTTGCTCGGGGTGACGGTGTTCGATCGCTCCACCCGCCGGGTCGCGCTCACCGCGGAAGGAGGCCGCCTCGTGGCTGCTGCCGATCTTCTTGTCTACACTTATAATACAGCTATTCGCAATCTACGAAACGAAAATTTGTCGGCCTTTAAAGTGCGCATAGCGTTTACTGAGGCCCTCAGTGGGGCGGTCGCACCAGCTGCTGTGTCGCGTTTTAGGCAACTTCAAGAAAACTGGGAGGTCGTTGTTCATGACGTGGACGCCGAACTGGCAATAAAGCTGGTCCGGGATGGTTCTGTTGACTTCTCTATAGTTAGCAACCTTCCGCCTTTGCCCGGATTGAAGATGGAGACAATCGGCGAAACGCGGTTGGACGTAGTTGCTTCACCGGCCTGGAAGCTGGCAACTCGCCGAGCCGTGACATGGGAGGTTCTTGCGGGATTGCCGCTCATCCTCGCGGGCTCTCTCAAACGGCGCGGGTATCTACAAGCGATGTGGACAGGAGTCGGTTTGGATCTGCGCGCCGCATACGAAGTCAACGATGTCTCGACTGCGATAGGTTTTGCAGCGCAAGGCCTGGGCTATCTTCTCCTTCCGCATTCCTATTTGCCGCGGCCCTTGGACCCTCGGCTGGTCGCCGTACGGCTGAACGAGGATAGCATGCGGTGGCCGTTGCAACTTATCTATCCCGAAGATCGCACACTGTCCGAGCCGCAACGACAACTCGTCGCGTGTTTGCAGGACGAACTGTCCGCCATACCCTAGCGGAGGAGGCTGCGGTTGCGGCGTAGGCCGAAGGCGCGACGGCCGGCGAGGCGTTCGAAGGGCGGTAGCGGCCCGGGCACGCGACCTGGCCCCTCGCGGCCGCAAATCCACTTGCCTGAAAGCGGGTCTAGGCGGAATCGATCGCCGGCGATGTGCGCTCTGCCTGATCGAAACCTTTCATCAGCAATGCGTGGCGAGCGAGCACCTCCTCCCTGCCCTTGCGGTGCGGGAAAATATGCAGGCGGCCTTCGCGCACGCCGTGGACAACCTCCTCCGCCACTTGCTCTGCCGAAAGCAGGTTGTCGGAATAGAAGGCCGCGCTCGCCATCGGCCATTCGTGGCCACGCAAGCTCTCCGGATCCGCCACGCTCATACCCGGGCACAGCACCGAGATGCCGATGCCTGCTTCGGCGAGAGGCGCGGCCAGCACCTCGACCAGGCCGGTCACTGCGAACTTGGCGGTAACGTACGGCGCATTGAGCGAGCGCAGGTCCGCACGGCCCACGCCCGACATCGACGAGGTGATCACGATGTGCCGTTCTCCCTCCTGCGCGGCCATGCGCTTCAGGAAGGAATGGACGCCGTTCATCACGCCGTGGAACTGGGCGCCGAGCACTTTGTCCCAATCCTCGCGGTTGAGTTCGAGCACCGGCTTGAGCACGGCCGTGCCGGCATTGAGGCACAGCAGATTGACTTTGCCGAACCGGGCGTAGGCAGCATCGGCGAGCGCGTCCACATCCTCGGCCCGCGAGACATCGGTTTGCACGACAAGCGCCTGTCGGCCCAAGGCCCCCACTTCGGCCGCCACCGCGGCCATCGCCTCGCCTTCAATGTCGGCGAGCACCACGTCCATGCCCTCGCGCGCGAAGGCGTTGGCCATCGCACGCCCTAGCAATCCACCGCCCCCGGTAATGACCGCGCAGCCGCCTTCGAACCTGTCCAATCCAACCTCCCTGCGTGTGTTTTCCTGCGTGGGTCAGCCATCGAGCCCAAGCAGGCGCGCGGGATTGCGTGCCGCCATCGTCGACAGATCATCCTCGCTCAGGCCGTGCTGCCACAGCTCTTCGAGAAACGACGTCAGCCCCGGCGCGGGATTGGGCAACTCGCTCGTCCAGCCGTAGTCGGTGGAGAGCACGCAACGCTCGCAGCCGATATGGCGTATCTGTTCGATCATCTGCTCGGGGGTCTTCGGCTCCATGCCCCACAAGGGCTGGCAGCACTGGGCGGTAAGTTCGACATAGGCGCCCATGTCGGCGAGCTCGCGGGCCTGCTGCGGCGTCAGGTGCGGGCCGGCCAGCCGCTCGCCGGCATGGGTAACCAGGACCTTGCCCTCGCGGGCGAAGGTCTTGCAGATAACGTGATGCTCTTCTGCAGTGGTATGGCCGGTCGCCAGCACGGCGTCGTATTGCCGGCACAGATCGACGATCGCCCGAACTTCCGCGACCGGTCGGCCGTCTTCGTCGATGACCCTGATCCCCTCGCCGAGCAAGCCCATCATTTCAGCTTTCCCGCTCAGCCATTCCTGGTGGCTGTGCACGGTAGGCAGCCAGACGATCCGGGCTCCCATGGCGAGCGCTGTGGCCACACCTTCGACATTGAGACCACCACTCGGCTGATCGGTACAGATTCCGCCGAATACGGCCAGCCCTTCGACTTCGTCGGCCAGGTTGGCCGCGATCTGCGGCGAGGCGAAGCTGTGCGATTTGAGAACCAGCCCGCGATGGCCGGTATCGCGCGCCTCACGCGCGGCTTGGACGGCAGTAACTCCATAGTGCCCGATCGGCCCTCCCTTGATGGCGTCGGGCCCGAAATGGCAGTGCATGTCTATAGCGTTCTCGATCCGTGGTCCGGTCATGGCGGGATCCTCTCGAGTGCGTTGCGGACGCCTTGTGCTGCGAGCATCTTCTGGAGCACAAACCTACGGTCTGTATCATCGGGGTTCGCGATGCAACCGCGCGAGGGCGCGTTCACTCGAGCGGACTTGGCAGGCCGTGCGGCACCACGCGACGGGTGAGCAAGAACAGCAGGCCACTAGCCAGAGCGGCAATCCCCATGGTTGAAATGGCGAGCGGCAGTGCATCGGTGCGTCCAAGGTGATGCAGGATGTCGCTCACTGCGCCGACAAGCTGCGGACCGATCCCAGCCCCGATAAGGTTACAAAGAATAGATATGATCGCCAGGGTCCTTCCCCGTAGGTCGGGTAAAACCAAGCTTGATGCGAGGCTGAATGCGGGACCGATGTAAATAGGGCCGACTAAGGCCGCGGCCAGAAACCACACGAGTTCGAAATCACCGTGGGTCTCGAGCGTAACCGCCAATAGAGCCGGGATCCAGCAGATATTCGAAATGCCGCAAATCAGCAGAAGGCGCTCGGTTCGGCCCTTGGCGAGATAGTGTCCCGCAAGACCCCCTAGCAAGCACCCTAGCACGCCGCACAGGCTAGCCAGGGCTGATACGAACCCCACTTCGCGCATCGGAATATGGTACGAACGCAGCAGCAATGCCGGCATCCATGTGCTGCTGCCCATGGTCGCCACAGAGCCCATCACCTGGGCCGTAACCAGCAGCGCAATAGCGCGATGTCGTCTGAATAACCGGAAGCTATCGGCAAGGGGGGGAGCATCGGTCGCCTGCGCAGAAGCCTTTGCGCCGCGCCGAGGATCGCGGAGGGTCAGCATCACAAGCATGCTCGCGAGCAATCCGGGGAGCCCTGCGGCAAACAGCGCTACTCGCCAGCCATGGGCAGCCGTGATCGCTGCCGCAGCATAGAGGCCGACCAGGGATCCGATATACCCCCCTGCGTACAAAACGCTGGAGGCAACAGGTCGCAGGGCTGCACGAAAGAGGTCGGCGATGAGCGCAAGAGATAGGGGTTGCGTCCCCGCTTCGGAAGCGCCGACCGCAGCACGGCTCAGCAGCAACAAGGAGAAGGTGCCGCACAGCCCGCCGAGCCCAGTCATCGCGCTCCAGGTAAATACGAGGCCTGCAAGCAGGCGATCGCGGCGTACCCGGTCGATCAGAGCACCGATCGGGAGAGCAGCCAGAGCGAATGGAAGCGAATGCGCAGCACCTGTCAAAAATCCCAACGCGCTGTCTGAAACTCCGAACTCCACCCGGATCGGTTCGATCAAGACGTTGATAACAGTGCGATCAAGCGCGTGGATCGCGTATACCAAACTCAACAACGTGAGCGCATACCAACTATACGCTAAGCCTCGCTCTTCATCGGGACATGACGTCTCGATCGCTTTCCTCACCTTTGCAGATTCCTCTCAAATACTATAGTGACTGGCCCGAGGTACGGCGATCGAGCATGCACCCGCCCGGTGCGGAGAAAAGAAGAGCAGCCCCATTCCGGATCCAATGCGCTCAACACAGGGCATTACTTACTATCCCATTCACAGGCCGCTGGCCTTGGCGCCACGGTTGGTGGGGATGACCGGCTCGCCCAGGCGCTTGTCGAAGTCTTGCTCGCGCGAGTTGAGTTCTGCTTGGCGTTGCGCTGGCGATACGTGCGCGGACTGCGGCACGATGGCAGCCAGATTAGCCGCATCGACAACCTGATAGGCCTCAAGCAGTTCGCTTCCGCGGCTACCTTCGGGAAGTCCCTGCCAGCGAATGATGAACAAGCCGTCATGCATACCTCCAGTGCTCACCCAATTGGCGTAGCCAGGATCGCGAGGCGCTATAATCAGTGTGACCCGGCCGTCGGGTGCTGGGCGCATCTGAGCCGAATTGAGGCTGACGGTCGCCTTTCGAGCATCAACGGGCACGATGAACCAAGGATTGGTCACCTGGATACCGTAATACTTTCCGAATCCAGTACGAATATTCACGATCATCGCCTGGTTGTCATCCAGGTGGAAGCGGCCGCCAACCAGATAGCCCCACCCGCCGTCGCGGGCCACCGGTCCAATCAATGCGTTGCTCTGGATTCCGCCAAGCCAGTTGGTCTTGAATCCTGCCCAGAACCGAACGTAGTTCGGCAAGTGCGCGGCGATGTCCCGGGTGATTTCCTGTTCCGTTCGCCGCGTGTCCTTCGGCGGACCCACGCGCTCGATCCGCAGCGCGGTCGGCTCCTGCGACCAATCCGAAAGAACGTCGCGGATGACGAGTTGGCCGCTCGCCGGCGGTGATTGGAGGTGGTTGGGATCGCCGGCTTTCGCATCCGGCCCCACGGTCAGTTCAAACGATCCGTCCGGTGCAAACTTGATCGTTCTACTGGTCACCATAGCGACCTGGCTGCCCAGGTCTGCGTGCTCTTTGTGTTGATTTATGGCCGGCGTGTCGCCTGGCGTCCCGCGATCCCACTCGATGCTAAATTGACTGACCGGTTTTCGTCCCAGTCGACCGTGAATGCGATAGGAGGACGATCCTTCGACGAAGGCGGTTCGGTAGATGTGATCGGGATTGTCACCGGAAATTGCGGAGCCGGGAAAAATCTGCCCGAACCAGCAGCGTGGGCTATTATCGTTCCACCACAATATCTGTGGTGAGGACGTATCCCCCCCGATCTCCGCCAATATGAGCGAGCGACTGAACAGATCGATCGCGCGCTCGATAGTTGCTGAACCGTCAGGCAGGCGCGCGGCGGGATCCTCTTCAAGGATCTTGCGCAGCGTTGGCCGAAGACCTTTAATTTCAGCACTGTCGGCAATTCTGGCGGCGACCCTCTCCGCGGAAATCTGCTCAGCGGTGGCTAATGGACCTCGATAATCGGGGCAGATATGTGTTTCCGCGGCTGAAGCTGAGTGGAATAGACCGATACCAATTATTGCCAGGATCGTTCCGGCCGAACGTTGAGCCTTACGCTTCATAACACCATCTCCCCGGTATTCGAATGTCGCTGATTCCGTTTCGGTTTCAGTATGAAATTCAATGTCTCCGGGCCGAAGTTTTCTTCGGGCCCAATTTTCGATTTCGTCGGAGAGCCAGACCACTCGCCCATCAGAACGACCACAGAATCGAATGCCTGGGCAAGATGGCCACCGATGCCCGGTCCTGCCCTACGACTGGCACTGTCGAGCCGTCCAATCGACAACGATTTAGCGCGTCACAGGTCTTCACCTAGTCACCCATGGTCCAGCGCGGTCTGCTCCTCACCGCTTCATACGTGCACAAGGCAAGGGTCAGCGCCGCCGACTTGACGCCGCTGACATCGCCAATATCTGGCAGATTACCGGGGATGACGAGTGGAACGATCGAACCGGATTAGAGGGGACGAGGCACGGCCCTGGCCCCTTCGGCCAACCGTCTGCCCAGCGAGCCCGGTTCGATCGCCCTCACGGCATCCTTAGCGTGTTCCAAACTTCACTGTGGCGGTAACCCCGAAAGTTCGTGGCTCACGTTGCCCGGCGGCGGCAAAACCGAGCGACGGCAGCGCGAAGGCGGCGACATAGTCCCGTTTGTTGGTCAGGTTCTTGCCCCAAAGTGCGAGATCCACCTTGCCGTCCATGACAGTTATGGCCGCCCTGGCATTTACCAGCCAATGAGCCTGGTCCGTGGCGCCACGCAGATAACCCGCTGCATCCACAGGGGAGATCGCCCGTCCGTTCTGCGCGTCGCGAAGCACGCCCGCGGAATCCGTGTAGAAAGCGACGGGCGAGACGTTCATGTCCGACTGATAGGAAAAGTCGGCCCGCAACAGGACCTTGCCGACGTCGAAATCATGCGTCCAGGATGGAGAGATCGAAGCCGTCCACTTCGGAACGCCGTAAAAGGCGTCGCGGCTACGATCGAAGCCGTTGTCGATGAACTTGACATATTTGGGGTGGGTATAGCCCAGAGTACCGTCGAGCCGGAAGCCGCCAGGCAGGGCCGCGCTGGCCTCGAACTCGCCACCGTAGAAATCCGCCTGTCCGGCGTTGGTGATCACTGTCGCAATTCCGCCCGGCGAGACGATAGTAATTGTCCGCTGAATGTCTTTCAAAATCGTATAATAGCCAGCGACATTCACGCGCAGCCTGCGATCGAAGAATTCAGTCTTGAGGCCACCTTCATAAGAGTAATCATTCTCCGGCTTGAATGGAATAAAGCCTGCAGCATTCGTCATGCGCAGATTTTCGCCACCCGAGCGGTAACCTTTGGCAGTCTTGATATAGGCCAGGATCCCGTCGGAAACCTTATAATCGATACTGGCAGTATACGAGACGCCGGTAAATGAATCGTGGCGCGTTGCCGGACAGACTGGAGCGACGACGCAGGTCGTGTTGGCGGGGGTCGGTGGTCCCGGCGCAGGGAAAACGCCGTTGCTCGATGTCAGCCGCCTGTCATCGACTGAGTATCGCAGTCCGCCAGTAAGCGACAGCGCGTCCGAACGTGGTAGGTCACCTGGCCGAAGACACTTTTACTATCATTTTTGATGTAACCATAGAATACACGCCCGGTGGGCGTAATGGCCGCAAGCGACCTCGCCACACTTCCGTCATTTCCGCTTTCATGGAAGTAGTATAGACCCGCAGCGAAATCCAACCGATCGTCAAAAGCCCTTCCGGTCGCAACCAGTTCACCAGAGTATTGCGTAAGAGTGGCATCGTTACCGTAGTTACCGGGGTAACCCAGACCTGGCCCCCTGTCGCTAAGTTGGAAGCGGGAGCCATCACCGTCGTTCAACGCGAATGATCGAACCTTGCGATATCCCCCGATCGCCTTGATCGCACCGAAAAACGTTTCGAGCGTAGCCGTTGCGCCGTAGGTCTGCGTCTTGACACGGCTGCGCGGAATGGTGTTCAGGTCTGCGTTATTGCCCTGGTTTTTTGCGATACTGTCGTTGAACAACGCCGATGCTCGCGCCTGGCACGCTGCCCCGACGCCGGGACTGAAGCAGCCCAAAGCGGTCGCAGCAGCAAAACCATCGACCTCAGTAACGGCAGAAATCGCCGACGGGCTGGTCGGCGATCCGTAGACCAGGCGCTGCGGCTCATTCAGCGTTTTAGAGCGATACCACTCACCCGATACAACGATGCTGAGGGTTTCTGTCGGTTTGAACAGTACCTTCGAGCGGAACGTGTAGCTGTTCAGATTGCCAAGCATAACGCCGTTGTTGATGTCATGGATATAACCGTCGCGCTTGATTGCCTGGCCTGCGACACGAACAGCGAGCTTGTCTTCGACCAGTGGCACGTTGAGCACCCCGGTGACGGTGCGATAATCGAAGCGCCCATAGGTGGCGGAAACGAGCCCCGAAACTCCGTCCGGGTTCGGATCATTGGTGGTGAGCAGGATCGCGCCGCCAGTCGTGTTGCGGCCGAACAGCGTTCCCTGCGGACCCTTCAACACCTGCACGCCGTTGACGTCCAGTAATTCGGCATTCGCGCCGTAAGCCCGCGCCCAGTACAGCCCATCGACATAGACACCAACCGAAGGATCCTGGTTGGAGATTGGATCCTGCACGGTTTGGCCGCGAATGGTAAAAATCGCGCCTGCCGGCGTGTTGGTGCTATAATTTATCTGCAAGCCCGGGGTCAGGATCGCCACGTCTGAGACAGTTCGTGCATTCTGCTGCTGCAGCTGAGCGCCTGAAAATGCGGTGATCGCAACGGGAACCGATTGGAGATTTTCGCTGGTGCGTCGCGCCGTGACCACAATATCGCCTAGGCCCTGCTCGTTGGACGCCGCATCTTCACCGGGAATCGGTTGAGCTGCGACCGGCGCTTCCCCAGTGGCCGCCGAAGACCCCACCGATTCAGGTCCCCTAACCTCCTGCGCCATCGCCGCGTGAGCCGATAGGCCCAGACCCAGCGCCCAAAGCGACACGGACAACCGCCCCAATTTTTGCATATCGCGTCCTCCCCTGCGGGCTCGCCCTGAATTTTGGGTTCGTCCCGGATTTCTAGGATTTCTACAAATCCATATCTTCCCGAAAGCTCAGCTTTTTTTCTTTTGATTGTCAATACCGTCAGTTGACATGATAGTCAAAATCCTACGAGGCTACGCGGATGTTCGGGCGCCCCCTCGCGGACTTACGCAAGGCGGTGCGCCAGGGCACCCCTCTCCACTTGGCTGCACCCACCTAAAGGCGTCTTCCGCACCCTGGCCGACGTTCCAGCGCCGGCAAAACGCAATTGAGTCAGGGAACCGGGCTCTGCCAGTCCCGGCATGAGTATGGTTGCCCAGATGCATGCGAGCTCACGCCGCCGTGGCATATAGGCCGCGCGATTGTACGCGCCTTCGACCTTATTCATCGGGATATGGGCAAGCATGAGGTCGATGACTTCGCGGTCCAGGCGGTCAAGCATATGGCGGCCGATCTGTTGATCGAAAGCGAGTCCGCGCTCACCGGCGCGCGCAGCGCGGCCGAAGCCTATGCGGCAGGCGAGGACATTGCGGAAGAGCTGGTCGAACCTTAAGGGATCGAGGAAGGCTATGTCCGATGGATAGCTTGCGGTGCTGTAAGCGCCCATCAGACCATATGATATGGTCGTATCATTCTGACCGAAGCGGCTGCTGAAAAATCTGAATTGCCGTAAGGCATTTGGCCAATGAAGAGAGGATGCGCTATGACTGAGGCGTCGGACATCATAGCCGTGGAGGCCATTCACAGGCTCAAAGCACGTTATTTTCGGTATATGGATACAAAAGATTGGCGCGCTTGGCGCGATCAATTCACCGATAACGCGGCCTTGATCATCGATCACGGGGTGTCGGTAGGGGGTGCCGACGCACGAACGGACCCGCCTATCATAGGAGGTGACGCAATCGTCGCTCACGTCCGGTCGATCATAGGGACAGCGAGAACAGTCCATCACGGACATATGCCCGAAATTGACATCCTTTCGAGCGTCACCGCGCGCGGCATCTGGGCGATGGAAGACATCGTGGAGTGGCCGGACGGGCGGCAGATCCGCGGCTATGGGCACTATCACGAAGAGTACAGGCTGGTTAGCCGATTCTGGAAGATCGAGCGCCTTCACCTCACTCGCTTGCGAGTCGATTTGAGCGGGCCCTGGCACGATGACCCGCAACGAATGGTATCGGAGCGCGAGCAGGGTTCCAACCCCATGATTACGGATAATGCTTCGGATAGTGCCTTCGACCGCAATTCGCCCGGATGATCAACGTGTTCCGTAAGAAATTCTCTAAGGATTTGTGAAATCGGGCCCATACTTGGAATGTCCATTGATGGACGTTTCGAGCATGGGAAACGTAAGAATGACGAGCGTATGAGGTGATATGAAATATCTGAAAGTCGCTGAAGCAAGGGATCTGCCCGGACTTCGTCTTGCTTTGACAGCCAATCTTCCTGGGCCTTGGGGCGAGGCGGCAAAGGCTGTGTTCAAAGTGCGGGGCGTGACCTTCCAGCCAGTCGAACAATTGCTCTTGCAGCCCAATGAAGAACTAGTGGCTTGGACCGGTTATCGCAACGCTCCCGTGGCAATCCTTGACGATGAACCGGCGGTGGCGAATTGGCATGACATTCTGATCCTCGCCGAACGCCTCGGTACGGGTCCTTCGCTGCTTCCGAGCGATCCTGTCGAGCGTTCGCTTGCGCTCGGCTTTTCCGCCGAGATTTGTGGCCCCGACGGCTTTGGATGGAACCGGCGACTTACGATCAGTCCAATTCCAACCGATGATCAAGATGTGGATCCGGCGACGTTGCGGATACGGCGTGGTTACGGATTGCGAATGGATGCTGTCGCTCAGGCGTCCGAACGCGTCGCCATGATCCTGAGCGGCCTTTCGCGCCAAATACATAGCCAACGTGCCCAAGGATCCTTCTATTTTGTCGGCGATCATCTCAGCGCGTGTGATCTGCATTGGGCTGCGATGTCGCAAATGGTCGCACCGCTCCCCCACGAGCATTGTCCAATGCCGGACTGGATGCGAGAACTGTACGCGAGGCTCGCTCCCGTAATCGCTCAGGCGCTCGACCCCATATTGCTCGATCATCGCGATTACATATTCCGGCGATATGTCGGTCTGCCATTGGAGTTCTGATGATCGACCTATATTATGCGCCCACTCCAAACTGCTGGAAAGTCAGCATTATGCTGGAGGAGTGCCAGCTGCCCTACCGAGCCGCGTGCAGATTGTTGCAGTAGATCGAACGAATTCAACAATGACTTTCAAACGGGAAACAATGTTCGATCCTGATTACGACATGTTCCTCGATATCGTTGCCACCGGCAGTATCTCCGCTGCCGCCCGGGTACGCGGAACCTCAGTAGCCAGCTTGTCGAAACGGCTGACCCGGCTCGAGCAGCGGCTTGGGGTTCGCCTCGCCAACCGTACCACCCGCCGCCTGTCGCTGACCGAAGCGGGGAAAGATCTGGCAAATACCCTAAGGCCGATGCGTGCCGAACTCGGCGCAGTGGAAGAGCGACTGGTCGGCCGCAAAACCGATACCCGCGGCCCGTTACGATTAACCGTGCCAACATCCTTCGGGCGGATGCATGTGCTGCCGTGCTTGCCTGGCTTCCTCGCCGCACATTCTGAAGTGGAACTGACGATCGACCTGTCGGACCAATATGTCGATCTGCTCGGCGGCACCTATGATCTCGCAGTACGAATCGGTGCAAGAATGGGCTCCGGCCTCACCGCCCATCGCCTAGGAACCAGCGCCCGGGTGCTCTGCGCCGCCCCTGAATATCTTTCGCGGTCAGGCACACCGGCTTTACTGCGGGACCTCGCTGGCCATCGCCTACTCGCTGCGGAAGGGCAATTGCCCTGGTCATTGGACGGCCCCGAAGGGCCCGTGCTCCTCAGAGGCACCAGTCACGTGCGGACCAATTCCAGTGAAGTGGTGCGCGAACTCGCCATCGGTGGATGTGGCATTGCCCTGCGCTCGATCTGGGATGTTGCCAAGGAACTTGAAGCCGGCGCGCTGGTTCGGGTACTCAACGATTACCGCGGCTCGCAGGATGTCGGCATTTTCGCCGTTCACGCGCCCGTCCCGATCATGTCTGCCCGACTTCGTTCGCTCATTGACTACCTCGCAACCCACCTGTCCATTCCAGTTGATTTGTGTTCATAGGCGTGAGGCGCCGAGGGTCTTGAGGCTGCGTGCAAAAGTTTCGGCAACGATGAATTTGGCGAGACGCGTGCGTAGTTGGTCGTGCCCTGTCATAATGGAAGCGTCCGACGGCGGCGTCCTTGATGGTCGCGACCATCCGCTCGACCTGTACATCTGTTCACGGATGGTAGCTTGTAACACCTGTTGTTCGATGCGGGCATCGATATCAATCATGACACAGTGCGACTGTCGATGAAATCCGGGCCACGAGACCGCGGCGCGATGGGCCAGGCCGATCAAACCTTGATACTGCCCGAATATACTTCTTGAATGATTAAGGCCCGGCCCGGCGGGCCGGCATGAAAAACAAGGGAGAGGACATGATCCTAGCGCGCCAACGGACCCCCATGACTGAAGGCGGGGTGCTTTTTCGATGAACATGGCGAGCAGAAGGCGGCCGCTTGGCCAGCCCAACGAATGGAAGCGGGGCTGGAAAACTGTGGCGAGCAGTTCGACCGGCGTATTCTTCATGACCTCGTTCGTCTCCGTGACGGGGATCGTGATGGGACCGCTGGTGAGCGAGTTCGGCTGGCCCCGATCGTTGATCATGTCGAATGCACTAATCTGCTCGATATTAGTGTTGCTGCTCGCGCCCGCCGCCGGTTCGCTCATCACGCGTTTGGGACCGCGACGCTTTGCCATGTTCGCGATCCTCGCAGCAGTCCCTGGATTGCTGCTCATCGCTCTGGCAGGCGGCAATGTGCTAACCTGGCTTGGTGCCTGGATCATTTTTGGCGCAATCAATGTCGGGCTGACTCCGTTGCTATGGATGACGGCTGTCGTATCTCTGTTCGAGCGCTCTCGTGGATTGGCGATCGCCCTGACTCTGAGTGGCAGCGGCGCTGCCTATTTTTTCTGTCCGCCCTTCGCCTTCATAATCGTCGAGCAATTTGGGTGGCGCGCAGTCTATGTCAGCCTCGCTGCCCTGCTGCTGGTTGTTCAATTACCCCTCGTTCTGATTTGGTTTTTAAGGCCCGGGGATCTCGATCAGGGGCAGTCGGCGTCGAATTCCGGCGACGCTCAGGCTGGCGAAGCCACGGGGCAGACGATGAGGGAAGCGCTGCGCCTGCGGCAATTCTGGCAATTCGCTATTCTAAGTGTGCTGGTCGGAATGGCGGAAGGTGCGCTTACACTTCATCTTTATCCAATCCTGAACGAGGGGGGCCTGCCGGCCGCTTCCGCGGCATGGATCGTGTCCCTGTTTGGGGGCGCCCTCATTGTTGGCCGGATCCTGTCCGGCATTCTTTTTGACCTCGTTCCTCCGCACCATGTTCTGACCGGCTCGATTGGCCTTATCCTGATCGCTAGCGTTTTCGCCTGGTGTTTCGCTGGTGGGCCGATCGAGGGCGTCACCATTTCCTCCGCTCTTGGCCTGGGTGCGGGTGGCATAGTGAATGCGCTAGCCTATCTGACTCCCCGGTATTTCGGGATGAAAGCCTATACATCCATCTTCGGCATGCTCATGGGCGCATTTTCGACCGCCTTTGGTATTTCTCCAGTAGTCGCTGGCTACCTACGCGACTCCACAGGGAACTATGCATCGATCTTCGGTACATTGGTCGCCGCTCTTGCAACCGCTTTAATGCTGTCCCTCTTTCTAGGTTCCGCGGGACGCTTGGCGACCGCCCCTTCGCGACAGGATGCGAAGCCTTCCATCTCAGAAGCGGCTCAGGGCGATTGAGGACGAGTTATCGTTCGGGTAGAGTGCCTGGACCGACACGTATCCGGTGCAATCTTCAGGCAGCAGGCTTCCGCGGCGTTCCTGCTACCCTATGAAGAGTTCGTCATCAGGCTCGATCATGGCGTGCTGGGGCGGTACGCAAGCGGTTCACGAGTTCCCCCGAAAGGCACCTCATAGGGTCGGTGCGCCCTCCCGCTCCGAAAAGTCTCTCGGTAGGCACTGTTTTGACAACACCGTCAGATTGCGCGTACTTTTGCCCGAGAATAGGATAGGCAATCGCCGTCCAACTCACCCGACGATCAAGAACGGCGTACTGCCGCGGTCAAAATTGGGTGCGACCATGTTGAGAGGACGAGATGAGGGAAGCGCGGCATTGGCTGATTACCGGGGTCTCAAGTGGCTTCGGCCGTAGTATCGCAGAAGCGGCGTTAGCGCGTGGCGATAGCATCACAGGAACGCTCAGAAAGAAAGAGGACGCCGCTGCATTCGAGGCGCTGGCGCCTGGACAAACAGATGCCTGCTTGCTCGATCTAACCGACCGCAACAATGTTTCGCGGGTTATCGCCGAGGCCGTCGAGCGCCACGGCGGCGTCGATGTGCTCGTCAACAACGCCGGATACGCGCTGGCAGGCGCGGTGGAGGAGTTTGAGGAGGCCGAGATCCGCGATCAGATGGAGACGAACTTCTTTGGTCTCGCTGCCGCCACACGCGCAGTTCTGCCCGTCATGCGGCGTCAAAAGTCGGGCCACATCATCAATATCGCGTCGGTTGCCGGACTATGGGGTTTCCCCGGCATGGCGATGTACAGTGCTTCCAAGTTCGCAGTGGTCGGCTTTTCAGAGGCGCTCGCCGCCGAAATGGCGCCGTTTGGGGTCAAGGTGACGGTCCTTGAACCTGGCGCGTTCAGGACGAAGTTTTCCTCGAACAGTTCCTTCACTCGCGCCCGGCGGCCGATCGAAGCCTATGCGCCGACAGTCGGAAAGATCTGCAGCCAGATTGCCTCCTATGACGGTAGCCAACCCGGCGACCCCGAGCGGGCGGCTCAGGCAGTTCTTCGGCTTGTCGATCTGGAGGAGCCCCCGGTGCAGCTGCTGCTGGGCAAGGATGCGGTGCAACTGCATCGCCAGAAACTGGGCCTGACAAGCCAGTCGATCGACCAGTGGGAGGACCTGTCTTCAGGTACCGATTACGCCTGATCTCAAGGCGAGCGGCCTCTCGTATTTTTTCGCACCGGGAAATACTCTGTTTCGCATTTTGATAGTAGTTATCCAATTGTCATCCCGCTATCCAAAGCAGGTGTCAGACGCGCGCAGCCAGGAAAGCAATGCCCTTCACCATGCCGCGAATCGAGATTGCAGTGCGATGAAGTAGACGGAGTCGAAAACATAAGTGCTCGCCCGCAGAAAAACTGCGAGGAGACAGGAGAGCGGAAATTGAAACTGGTGAACCCCACGGCCATGCGCGCCGACGTGGATCTACCGACCCCGGATACCGCCCTTTTGGCTAGCCTGGAAGAAGGCAGCTTGAGCGTACCTGCGATGATCCACATGGTTTTGAGCACCTACGGGAAGCGCAATGCATTGGGATGGCGCCGCCACCAGGCGGGCGGTGGGCTGGCAACTCAGTTCACCTATCTCAGCTACGCCGATCTGCACCGGCAGGTGAACGCGATAGCATCCGCCCTCATTCATGCTACTGCCTTCGCTTTGCCCCCCGGCGCGATGGTCTGCCAGCTCGGCCTCACCGGGCCAGAATATCTGGCTATCGATCTGGCGCTGTTCTCGAGTGGGCTCATTCCGGTTCCGCTGCAAACGACTGCGCCGCTGGACGATCTGTGCAACATCATCCGCGAGGTGGGATCGCCCTTGATCCCGGTGGCCTGCGAGCATCTGCATACCGCCGTTTCAGCCGGGCTGCGTTGCGAATCCGTGCGGGCCATCCTGGTGTTCGACTATGATTCCGACCTGCCGGAAGACAGGAGGGCGCTGGCCGACGCCCAGGCGCGCCTTGCCGAGGCCGGTCGACATATATCGCTGAAAACTCTTCAGGAGGTCGTCAAAACCGGTGCACTCCTCCCGGAGGTACAGGTCCAGCCGGCTCAGGCGGACGATGATCCGCTTGCAATGATCCTCTACACCTCGGGCACCACCGGCACTCCCAAGGGCGCGATCTACAGAACCAGCACGGTGCAATCGATCTGGTCCATGAAGCCGAGCATCGCGGTAGTCGACCTCAGTTACCAGCCGCTCAATCATATGTATGGCCGGGCGCGCCTTTACCTTAGCCTTGTTGCCGGCGGACTGACATGCTTCGGCGGACGCGGCGATCTTTCGACGTTGCTTGATGACATTGTCAGCGTACGACCCACCGTCCTGGGCCTCGTACCTCGAGTAAGCGAACTTCTTTACCAGCGCGCCTCCGCCGAGCTTGATCGCCAACCCGGCCTGACCATGGAGCAATTACGGGACAGGCTGTTGGGCGGGCGCCTCAAGCAGGTGACGACATCATCCGCCCCCACCTCACCGGAACTTACGCGCTTCATCGAAGAGCTGACGGGCACCGAGCTTATCGACAGCTATGGCAACACAGAGGCCGGTCTCATTGCGATCAATGGGCGGATAGCGCGACCTCCGATCATCGATTACAAGCTGATCGACGTTCCGGAACTCGGCTATTTCGCTACTGACAAGCCCCACCCTCGCGGGGAGATCGCCGTCCGGTCCCCTCGGGTAATTCCCGGTTATTTCGCGCGACCCGACCTCAATGCCGGGTTGATCGACGAAGATGGCTTCTACCACACCGGCGACATAGTAGAAGAGATCGCTCCGGACCAGATCCGCTATCTGGACCGGAGAAACAATGTCCTGAAACTGGCGCAGGGTGAATTTGTCGCGGTCGCGAAACTGGAGACGATCTTCGCGGGCGGCGACCCCCTAATAAAGCAGGTCTATGTCTACGGAAACAGCACGCGCGCCTTCCTTCTGGCGGTCGTCGTCCCCAATCCGCAAGCCTGCCCGCCCGAGGCGAGCGAGGAAGACCTCAAATCGATCCTGCTGAACGCCCTGCGCGAAATCGGCCGGAAACAATCTCTCAATTCCTATGAAATACCGCGCGATATCATAGTTGAGACCGAACCGTTCAGCAATGAAAACGGTCTTCTGGCTGGCGTAGGCAAGTTATTGCGCCCCAAGATGAAGGACCGCTACCAGGATCGGCTGGAAGCGCTGTACGCGCGGATCGCCCGGCAGCAGGACGAGCAATCGCGCGATCTGCGGACAAACGGACGGATGCGCCCGACGGAGGAGACTGTGATCGCCGCGGCCACCAGCGTTCTGGGCATCTCCCCGATCGCTCCGGGGACACCGGTATCCTTCGCTGACCTGGGCGGCGACTCGCTGTCGGCGGTGTCGATGACGCTGCTCGTCGAAGACATTTACGGCCTTACGATCGATGTAGCAGACGTTTTACACCCGACATCGAAATTGCAAGACCTCGCCGTCAAGATTGACCTGCTCCGTTCCGGCACCACAAAACGGCGCTTGGATAGCGATGCTGTCCACGGCAAGGACGCTTCTATCCTCCGGGCCGATGACCTGACCTTGGAGAAATTCATCGACGAACCGCTGCTGCGCCGCGCCGATGGCCTTCCTCCCGTCCCCGATATAGAACCTGCCATGGTGCTGCTGACGGGCGCCACAGGTTTTCTGGGGCGCTTCCTCTGCCTTGAATGGTTGCAGCGCCTTCACAAGAACGGCGGCAAGCTTGTTTGCATCGGGCGTGGCAGCGACGCGGCGTCAGCGCGACAGCGGCTGTTTGAAGCGTTCGACACAGGGGACAAGGGCCTTTTAGCAGCGTTTGCGGCGTTAGCGGAAGATCATCTGGAGGTTCTGGCAGGCGATCTGACTGGGAAGCGCCTTGGACTGTCCGAAGAAGACTGGGATCGGCTCGGCCGAAATGTGGATCATATCGTCCACAACGGTGCGATGGTGAACCACAAGCTTCACTATCGACAGTTGTTCCAACCTAATGTCGGCAGCGTGGCCGAACTGGTGCAGCTGGCGCTGACGCATCATCAGAAGCGCTTCACCTTCATTTCCTCGCTGGCGGTCGCGGTTGGGCCGGTGGTTCTTGGGGAGGAAGACGATGTCTCGACCGCCATCCCCGAATGGCAACTGTCGGCGTCACGATACGCCGATGGCTATGGCGCGAGCAAATGGGCTGCCGAGGTGCTGTTGCGAAGGGCATATGATCGATACCAGCTGCCCGTAAACATTTTCCGACCCAGCATGATCCTTGCCCATCAATCTTTTGTTGGGCAACTTAACGTGCCGGACATGTTCACACGCTGGATACTGAGTATCCTATTAACGCGGATCGCCCCTCTCTCCTTCTACGACAGCGAGCGGGCAAGGGCGCATTATGACGGATTACCAGTCGATTTCATTGCGCAGGCGATCGTCGCGATCAGCGAGATGCACAGGTCCGGCTATCACAACTTCCACGCTGTCAATCCGCATGACGACGGGGTGAGCCTGGACTCTTTCTTGAATTGGATTGAAGCTGAAGGCGTCCAGATCGATCGGCTGGAAGACCATGATCAATGGTATTCGCGGTTCAGGACAGCGTTAATCCAGCTGCCGGAAGATGTCCGAACTGCTTCTGTGCTCCCGGTACTCGATGCCTATGCGAAGCCCATATTGGCGAGAGGAGGAAAGGCGGACGCGCCCCAATTCGTAGACGCGGTGACGGCGGCTTTCGATGGCCGAGCGGAGATTCCGCACCTCGGACCTTCGCTGATCCGGAAATATCTCGCTGATCTGGAACATCTTTCTTTGACGCGCCCGGTCCAAGCGCAAGACTGAACCGATCCAACGTATCTGGCAGGATGCCGGATCCATAGCACAAGAACGAGGGAAAACCCTCGAGACATCAGAGGAGAGAGAATATGAAGGGCAGCATCTTATACGGCACATTGACCATTCTGGGCTGTGCGAGCGTTTCACCCGCTGCGGCGCAGGCCGTATCATCGGGCAGACCCGACGCGACCAGAGGCGGAACGGACGCTTCGGGCACGGCTATTCAGTCCACGACGCCTCTGGGCTCTGGCACCACGGCGGCACCCCAAGCGGATAACGCATCCTCAGGCGGGTTGGACGACATCATCGTAACGGCTCGGAGGGTAGCTGAAAATCTTCAGGACGTCCCAGTGGCCGTCACCGCCTATTCCGGTGAGGCGCTACAGCAGCAGAATGTGCGGACGCTTCCTGAGGTAGCCAACCTGACGCCTGGCCTTACCTTTACGCAAGCACAGACGAATCAAGCGGCCGTCCTTATTCAGATGCGCGGGCAAGTGCAGCAGGATACGCTGGCCACGATCGACCCGTCGGTCGGCACCTATGTCGACGGCGTTTACCTGGCGCGCGCCTACGGCCTGAATTCCACACTGGTCGACGTTCAGAACTTTCAGGCGCTGAAAGGGCCGCAGGGCACCCTGTTCGGCCGAAACACCTCGGGCGGCGCGATCCTCATCAACACGAACGACCCCAGCTTTACCGACGGGCTTTCTGGGTCGATCTCCGGCAGCTATGGCCGGTTCGATCATCAGGCGCTGACCGGCGTGCTCAACGCACCCCTGATCGACGATGTTCTTGCAATACGCCTCGTTTACTCCGGCAATAGGCGAGACGGCTACGTTAGGGAAATCAACTCTGGGCGCAAGATACAGGAGTTGCATGACGATCTCTTCCGCGGGAAAATATTGCTTCAGCCCTCCGAAAGCTTCCGGTTGCTCTTCTCGGCCGACCGCTTCCGTTCCAATGCTGTGCAGGACGTAGGCCGCCTGGGCTATGGGATCCCCAACAGCATCGCCGCGATCGAAGGGGGGATCGAGCAGATCGGTGGAGCCGCCTGCTTCCCTGGCGGTTTGGCGGCGGGGCCGTCAGCGGCCTGTCTGGCCGCCGGCAACCAGGTCCTGGCGCAGGCACAGACTCTGCGCGACTCTCGGTATCGCACGTCGCTGAGCAGCGTTCCCCGCAACAAATTGACGACCGAAACCTACAGCCTGACAGGCACGCTGGACACGTCGTTTGGATCGATCAAGGCAATTGGCGCTCATCGAAGCGTCAATTCAAGGACATTCAATAACGACAGTGACGCTTCGCCCGTCAAAATCCTCGACGCCGGAGGCCAGATCTTTCCTCAAAGGATCAAACAATGGTCGGGCGAGGTGACGGCGACAGGCAAGGCCTTTGCCGATCGGCTCGATTTCGCCACTGGCGTCTTCTACTTTCACGAATATGGCGATGACGCGACACCCTCCTCGACCCTTACCGAATATACCAAGCTAAGCACCGGCGGAACTCGTCTCGTCACCCTTGCGAGCGGTGACATCGACACCAAGAGCGTGGGTGTATACGGACAAGCGACGTACCACCTTTCCGATCAACTGTCGTTGACCGGCGGTCTGAGATACTCGCACGACAAAAAGAGCCTTTCGTCCACAACGGGAAATGTTCTGGGTAATTCGCCGCAGGATCCGAATGCGATCTTCATCTGCATCTTCTCCACCGGCTGCCCCTTCTCGTCATCGGCGACCTTCAGTGGGGTGGCATACACAGCGTCGGTGGACTATAGGCCTAATGAAGACATCCTTCTTTATGCCAAGACAGCAAAGGGCTTCCGCTCCGGTGGGCAGAACCTGCGGAGGGACGGCCGCATTCCCTCGTCGCTTATTCCCTTTAAGCCTGAAATAGTGTACAATTATGAGCTCGGGTTGAAGAGCGAATTGTTCGATCGCCGGGTTCGTATCAATGCCGCCGCTTATTATACCACGTCGAAGAATGTGCAGCGCAACGTTGCTATCTCGCAGGTCGTGGGCGGGGTGCCTGTAACGGCATCCTTCACGGAAAATGCGGCCAAGGTCGAGATTTATGGTGGCGAACTCGAGCTAAGCGTGCTGCTGCCCGCCGGGTTCAGGATCGACGGCACGACAGCTTACACCAAGCCTAAATACAAGCAGTTCATCGACCAGCGCGGCTTCGATCGCAGCAACGAGCCATTCCAGCTCATCCCCAGGTGGACCGCCTCTATATCGCCATCATGGCAGGGGAATGTCAGCTTTGGCCAGCTGAACGCCCGTCTCGATTTCTCCTACCAGGCGAAGCAGAAGACTTACGCACAAGGTTTCTTCTCGAACGCCGGAACCCCAGCCGGTTTCGTTCGGGACGCGACTTCTGGTGCGCTGATCTCTAATGCCGCCGCTGCTGGTTTTATCAACTCGATTACCGACGAGGAGCATGTTCTGGTCAATGGCCGGATCGGCGCGACAATAGACGCACTCGACCTCGATGTCGCGCTCTGGGGCAAGAACCTTACCAATCTGAGGGACAGAGTGTCGAGCCTACCCATCACAGGCCTTGGCTTCGTCCGCGTCATTCTTCGCGAACCGCGCACATATGGTGTCACGGTGACAAAAAGATTCTGATTTCGCTCAAGTGGGTCGGTGGACTACCCCCCGACCCACATTTTCCTCGCTCCGGCCCAGAAGGCGTGGATTTCACCTGTGCGTCTGGGATTGCCCGACGGTGCTGCCAAAGCAAACCGGCAGCAGGTGGACAGTAATCGTCCGGTCAGCGGCTCTGGTAGTTCCAGGGCAGGAGCTCATCGCTCGGTGCTGTCAGTCTAATGCGAACTTGTCTCCGATAGACGCAACTCTGTCCTACCCGGCTTCTATTCAGGCCATGACGCTGCTCCACTCGGCCAGTGCGACCGAGCGACGAGCTTTGTAGGTTTGACGATCGATCAGGTGTCGTTCCTGTGTGAAATGGTTGTGGACCTGGGCGTGAACTGAGCTGAACTTCTGCAGCGTCTTCATACGTCGGAAACGCTGCATCGCCCGCTCTCGTCTTCGAAACGGAAGGTGCGAGTTCTCGGCCCGATTGTTCTCCCAACGTCCCACCTGCCGCTTCTCGCCATTACCGAGTTCATTCATCGCGGCACCATAAGAACGAAGGCGGTCGGTGACGATCGCCTCTGGCTTGCCGTGGCGCTTCATCGCCTTCTTCATGAACTTAAGAGCGGCAGCCTTGTCGCGTGTCCTGGTGGCGAAGGATTCCAATACCTCGCCTTCGTGATCAACCGCCCTCCAGAGGTAGTGCATCTCGCCATTGATCTTCACGTACATCTCATCGAGGTGCCAGCGCCATTGACGGAAAGAGCGCATCCTTTCGACCCGCTTCCTGCGGATCTCGCCAGCGAACATCGGCCCAAACCTGTTCCACCAAAAACGCACTGTCTCATGGCAAATGTCGATGCCGCGCTCTGCCAGCAGGTCCTCCACGTTCCTTAGAGACAAAGGATATTTCACATACATCATCACCACGAGGCGGATCACCTCAGGGGACGAGTTGAAATAGCGGAACGGACTGACAGGCTTGCGGGGACGTGGCATCCGATGACCCTGCCCTACCGCTCCTTACCAGAAGGTGCACTTGGTCTGACAGGTCCCGTCTGAGCGATGCGAGCCGCGTTGTCCGTTCGCTACAGGTCGCCAGGCTCCGTTAAAAGCCATTTCAAAAGTGGGCACGAAAGTGGGCACGATTAACTCAAAATACAGAATGTCTTTACATATCAGGTATTTCTGGCGGAGACGGAGGGATTCGAACCCTCGGTAGGGTTAAACACCCTACGGCGGTTTAGCAAACCGCTGGTTTCAGCCACTCACCCACGTCTCCAAGCAGCGCCGAATGCGGGCCTATAGAGGGTCATCATGACTCCATCAATCCGGTCTGGCCACGCTAAGGGTAAGTGCGGAATTTCCGGCCTTCGCCCGCCGCGGGTGAATTTTCAGTCAGAACGGCAACCAGCGGTTCTTTTCGGAGAATTTCATATAGCCGGCATTGACGCCGAGCCGCATGCCGACGCCGAGCCGGATCGGGATGAGGACGATGTTTCCACGCCGCAGATATGTGGCCGAAAAGCCGCCGAAAACATAGGCATTGCCTTCTGCCGCCGGAAAGCGCCGGTACAGATCCTGCGTGTCGTGGAGATTATAGACCAGCACGAACACCTTGTTGGCATCACCGCCAGCATCGAACCCCACCGACGGCCCGGTCCAGTAGATCGGACGATCGCCCTCGATCTTGTGGCGCATCGTGCCTGAACCGTAACGCAGGCCGACGACCAGCGCGCCGCCGGCTTCCTGTCCGGCGATATAGGCGGTCGGCTCGCCCTGTTCCTTGAGGATTTTTTCGAGCAATTGGGCAAGGCCCTTGGCGCCGGTGCCGAAGACTCCCTCGGCGGCGCTGAAAATGTCCTTGCGCGGGATCGTGTCGTCGGGCGCTGTGGGCGTTGTTTGGGTCGGCGTGACCGGAGTGGGGGCGGACGGCGTCGGGCCGATCGGCTGATAGGGATCCTGGCTCCCCGGATCGACCGGCTCGGAGGGCGGCGGCGGCGGTGCCGGCGGAATCGCCGGATCGACCGCCGACTGGTAGCGATCCGCTTC
>Ga0207644_10000138_pt1 | contig 52145 bp, 51 predicted proteins | sample KBSS73metaG_FD_184326 | JGI IMG/M metagenome (GOLD analysis project Ga0207644, IMG submission 184326) | Switchgrass rhizosphere microbial communities from Kellogg Biological Station, Michigan, USA - KBS S7-3 metaG (SPAdes) (version 2) | ecosystem: Host-associated > Plants > Roots > Rhizosphere... | reverse complement strand
AGGTCGAGGGCCTCGTCATCGACAAGGGGATTACGCTTGGTCACCTCAAGTGGACGCTCGAAACGTTCCTGAAGGCATTCTTCGAACGAGACGATGTCGTTCTGCGGATGCGCCCGTCCTATTTCCCGTTCACCGAGCCCTCGGCGGAGGTCGACGTCGGCTGGTCGATGGAAAAGGGCCGCCGCGTCGTCGGGGGACAGGAAGGCTGGATGGAAGTTCTGGGCAGCGGCATGGTCCACCCGCGCGTGATCGCCAATTGCGGGCTCGATCCCAACGAGTGGCAAGGCTTTGCCTTCGGATGCGGGATCGATCGATTGGCGATGCTCAAATACGGAATGGACGATCTGCGAGCCTTCTTCGACGGCGATATCCGTTGGCTGAAGCATTACGGCTTCAGGGCGCTCGACGTGCCCACCCTCTCCGGGGGAGTGGGCGCATGAAGTTCTCGCTTGAATGGCTGAAGCAGCACCTCGATACCGACGCCTCGGCCGCGGAAATCGCTGACAGGCTTACGGCGATTGGCCTTGAGGTCGAGGATGTCTCGAACCCAGGCGAGGCATTGGCGCCGTTCCGCGTTGCCAAGGTGCTCACGGCAGAGAAGCATCCGCAGGCCGACAAGCTGCAAGTGCTCAGCGTGGACGCCGGCGAGGGGCCCATCCAGGTTGTCTGTGGTGCACCGAACGCTCGCGCGGGCATGCTTGGCGTGTTCGGTCCGCCCGGCGCCTACATACCAGGGAGCGACATTACCCTGGGAGTAAGGGCTGTTCGCGGCGTCGAAAGCCACGGCATGATGTGCTCGTCTCGGGAGCTGGAGCTCGGCATCGATCACAGCGGCATCATCGAGTTGCCGGCAGACGCGCCCGTCGGGGCGCCGTTCACTCAATATGCGGGCCTCGATGATCCGGTTTTCAACGTGAACGTCACGCCGAACCGCCAAGATGCGATGGGCGTGCGTGGCATCGCGCGCGATCTCGCCGCCGCCGGCGTCGGAAAGATGAAGCCGCTGGCCGTACCGCAGATCGAAGGCAGCTTTCCAAATCCAGTTCCCATCAGAATCGAAGACCTCGCCGGCTGCCCGGCTTTTTTTGGCCGCGCGATAAGGGGCGTGAAGAATGGCGTGTCTCCCGAGTGGATGCAGCGCCGCCTCAAATCGGCGGGGCAGCGACCCATCTCCGCGCTCGTCGACATCACGAACTATGTAATGCTCGACCACGGCCGGCCAGCTCACGCCTATGACATTGCGAAGCTCAGCGGCGACCTCGTTGCTCGCGCTGCCAAGCCGGGTGAGAAGGTGCTCGCGCTCAACGAGAAAGAATATACGCTCGAGCCGTTCATGACCGTGATCGCCGATGACAGGCAGGTGCATGACATCGGCGGCATCATGGGCGGCGAGGATTCGGGCGTCAGCGACGCGACCACCGACGTGATGCTTGAAATCGCCTATTTCACGCCGGAGCGGATCGCGCGCACCGGCCAGGCGCTCGGCCTCAGTAGCGATGCTCGTAGTCGCTTCGAGCGCGGCGTCGATCCAGCCTTCCTTGACGAAGGCCTGGCGATCCTCACCGGGCTCATCCTCGAAATTTGCGGGGGTGAACCCTCGGCCGTCCAGCGCATTGGCCAGCCTCCGGTGGAGCGGCGCGCAATCAGCTTCGATTTCGGGCGCACAGCAAAGCTTGGAGGGATCGACGTTCCGGAGCAGCGGCAGCGCAACATCCTCGAGAGCCTCGGCTTCGAGCTGACAGGAAACGAGGTCATCGTCCCGACGTGGCGGCGCGATGTCGAAGGGCCGGCTGACCTTGTCGAGGAAGTAGCACGAATCGTCGGCTACGATCTCGTCCCGTCCACGCCGCTCAAGCGTGCAGCCGGCGTGGCGAAACCGACGGCGACACGTTCGCAGCTCGTCGAACGCCGAGTCCGCCGGACGGCGGCCGCCCGGGGCATCGACGAGGCAATCACCTGGAGTTTCATTTCCGATAAGGAAGCCGAAGCTTTCGGCGGCAGCGTGTGGAAGCTCGCCAACCCGATCAGCGAAGAGATGAGGGTCATGCGGCCCTCGCTGCTTCCGGGGCTCATCGGCTCGGCACGACGCAACCTCGATCGAGGCGCCTCATCTGTTCGACTTTTCGAAATCGGCCGGCGCTATCTTGGTGACAGGGAGCATCCGACACTCGGATTGCTTCTCGCGGGAGACCGGTCGCCACGCGCCTGGCAGTCCGGCAAAGCCCAGGGCTTCACCGCATTCGACGCAAAAGCCGAAGTCATCGCGCTCTTGGAGGCAGCGGGAGCCCCAATCTCGAACCTGCAGGTCCTTCCCGACGCGGGCCCGACTTGGCACCCGGGCAGATCGGCCAGACTCGGCCTCGGTCCAAAGACGATCCTCGCCGTGTTCGGCGAGCTCAATCCGAACCTGACGCGCAGCCTTGGCGCGCCGTCAGGAGCCGTCGCGGCGGAAATCTACTTCGATGAAATCCCCGCCTCGCGCTCGAGCGGCCATGCCCGATCGGCATATTCGCCGTCGCCATTGCAGGCTGTGACGCGTGACTTCGCCTTCATCGTCCCAGCCGAAATGATGGCGGACAATTTGCTCCGCGCGATCCGCGGCGCCGACAAAGCTGCGATTGCCTCGGCGCGACTGTTCGATCGTTTCGAAAGTTCGGATGGACTGTCGCTGGCGTTTGAAGTGACGCTCCAGCCTGTCGATAAGAGTTTCACGGACGAGCAGATCGGCGAGATCTCGAAACGGATCGTTGCTGCTGCCGAGAAGCTAGGCGCTCGCCTCAGGAGCTAACTCAAGCGCGTTGATTGCAGCGTGCACGCGCCGTTCGATCTCGTCGCGCTTGAGGCCGGACGGGATCGTGTCGCCGATCTTCAGCGTCACAGTGCCACTGCAATGAATGAGGCCGCGGCCCCAAAGGACACCGCTGTCCACGGCGACAGGGACTACAGGAAGGCCCAAGGCACGATAAAGGGCTGTAAAGCCTGACCGGAGTTCAGGCATCTCGCCGACACTCACACGGGTGCCTTCCGGATAGATGATGACCGACCTGCCGGTCGCGACGGCCTGCTTGCCATCCTCCACGAGCGCACGCAGCGCCCTTGCTCCCGCCGAACGCTCCACGGCGATGATTCCATAGCGCCTGGTGAGCCAACCAAAGAGCGGAATGTCGGCGAGCTCCTTCTTCATGACAATGACCGGAAGGTTGGAGATCCGCACCATTTCCAGCGTCTCGAGCATCGATTGATGTTTGACCGCGATAAGGTGCGCGCCGGCCGGAATGATGCCTTCGACGCGAATCTGGATTTTGAGGAGGTGGCGGATCAGCCAGTGGTGAATGTCGACCCAGTTTAGAACCACGGCGAGTGTCGGGCGGCGGCCAAAAAAGCTGGCAACAATGCCGGCTAACACCCAAAGCGCGGTCATCGGATAGAAGATCGCTGCGTAGACCAGCGACCGGAGCAGGGCCATCAAAGATCAGCCCACACGGCGAGGCGCCTAAGCAGATATTTGTTGTACTCGCCAAACAGCGTGAGGAAGCTTGGCTCGGTTCGCACGGCATCGGGCTCCAGCTCATACTTCTTACCGAGCGCCTTCTCGAATTCGTAGCGGGCGCGGCGCATGTGCCAGTCGCTGGTGATCAGCCTGACAGACCTGTAATTGTGCTTCGCGAGCCAACGGCTCGCCTCCTCGGCGTTCGAGCGTGTGTCGACGGACTCGCTGCCGAGATCGACACAGCAGGTGAGCCACTTTTTCGCACCCGGAATTCGGCGTGCGAGGTCTGGCTTGGTGACCGACGGATCGACGCCGGCAACGAGAAGACGTCGCGCCTGTTGAGCCTTGAGAACATCTATCGCGTGCTCGATGCGACCCGCACCGCCGGTAAGCACCACCGCAGCGTCGGTCGTTTCGGATTTCGCCGAGGCAGGCTTTCCCAGGCTAAACGCAAAGAGGACGAAGCCCAGCGCGTAAACGAGCAAAAGAAGCGAACCGAGGCGGGTGATCATAGAGCCTCGCGCAATGCCCGCAGCACGGCAACGCGGGCAACCCAGGTTGCTAGGCCCGTCAGCGCAAAAGGCAGCAGTGAAAGAACGATGAGGTCGCCAACGCCCAAGGTCGCGCCGCCCGTGATCTCTCCTGCAAATGCGGCGCCGCCGGCGAGGGCAAGAAGCACGAGCGCAGCGGCGAGTCCGCCGGTGATGCTGCCGATAAAGGCGTCGATCGCAATCTTGCGCTGGAAAAGTCGCGTGACCTGGAGGTCGGTCGCGCCGATGCCGTGCATGACGTCGATGGTGAACCGGTGCGTGTCGAGTGCCCCGCGTGCGGCCAGCACCACGGCCGCAGCCGCCGCGGCGCTCAGCAGAAGGACAAGCCCAAGCGCAACGACCTGAAGCAGGGTTAGCGACTGGAGCAATGGCGCAACGGTCTCGCGGTGCGCAACGATGCGTGCGGTCGGCGCAGTCAGCTGCACGCGGTGCTCGATGGTGCCGACGTTGGCCCCAGGCTGTACGTCGAAATTAATGAGTGCCGGCACCGGCAGTTCCTTGCTTTGCGCTGCCGGACCGAGCCACCGCTCGAGCATCTTGCGCATGTCGCTTTCGGGCACTGCTTGCGCCGTGGTTACGCCAGGCGACGAGCGGACGATCTGCAAGAGATCGCCGAGGTTCGCTGCGCCGCCCGGGACCTCGAGTGCGTAGCGGACCTCGATCGCACGGCTCAGGACACCGGCCGTATTTGCGAGCGCCAGGCCTGCTGCAGCAATCATCATGATGGAAAAGCTCATGATCGCGATCACCCATGGCGTGGGCGCCGATTTCGACGATGCAGCGAGCAGGCGGCGCTCGGCCGGCGAGGCAAACAGCCAATCCAGCATCAGGGCACCTGCCGCCGCGGCGGCCGCGGCGGGTTCCTGAGCGTGCCGGTGGGATCGACGAGCGTCCCGCCCTCCAGGCGGATCAGCTTCGCGCCAGGTGTCGCGTTGATCAGGCCAACATCGTGGGTCGCCACGACGACCGTCGTGCCGAGCCGGTTGAGGGCAGTGAATAGCCCCATGAGCCGGTTGGCCATCTCGGCGTCGACATTGCCGGTAGGTTCGTCGGCTACCAGCAACTCCGGCCGGTTGATCACCGCGCGAGCGATCGCGACACGCTGCTGCTCCCCGCCCGACAGGGTCGGAGGACGAGCGCTTGCCCGGTCGGCGAGACCAACCCATGCCAGCATTTCGCGGACCGGGCCCTCGACATCTTCCTCGCGTGCGCCAGCGACGCGAAGCGGAAGCGCGACATTGTCAAACGCGGAAAGATGGCGGACCAGGCGGAAGTCCTGGAAGACCACTCCGATGCGGCGACGAAAGGGCGGCAAGGCTTCTCGGGGTGCCTCGCTTAGCTCTTCTCCGAAGAGTTTTATGCGCCCTCGGGTCGGGCGCTGCGCAAGGTAGAGGAGCTTGAGGAGCGATGTCTTCCCGGCACCGGACGGGCCGGTGAGGAAGTAGAAGGAACCAGTCCGCAGGCGAAAGTCGAGGTCACGCAGCACTTCGGCGCCCGTGCCGTAGCGCAGGCCGACGCTGTCGAATTCGGCAACTGCTGCCACTTACCCCCCCAAAGAACGCCTTTACGGCTCGACAAGCCCCATTGCCTTGCCAAGCCCTATTCATTCCTGTTTACCGTGCGCTGACCGTCCCGGAAGAGGGCTTTTGTTGAAATGATCCTCACCTGCCCGAATTGCGACACGCAATATGTGGTCAAGGACGGCGCCATCCCGCCCGACGGACGGCAGGTTCGATGCGCCGCGTGCAAGCATAGTTGGCACCAAGATCCAGACGCCGACGTTCGTGCGGAAGGCGAGGCGCAGGAAGGGTTTGCCGGCGAACCGGAGGCGATTGCTGGGACCGCTGGCGGCTCTGAGCACGAAATTCCGGTCTCCGGGGAGGACGAAAGCATTGCCGAGGCAACGCTGATCGAGCCGCGAACGGGTCCCGAGGCCGAGGAACGGGCGTACGAGGAGGCGCTGGTCGAAAGCGAGGCGGCTCCAGTCGGTACTGATTTGCCAGCTGCACGCGATGTCCGCGCATCCGCACCTGCCGACATCGACGCCGCCCCGGTCGTGGAAGACTGGAAAGAGCCGCCCGATGCAGAGGCTTCGGGCGACATGTTCAGTCCCTTCGCCGAGAACGGCGAGGTTGAGTCTCGTCGCAAGGGGCCACTCCTGACCTTCCTCATCGTCGCGGTTGTGGTGGTGGCGCTGGCAGCGGCCTTCTGGTTCTTCGCGCCGCCCGAGCTAAAGGCGAAGCTGGGCCTGGCCGCTACCGCAGATAGTCCTCTTGCGCTGGTCACGACGCACATGGACCGCCAGCGGCTGGAGAGCGGCAACGAGCTGCTCACCGTCACCGGCCGAGTCATCAATCCGACAGCCAAGGAACAGGATGTTCCGCCGCTTCAGGCGCAGCTGCGGAGCAAGACCGGCAAGGTCGTCTACAGCTGGACGATTGCACCGCCGGCCCGCACTTTACCCGCCGGCGCGAGCGCGAGCTTCAACAGCGCCGAGGTCAACGTTCCCCCGGGCGGGGACGAGCTGACCATCACCTTGGGCGATCCCAGGGCCTGACAGCTTAACCTATTGGAATTCGATCAGTTTTGCGCGCAAGGCAGAGCCGTCGGCGGTCTTGATCCAAGATTCGCGAGCCGGAGGCGCGTCTGCATTGGGGGAGCCATCTAGCTTCAATCGAACCGCCGTGACGATCCGAATCGTCGCTCTCGCCTGCGCCACGGCCGTGAACGGCCCTAGCCCGGAAGGGGTCGTCGTTGCGAGCGCGGCTGCGGCAATTAGCGAGAGCATTGGTGGCGTGGCTAACGCGCTTTGGGCCAAATGGTAAACAGCGCTTTAAGGATTGTCCCATTGTGGAGCTGTCCGCGGTCTTTCGAGACGGCATTGCGCGGCCTCGGAGCCTTTGCTAGGGGCCGCGCCTTGCCAGTGCCGGCAGCATCCGAATGCCGGCAATTTCATGACGTGCGGTCGTGGCGGAACTGGTAGACGCGCAGCGTTGAGGTCGCTGTGGCCGAAAGGCCGTGGAAGTTCGAGTCTTCTCGACCGCACCATCATGTGTTCAAGCCGGTCCCAGAGACCGACGTGGCAGCTCTTTATCGCAAGCCTTGGGTTGCGCCATCGGCGGCCGCGATGTGCACGGGCGGGTGCGGCTGGATCGAACCGATGCGGACGATCGGCTTTTCGGGCGTGACCTGGACGACAAGACCAAGATCCTCCCCGATCTTCGCCGCGGTGGCGGAAGCCGTGTTCACTCGTAACGTGTAACGGCCGTAAGCGACGCGATCGAACATGAAGAAGCCGTCGAAGTCGGTTCGTGTCGTTGCGATCACTTTTCCGCCCGAATCGACGAGCTCAAGGTCCACTCCCTCGAAGCCGAGTTCGCCGCTTTTCATCAACGCGCCTTCAACGTCGCCGCCGCCAACCAGCGCGATCTGCACCTCGGCGGGCACGCCGGGGCGGGGTACGACGACCTGAAGTGCCGTCTTGGGTGTCAGCATGGGATCATCGAGGCTGGTGGCGTCGATCCCGACAGTCACCGGAAGATATGGAGTAAGCCCCCCGACGGTAACGGACCCGTTACGGTCCGTTTTGCGCTCGGCCTGCCGCGTTCCAGTGGTGATCAGCGCTCCTTTCTCGACCGGCTCGTCCTGATCGTGGACGCCATTGTCGTTGATGTCGCGAAATACCGTAGCATGGACCATCCCGCCCTCGGCGAGCGGCCGCCGCGACAAGGAGAAACCATGCCGGGGGTCGAGCGAGAAGTTGAGGTTGAATCCGGCAGCGACGGAGCCGTCGCTTGCCGCCTCGCCGGTAACGGAGAGGGCGAAGCTGTCGAGACGGAGGATGTGGGTGATGCCGGCGCGCGCCCTATGGTCTCGCTGGTCATAGGCGAGCACACCCTCCCAGTCGCTTCTCTCCGAAGCCGACCAGTATGCCGATAGCTCGGCGCTCCTGAAACGCGCGGATGGACTGATGTCGAAATCCGCCTGGCCGCGAATGCGGATGCCGCCAATGTGGCCGCTACCAATGAAGCCAAGGCTAAGCTCGCCTGGCGGATCGGGTCCCGAGGGAACGTAATCGCGATGAAATCTGGTCTCCGCACCGAGGTTGAAGCGATCGATGTTTGCCGAGAGGCGGGCCGCCGCCTCGAGCATTCGGGTGCCGTCCGCCCGATCGACGTAATGGGCGTCGCCATGCACCGGGATCGTCGTTTTTCCGATCCGAACGGGAGCGTCGAGCGCGAGCCGGCCTTCGCGGAGGGTTTCGGCGCCGGCTCCGCGCAAGTGAAAATCATTTGCGATAAGGGCGTCTACGTTGACGTAAACGCCTTGGATCTTGCCGAGGATCTGCGCATGTGCCGCGGTTCCCCCGCTCGATTCCCGTGATGCGCTGACCTCCACAGCAGCGTCGGCGATCGACCGCCGGATCGTACCCTCGATGAACGTCAGGCGCTGATCGTCCTGAAGCATCGTACGCGCGAGAACGCCCACGGTTGTTCTCGAGTCGAGACCATGTTCGAGTGAAACCGCTGCCTGCGCCTTTGGCTGATTAATCGCATCCGGTGGCGCTTCGAGGCTGACGAGGTCGCGGCCGGGCTGATTTGCACCGATCCAGTACCAGGTCTTGCCCTTGGGCACATTGTCCTGGCCGACATTGAGCACTTCGTCGCGCTCCTTCACCTGGCCCTGCGGCCCGTAAAGAACGACGCGGATCCGATTTTCCCCGTAAAGCAGCTGAACGTCGTCAAAGACATAACGCTGAGAGGGGCCGCCCTTGGCGAAGCCAAGCAGCTCGCCGTTGCGATAGAGTTCGGCCTCCCAGCCGGCCGGCAGGTCGCCTTCGACATGTGTCCGGTCGAACGCCGTCCGAGCCGTCAGCGGCCGGTTGGTCAAGACGGCTCCGCGCCCCGCGGTGACCGAGCCGGTCAGGCGACTGTCGAAACCCTCGACGTCGCCGACCCCGACATGCGTCGCCTTGAGCGGTCCGAACAGCTGACCGTCAGGATCCGATCGAAAAGCGCGAACGCGCAAGAGATTGGGCTTGCCCTTCGCATTGGTCGTGACCTGCGCGTCATAAGAAAGACGTGCGATTTCGCCGGCCGCATAGACGGAGCTCTGGCGGTCGACCCGCACACCGTCGATGGCGCGATAGGTAACGCCGCCGCTCACAACGAAGTCGAGCGCTGGCGTTCGCCACATCCGATAGGGTACCCGGACCTGCGGCAGTCCCTTGAGGTCGAAGCTCGCCTTGTGGATCCGGGCGGCCCGTTGCTGGCGTTCCATCGCCATCTCGACCGGCAGTTTCGTCTGCGATTCGAGGACGAGCACGGAGCCCGAAGTCATCGGTTTTACGGCGATTCCGAACCAGCGTGTCAGGGCGGTAGTCTGGACGCACCAACCTTCGGGCGTCTCGCGAATAGTACCTGGCGCGATCGCTTCGGTCTTTTTCGCGCCGTAACCCACCCGGAGTGTGCCGTAATCGATGCTGATCCTGTTGCTTTCGCGAAAGGCCCACCCGCTGGCCTTTTTCGAGCCGAGATCAATTCGCATCGGCACGTCGAGTGCCGTCAGAAAGTCGCCTAAGACGACACATGTGCCTTCGGGCGTGTTGTACGCGCGCACAGTGTCGCCGAGGCGCAGCGAACGGATGTTCACGTCGAGAATGAACTGCTCGTCGGGATCAGGCCTCCATGCAGCCGGCGCCGTACGCGGCGGGGGCGCAGATGCGGAAACGCTGCCGGCGCAAAGCGCCAGCAGCATCGCCGATTTGCGCAGCCAGAGACGGCCGCCCGACACTGGACCGGTATCCCCCTTGGCCGGTCACGCCCTAGCGGAGAACCGCCTTCGTTTGGGCGAGGAGGTGTGTTCCGTCATCGAACGTTTCGAGATACTCGACGGTCACCGGCCCTGACGCCAGTCCGCGGTAATCGTCCTGGACGGGAATGCTGACGTGCCGCTTGCCGACCTCGGTGTAGACGGCGACGCCCTTCTGGAGTGCGATCGGGTCCTTCACGCCCGCTTTCAACACTCGGATCTCGCCATAGGTCGAACGAGTTCCTGTGCGGGAAAGGTCGAGCCCGATCACCGGCGGACCGTCCTTCTTCTCGAGCTTTACGTCGGCAATCGCCGCGGCCGCCTGTAGGTTACCGAGGCGGACGATGACTGGGATCGTCACTCCGTAGACCGGAGTGAGCTTGAACTGCACACCCTTCGGCTTCTCGCCCTCGGCCTGAACGACCGGCGTCGCGGGCGGTATCGCCCGAAACAGCATGTGCACGCGGTATTCGCCATCGGGCAGGCCTTGTGGCGGGCGCGCAGCAATGCGAATCGCCTGCGGCTCGTGAGGAGCAAGCGTCACCTTGCGTGGCGAATAGATGATCATGTCCTCAGCGCTCTTGTCGGTCGCCGTCGGCGTCATGACGTCAACAAGTTCGCCTGCCTCGGTCATCCGGCGAAACTCGACGGACACTCGATAGGTCGCCGGTTCCTCGCCGATGTTGTTGAGGATGATCTCGGTGCCCTTTCGGCCGTCAAGCACGATTCGTGTTGGTGCGACGAGCAGGTCGCCCACGCCGGCTTGGGCTCTGGTCGGCACGGTTAGAAAAGGCGCCGCGAGGCAAGCGGCAACGATGGACCTGGTCCAGAACTTCATAACGGCGATCCCCACTGCTGCTCCGGAATGGAGCGATCGCCCGACCTATGCCTCCGGAATGGTTGATTTTCGGTCAACCATGATCAGTGAATCCCAACGAAGCCTGTTACACTAGTCAGTAATCGACGGTCACGGCGAAGGTACCGACATAGACCCCAGCTTGCGTCGCCGAATTCACCGTAACTGAGCCGCCGATTGAGAAATCGTCGCCGGGGTTTCCAGAAGAGGTCAATACGACCGTCGCCGGCGCGTCGGTCACCAGGGTGAGCGTCTTCGTCGTGTCACTTTGATTGACCATCGTGACGCTCGGTGCGCTGACCCGGACCGTCATCCGGTTCGAGCCCTGAATGTTGTACTTGGCGGCCGCCGTCGCGCCGCTGCAGACGAGGTTTGCGCTCGAACAGCTGAGCACGCCGGCCCGTGATAGGGACACTGTCGCATTTCCCCAGCTGCCGGGCGCAAGTGTCACCGTGCCTAGGTTCAGGTCCTGAAGCTTGGTCAGCACCAACGGCTTTGTCGCATTGGCATTGACGCTTGCAGTCTGCGTGGCGGCAAGCACGGGCGAACAGCCGCCCGTGAGGCCGGTAAGTATTCCGAATGCCTGCGCGGCGATGGCGATAGGCAGGCGCAAGTTGTGGCGTTCCTCAAGTCGCTTGGGTGCTTCTTCGAGATACAACCGAAATGGTTGAATTTCGGTCAACCGTGATCGGCGTATTAACCGGTTGATGGCGCGCTCAACGAAAAAGGGGCCGCCGATCGGCAGCCCCTTCTCCCACTATGCGGCCGGAGCCGCCGTCACAAAAAGCTTACTGGTAGTCGGCAGTCACCGTCCACGTGCCGGTGTAAAGGCCTTCCGGCGTCGCCGAGGAAACATTGATCGACGCGCCGAGCGGCACATCAACGCCGGTGCTATTGCCCGCCGCGCCGAGGTTTACGACCTGGCTGGTCGTGCTGGGCGTCACCGTCAGCGTTACCGATCCCGGACCTGTGAGGTCGAACTGCGGCGAGCTCACCTTCACGTCCGCGTTGTTCGAGCCCACCAGATGGAACTTGGCCGCCTTGGGCGTCCCGCCGCAGGTGAGGTTGCCGCCGCCGGCGCCGCAGGCCACGGTTCCTGCCGTGTTGACCGAGACGGTCTCCGCAGCGAAGCTCGCGCCAACGATGACGATCGTTCCGAAATCGAGATCGGAAGCCTTCGAGATCGTCAGCGGCTTGTAAATCTTTGCCTGCGCATTGGCCTGGGCCGAAGGCGCAGCCGCAGCAGCCGGAGTGCTGGTCATCGCCAGCGCCGCAAGCGCGCCGGCCATCGCAGAAATTCTGTTCATCATGATTCCCCACTTTTACCTTCGCTCGACCAACACCCGGCCGGTCAGCGTGAGCCTCCAATTAACCAGAAGCGCTTACGGCTTCCCTCAAGCTCATGGTTAAAGAGTGCTTAGGATTTCCGCCGATTTGGACGATTCATTGATATTCGACGGTAATCGGAAGGTCGCCCCTATACTGGCCGTCCGCATCGCCGCTCAACGTCAGTCGGCCACCAAAACGAAAGCTGAGGTTGCCGGCGGCATCGAGCTGCGGCGCAACAGGAAGGTCGGTTGTAACGTCTTCAAGAACCATCCGCCCCCCGTTGTTCGAATAAAGCTCGATGTGCCGCGGGATGTCGACGCGGACGGGGCGGTTCGGCTGGCCGTGCACTAGCACTGTACCAACCTTGGCCCTTGGACCGACAGCGCCGACGGAGCCTTCAGCGCCGCTGGATCCATCCGGCCGCATCGTCGCCGCGCCGGAGCCAGGGCCTGAAATCATCAGGCGATCGAACTCGAGATTGGTCTCGATCTGAAGCTGGATGTCATCATCCCGGAGGGAATCCGTCGGCGCCGTCGTCGGCTGATTACATAGCCGGCACTGTGCCTGTACCGGCTGCGACTGCCCAAAGGCTGCAGCGAGCGCGAAGCACAGGATTGCGAAAGCCTTGATGCCGACCATTGGACGGCGTCTAGGTCACGACGACCTAAAACGGGGTTAAGGTGCAGCTAACCTTGGTCGGTCGACCTATTGTCGCCGCTGCAAACGCTTTCTATCCCACCCTACAAAATGGCCCGTACCGCATCGACCTCCAAAGGACGCCCCACCTTCATGGGTATTATCAAGGGTCTCGCCTACGCGGCCCTGCTTTCCGTCCTTGCGCTCATCGTCGCCGTGGCGGTCGCGACTGCTTATCTTCCCAGCTACGGCGAACTCACCAAGCGATCAGACCTTGGGCAGATGATCCGCATCCGGGCGGCGAACGGGCAGGTACTCGTTTCGATGGGGCCGAGCTTCGGCCAGTGGGTGCCGTACGAGCGCATTCCGGCCGAAATGCGCGCTGCGATGATCTCGACCGAGGACCGGCGCTTCCGCAGCCATCTCGGCGTCGACCCGATCGGCATCGTCCGGTCGCTCGCAGTTCGCGTGAAGACCGGCCACTGGCGGCAGGGAGGCTCGACGATCACGCAGCAGCTGGCGCGCAATATCTTCCTGACCAACAACCGCACGTTCGGGCGCAAGGTGAAGGAGGGCATCCTCGCGCTCGCGATCGAGCGGAAGTTCTCGAAGGACCAGATCCTCGAACTGTATCTCAACCGCGTCTATTTCGGCGGCGGCGCATATGGCATCGATGCCGCCTCCCGGAAGTTCTTTGGTCACGGCGCCGACCGCCTGAGCCTCGGCGAGGCTGCGATCATCGCGGGTCTGGTCAAGGCGCCGTCGAACTATTCGCCGTCAGCAGACGTCGAAGCGGCGAGGTCCCGTTCCGGCGTCGTTCTGCAAACGATGGTCAAGAATGGCTTCATCTCGGCCGATACGGCCTCCTCGGTCGACCCCGCGCAAGTCCGGATCCAGGAAACCACCAATCAGAACAGCGTCCGCTACTTCACTGACTGGGCGCTTCCGCAACTTGAGACGCTGATCGATGATTCGAACGATCCCATCGACGTGTGGACCACGCTCGATCCTGGCATGCAGGTCGCTGCAGACCGCTCCGTTCGCGCCAATGCGCCGGACGGAACGCAGGGTGCGCTCGTGGCGATCGACCGCGATGGCGCCGTCCGTGCGATGGTCGGCGGCAAGGACTACGTCTCGTCTATCTACAACCGCGCCACACAGGCTCAGCGCCAGCCGGGCTCCGCGTTCAAGCTATTCGTCTATCTGAGCGCGCTCGAATCCGGGATGAAACCAACCGATACGATCGTCGACGAACCGGTAACGATCGACGGCTGGAGCCCCCGCAATTCAACCCGCACCAATCTCGGCCCCGTCACGCTGAGAGAGGCCTTTTCCCGGTCGATCAACACGATCAGCGCCAAAATCGGCGCACAGGTCGGCTTTTCCACGATCGCGGATATGGCGCGGCGCTTCGGCATCACCTCACAGATCTCAACCTACCCGTCGATGGTCCTTGGAACGAGCGACGTTCGCCTGATCGACATGACGCGAGCCTTCGCGTCGGTTGCCAATAAGGGGGTCGGTGTCACGCCTTACGGGATCCGCCGCGTCGTCACCGCCGACGGACGGATGCTTTACCAGCACGAGGGCGACGACGGTCGCGTTCTCGTAGCTCCGTGGGTTGCCGCCGAGATGACCGATCTCCTGCAATCCGCCGTGCTCTCTGGCACCGGTCGCGCCGCGCAGATCGGTCGACCCGTCGCCGGAAAGACCGGCACGACCAGCTCGAACAAGGATGGATGGTTCATCGGTTTCTCGAGCGGCCTGACAACCGGCGTGTGGATGGGTCGGGATGACGCTCGGCCGGTTGGAGGCCTTCAGGGCGGTACCGCGCCCGCGCGCGCTTTCCACGACTTCATGAGTGTCGCCGTGGCCAAGCGGCCAGTTGAGCAATTCGAGACACAGGTTCCGGTCCCCGATTGGCAGCTAACCCCTGAGGAGGAGGTATTCGGCGACCAGGCGGTGGACGAGAACGGCCTGCAACCAATGGTCGACGAGAACGGCATGCCGCTCGGGACTCCGCTTCCACAGGAGCAGGGCGTCCCGCCACAGCAACAGCCGACGATCCGGCCTGACGGAACGGGCGAACCCAGTCAGGAGGAGCTGGACCAGGCCTTTCCCCCACAGCAGCAGCCACGTTCTCAGCAACAACAGTATCCGCCGCGCCAGCCTCAGAATCCGCCGCGGCAGCCTCCGCCGGACTCAACCACTCCGCCCGAACCTCCTCAGCCCCGGCCCGACGCGGCGTAAGCTCGCTTTGGCTTCGCTGAGGCCGGGTCCGTAGAGTTGTGCCTCCAGGGCCTTGAACCTGGCACCGTGATCGAGATGGACGAGATGCGCGACCTCGTGCGCGACGACGTAGCGGCGAACCTGCGGGGGCGCGAAGATCAACCGCCAGCTCAGGCGTATGCGACCCGCCGATGAGCAGCTGCCCCAACGTGTACCGGCGTCGCCGACGCTGACCGATGCCGCCCTCGCATCAGCGATCGCGGCATATTCTGCAACTTCCCGGGACATGAGATCGAGCGCATGGCGCTTGAGGAAAATCTCAACGCGCCGGGCCAATCCGGCCTTGGGGCCACCAAGTCGAATCTCTGCGCTCCGCAACGACGGAGCGCGGGGAGCCAATTGGTCCCAGACGATCTGAACGTCTCTTCCTTCGAGTGGGATCATAGCGCCGTCGTCGAAGGGTATGCCCGGCTCACGGAGGGCGAGCTGCTGCTCGATCCAGTCACGCTGGTCGAGCGCCCACGCAAGCGCAGCGCGCCGACTTGTCTGTGAGGGGCAGGTGAGCTTGAGCTTCCCGGTCGCCTCATCGAAGCGCAGGCGCAGGCGGCGCGCCGTCTTGAGGGGGCGAATTTCAATTGGAAGGGGAAGCGCCGCCTCCAGCGCGGCTTCAGAGCGGCCGGTCGACCACATGATATTCGAGCTCTCCCGCGTCATCCTCGCTAACCGTCCAGCCGCGGGTGGATTGACCGGCCTCATGGACGGTCTCGCGACTGCCGGAGATCAGATAATGCCAGTCCGGCAGTGGCTCGCCGTTGGCGCGCAGCCGATAAGCGCAGGTGGTCGGAAGCCACTCGAGGCCGCTGAGGTTGGTCTGGTCGAGCTTCACGCAGTCGGCGACCAGCTTCATCCGGTTCTTGTAGTCGAGGCAGCGGCCGTTACGCCGGTCGAGCAATTTGCACGCGACATTCGTAGCATAAAGTAGCCCCGTCTCTTCGTCCTCCAGCTTGTGGACGCAGCAGCGACCGCAGCCGTCGCAAAGTGCCTCCCATTCGCCGCGATCGAGCGTGGCGAGGGGCTTTTCCCAAAATGGCGTCCCGCTATTCATGACAAATCGAGCTTTGCTCTGCTAAGCCCAGCCGATCAAGCGGGCTTCAAAGGCATAAGGTCGTGAAACATTTGGGTTTTGCAATGGTCGCCGCCGTGGCGCTGTGCGTTTCCGCATCGGCGGTGGCGCAATCTCTCACCGCGCCTGGCTTCGACTTCATCGAGGCCGTGAAAAAGCGTGACGGAAATAAAGCGACCTCGATGCTCGACACTCAGCCCTCGGGTCTTGTGAACACCAAGGATGCCGACGGCAACACGGCTTTGCTGATTGCCATCAACCGCGACGACGAACAGTGGACCGGTTTCCTGCTCAACAAGGGCGCCGATCCCAACATCGCCGGCAAAGGCGGCGATACCCCGCTTATCGCTGCCTCGCGTATCGGTTTTGAGCAGGCGGTCGAATGGCTTCTGGGCGTCGGCGCGAGGGTCGATGGCACCAACAGGATGGGTGAAACCCCGTTGATCATCGCCGTACAGCAGCGCCAGACTCCTATTGTCCGTGCGCTCCTCAATGCTGGCGCCAATCCCGACAGGACCGACGCTGCCGCCGGCTTTTCCGCGCGCGACTATGCGACTCGCGATCCGCGGGCACGAGAAATCCTGAAGATGATCGACGACAAGAAACCGAAGGCTGCTGCGGCCGCTAAGTAAGGTCGCCGAGAGAAGGATCGACCTGCGCGGCTAAGCGGCGCGCCGACCTGCGCGCGAAGCGCAGGATCTCGGCCTTGCGGCGGGCCGGCGCCATCGGACGCCGTGCGGCCTCGCGGACGACTGCCGCGTCGTAACGGTCGGCGACGATCAAGCCTGCCGCACTAGGAAGATAGCGTTCCTCTTCGAGGATGTGCGCCAGGTGCGGCGGCACTGCCCAGAAAAAGCGATCGCAATATTCGAGATAATCGGTCCACTTGCCGTCACCGAGAAGGTCGGCCTTTGCGACCTTGATCTCGACGATCGTGAAGCCGCCTTTGCCGTCGATGGCCATCAAGTCGGCGCGGCGGCCATTAGGCAGTGGCATCTCGCAGACCGCGAACAGGTCCTGGCGGCAGAACAGGCGCGTCACGCCGCGAGCGACCTCGGCCGCGATTGGCGGACCGTCGGTAAAACAGGAAGAATCAGGCTGAGTCGCCATGTCTTTAGCTAGAACAAATCGTGGCCAAAAAGAAAGCGGGCGAGCCAAGGCCCGCCCGCTCCCCTCTGGTCCGCTAAAGGTTTAGCGGTAGAAGACGTGGTTGCCGATGGAGGCGACGCGCTTGGCGTGCCAGCTTGGCGAAACATATCGCGCATGGAAGAAGAGCGCGCTGCCGACGGCCGATTCCTTGAGGTCCTGGTCCACGATCTTCGCAATGGCGACGGCCGTCTGCCACTGCTTGTTGGAGTGGTTTACAGAGGGCAGGCGGCTTCCACGGACAAAGGAGAACTGGCCACGCTGGAACAGCACGCCACAGTAAGTGCCGGGGAAACGTCCGCCGCTCTCGGCGCGATTGGCGATCACCTTGCCGACGGCAAGCTGACCTGCAAGCGGCTCGCTCTTGGATTCGAAGTAGATCCCGGTGGCGAGGCACTCGAGCTCGCGGGTGCCGGCCTCCGCGGCCCTCAGCTGCGCAACCATCGAGGAGAGGTCGCCAGTCGGCTTCGCCGCCAGCTGGGGCGCATCGGCATCACTGTCATTGTCGGTCGAAACGCTATGACCCTGGGCCAGCGTCGGCTCGCCCTCAGGGTCGAGCAATTCCGGAACGGCGACCTGCGGAGTGGTCGCACTGGTAGCGGGGAGCAGTGGCTCGCCCGAAGGTCCGGCCTGGGCCGGCGCAATAATAGTCGCAGTGAGCGCAGCAACCATCAGCAGCGCTGAGCGAAGAGAAGCCAACATTCGAACCGTTGAAACTGCGGTTAACCGCCAAGAAGGTGCGCTGAATTACTTGCGAATACTTGCCGCAGCGCCCGTGGTGATTCCCCGTCTCGCGTGGCATTTCCTGCAGCAGCTGCTCGGAAAATGCCCCCCGCTCTTTTTGTTGGATCGAGATTTCCCGCCCGGCGGCTCAGGGTCAACCCGTAGAAGTCGTTTCAGCGATGAACCGTTCGGCGTCCGCGATATCCAGTTCAATTGCCCACAAATCTTCGTCGAACCGTGCTCGGCGAGAGAGGAATTCCGCCAATTTGTCGGAACCTGCCGAATCGTCGGGGCCGGTCCGGCGCCAATGGTAAAATCCATCAAGGTCGAGAACGCGCTCGAGAGCGGCCGCGTGACGACCGCGCTCGCTGATGAACAGGAGAATCGACCCGCGGTCGGGCTCGCCTTTCCTTATCACTGTGGCGAAACCGCCTTGGGCGTTAATCTGCCGCAGGAGCGCGGCGACCTCGACGTGGGTCGGAAGGCGATCGTTGTTCAGGCGGCGTCCCGTTCGTCGGCGCCCATGAGTACGGCGACCAGCGCATCGCGGCTGCGCGCGCCGCGCAGACGCTCCAGCGTCGCCGCATCGCGCGTCACGCGACTGATGGATGCCAAGGCCTTCAAATGTTCAGCACCGGCGTTGACCGGAGAGAGAAGCAGGAAGACGAGGTCAACCGGGCGGCCGTCGATCGCCTTGTAATCAACCGGTTCCGCCAGTCGCGCGAACAAGCCGTAAATCTGCACCAAGCCGTCGATCTTTGCGTGGGGGATGGCAACGCCATGTCCAAATCCGGTCGAGCCTAGCTGCTCGCGTTCGTTCAGACCGGCGAGGATCGAAGACGCGTCGATACCGAGACGGTTTGCCGCAAGCTCGGCAAGCTGCTTCATCAGCGAACGCTTATTGCCGCCGGGCAAGGCGGGCTTGATGGCGTCGCAGTCGAGGAAGTCGGCAAGGTGCATAGGAGTATAACTCGCAGGTGGCGCGACCAGTCGCACCATGGCCGCTTCAAGATGAAATGGGTTCAGTCTGAGTGCGGCTCAACCCAGCCGATGTTCCCGTCTTCTCTGCGATAGATCATGTTGAACTGCCCGGTTGCACTGTTCTTGAAGATCAGCGCCGGCGTGTTTCTGAGATCCATCAGCATCACAGCGTCCGAGACGCTCGAGCTGGGAATATCAACACGGGTCTCCGCAATAATAACAGGCGCAACGGCCTGCTCGTTGTCCGACTGACCGTCGCCCGCGAAAATCGTATAGGCCGCATTCTCTATAAAGGCCTGGGCGGCCTCGTCGACCTTATGTTCCCTGAGGCGCTTGGTGTAGCGGCTAAGCTGCTTCTCAATTCGGTCGGCCGCGCCGTTGAACGCAATCTCGGGCTCGCGACCGTTATAGGATGCCTTGAGCACAACACCCTGCACAACCGGCGCGACGATGTCGCACGTATAGTCATTGTTGGGGCCGCGTCCGAAGGTGACGTTCGCTCCCACCGACCGCGAGAAATATTTCTCCGTGATTTCCGCGACCCGCTGCTGAGCACGCTCACGCAGCGTCTCGCCGGTATCAACCTGGTGACCCGCGACCCGTACGTCCACTTGCCGGCTCCTTACGTTGTGGCGGGCCGCTTAGGACCCTGCCGAACCCCGCGTCAACCAGCCCCTAGTGGATCGGTGCGAACCGTTCCCAAAGCGGGTTGATCAGCTTGGCAATAAACGCCCGATGCCTTTCCAGTTCCTCCGCGAGCGGCGCATGTGGTCGCGCCGGGCGCGGCTCCCGGATGGTGACCGGGTGCGACGAATGCTGAATTGCGACAGTGCCGGTGTCAGCGACCAGGCCCAGGCCGATCTGCCGGCCGCCGGTGAGCTCGACATAGACCTGCGCAAGAAGCTGCGCATCGAGAAGCGCGCCATGCTTGATGCGGTGGCTCCGGTCGATTCCGAAGCGCATGCACAAGGCATCGAGGCTATGCTTGGCGCCGGGGTGCCTGGTGCGCGCGAGCTGAAGGGTGTCAACCATCCGGTGCATGGAAACGGGGTGCCGTCCGCACTGCTCGAGCTCAAAATTGAGGAAACCGAAGTCGAAGCTGGCGTTATGTGCAACCAGAGGCGAATCCTCGATGAAGTCCAGAAGGTCCTCGACCATTTCGGAAAAGCGTGGCTTGTCTGACAGGAAGATAGTCGAAAGCCCGTGCACAGCCTCCGCCTCGAACGGTACGTCCCGGCCAGGATTGAAATAAGCATGGAAGTGCCGGCCAGTTTCGACCCGATTGTAGATCTCGACACAGCCGATTTCGACCATCCGGTCGCCGCCAGCGGGGTTCAAACCGGTGGTTTCCGTGTCGAAGACGATTTCCCGCATCGGGAGAATCTATCCTCCCGACGAGACTCCGAGACAAGACAGGATTTCCCTAATCTGCGTCTCAGTTGTGGATAGGTCCGTGCCGGTATTAACGACGAAGTCGGCCAGACTCCTTTTCTCGCCATCAGGCATCTGGCGGGCGAGAATGGATTCCAGCTTGGCCGTGGTCATACCGGTGCGTTCCAGGACTCGTTTACGCTGCACCTCGGGCGGTGCGGAGACGACGATAACCTTATCAAAATCCTTCGCGCCGCCGGTTTCGAAGAGAAGTGGAATCTCGAAGATCAGGGCGGGTGCCTCGCAGTGTTGGGCAATGAATTCTTCGCGCGCGTTCCGGACGACTGGATGGACGATGCGCTCGAGAATGCTGAGCTTGTCGGGATTGGCGAGGACGATTTCCGCCAGGCACTCGCGATCTAGCGTTCCGCAACGGACGCATCCGGGAAACAGCTCGCCGATTTCTTCTACGAGCCTTCCGCCCGGACCCTGCAGCTGCCTCACGACCGCGTCGGCATCGAAGACAGGAACGCCCGCTTTCTTGAACATCTTCGCGACCGTCGACTTGCCCATGCCGATCGAGCCGGTAAGCGCGATCCGGATCATGCGGGAATCAGCCCGCGCTCGCGAAGTGCGCCGAGCAGCGGCAGCAGGGGCATGCCGAGGATCGTGAAATGGTCGCCGGCGATCGACGAGAACAATTGCACTCCGCGCGCCTCCAACCGGAAAACGCCGACAGTGTAGCCCACCTCGGGCCATTCGGCATCGAGATAGTCGCCGATGAAGGTCTCCGAGAGAACGCGGACCTGCAGCAGCGCTGTCTCGACATGGGTCCACTCGATCCTCCCGCCGTTGGCCAGGACGACTGCACTCGTCAGCCGCATTTCCTTGCCGGAGAAGAATCTGAGGTGATCCGCTGCATCCTCGCGGCCGCGAGGCTTGTCGAACAGCCGACCGTTGATGCTAACGACGCTGTCGCTGCCAATCGTCCAGCCGCCATTCTTGATGCTCAAAGCCTTGGCTGCCGCGAGTTGGGAAGCAATCTCGTCCGCGTTTTTCATACGCGCCTTGGCCGCCGCCTCGTCGACCTCCGGCTTCACCGCTTCGTAGGATACCCCGGCGGCGTCGAGCATGTGGCGACGGATGGCGCTGGTCGAAGCAAGGATCAGGGGCAAAAGAACAACCTTGTGGAAAAGCCACGCAAGACCGCGAGCACGACGCTGGGGACCGTCTCGATCGCGTAATTGTCAGCAATTGCGTAACGGCTGTTCGATGATTCATCCACGGGGGACAGATTTAATCCCCACATTGTGGATCACGGGGTCGAATCGGAGCGACTCGCGCAAGTTCAGAGGGGCGGCAGCTGGTCTGCTTGTTGGCAATTCCGGAAGCTCCGCCTAAACCCCGCATTCCCGCGCCCAACTACATCATCAATCTTAGATTCTAAATATATAAAGGAGAGAAGAGAGGTGGCTTCGATGCCTTCCGATCTTCCGAAGACGCTGACAGACAAGCCGATGCTCGCCGTGCTTCGCGGAGAGCTACGTGACCCTTTGCCGATGTGGATGATGCGCCAAGCAGGCCGTTACCTTCCCGAATATCGCGCACTGCGTCAGGAGAAGGGGAGCTTCCTCAATCTTGTCTACGATCCGGACGCAGCGGCAGAGATCACGCTCCAACCGCTGAAGCGTTTCCCGAGGCTCGATGCTGCGATCCTCTTCTCCGACATTCTGATCGTGCCGTTCGCGATCGGCCAGAATCTGACCTTCGTCACAGGCGAGGGCCCGCGGCTTACACCGGTATTGGCGACAAGCGAGCTCGACCAGCTGAACGCTTATCCCGAGCGGCTTGAGCCCATTTACGAAACCGTCCGCAAGGTCAAAGCGTCCATGGATCCGGCCAAGACCCTGATCGGATTCGCGGGGAGCCCGTGGACAGTCGCGACTTATATGGTCGCCGGTCAGGGCAGCCGCGAGCAAGCCGAGGCGCGACGGCTTGCATATTCCGATCCGGGCAAGTTCAGTGCGATCATCGCCCGCATCGAGGAAGTCACACTCGATTACCTCTCAGGCCAGGTCGAGGCCGGTGCCGAGGCCCTGCAACTGTTCGACAGCTGGGCTGGGAGCCTTTCTCCAGGCCAGTTCGAGCAGTGGGTGATCGCTCCGACCGCCAGGATCGTGGCGGGGCTCCGTAGCAGACATCCTGAAGTGCCGATCATCGGCTTTCCGAAAGGGGCCGGCGGCAAGCTTTCAGCCTATGCCCGCGAAACTGGTGTTTCAGTCGTCGGTCTTGATGAAACCGTCGACCCAGTCTGGGCCGCCAAGGAACTGCCACAGACGCTGCCACTACAGGGAAATCTCGATCCGCTTGCACTGATCAGCGGCGGTGAACCGCTCGAGGCTGCCGTGCGGCGCATCCTTGACGCATTCGCCGGTCGTCCTCACATCTTCAATCTCGGGCACGGAATCCTCCAGGACACGCCGATCGCGCATGTCGAACAGCTGATTTCGTTGGTGAAAGGGGAAGCTTGAGCGATTTCGTCGGTTGGCTTGGCCTAGCCTATCCCTGGGTCAAGGCGGCCCATATCACCTTCGTTATTTTCTGGATGGCCGGGCTATTCCTGCTGCCGCGTTTCTACGTCTATCACCAGGAAACGACGGTCGGTTCTCCCGAGGATCGCGCTTGGATCGAGCGCGAAACGCGTGTCCGGTCTATCATCCTGACGCCTGCAATGGTCATCGTCTGGGTGCTTGGCCTGATGCTCGCCTTTCATGTCGACGCCTGGAGCCAAGGCTGGTTCCATGCCAAGTTAGCCATGGTCATTGCGCTCAGCGGCTATCAGGGCTGGCTTGGCGCCTACGGCAAGAAACTTGCAAACGGCCAGCGTCCCCTGACAGGCAAGGCGGTCCGGATGATCAACGAAATCCCGGGGATCGCCGCTGCGATCATCGTCGTTCTGGTGATCGTCCGCCCGTTCTAGTCATTTCGGCGCTGCAGTGACTGCGGCTGATTGACAGAGGCAAGGCCTAGACATACCTCGACTCGAGAGCGGCTCCGGCCAGTTTCCCTGATTTGCCGGCCGTCGTTCCTTCCCGCTTACGCGGCGTCCTGCCGCCTCCAGCTTTCGACCAGTTTTGAGAAGCTCGAGCACCACCTCCCAAGAAAAGAATATTGAGACATGCATTTGAAAGACCTGAAGAAGAAAACTCCCGCAGACCTAGTCGCAATGGCTGAGGAGATGGGCGTCGAAGGCGCATCGACGATGCGCAAGCAGGACCTCATGTTCTCGATCCTCAAGATCCAGGCCGAAAATGGCGTCGAAATCATGGGCGCCGGCACCATTGAAGTGCTCAACGACGGCTTTGGCTTCCTGCGGTCTCCCGAGGCAAACTATCTCGCCGGCCCGGACGACATCTATGTCGCTCCGTCCGTCGTCAGGCGTTTTGGCCTTCGCACCGGGGACACTGTCGAGGGCGAGATCCGCGGTCCAAAGGAGGGCGAACGCTATTTCGCTCTGACCCGCGTCACCCTCATTAACTTCGACGATCCGGAGACTGTCCGTCACCGTGTCAATTTCGACAATCTGACGCCGCTCTATCCCGACGAGAAGCTCAAGCTCGACACGCTCGACCCCACCATCAAGGACAAGTCGGCGCGGGTCATCGACATCGTGTCGCCGCTCGGCAAGGGCCAGCGCGCGCTGATCGTCGCCCCGCCGCGGACCGGCAAGACCGTACTGCTGCAGAACATCGCCCGCGCGATCACCGACAACAATCCGGAAGTGATCCTGATCGTCCTGCTCATCGATGAGCGGCCGGAAGAAGTGACCGACATGCAGCGCTCGGTGAATGGCGAGGTGATTTCCTCGACGTTCGATGAGCCAGCGTCACGTCACGTCCAGGTTGCTGAAATGGTGATTGAGAAGGCCAAGCGGCTAGTCGAGCACAAGAAGGACGTGGTGATCCTTCTCGATTCAATCACCCGCCTCGGGCGCGCCTACAACACGGTCGTTCCGAGCTCGGGCAAGGTGCTGACCGGCGGCGTCGATGCCAATGCTCTGCAGCGGCCGAAGCGCTTCTTCGGTGCGGCGCGCAATATCGAGGAAGGCGGTTCGCTTTCCATCATCGCCACGGCGCTGATCGATACCGGATCGAAGATGGACGAAGTCATTTTCGAAGAGTTCAAGGGCACCGGTAACAGCGAAATCGTCCTTGATCGCAAGGTTGCCGACAAGCGCATTTTCCCGTCGCTGGACGTCGGCAAGTCCGGCACCCGCAAGGAAGAGCTGCTGGTCGAACAGGGGACGCTCACCAAGATGTGGGTGCTCCGCCGCATCCTCATGCAGATGGGCACCGTCGATGCGATGCAGTTCCTTCTCGACAAGATGAAGGACGCAAAGTCGAACGAGGATTTCTTCGCCTCGATGAATCAGTAATAGGTCGCGCCGATGTTCGAGGGTTTCGATTTCGGCGCGATCTTCACTGCGGCGGGCCTCGCCAAGCTCGGACAGATCATCATCGGCGACCTCACCATGGCCGGCGACAATGTCGTCATCATGGGGTCGCTGGCGTCGGGTCTCCCCGCAGGCGAGCGGCGCAAGGTGCTGATGTTCGGCGTCGGTTTGGCGCTGATCTTCCTCATCACCTTCGCCGTGCTCGCGACGCAATTGTTAAAGATCACCGGTCTCGTATTCGCGGGCGGCTTGCTGCTGCTGTGGGTCGCTTACAATATGTGGCAGGAGATGCATCCCAGGTCGGCGATCATCGCCGACGACCCGGGGACGGAAGCAATCGAAGGCCCGCCAGCCAGCAAGACCCTGCTCCATGCAGCGCTTGCGATCACCGTTGCAGACCTCAGCATGAGCCTCGACAACGTGCTGCTAGTAGCCTCGATTGCGCGCGAGAATCCGGCATTGCTCTTCATCGGCCTCAGTTTCTCGGTGCTCTTCATGGGCCTTGCGGCCAATTACGTCGCCAAGCTCATCGAGCGGCATCACTGGATCAACTATATCGGGCTGGCCGTCATCCTCTGGGTCGCGTGTAACATGATGTACGAAGGCTGGGTCGGCGGCGAGCATGTGTTGGGCTTGAGGCGAGTCTTCGGGATCGCGTAGGAGCCTGGAACCAATGCCCGCCAACCGGCGTCCGGACGGGATGCAGGCGCGGAAATGTTCACGGGGGGGAACTTGATCGACGCAATCATGATGATTGCCGCGCCGGAGCCGAGCGGCTTCGGCGGCCCCGCTGACATCTGGGCCTCGATTTTGCGCGACTTTTCGAACCTTGATCAGCCGGGCGCGCTGGCCGCATTCTTCCAGGTATTGCTCATCGATCTCGTCCTCGCTGGCGACAATGCAATCGTCGTTGGCGCGCTCGCTGCCGGCCTACCTGCGGAGCAGAGGCGCAAGGTGATCATAATCGGCGTCCTCGCAGCACTTGTGCTGCGCATCGCCTTTGCGCTCGTCGTCACCCAGCTTCTCCAGATTGTCGGCCTCATCCTTGCCGGCGGTTTCCTGTTGCTCTGGGTGGCCTGGAAAATGTGGCGCGAGCTGCGGGAGCCTGCCGAATGCTCACCGGGCTCGGACGAGATCATCGGCGATGAGCATTCGGGCGTTTATGCCGCCAAGAGCTTCGCCGTTGCGGCCTGGGCCGTCGCGGTGGCGGACATCAGCATGAGCCTCGACAACGTGCTTGCCGTTGCTGGCGCGGCTCGTGAGCATCCCGGTATCCTGATTGTGGGCTTGATTTTTGCAGTGGCGCTGATGGGTGTCGCGGCCAACATCCTTGCGCGCTATATCGAGCGTTACCGCTGGATCGGCTGGATTGGTCTCTTCGTTATCCTGTGGGTCGCCTGCAAGATGATCTGGGACGGCTATCACGATGTCGCCCCTGTTCTTGGCTGGCCGGTAGCCCGCGCGGCATTTTGATTGGAATGGCTCCCGCGCTACGAGCTCGGCGTGGCCCCAGATACGATCTTCGCGCTTTCGAGCGGTCGCCCGCCTGCAGCGATCTCAATCATCCGCGTGAGTGGACCCGACGCGCATCGTGCGGCGATCGGAATTGCTGGCGACCTGCCAGCGGCGCGCACGGCTGCGGTTCGGGAGCTGAAGCACCCCCTGTCGGGGGAGTTGCTGGACGAGGGGCTTGTTCTGCGCTTCGACGCGCCGGCGAGCTCGACGGGTGAGGACATCGTCGAGTTCCATTGTCATGGCGGCCGGGCCGTCGTTGATTCATTACTCGAAGCATTCGGGACGATCGAGGGACTGCGGCCGGCGTTACCCGGTGAGTTCACCCGGCGGAGTTTCGAGAACGGCCGCATTGATCTGACCGAAGCGGAAGGTCTCGCGGATTTGATCGCGGCGGAAACGGAATCGCAGCGAAAGGCGGCTCTTGCTCTCGCAGAGGGGGGCCTCAGGAAACAGGTTGCCTTGTGGCAGGAGGGGATGCTGGCGCTCTCCGCGCAGGCCGAAAGGACGATCGATTATGACGAGGATGACGAGAAGGTAGATCTGTCGCTTCTCGACGAGTGCGACCGGCTCGCCAGTGAACTGCAACACTGGGTCGATCAGCCTCGCATCGAGCCCCTCAAGGACGGCGTCCTGGTCGTTGTTGCGGGCCCACCAAACGTTGGAAAATCTAGTCTAATCAATGCAATAGCTGGCGAGGAGCGTGCTATTGTAACGGATATTCCGGGTACGACGCGCGATCATATCGAGGTTCCTCTGTCTCTCGGCGGCGTTCCGGTTCGTCTCACGGACACCGCGGGGCTGCGCGAGGCCACCGACATCGTGGAGGCCATTGGCGTGGAACGCAGTGGGAAGCTGGTCGACGCCGCTGATGTGCTCGTGTGGCTCGGCGAGCGGACGGATGCGCCGGAACATCGACGCATCCTTTTCGTCCATGCCAAGTGTGACTTGCCGGCCAGGGGGAAAGCTCCGACCGGGTCCGGTGGGGTTTCGTCCGCGACCGGGGAAGGCCTTGGTGAGCTCGTGAGGTCGATCGAGAAGTTGGCTCGCGAGGTCCTGCCAGCAGAAGACGCGATTACGCTCAATCGTCGCCAGGCTCTTCACATTGCCGAAGCTGCCAGCGCCCTTCGCGACGCAGCTTCTGCCCAGGACGTCGTCATCGTGGCCGAGAACTTGCGCCTCGCCCGCAGTGCATTCGACCGGCTTACCGGGCGGGCCGGGGTCGAAGATGTTCTCGATGCGCTCTTTGGACGCTTCTGTCTGGGCAAGTAATTACGCGAGGTGTTCCACGTGAAACGCTCGTAAGCTATGGGCGCGGCATGCATGACGTTCTGGTAATCGGCGCCGGCCATGCCGGCTGCGAGGCTGCGGCAGCTGCGGCCCGTCGAGGCGCGCGCGTCGGACTGCTGACCTTCCGCACCGAAGACGCCGGGCAAATGTCGTGCAATCCCTCGATCGGCGGCGTCGGTAAGGGTCACCTGGTCCGCGAACTCGACGTCTTTGACGGTTTGATGGCGAGGGCGGCGGACCGTGCGGCAATCCACCGGCGGATGCTGAACCGCAGCAAGGGCCCGGCGGTCTGGGGCCCTCGTGTCCAGGCCGACCGCAAGCTTTATCGAAACGCTATCGCGCAAATGCTTCAGGAGTGCGGTGTTGAAGTTATTGTTGGCGAAGCAGCCGGACTGACCATTCGTGGCGGTAATGTGGTCGGCGTGGACACAAGCGTTGGTTACCTTCCGTGCAGTGCCGTGGTCATTGCGACGGGGACCTTTCTGGACGCGCGCATGTTCGTCGGCAATGAGGTTCTCGTCGGCGGCCGCCGCAGTGAGCGTGCTTCTTTTGCCCTCGCTGGCCAAGTGCGGGAGATTGGCCTTGCTCAGGGACGGCTGAAAACCGGGACGCCCCCACGGCTGGACGGCCGGACGATTGATTGGGCACGTCTTGAGGAACAGCCCAGCGACACTGAGGCTTGGAGCATGTCGGCGCTCGAGGATGGCAATGGGCCGCCCCAGCTGCGCTGCGCAATTACGCGCACAACCGAGGCAACGCATGAGATCATCCGCGCGAACTTCGATCGGTCGCCCCTTTTTGCGGGCGCGATAGGGGGCAGGGGTCCACGTTATTGTCCTTCAATCGAGGACAAGGTGAAGCGCTTTGCCGACCGGGACGCTCACCAGATCTTTCTTGAACCCGAGGGCCTCGACGATGCTCTGGTTTATCCGAATGGGATTTCGACGTCTCTTCCGGCAGATGTCCAGGAGCAGTTTGTCAGGACTGTCCCGGGTCTCGAGCGGGCGGCGATCTCTCGACCAGGCTACGCCGTCGAATATGAGTTCGTCGACCCGCGCCAATTGAACCAGAACCTTGAGGTGCGCGAGCAGCCGCGCCTGTTCCTCGCCGGGCAGATCAATGGCACGACTGGCTATGAAGAGGCCGCGGCGCAGGGTCTGGTAGCGGGTCTCAATGCGGCCGCGCTTGCGCTTGACCTCGAGCAGGTGCGGTTCGACCGGCGAACGTCATACATTGGCGTGATGGTTGATGACCTGACGCTGCAGGGGGTCAGCGAACCCTACCGCATGATGACGGCGAGGGCGGAGTACAGGTTGTCCCTTCGGGCCGACAATGCAACATCGAGACTAGGTGAGGCTGCGCTCCAGGCGAATTGCGTATCCGGCCGCCGGCGTTGTCATATCAAGAGGCAGCTTTCTTTGAGGGCTTGCGCAGGGTGGGCGGAGACGGAGGAGGGGATGGCCGATGCGCTCTACGAACCTTATGTGGCCCGCCAGCATCGGGAATGGGCGGTCGTGCAGCGTGATTCGCGGGTCTGGATCCCAAGCGACCTTGAATATTCCAGGGTGCCGGGTCTTTCCAACGAGATGGTGGAACGGCTGATCGCTGCAGGCCCCGAGACGCTTGACCAGGCGTCGCGCGTGCCTGGAATCACTCCGGCGGCTCTTTCTGCTTTGTACGTCGCGGCGAGCCGCCGCGCCGCAGCGTGAAGGAACGCCTTGCGACGGTCGCTCAGCGGCCTGTTTCACGTGAAACATTTGAGAAGCTCGAGGCCTATGCCGCTCTTCTGCGAGAGGAGGCCAAGCGGCAGAATCTCGTCTCAGCCTCGACTCTGGATTGTCTCTGGGACCGTCACATTCTCGATTCCGCGCAGCTGGTCCGCTTCGAGCCGTTCGACGGGGCGGCTTGGGCCGACATCGGTTCGGGAGCGGGACTTCCCGGAATCGTGGTCGCATGCTTGGTCACGGGGCCCGTTGCGCTGATCGAACCGCGAAGGCTTCGGGCCGAATTTCTCCACAAGCTTTGCGACTCGCTTCAACTTAATGCGACCGTGATGCAGGCGAAGGCAGAACGCGCTCGGGGAGAATATGCCATCATCACCGCCCGCGCAGTGGCCCGGCTCTCACAGATTTTCGAGATATCCGCACATCTGTCCACAAGAAATACCGTTTGGGCGCTTCCGAAGGGACGTAGCGCCGCAGCGGAACTGGTCGAGGCGCGGCAAGCGTGGCAAGGTGTGTTTCACGTGAAACAGAGTGTCACCGATGACGAGGCCAGGATCGTCGTCGCGACAGGGGTGAGGGCGAGACCATGATCCGCATCGCGGTGGCCAACCAAAAAGGTGGCGTCGGAAAGACGACAACGGCGATCAATCTTGCGACGGCGCTCGCCGCAATCGGCTGGCGCGTGCTGCTGGTCGACGCCGATCCGCAAGGCAATGCATCGACTGGGCTTGGCGTTTCGCAGGCGCAACGGTCCTGCTCCAGCTACGACGTTCTCATCGGCCGGGCGTCTGCGACCGAGGCTGCGGTTGCGACCCGGGTGCCGCGCCTGGACCTGCTGCCCGCAACCGTAGATCTCTCTGGCGCGGAGGTCGAAATGGTGAGTCTCGAGGACCGCGCTCATCGCCTCGACAAGGCGCTGGCGGCGGCGCCCGCGCGCTGGGACATCTGTCTCATCGATTGTCCGCCCTCGCTGGGCCTCCTCACAGTAAATGCCCTCGTTGCTGCCCGGCACCTCCTGGTTCCCCTGCAATGCGAGTTCTTCGCGCTTGAGGGTCTCAGCCAGCTGCTTCAGACCGTCGAACGCATTCGCGTGGCATTCAATCCCGAGCTGTCTATCCTCGGCGTCGCGCTGACCATGTTCGACCGGCGCAACAACCTGTCGCAGGCGGTCGCCGAGGACGTGCGCGCGTGCCTCGGGGCCGCGGTGTTCGAGACAATCGTCCCACGCAACGTTCGCCTGTCCGAGGCACCAAGTCACGGCTTGCCGGCGTTGATTTACGATCTGAAGTGTCCGGGGTCTGAAGCTTATGTGCGCCTCGCACGAGAGCTGATCGGGCGCCTTCCGCAGCTGGCGGTCGCAGCATGAGCGCCGAGCGGCCCGCCAAGGGCCTCGGCATGGGGCTCCAGGCTTTACTCGGCGAAGCCGCGCGACCAGCGGCTCCACCGCCGGATGCGGAGGCACAATCATCGCGGGGCGGCGTTCGCGAGATCGACATCGCGAATATTCGGCCCAACCCGAATCAGCCGCGCGTGCAGTTCGATGAAGCCGCGCTCGACGAGCTCGCGGAGTCGATCCGCCAGCGCGGAGTGCTGCAGCCGATCCTGTTGAAGCCTGACGGCGACAATTATCTCATCATTGCCGGTGAGCGACGCTGGCGTGCTGCGCAACGGGCGCGGCTACACACGATTCCTGCGATCGTCCGAGAAATCGACGATTCGACAACTGCGGAAATCGCGCTGATTGAGAATATCCAGCGCCAGGACCTCAATCCGCTAGAGGAGGCGGAGGGTTACCGGCAGCTGATTCGGCGCCACGGTCACACGCAGGACGATGTCGGTCGAATCGTTCACAAGTCGCGCAGCCACATCGCCAACCTATTGAGATTACTTGATCTTCCGGAGACCGTACGGCAGTCGCTAATGATTGGCGATATCAGCATGGGTCACGCCCGCGCAGTTGCCGCCTCCGAAGATCCCGCGGAATTGACCCGGCAGGTCATCGCCAAGGGGCTTTCGGTTCGGCAGACCGAAGAACGCGTTCGGCGCGAGCGTTCGCGACCTGGCGGCAGTGCCAGTACCGGCCGTGGTGATAGCCGGAACAGCGCAAGGGATCACGATCCGGACCTCGATGCGCTCGAGCGGCAGCTCGGCGACATCCTCGGCCTCAAGGTCCAAGTCAGTCACAAGGGACAGGGCGGCAACGTCACTCTTCAATATTCGAGCCTCGACCAGCTCGACATGATCTGCCAGCGCCTCAGCGGCGAACCTATCTAGCTAGAGGCTGCGCGCCTTCCGCGCGATTGCCAGCAGCTCCTCGCCGAGCGCTTCGCGATCCGGTGCCGCCGTGAACATCAGTGACCGCTCGAGCTTCCCCGCGCGCTCCGAAATTGTCGCAAGATCTTCCGCGCTCCACTTGGACAACATTCGCTGTACCTTGGACTTATCCTTCCAGAACAACGTTCTACCGAATGACGTCATGACAGCGTCGACGCGCTCGCCTCGCTCTACCCGAGCACGCGCGGGCGCCAGCATCATCAATCTGCGCTGAAGTGACCGAACGACCGGAATGGCTTCCGATCCTCCTGTTGGCATCCGTGCGAGTTCGTCTGAAAGCTCATCCATCTCGCCGGAAAGCGCGAGGTCGGCAAGACGCAGAAAATCGCCCTCGGCATTGTCAGCGCCGACGTCATCGATTGCACTTTGATCCAGTTCCTTGGGTGCCTGGGGCGATGCATCGATATAGAGCGCGAGCTTCTGGAGTTCCTGTGCCACGATCGCCTGATCATTGCCGCAGGCGTCTGCCAGCCGCGCCGCGACCGGTGGGCCGACCTTGAGACCGAAGCGGCGACCGATGTCCGTGACCATCCGTTCAGCTTCCATGCCTTCGGGAGGATAGGAAACATAGGCGACCGCATGAGGCGACGCTTCGGACATTTTCAGCAAGGCGGACGTCTTCGGAAGCACCCCGGCGATCGCCGCGACCGGGTTCTCTAGGGCTGGCGCGTCAAGAAGCGCGGCAACGCCTTCCTCGATATCCTTCGTCGCAGGCTCGATCCAGATCAGGCGCCTTCCGCCAAAAAGGCTCATGGCGCCTGCCTCGTCGACTAGCGAGGCGGGGTCCGATTTCACCGCGCCAGCTGGAATGACGAACTTGGTCGCTCCAAGAGCTTCCAGCAATCTCGCGGCAAGGCCGCGGGACTGCGATTCATCCTGACCGTGAAAAAGGTAGAAGCGGACATGGTCGGCCGGCTGGTCGACCGACCGGCCGATCGTGGCCTTGCTGGCTTTCACTTCGCTCCCACAGTTCGCGAGGCATAAAGAGCAAGACGCGCTGCAATCTGGTCGGCGACAATCCCCGCAAGATTCTCGAGCGCGGTCTGCTCAGCGGCAACCGTCGCATATTCCGAGCTTACAATATCGATGCCGGCGTCGGATCCGGCAGTGGCGTCGAGCACCACCATGCCATTCTTGAGATCGACCAGCTGGTAGCGCGCACGAAGCGTCCGACGCTCCTGCGTCGCGGCCTGATCGCTCCGCAGGCCGAAGGAGGTTATATTGTCGTCGAGCTTCACATCGAGCCGGTAAGCGGCCGTCCCCGACCCGGATTCACCGAGCCGATCGATCAGCTTGTTGCGGACGAGCCAACCCGATTGACCCTCTATCGGTGCGACGGTCACCGAGCGTAGTGTTGTCGCCACCGCGCCGTTGCCGCCTCCACCATAGACTGGTCGCAGTCCACATCCCGCGAGGACGAAAAGCGCGAGCGCAAGGGCGGCGGTCCGCATCATGCCACGATATTCACCAGCCGGTCCGGAACCACAATCACTTTGCGCGGAGCTGCGCCGGCGAGCTGCCGCTGCACCTTGTCGGACGCGAGCGCCAGCGCTTCGGCGGCGGCGCGATCGAGGCCTCGCGGGGCACTCAACGTATCGCGCAGCTTGCCGTTGACCTGCACCGCGAGCGTGATCACGTCGTCAAGGAGCAAGGCCGGGTCGAAGCTCGGCCAGGCGGCATCGGCGATCATTCCGGTCTCGCCAAGGGCCGCCCAGCATTCCTCCGCGAGATGCGGTGCAGCCGGAGCAGCTAGCAGGATGAGCGCGCGAATTGCCTCATGACGTGTCGACGACGGCGTCGCCTTCTCGATCGCTGTCGTCAGCTCGTAAAGCTGGGCGATCGCCTTGTTGAACTGCAGACCTTCGATCGCCTCGCCGACTGCTGCGATGGCTCGATGGAGCCTGCGCTTAAGCTCATCATCGCCGCCTTCTGCCGGAGCCGTGCCCGTCACGAGGCGCCAGACGCGCTGGACGAACCGCGACGCGCCCTCGATTCCGCCTTCGGACCATTCGAGATCGCGCTCCGGCGGGCTGTCGGAGAGCATGAACCAGCGGACGGCGTCAGCGCCATATTTGGCGAGGATTGGTTCCGGGTCGACCGTGTTGCGCTTCGACTTCGACATCTTCTCGACGCGGCCCGGCATAACCGGCTCGCCGCTTTCGATATGAACCCAGTCGTCGCCGTCCTTGCGGACCTCGTCGGGGCTAAGCCAGCTGCCGTCACCCGCGCGATAGGTCTCGTGCGTCACCATGCCTTGGGTAAAGAGGCCGCGGAACGGTTCGGCAATCGAGATGCGGCCGATCCGCTGCAGCGCGCGCGTCCAAAAGCGCGCATACAGCAGGTGCAGGATAGCATGCTCGACGCCCCCGATATATTGGGCGACCGGCAGCCACTTCTCCGCCTCGGCCCGGTCGAACGGCTTGTCGGCCGGCTGGCTGGCGAAACGAATAAAATACCAGCTCGAGTCCACGAACGTGTCGAGCGTGTCGGTTTCACGCGCCGCCGGGCCTGCGCATTTGGGACATTCAACAGCCTTCCACGCCAAGTGACGGTCGAGCGGGTTGCCGGGTTTATCGAACTCGATGTCGTCGGGGAGCACGACCGGAAGCTGTTCGCGGGGAACGGGAACCGGGCCGCACGCGGAGCAATGAACGATCGGGATCGGCGTTCCCCAATAACGCTGCCGCGAGACTCCCCAGTCACGCAGCCGGTACTGGACGGTGCCTTTACCCCAGCCGGCTACTTCGGCGCGACGGATGACCTCGGCCGCCGCCTGCTCTGTCGCCAAACCATCGAGAAACCGCGAATTGACGGCAATGCCGGGGGCATTCTCCGCCTCTGTTCCGATGGGCTCCGACGCCAGATCCGTCGAGGCCGCAACGACGCGCCGGACAGGCAGGTGATACTGCGTCGCAAACTCGAAATCCCGCTGGTCGTGCCCGGGAACGCCGAAGATCGCGCCGGTGCCGTAGTCCATGAGCACGAAGTTGGCGATGTAGACGGGGAGCCGCCACGACGGATCCAGCGGGTGAACGACGTCGACGCCGGTCGAATAGCCCTTTTTTTCGACGGTCTCGATCTCGGCAGCGCTGGTGCCCCCTCGCTGGCACTCGGCGATGAACTCGGCCGCCTTTTCGTCAGTAGCTGCAACTGCCTGCGCTACCGGGTGACCGGCTGCGACGGCGACGAAACTTGCTCCGAAAATCGTATCGGGCCGCGTGGTGAACACCTCGACGTCGTCGATCGATCCGACAGGCTTTGCGAGGCGGAAGCGGAAATCGAGACCCTCGCTCTTACCGATCCAGTTCTCCTGCATCAGCCGAACCTTCTCGGGCCAGTCGTCCAGGCTATGCAGCCCTTCGAGGAGGTCGTCGGCGAAGTCGGTGATCTTCAGGAACCATTGGGAAAGCTTGCGCCGCTCAACCGTTGCGCCGGAGCGCCAGCCCTTGCCGTCGATCACCTGCTCGTTGGCGAGCACGGTCATGTCGACCGGGTCCCAATTGACCTCGCTCTCCTTGCGGTAGACGAGTCCCGCCTCGAAAAGGTCGAGGAACAGGGCCTGCTCGTGACCATAATAAGCGGGGTCGCAGGTCGCGAACTCGCGTTCCCAGTCGAGCGCAAAGCCGATGCGCTTCAGCTGTTCCCGCATCGCCCTGATATTCGCCCAGGTCCATTCCCCGGGGTGCACCTTGCGCTCCATTGCGGCGTTTTCCGCCGGCATTCCGAAAGCATCCCATCCCATCGGATGGAGCACTTCGTGACCCTGCATGCGTCGGTAGCGAGCGATCACATCGCCCATCGTGTAATTACGGACGTGGCCCATGTGGATGCGCCCAGAGGGATAAGGGAACATCTCGAGCACGTAGGTCTTGGGCTTATTGCTGTCGCTATCCGCGCGGAAAGTGCGCGCCTCATCCCAGCGCGCTTGCCAGCGAGCGTCGGCTTCAGCCGCGTTGAATCGGCTGCTCATATCGAGAGGGCTATCCCCGTACGGCGGCGCGGCGCAGGTCGCGGGCCCGGGTCAGGATGATATCCTCGAGCTTCTGGACCGTTGCGGCCGACACCGGAGCGTCGAACCAGGTGCCGTTCTGGTAAACCTGCTTCGCTGCCGACACGCGGATTGCGTCGGAGCGAAGGTCAGGGTCGAGAACGGCAACGGTAAGCTTCACACGTTCATTGGGTACTTTGGGATTGCGGTACCAGTCGGTGATGATCACGCCGCTCTGGGCATTGGCTTGCAGCAAAGGCGCGAAGGACACGGTATCGATCGCCGCGCGCCAAAGATATGAGTTGATCGCCAGCGTCGTCACCTGTGACGGCGCAAGCTGCGTCGGCAGGTCGCGATTCTTGGTGCAGCCGGGCGTCGCGATGGCCAGGACCATCAAGGCGGCAACAGTCGTATGCAGGCGGGTCATCGGGGGTCCTTGGTAAAACCGGGGAATGCGTCGAGCGGCGTTATAGATGGTCACGCTCGCCCCGCAAGCATGTGCCTTCGCGGGACCGATGGGACGGAATTGTGTTGAGTCAGCAACAGGCGTCAACTGAATCGATTCGGCTCATGGAACCTTCGGCTGAGTGGGACTATATCCTCTCCGACAGGGAGATCACGTGCTTAGAGTCGCGCATAGGAAGGGAGCCAAGCTGCTCGCGGCAGTCGCCGCGGCGGGTCTTGTGCTGACTCCGGCCATCGCTGCTACCGGCACGCTTGGCAAAAAGCGCCCTGCGGCTGTCGCACTGAGCTTCGATCCGGTCTCTTCCTTCACTCCGGCGAATGCGGATCCCAAACTTGCGGCAGCGCTCGCCGGAAAGGGCCTCGCGCTAAACGACTTCAAGTTCACGCCGGCGCCCGCGAAGGGACGCCCGTCGCAGGTGCGCGTCGCAATCCGTGCTCGAGTGCTTGCGCCTGCCCAGACCCAGGTCGCGGAGGCGACAGCGCCGACCGCGGCGGTCAACGCCTTGACCCCGACCGGCTATAACCTTGGAGTCGCTGTCGGTTGGCGGCGGTTCGCCGTCTCCGGCGACGTAACCAAGGCCAAGAGCGCCGACAATGCGATCGGCGGACGCGAGAGCGCCGTCCTCGGTGTCAGCTATTCTCTCAACAATCGCTTGAGCACGCGCGTTGCCGTCGGTGCCGAGCGGTCGACGGGTAATCCTGTCCCGGCACTTCGCCGGGGCGACAACGTTTCCTTGGACGCGGGTGCGTCGTACAACCTATCGCACCGCATCGCCCTGACCGGCGGCGTCCGCTACAATATCGAGCGGGATCGTGCATCGTCGATCCAGGACGACCGCCGCGACAGCCAGGCAGTTTACGTCGGAACAGCATTCAAATTCTAAGCTGACGTCTTCAACCAAGCGTCGATTCCAGCCCAACCGTAGAAGCCCTTGTGCTCCAGACGCGCGAACTTGAGCGCGTCCATCCCACCCAGCGCGATCGCGGGAACGCCGGCTGCCTTGGCGATCTGAACGGCGCGCGCGCCATACAGGGGTTTGCGGCCGGGATGAGAACTCGTCGGGAAGACAGGCGAGACGAATACGAGCGACGCACCTTCTGACGAGGCGCCTTTCGCCTCGTCAATCGAGTGAACGGCCCGCGAAAACGGCAGATCGGACAGCGGCTCGGTCGGATTGTGAACGAGATCTGCCCGAAGAGTCCGTGCGAGCTCCACATCAGCAGCAATCGCGAGCGTCACGGTCCGGCGATGGCAAATATCCGCAATCCGTCGTGCGAGCACCGAGCGCGCGCCCGAGCTCAATCCATAATGCCGAAAGACGATGCCCGCCCGCTTGATAGGCAGACGGTCGATCGCCTCCCACAGGCGCTCCCCCATTCGTTCGTCGGTCATCAGCCACTCGCGTGGCCAAGGTCTCTGGCGACCGTCCATGTACGTTCCTATAGCGCAGCGAGATGAGCAGCCCCGCCGAACGACGCCAAGCAATCCTGAATGAGATTGCCGCCGCCGCCAAGCTCGCTCGCCGCGACCCGGCAGACATCCAGCTGGTCGCCGTCAGCAAGGGCCGCAGCGCTGAGGAGATCGAAGCGCTGATTGTCGCAGGTCAGCGCGATTTCGGCGAGAGCCGCGTGCAGGAAGCGCTCCAGAAATGGCCGGCCTTGCTGGCCCGCTACCCTGATATTCGACTCCACGCGATCGGCCGGCTGCAATCCAACAAAGCCGCAGAAGCGGCGAAACTGTTCAATACCATCCATTCGCTTGATCGGCCGTCTCTTCTCGAGGCGCTGATCAAGGACGCCGACAGGGCGCTGCCCTTTCCGAGCATCTATATCCAGGTGAATATCGGTGAGGAGGAGCAAAAGGGGGGGTGCGCCATCGGCGAGCTCGGCGCCTTAGTCGAGGCCGTCCGCAGGTCGCCGATCCCGCTTACCGGCCTGATGGCCATTCCACCACTCGGGCTGGAGGCGTCGCCCTTTTTCGCGCTGCTCGCGAAACTTGCCCGACGCCATGACGTCAACGGCTTGAGCATCGGAATGTCGGGAGATTTCCGTACTGCAGTAATGCTTGGCGCGACAGCCGTCCGAATCGGCAGCGCTTTATTCGAAGACTGAAATGCAGTTCGAGGCGATCATTTTCGACTTCGACGGCGTGCTAGTTGAAAGTGAGTTCGAAGGGAACCGCCTGCTCGCCGAGCTTTTGACGGGCCTTGGTCACCCGACAAGCATCGCTGATGCCATCGAACACTTCACTGGATTGAGCGGCCGCGATTTCATCAATGCCGTCGAAAATCGGATCGGCCGGCAATTGCCTCCCGAGTTCCATGATGCCACGCGCGCCGAACGTGACCGTACGCTTCGCGAGGGCATTGCAGCCGTTGGCGGCGCGATCGAGTTCGTCCGATCATTGCCTGTCGAGTTGCCCAGGGCGATCGCGTCATCCAGCTCGACCCGGTGGGTTCGTACACACCTCGACCACCTCGGACTTGCCGACCTGTTCGAACCGCACATCTACAGCGGCAGGGAGCATGTAACTCGGGGCAAGCCTGCACCAGACCTCTATCTGCATGCTGCAAAAGCGCTTGGCGTCGAGATCGCGAACACGGCAATAATCGAGGATTCGAAGGTCGGGGCCATCGGCGCTTTGGCATCCGGGGCAACGGTTATCGGCCTCGCGGCCGGCCGCCATTGCTTCGACGGTCATGCCGGCATGCTAAGGGCTGTCGGCGTGAGGCAGGTCGTCCAAAGTTTCGAGGAGCTCGCGGGGGTACTTGGGCTGCATCAGCCCAACAGGTGACCGCTGCGCTTGCGCTTCGTTGCAAGATAATCCGCGTTGTGGGGATTGGCAGGCATCTGATGCGCAACCCGCTCCGCCACCTTGATCCCGGCTGCTTTAAGTCCGCTTACCTTCCTCGGGTTGTTCGTGAGCAGCCGCACTTGGTCGATGCCCAACGCGCGGAGCATCGCCGCCGCATGCCCGTAATCGCGCTCGTCGTCTCCAAAACCGAGGCGCAGGTTAGCCTCCACGGTATCGAGGCCGCGGTCCTGCAATGAATAAGCGCGGATCTTGTTGACCAGCCCTATTCCGCGTCCCTCCTGCCGCAGGTAGAGCAGCACACCGCCGCCAGCGTCGCCGATAATATGCAGCGCCGCTTTGAGCTGGGGGCCGCAATCGCACTTCAGCGATCCAAATACGTCACCGGTCAGGCATTCGCTGTGAAGGCGGACGAGAGGCGGTCTTCCGCCGAATGCGCCGATGACAAGTGCGACATGTTCCTGGCCGTCATCCGAGGCCCGGAACGCGACGATCTGCGTCGGCGGCATGTTCTCAAGCGGCAGCTTCGCACGCGCGATGATCTCGACCGACGGCTCCCGGCGTTCGCGCATGATCTCATCGATCGACACACACAATTCCGCCTTCTCCGGATCGAGGATCCAGAGCGCGGGTAGAAGGCCGGCGGAGCGGGCGAGATCGAGTGCTGCGCGGCTGGTCTCCGTGCATTCCGGCGGGACAGGATGGAGGGGGCCGATCGGTGCGCGGTCGAGGTCCTTGCCGGGATCGGCGATTGCCAGCGCCGTCACCGCATCGAGCCAAGGCGCGTGGCCGATCAATACGGGCGCACGCGGATCAGCTGCATCGCGCTCATTGGCGAGGTTCAGGGCGGCCGCGCGCTCGCCGCTGATCAGCAGCTGGGCGCACTGCTCCGGGTCGAGCAGGTCCAGTAACTGCTGCGTTGCCGTCTCGACCGACAGAATGGCGATCGGCGCAGGTCCAACGATCCGTACCGGCCGTCCGGCACGTAGCATCGCGATTCCGGTTCGGACGGCGCCGCCTGTCACGCCTCGATCTCGCAGATCAGCGGAACGTGGTCGGACGGCCGCTGCCAGTTGCGGCAGGGCTCCAGGACCTCATAGGCCTTAAGGTGGCCGGCAAGCTCAGGCGACGCCCACATATGATCGAGGCGGCGTCCGCGGTCGTTCTTGGTCCAATCCGGCGAACGATAGCTCCACCATGTGAAGCAACGCTTCGGCGCAGGCACGAACTTTCGGCCGATATCGACCCAGTCGTGCGCCTGCTGCAGTCGGGTCAGCGCGGCGACCTCGATCGGCGTGTGGCTGACGACGGTCAGGAGCGCCTTGTGGCTCCAGACGTCGCACTCGAGCGGCGCGACGTTAAAGTCACCAACAATGACGGTTGGTTCGCGGAGCCCTTCGGACCAGCGCGTCATGCGTTCGATGAAATCCAGCTTCTGGCCGAACTTGGGATTGAGGGTGCGGTCCGGAACGTCGCCTCCGGCAGGAACATAGACGTTTTCGAGCCGGATCCCGCAGTCGAGCCGCACGCCGACGTGGCGAGCCTCGCCATTGTCCTGCCAGTCGTGTTTGCCAGGATCTCTCAGCGGAACGCGACTGAGGATCGCGACGCCGTGATGCATCCGCTGGCCGTTGAGCTGCCGATGCACGTAGCCGTGCCGGTCGAACAACTCGAACGGGAAGATATTGTCCACCACCTTGGTTTCCTGGAGGCACAGGATGTCGGGCTGATGCTCGGTGATGAGCCGCTCGACAAGCGCCGTCCGGGCCCGCACGGAGTTGATGTTCCAGGAAGCGATCTTCAGCTTTTTGCTCACGGTGCTCGCTTAGCCTGCCGTGCCCACATAGAGAAAGGCCCTCGCTCCGGGGGCATGGAGCGAGGGCCGACCGAGCGTTTGTCACGCAAGGGATCCAGCAGGGCAGGGTAACAGGGGGAAACCCCAAGCCCATTGCCAGATCGGACTTTCTTCTAGGCCTCCGCCCCTGACGCCGGGATGAACAAGTCCCTAAAAGAAACCATTTTTTAGCGCCTCTTCTTCGGCTCCGTGTAACTGAATGCCGAGTCGGGGACAGCCACATTGAAGCGCACGTTGCTGAGCTTCACGGTCGTGCGACGGTTTTGCGGATCGATCGCCGTCCAGCCGTAGAGCTGCAAGCCGCCGGGAGCCGAAGCGTTGCGCAGGAATGCGAGCGTGAGCTGGCCGTACTGGCCGGCATTCTTGGCGCGCGCGACAACAATGCGGCTGTCGGTGCTCGGCAAGATCTCGGCCTTTCCGTTGAAATCGGGCGAGGCCGACAGGAGTGGACCGAGCGGTGTCCGGCCGAGCGGCCAGCTGGACTTCTGTCCGACCGAATAGTCGAGGAATGTGAGGCTTTTGCCGTTCGCGACGAGGAGTAGATCGCCACTGCCATATTCGAAGCGGATGCGGCCTGGGCGCTTCATCTGCAGCGTGCCGGCTGCGCTGCGGCCGCGCTCGTCGGTCTGAGTGAAGTCCGCCGTCATTGTTTGTACTGACGACAAATGCGTCTTCAGCCGCGCGAGATCTGGCGAGGGAACCGCCGCACTGAGAGGGGTGGCGACGAGCAGGGTCGCCGGCAGAGCCGCGCGCGCGATCGTCGTGAAATTCATCATCAAAGCTCCTGGGATTTTGCGCCGGAAACTGGCGTTCGTGCTTTGAATGCGATCTGAACCTTCCGGTTCCGTTCCATTCAGCCTCAGATCGGGTGACCGTCGGGATCGATCAGCACTTCGCGCCGACCGACATGGTCCGGTTGGCCGACTAGGCCTTCCTTCTCCATCCGCTCGATGAGCCGAGCGGCGCTGTTGTAGCCGACGCGAAGCTGGCGCTGGAGGTACGAAGTCGAGGCCTTCTGGCTTTCTGCGACGATCTGAACGGCTTTGCGGAACAGCTGCGTTTCGGCGTCGTCCTCACCCGTCGGCTGGCCGTCGAACAGATAGCCGCCGTCCTCCGGCTCTTCGGTGACGGCCTGCACGTAATCCGGCGCGCCCTGCTTGCGCCAATGCTCGGCGACTGCGCGGACTTCCTCGTCGCTGACGAACGGTCCGTGAACCCGGATGATCTGCTTGCCGCCCGGCATGTAAAGCATGTCGCCCTTGCCGAGCAGCTGCTCAGCGCCCTGTTCACCAAGGATGGTGCGGCTGTCGATCTTGCTCGTCACCTGGAAGCTGATTCGTGTTGGCAGGTTGGCCTTGATGACGCCGGTGATCACGTCGACCGACGGCCGCTGCGTAGCCATGATCAAGTGGATGCCCGCCGCGCGCGCCTTCTGCGCGAGGCGCTGGATCAAAAACTCCACTTCCTTCCCTGCGGTCATCATCAGGTCGGCGAGCTCGTCGACCACGACCACGATCTGCGACAGCACGTCATATTCCAGCTGCTCAGTCTCGTAGAGGGGCTGACCGGTGTCGGCATCGTATCCGGTCTGCACCCGGCGGCCGAGCTTGGCGCCCTTGGCCTTCGCTTCCCGGACCTTGGCGTTGAAACTCGGCAGCGCGCGGACTCCGAGGTTCGCCATCATCCGGTAACGCTCCTCCATCTGCTCGACGGTCCATTTGAGTGCGCGAATTGCCTTACCCGGTTCGGTTACGACCGGCGCCAGCAGATGCGGAATATCGTCGTAGATGCTCAGTTCCAGCATCTTCGGGTCGATCATGATCATTTTGCACTGGTCCGGGCCGAACCGGTACAGGAGCGAGAGGATCATGCAGTTGAGGCCGACCGACTTGCCCGATCCGGTGGTTCCAGCAACCAGCAGGTGCGGCATTGGCGCGAGGTCGGCAATGACCGGATCCCCGGCGATATTCTTGCCTAGAATCAGCGGCAGCGACATGTTCTGGTCATCGAATGCCTGGCTGCCCACCAACTCGGAAAGGCTGACCATCTCGCGCTTGGGGTTGGGAAGCTCGATACCGATCACGCTGCGGCCCGGGATGGTCGCAACGCGCGCCGAAAGCGCCGACATGTTGCGCGCGATGTCGTCGGCAAGGGCAATGACGCGACTGGCTTTGATGCCGCTCGCCGGCTCCAGCTCGTACATGGTGACGACGGGACCGGGCCGGACCTCGACGATGTCGCCCCGGACATTGAAGTCTTCAAGCACGGTTTCGAGGAGGCGAGCATTGCGCTCAAGCCCCGCGCGGTCGATTTGCTGGCGAGACTCTTTGGGAGCTGGCGAGAGAAGTTCGAGCGGCGGCATTTCGTAACTGTCGCCAAGCGCCAGCGTCGGCTGAGCCGCTGACGGCTTACCCCTCGCAGCGCGACCCGCGGGTGCAACGGCCTTTGCCGGTTCAGCAACTGCTACTGTCGGCTTCGACTTCGGCGGAGCGGCCGGGATCGAACGTTCCTGGGGGATTTCTGTGCGCCTGGGTTCAGCCCGGCGTTCGCGCGGCCCGCGGCGGAACAGCCCGCCGATCCAGCTGCGCTCGTGTTCGGCAAGTCCAAGCGCGAGATAGCCGACACCCAGGCCAGCCAGGCCAAACAGCAGCAGTACGGCAAACCGCGCGGGAGCCTCGATCTGCGGGTTCCGGATCAATCCGATGGCGCTGCCGACGCCGTGGGCGGCGGCCAGGCCAAGCGCACCGCCCCAGCCAGCCGGCAGTCCCGAAACGGACGAACCGCTCGTCAAACCGAGTGCGATCCCCAGCAGCACTGCGCCAACGGCGGCAAGGAGGAGCCCTCGCCCGATGCGGCCGGCGGGCTCAAGCCGCAGCATGCGCAAGCCCGCGATAGCCACCACCGGAAGGAAGAGAGCGGCACCGAGGCCGAAGAGCAGCAGGAGCATATCGCTGAGGTACGCGCCGAAACTGCCGAGCCAGTTCGTTGGCGGGCCGCCCGCCGCCGTGCTCAGTGACGGATCGTTGGGGTTATGAGTGGCAAGCGCCACCGCGCCGGCCGCACTCAACGCGACGAGCCCCGCACCCCATGTGCGCACGAAGAAGCGCCGCACGGCCTCGCGCAGCGCATCACGCCAGTCGGGCGCCAGTTCGCGCTTCGGTGCGCGCGTCGCCACGGTTGCCATTATCCCACCCCCAGTAAGTCGACGCTAAGAATCCCTCACGCGGACTCCACGGTCAAGCGAAGTCGTGGCGCCAATGCGACGAACGGGGTAGGGGCGACGTCGATGGACCGCGCGGACGCAATCATCTTTGGCGGCGGGCTGGTAGGGCTCGCGCTCGCCTCTGCTCTGGACTCGAGCGGTCTTTCGGCAATCGTTGTCGATCCGGCCGATCCGGCTCCGCGCTCCCATGCCTCCTTCGACGGTCGTACAAGCGCCGTCTCGTCAAGCTCGATGCGGATGCTCGAAACGATCGGCGTTGCCGATTACTTGGCTGAACCCGGCTGCCCAATCTGGCGCATCGCGGTTGCAGACGGATTGCGGCCCGGAGGCCTGCACTTCGATCCAGACGACAACGAACCGCTCGGCTTCATGCACGAAAACCGGCACCTGCGCTCAGCGCTCCACGCACGTGCCGAAGCCGGCAAGAATATCTGGCACATCTGGAAGTCTCGCGTCACAAACATCGACCGCGGTGACTATGGCGTCGTCGTGTCGCTCGAAGATGGCCGGCGGCTCAGTGCGCCGCTGCTCGTCGCTGCGGACGGCCGCAATTCCAGGACACGCGAGAGTGCAGGGATCAACGTCGCGCGCTGGAAATACAAACACCAGGCGATCGTCTCGGTCATTCGCCACGAGCAACCGCACGAGCATATCGCCTACGAAATCTTCTACCCGACAGGGCCGTTCGCGCTCCTTCCGATGAACGACGACGCCGAGGGACACAGGTCGGCAATCGTCTGGTCGGTTCCGGACGAGGATGCTGCCGGCTGGCTGTCGCTCAGCGACGCAGATTTTGCGGCGGAAGCACAGGCTGCAATGGGTGGGTTCGTCGGCAAGATTGAGATGCTAGCGCCGCGCTCTTCATTCCCGCTCGGATTCCACCACGCGGCGCAGATCACGGCGGATCGCCTCGCACTGGTCGGAGACGCGGCGCATGCCATTCACCCCATTGCCGGGCAGGGATTGAACCTCGGTTTTCGCGACGTTGCTGCCCTTGCGGAAGTCCTGGTCGAAGGCGCGCGGCTCGGGCTCGATCTTGGGGACCAGCAATTGCTCACACGCTACCAGCGGTGGCGCTCGCTCGACGCTTTGTCGGTCGCCTTTGCGACGGACAGTCTTACCAAGATCTACGGGATTCCCGGCATGACGGCGTCGGCCCTTCGTCGCTTTGGAATGAGCCTCGTCGGACGATTCTCGCCGCTGAGGGACCGGCTGATGAGCGAAGCACGCGGAACGAGCGGCGATTTGCCCCTCCTGCTGCGCGGCCTACCGATCTAGTTACTGCAGCGTCGGCTCGACCTCGACGCCACCCGTCACCGCCATACGGTGAAATTGCATCAGCTGGACGAGGAGGTCGGCGCGAGCATCGAGGCCCGATTCCTCCAGGAGGGCCTGTTTCGCTCCGACATCGAACGGTGCCACCTGCGCAATCGCATTCACAAGCATCTCGTCGTCGAGGCGCGCAACCGCCGCCCAGTCGACCGCGAGGCCGAGCGCATCGCCAAGCTTGCGCGCCTCCCGCTCAACCTCCGCGCGCTGGATGAGCGCCAGCGGTGGTGGTTCGTTATCGTCGAAAGCTTCGATGTCGACGTCGGCGCAACGGTAGAGTGCATCGATGTCAGCCTCGCGCACCAGCCGGAACCGGTTAGACCCGAGCAGGACGATGTTGAATCGACCGTCCTCGAGCTCCTCGACTCCGACCACCTCACCGACGCAACCTACCTGATAGAGGGGCGCCTGATTGTCGTCGTCCAGTCGGTGTGGCTGGATCATCGCGATCTGGCCGGCGCCGTCGATCGCGTCGCGAACCATTTCGCGATAGCGGGGCTCAAAGATATGAAGCGGCAGCTGCGATCGCGGGAACAGGATCGCGCCAGCTAAGGGGAAGATGGGAACGCGGAGCGTTCGGCTCATGTGAAGAGGACCGCCGAAAGACGCCGCCGCTGCGCACTCGACCAGGGGTCTTCAAGGCCCTGCGCCTCAAGCAGCTGAAGGAAACGCTGGCGGGCAGCACCGCCGTTCCAATCCCGGTCGCGACGGACGAGTTCGAGCAAGGCGTCAGCGGCGCTGTCGCGGTCACCTCCAGCCATTTTCGCGTTAGCGAACTCGAATCGTGCTTCATGATCGTCGCCATTTGCAGCAAGCCGCGTTTCGAGTGCGGCAGTGTCGGCAGCCGGCGCCGAGGCGACTTCAAACGCCGCGCGCGCGCGGGAGATCTCGGGCCTTTTCGCAAGCTCGTCCGGCAGGCCGTCCAAGATCTCACCAGCTTCGCTCACCTCGCCGCATGCCGTCAGGGCCCGCACCAATCCACCGACGACCTCAGGATTGTCGGGCGCCATTTCACGCACCTGCCGAAAAATATTGACGGCGCGAGCTGCATCGCCTTCGGCGAGAACCTGCTCGGCCATCGCCACGAGCGGATCGATTTCGGCCTTCGGAGTCGCTCCTTCAGGCTCGATTTTCAGCTGGGCGAGCAGCTGGTCGAGTATCTTCTTGATCTGCCCTTCACTGCGATAGTTGGTGAGGTCCGCAACCGGCTGGCCGCGGTAGATTGCGTAGACGGTCGGGATCGACTGGATCCGGAACTGCGATGCGAGCAGCTTTTCCTGGTCGACGTCGATCTTTTCCAGCCTGACGCCCTTGGCTGCATAGTCCGCTGCGACCTTGTCGAGCACAGGCGAAAGCTGCTTGCACGGGCCGCACCACTCCGCCCAGAAATCGAGGATAATGAGCGACGTCATCGACGGCTGGATCACGTCGCGTTCGAACCGTTCCATCGATTCGCGCTCGGCTTCGGTCATTCCCAGTGTTGCCACGGCTTTTCGTGAAGCTCCCTTCAACTGCCTTCGTGTCCCGCCCATATGGGCAGGGAGCGCCGATGTCACAAGCATGAGCGATGCGCCCTTGCAGGAGCGCGGAAGAGCATGCTAGGCGCGCGCCTCACCTCCGCCGGAGGGCGACAATTCGCACCGGCGTCAGCTCAGAGCGGGCGTAGCTCAGGGGTAGAGCACAACCTTGCCAAGGTTGGGGTCGAGGGTTCGAATCCCTTCGCCCGCTCCAGTTTCAAGAACTTAGCAGCGATTAGGCGATCAGCCGAAATCGTCTGCTGCCATGTGAGTAGGGTCGGCGCGGTGCGCTGGGCACTTGCCGGGCCGCCGCCGTTCTTAACGGGCAATTATCTTCGGTTCAGGGTCGGGCCCCAGTCCATTGCCGCATCAGCCCCAACGGTCACGATCGGAATAATCCTCGTCCGTTGGCTCGATCCAGCTCGATCCCGCTTCGCCGACCTCCCGCTTCCAGAACACGGCTTCTGTCTTCAGACGGTCCATCAGATAATCGGCGGCGTCGAACGCAGCCCGCCGGTGGATCGAGGCAGCGCCTGCGAAGACGATCGGCTCGCCGGCCGGAATCGTGCCGCAGCGATGAACGACCCGGACATGACTGACGTCGAAGCGTTGGCCGCAGGCTACAGCGATATCCTCAAGCGATTGGCGCGTCAGCGTCGGGTGATGCTCGAGCACGACCGCATCGACCGCATCGCCTCGCTTGGATTCCGGTCGCGCCAGACCAATGAAGGACACGATCGCGCCGTCACCGCGAGCGGCCTCGGTGAGTTCGGCGAGCTCGAGCTGGGGATCGAGAACGTCCGGTTCGAGGAGCGCAATGACGCTCATCCCCCGGAGACCGGAGGCAAGAACTCAATACGGTCGGCAGGGACAACAGCACGCTCATCGCCGACGAGGCGATCACCGATGACGGCGCGCGCTCGCTGGAGATGTGCCGCAGCCATCGGGTAAGATGCGCAAAGTCGCTGTCTGAGCTCTGCGACCGAGCAACTCTCGCGCACGTCCACCTCGACTTGCCGATCAATGTCGTCAGCGAGACGGCCGTACAGCAGGATCCGCAACCGAACCTCCTTCGCTGCATTGGTCTCGCGGTGCGCCAGCTCGAGGTCAACAGCCTTGGTCATGATGTGCCACAGGTCTAGGTCCCGCCCAGCAGGAGACTCGTTCATGGCTGACCAGGCAGAACTCACTCGTCCGCAGGCATCTTCCAAGAGGCTGGAGACGATCAATCCGGCGACCGGCGCTCCGGGCAAGAGCTACGACACGCACGGCCTTGAGGACGGGCTCGGCGCGGCAAAGGCGGCCCGTACGGCATTCCTCGATTGGCGGCGCACGAGCTTCGACGACCGCTCGGCAGTGATTCGCAAGGCGGCGGAAATTCTGCGCGAACGAAAGGACGAGCTTGCTCGCCTGATGACCGAGGAAATGGGCAAGACGGTTACTGACGGCCGCGCGGAGGTCGAGAAATGCGCCTTCCACTGCGAATGGTTTGCGGACCATGCCGAGGAATATCTACGCCGGGAGCCGGCCGACATCGGTGGCGGCGAGGCATTCATCACGTTCAATCCGATTGGCGTGATCCTCGCCGTGATGCCTTGGAATTTCCCCTTCTGGCAGGTCTTTCGGGCGACAGCGCCCGCGCTGATGGCCGGAAACGGCATGCTTCTGAAGCATGCGAGCAACGTGCCCGGGTGCGCGTTGGCTATCGAGGAGGTGCTCCATCAGGCGGGGGTGCCGAATGACCTCTTTCGAACTTTGCTGCTGCCGAGCAGTGACGTCGAGGCGCTGATCAAGGACACGAACGTCGCCGCCGTCACGCTGACCGGCAGCGTGCCGGCGGGGCGTAGCGTCGCGACGGCTGCCGGATCGGTGCTCAAGAAATGCGTGCTCGAGCTCGGCGGCTCCGATGCTTATGTCGTGCTCGAAGACGCGGATGTAGAGGCGGCCGCGAAGGTCGCCGCAACGGCGCGGATGGTGAATGGCGGACAGAGCTGCATCGCCGGCAAGCGCTTCATCGTGGTGCGTTCCATCGTCGGCCAGTTCGAGCGTGCTCTCGCGGAGGAGATGCGCAGTTTTGCGATGGGCGATCCCACGAACGAGGGGACGAAGCTCGGGCCGATGGTCAGCGTCAAGGCGCGTGACGAGATCCACAAGCAGGTGGAGGAGAGCGTTGCGAAAGGTGCAAAGCTGCTGCTCGGCGGTGAGCTGCCGGACAGGCCAGGCGCCTGGTATCCAGCGACGGTACTTTCCAACGTGCGTCCCGGACAGCCGGCGCATGACGAAGAAGTCTTCGGTCCGGTCGCAGCGATCATCGCTGCAGATGATGAAACGGACGCGGTCCGCATCGCCAACGACAGCGAATTTGGCCTGGGCTCCGGCGTATTGACGTCAGATATCGATCGCGGGCGACGCATCGCTGCCGACGAGCTTGAAGCAGGCATGAGCTTCGTCAACGAGAACGTCCGTTCCGACCCGCGTACCCCCTTTGGCGGGGTCAAGAATTCGGGCTTCGGCCGCGAATGCTCTGCTTACGGCATTCGCGAATTCGTCAACATCAAGACGGTTCATGTAAAGGCCGAGCCGCACATTGGCGCGGCCTCCACCGAATAATCAGTCTTTCTCGCGGGTTTCTTGGATGGACCTTACGTCGCCGTAGTAATGCGTGCCGACGAGACCGCGGACCAGCGCGGAAACGCGGCCCCCGCGCGCGACATTGTCGGGATCAAGATCTATTTCTGCCGTCTTTAACGGCGGCAGGTTTGCAGCGCGAAGTCTGGCGTTGAAGCTGGCGACATCGCCGGCCTGCATCGCCGACCATTGAGCCTCGACTTCCTTGAGCTCGCGATCGAGAGCATCGAGCCGTGCCATCTGGTAGGCCGTGGGACGGTCTTCGACCGAGTTGATTGCGCCGTAGATCTCGTCGACATGCTCCCGCAGCCGTTCCTCGCCGGTAATCGCGCCGCCCTCCTTGGTTGCGACGACTTCCTTGCGGAGAGTGTCGGCCTTGGCAGACAGCTGCCTCGCCGCGGCCTTGAGGTCCGCCGGCGCCGGGGCATTGCCCGCAATCGCATCGGCTTGTGCACGGACACCGTTGATCTCCGCGACCACCTTGCTCATCCGCGAGAACAATCCCTTCGCCCGTTCCGATGCATCGAATTGCGCCTGGCGATCGGCGACGCTGAAGGTTGCACGCTTGTCCAGAGTCAAGGTCAGCGGCTCGGTAACGACCTGACCAGCCTTCGTCAGCCGGACCGTGTAGGTACCGGGCAGGAATCGCTGGCCGAAGGCCGACGAGCCCGCGAGTGATGCAGCCGGCGGCACCAGTGGCGGCTTGGTCCGCATCGACCAGTTTACCCGGTTGAGGCCCCGCCTCTTCGAAGCGGGAAGCTCATCGACGACCTTGCCCGTTGAATCGAGGATTTCGAGCTTCATTCGCCCGATGACATGGCGGGCCTTTTGGAAATAGGTGATGGTCGCACCGCTCGGCGGGTTCTCGCCATAATAAGTCGCGTCTCCCTCGGCCCAGCCGCCATTGCCCTGGATCCGCTGCTGCACCGGAATGCTCGGTATCAACGCCACATTGCTCGCCAGCAATTGCGTGCTGAGTGAACGAAGCGGACTGATGTCGTCGACGATCCAAATGCCGCGGCCGTGGGTTGCAAGGACGAGGTCGTCGTGTTTCTCCTGGAGGGCAAGATCGCGGACCGCGACACCGTCCGGGAAGTTGTTCGGCTTGAACTGAGCCCACGATTGGCCGCCATTCAAGCTGACGAAGAGTCCGAATTCGGTTCCGAGGAACAGGATGTTTGGATTTTGGCGGTCTTCCTTGATGACGTGCGCGTAACCGCGAACGCCCGGTGTTCCCGGACCGACCAGGCGCTGCCACGTCCGGCCGTAATCGGTCGTTTTGTACAGATAGGGCTGCATGTCGCCATAGGAGTGACGATCGTCCGTCACATAGGCCACCGCCGGATCGAACCGGCTCGCTTCGACCCAGCTGATCCAGTTCCCTTGCGGCATCGCAAGGTTGCGAGTGAGATTAGACCAGCTGCGCCCACCGTCACGGGTCAGCTGGACGTTGCCGTCGTCGGTGCCGATCCAGATCTGCCCGGCCGAACGCGGGCTTTCCGAAATCGAGTAGATTGTAGTGTTCATTTCGGCCGACGAGTTGTCGACCGTGATGCCACCCGACTCCTCCTGCTTCTGGCGGATCGGGTCATTGGTGGTGAGGTCGGGAGAAATGCGGTCCCAAGTTACGCCATGGTCGTGGCTCCGGAACAGGAACTGCGAGCCGATGTACAGCGTGCCTCTTTCGTTGGGCGAAAGCGCGATCGGCGTGTTCCAGTTGAATCGCAGCTTCTCCTTATATTGAGCGGTCGGCCGAATGTCCCGCTGCTCAAGCGTGTGCCGATTGATCCGGCCGATGTGGCCACCTTGATATTCGGCATAGGCGAAGTTCGGGTCCGAGGGATCGGAGAAGGCCCAGAACCCGTCGCCGCCATAGAGATTCTCCCAGCGGTTGTTGGTGATCCCGCCTGGATATTCCTGATCGCCTACCCACGAACTGTTGTCCTGGAGACCGCCGTAGACCTGGTAGGGGTCGCGGTCGTCGGTGCTGACGTGATAGAACTGGCTGACCGGCAGGTTCCAGCTCTTCACCCAGCGAACGCCTCCGTCGTAGCTCGTCCATAAGCCGCCGTCGTCGCCGCCGACGATCGTCTTGGTGTTGGCGGGGTTGATCCACAGGTCGTGCCAGTCGCCATGTGATGCACCTGCTGCATTGGCGAAGCTCTTGCCGGCGTCGTCGGAGACGATGACGGAAAAGCCCATTTTGAACAGCCGATCCGGGTTCTTCGGATCCACGACGATCCGGCCGAAGTAGAAGGGGCGCCACACCATGCCCTGGCTGCGATCACGTTCCTGCCAGCTTACCCCCCCGTCGTCAGAGACGAACAAGGCGGGACGCACATTTTCGATGAAGGCATAGACCCGCTTGGGGTTCGACGGAGCATAAGCGATCTCGAGCCGGCCCCACGGCTGGGGCGGCAGACCCTTGCGGTTGCCCGTGCTGAGATCGGTCCAAGTGCGTCCGCCGTCCCGGCTTTCAGCAAAGCGGCTTCCCGAAGCCGCCTCGGGCCCGTTGCCGCCTGAGCGAAACTCATATGGCTTGCGGCGGAAGTCCCAGGTCCCCGCGAGCAAATGTTCAGGGTTGGAAGGATCCATCGCCACCGACGAGCAGCCCGTGGACAGGTTTGCGCCCTTGAGGATCAGCGACCAGGTCTTCCCGCCGTCGATCGTCTTGTAGAGGCCGCGGCCGGGCGAATCCGACCATAGCGGGCCGGGGGCACAGACGTAGACAATGCTTCCGTTCTTCGGGTGGACGATGATCCTGGTAAT
>Ga0207644_10000135_pt1 | contig 53131 bp, 51 predicted proteins | sample KBSS73metaG_FD_184326 | JGI IMG/M metagenome (GOLD analysis project Ga0207644, IMG submission 184326) | Switchgrass rhizosphere microbial communities from Kellogg Biological Station, Michigan, USA - KBS S7-3 metaG (SPAdes) (version 2) | ecosystem: Host-associated > Plants > Roots > Rhizosphere... | reverse complement strand
AGCCAGAAGCGTCGGGCCGAATTCGCGGCGGTGAAGAATCTACCGGCGAAAACGGTCGACGGCGTCACCTGCAGCGTCATGGTCAACGCTGGTCTTGCAGAAGATGCAGCCGCCTTGCCGATGACCGGCGCGGACGGGATCGGGCTCTTTCGGACCGAGTTCCAGTTCCTCGTGTCGGCAACGCTCCCGGGCCGGGACCGGCAACTCCGGCTCTACACCAAAGTGCTGGAGGCGGTTGGCGAGCGGCCGGTCGTGTTCCGAACCGTCGACATCGGCGGCGACAAGGTTTTGCCTTACCTCACCGACGAAGCCGAGGAGCATGCCGAGAACCCGTCGATGGGCTGGCGAGCAATTCGTCTGTCGCTGGATCGGACCACGCTGATGAAGGCACAGGCACGGGCGCTCGTCGAGGCATCCGCCGGCAAGGTGCTGCGGGTGATGTTCCCGATGATTTCGGAGCCGTGGGAATATGAGGAAGCGCGAGCGCTTTTCGAGGAACAGGTCGAGTGGGCGCGCAAGGGTCACCGCAAGTTACCTAAGAGGATCGAGTTCGGCGCGATGCTCGAAGTGCCAAGCCTTGCGGAAATGCTCGACCAGCTGTTGCCCCGAGTGGACTTCCTCTCGATCGGAACCAATGACTTAACGCAATTCCTGTTCGCGGCCGACCGCTCCGACCCACGCCTCGCCCAGCGCTACGATTGGCTGAGCCCTGCCATCCTGCGCTTCCTGAAGCGCGTCCTCGACCAGGCCCACGCAGCAAACGTGCCCGTTCGCGTCTGCGGCGAAATGGCGGGCCGGCCACTGGAAGCGTTGGCACTGATCGGCATTGGCGTTGAGAATTTTTCCATCACTCCTGCCGGCGTCGGGCCAATCAAGGCGATGATCCGCTCCCTTGATGCCGGCGCAATCCGGGCCAGGATGGACCAGTTGCTGGCCAAGCCTCCCAAGGACATGCGCAAGGCGCTCACCGAATGGGGGCGACGACATAACGTCGTCACAGGCTAGCTTGCAGTTGACACTGCCGTCCCAGCCCTCAAACAGGGCCCATGGCCAAGCGCGATGCCGAACCCGAGCCGCTGGACGAAGAACCGATCGAGACGGAACTCCCGCCGGTCGGTGAGCGGCTGAGGGCCGCGCGCGAGGCGAAGAAGCTTTCACTTGAAGATGTCGCGGCACAGACGCGAATACCGCAGCGCCATCTTGCTAGCATCGAAACAGCCGACTGGGACAGTCTGCCGGCGCCGACCTACACGATCGGTTTTGCCAAGAGCTACGCCTCTGCGGTCGACCTCGACCGCACGGAGATCGGTAACCAGCTGCGCGAAGAAATGGGCGGGCAACGCTTCGCGAGCACGTCGGCGGACGTGTTCGAACCCGCCGACCCGCGCCGTACGATGCCGAGAGGGCTCGTAATTGGTGCAATCGCCGCCGTCGTCGTTCTGATCGCCTTGATGAGCTGGCTGAACAACCGGTCGCTCGAGCAGCAGCCGGAGGAGCCGTCGGCAAACGAACCCGCGCAAGCCCCGGCCGTACCTTCCGCGCCCCCGCCAGCGCCCGCTGCGGCTGGACCTGCGACCGTGGGTCCAGTCGTCCTGACCGCGACCGACGCTGTGTGGCTACAGGTCAGCGAAAAGGGAGGCGCGACGCTGTTTTCCGGAGTGCTCCAGCCCGGACAGACCTATTCGGTTCCCCAAGACGCCAAGGCACCAGTCCTGAAAACCGGTAAACCGGAAGCTTTGAAGGTAACGGTCGGCACCACCGTTGCCTCGCCGGTCGGCCCTGCAGCGACGACGGTGTCGAATGTCAGCCTGCTCGCTGCCGACCTCATAAAGGCTCCCGGGGCGCAGGCGCCCACTACGGCCTCGCCTGCTCAGGCCCCAACGGCAGCGGCGACCAACTCGGCTGAATAGGGGATTCATCGGCGCGCAAGCCGCGCTCGTGCACAATTGACCTCGAAACGGAAGCGTGGGGGAAGTTACGTGAAATCTCGCCTGATCACTGCCCTTGCGGCCAGCGCCGCTCTGGCGCTCGTTCCTCAAATCGCGTCTGCTCAGCGCCAGGCACCACCATCGCCCGAGCAGCGCATCGATCGGCTGGAGCGTCAGTTGCAGCAGGTGCAGCGGCAGGTTTTTCCAAAGGGGCGGCCGGCCGATACCGCCGGCTTTGCTGACGACCCGGCCGCGACCCAGTCTTCAGTCGTCTCGCTCGACCAGCGTCTCGACGCGCTCGAGAAGCAAATGGCCGACCTCGTTCGCGCGTCGGAAGAAAACGGCAATCGCCTGCGAACGATCGAAGGCGGGATCTCCCAGCTGAAGAATGAGCAGGACCAGCGCATCTCAGCGCTCGAGCAGCGAATCAGCGAAGCCGCTGCGGCTCCGGAGCCTGCGGCGGAAGCCCCGCCGCCAGCGACCGCGGCGCCTGCCAAGCCAAAGCCGACGACAACGAAGCCGACCCCGAAGCCGGTTTCGCCAAAAGGCGCCGCCGCTCCGGCGACAGGAGGCCCTGAAGTCGCCAGCTCCGCACCTCCAATCGACGAGGGCGAGGATGCCTACACTCAGGGCTTCCGTTTGTGGGAAGCGGGACAGTTCGAGCAGGCGATCACGCAACTTAAAGCGTTCACCTCGGCCTATCCGAAGCATCGCCGCGTCAGCTATGCGAACAATCTCATCGGCCGTGCCCAGCTCGATAAGGGCGACGCTCGCGGGGCCGCCAACACGCTTCTCGCCAACTACCGCACAAATCCGGGCGGCGAACGCGCGCCAGACAGCCTCTACTATCTCGGTCAGGCCCTGATGAAACTGGGCCAGCCGGGCCAGGCGTGTAAAGCCTATGCCGAATTGGATGCCGTGTATGGCGCCAAGATCCGTCCGGACCTCAAGAAGCTCGAGACGGACGGCAAGGCGCAGGCGCAGTGCAGCTGACGCCGGGGGACAGCCTAAGCTCTCAGCAGTCGATATTGGAGTGCGAAGGCAGCTTCTCGTATGAACCCCTGGAACAGTTTCAGGGTGACGCATGGACCCGGGCCTTCTCGATCGCTTTCGTAACGATCTCGACAATCTGATCGAGCCCGGAGAGCGCATTGGCATTGCCGTCTCCGGCGGTCCGGACAGCCTTGCGCTCCTGCTCCTGGGCATGGCTTTGCGGCCAGGCGAGATTGAAGCCGCCACCGTCGATCACGGTCTCCGCGAGGAAAGTCGCGACGAAGCGTGCATGGTCGCGTCCATCTGCGAAAGGCTCGGCGTTCCTCACAGCGTTCTGACCGTGCGATGGGGCGAGAAGCCGGCGACGGCGATTCAGGAACGCGCCCGCCGTGAGCGGTACAGGCTGCTGGGCTACTGGGCAGAAGAGAGGGGCCTTAGCGCCCTTGCGACGGGGCACCATGCTGATGACCAGGCCGAAACCTTTCTCATGCGTCTAAACCGCGGGGCCGGCGTTCGGGGGCTCGCGGGCATGCGTCGACGCTCCTTTGCGCCGGGCACGGATGTCAGGCTGGTGCGGCCGCTTCTCAGCTGGCGCCGTTCGGAGCTGGAGAAGGTTTGCGCGGACGCCGGCGTTGCGCCGCTTGCCGACCCCAGCAACGAGGACAGCCGATTCGAGCGCGTGCGCATACGTCGCGCGATGAACGGCGCCGAGTGGCTTGACCCCGCCGCGATCGCGCGTTCGGCCTCCCACCTGGCGGATGCCGAGGGCGCACTCGAATGGGCCACTCGGCTCACGTGGAAGCAGGCGGTGCGTGAGAGAAGCGGAACTATCGGGTTTCTCGCGACGGAGGTTCCTGCCGAAATCACCCGCCGCATCGTCGCGCGCGCCGTGCGAAGGCTCGCGACAGAAGGCGACGACGACCTTCGCGGTCCCGAGCTCGATCGTCTTGTTGCTGTCCTGTCCGAAGGCGGCTCTGCCACGATCCGCGGCGTGCGTTGCGCGGGGGGCGACCTGTGGCATTTCTCGCCGGCACCCTCCCGCCGCCGATAAGCTCGTCGGCACGGTTCGAAGCGGGCGGGATTAGAGGCGGCGCCATTCGCTCGCGCGATAACGGTTGCCGACAATCAATCTCGATGTTCCGTACCGCAGATGATTACCGTCTGGCGGGGTCGCACCCATCGGCGCGCGGTCATTTGCCGTTCTTGTGGCCTGCCGCTGTCGATCCGCCAGACCGCTTCACCGCACCTTGCGGAGGAACGCCGTCAGTTTCGCGAAATAGGTCGGCTGGTCGTCGTACATCGCCATGTGCCCGCCGTTGGTGGCGGCAAGCTCCCCATGCGGTAGCTGCCTGGCCATCATCGCCATGTAGTTCGGATCCATGGTGTCGTACTTGCCGGAGATGACCAAAGTCGGCAGCTCGATGCGCTTCAGGTCATTGAAGCGATCCCAGTTCACCAGCCGACCGCTTGCCCCCATCTCGCTCGGGCCCTGCATTGTCACGTAGAATCTGCGGTTCATGTTCTCGGACGCGCGCAGCACCGGCTCGGGCCATTGCGCTGCCGGTCGCCGAAGGATGTGCAACTGGTACCAGTTGGGAACGAGCAGTCCCATGTACTGCGGCTGCTCGGTCTTCCCGCTTCGTTCCATAGCGAGGATCTGCTTCAACGCCGACTGGTTCATCTGCGGCTCCAGAACCTTCGTCGCGTAGGCGTTATAGGCCGGGATCGAAGCCATCATGTTGGAGATGACCAGGCACTTCATCTGGTCCTGGTGCGCGAGCGTATATTCGATCGCCAGCAGGCCGCCCCAGCTATGCCCGAGGAGACAGAAGTTGCTCTTGTCGCCGCCGACCGCCCTGCGGACCTGGTCGACCTCGTCGACATAGCGCGAGAGCGTCCACAAATCGGGATCATCGGGCCTGTCGCTCTCGCCCGTCTCGAGCTGGTCGTAGTGATAATATTCTACACCCTCCGGTGGGAGGAAGCTGTCCATCACCTCCAGATAGGCATGGGACAGTCCTGGCCCGCCGGTGAGCAGTAATAGCTTGAGCCTCGGGTTGTTGCCGGTGCGTTTGATCCAGACCTGGTGCGGCCCCTTTGGCGTGGAAATGGTGATTTTGCGCGCGCCGCCGCTCCACGCATCGGCATGCGTCTTGTTATCGAAATAGGACGCAGGAGGCGCATGTCCCTGCGTCTCCCCGGAGGGCTGCGGGTATCGCGAGCAGGCGGAAGCTGAAGCCATGAGGACAGCAACGAGAAGAGGACGGCCCAAGGATTTTCTCCAGAAACTGCGGATGGATCGCATATGGCGGGACCGCTTTCCACCCAGCCGCGCCCAACCTCATAATCTGCCTTCACGAGCGGATTTCGGCTCTCTAGGTTCGCCCGCCGACTAGGAGGGATTCTGTACATGCGTGGATTGCGTTGGATGCTGGTCGCCGTGGCATTTGCGGCTGTTCCGAACATTGTCTTCGCCCAAGCCCCGGCAGCGGAGCCGGTCGCACCGGCAAATGCGGAAGATTCGCGCCTCACCGCATTCCTCGACGCGGAGTTCGCGCAGGACCTGAAGCTCCGCCCGCAGCTTGCTACGCGTCTCGGCATCAAGGAAGGCGAGGACCGGCTCGACGACATTAGCGACGCCGGCCAGCTCCAGCGCCTGGAAGCGCGCCGCGCGAGCGTAGCCCGGATGAAGGCGCAGTTCGACCGCTCCAAACTCTCGCCCGCCGGCCAGACCAACTACGACATTTGGGAGACGGAGCTGCAGCGCGCCGAGCTCCAGTACAAGTACCGCCGCTACGCGCCGCCCTTCTACTCATTTCTTTACTCCGTGCACTCGCAGCTCCCGGATTTCATGATCAACACGCACACGGTCAGCGACACCGGTGATATGCGCGCCTACAATGCGCGGCTGAAGGCGATCCCGGCCGTGCTCGACATGGCGATTGCGCAGAGCAAGCTGTCCGATGCCACCGGCATCCACGCGCCGAAGTTCGAGATTGAGCGAGTCATCAGCGGTAGCCGGACGCTGATTACCGGCGCACCGTTCGACGGCGGCAAAGACTCTCCGCTCTGGGCGGACGCGAAGGCGAAGATCGCCAAGCTCCAGTCCTCCGGCAAGGTCAGCGGGAATGAGGCCAAGACGCTCCTCGAAAATGCGCGCACGTCGATTCTCGGCGTCAGGCCCGCTTACAGCCGAGTCATCGCATGGGCGCAAAGCGAATTGCCGACTGCGCCAAGCGGCCGTGTCGGCGCCATCTCGCTTCCGGGCGGTGCGGAATATTATGCCGCCGCGCTCAAGCTCAACACGACGCTCGACCTCACCGCCGACCAGATCCACGATATCGGTATTAGCGAAGTAAAGCGGATCGAGGGCGAGCAGGACGCACTTGCGAGGCAGGCCGGCTTCAAGGACCGCGACGCATTCTATGCCGACCGTGAAAGGCGCTTTCCGCCCAAGCCATGGACCGACGTGCTTCGGGCGGATTACCTCAAGCAAGCCAACGATGCAGTCGCTCACAACCGCACCCTGCTTCCACAGCGCTTCTATAACTTGCCCCAATATCGCGCCGAGGTAGTTCGCGAGCCGTCATTCAGCGAAGTTGCAGGAGGCGCCGCCCACGCCTCTGGGCCGAGCCCCGATGGCACGCGCCCCGGCCGCGTATACGTCCACCTCCTCGGCAAGACCGAGGATCCCGCTGCGACCTACGACCTGATGTGCCATGAAGGTATTCCGGGTCACGTCATGGCTGGTGACATCCAGGTACGGCAGACCGGCACGCCCAAGTTCCGCAAGGCAGGCGGCTACGTCGCTTTCAACGAAGGCTGGGCACTCTATTCGGAGCTACTGTGCAAGGAGATGGGCGCCTATCCCGACGTCGCGGCCGATTTCATGCGCCTCGACGCTGAACTGTTCCGCGCCGCGCGCCTCGTTGTCGACACCGGGATTCATGCGAAGGGTTGGACAGAGGACCAGGCTGTCGATTACCTGATCAAGACGGGCCGACAGTCCCCCGACAGCGCGCGTTCGGAGATCCGCCGTTACATCACTCTCCCCGGCCAGGCGACCGGCTACAAGATCGGCATGCTGAAGATAATGGAACTGCGCCGGAAGGCTTCGGCCGCGCTTGCGACCAAGTTCGACATCAAGGCCTTTGACGATCTCATCATCGCCGAAGGCTCGCAACCGCTTCCGGTATTGGAGCGGCGCGTGGACCAGTGGGTGGCTTCGAGAAGATAGTCGATGTTACCCGGGCACGACGGTTCACTAATAGCTGTCGTGATTCCACCAATCTTCGTTCAAGGCGACGGCAGGGTCATCAAATGCTGCGTGCCGCGCAATTCGGAGCCTTGAACGGTGTTCGTTTTTTACTCGCGTCCCTGGTGTCGCATTCCCATAAGTTTCGACCTTCCAAACATTCGCCCAATTGCGGGACAGGCGTTCACCTCACCCTAAGATCACATTGTTATTGGGGCCGATGAGCCTATTTTAAGGGCCGAAGGGCTTTCCGCCCGTGGATATGACGCGATGAACGACAAAGAGAAGAAGCCCGGCAACCCCTGGACCAAGAGCTTGCTCATCTGGGCGGGTGTGCTGTTTGCGCTGGTGCTCTTCGTGCAGATGATCGATGGCGGCTCGCGCGCTGCGACCGGCCAGGCCATTCCCTATTCCGAGTTCGTTCGCCAGGTCGACGAGGGCAATGTCCGCACGGTGACCATTGCCACAGGCACGAGCGGCAACAGCGCCATCGCCGGCAAGCTCGCGAGCGGCGAGGACTTCCACACGATCGCGCCGGGGGATGCCAATGTTTCCGACAAGCTCATCAGCAAGGGCGTTGCGGTCCAGGTGAAGGCCGAGGAGCAATCGAGCATCTGGCTCTACATGCTCTACAACTCGCTGCCGTTCCTGCTCATCCTCGGCATCAGCTTCTTCGTGATGCGCCAGATGCAAAAGAACGCCGGCTCCGGCGCGATGGGCTTCGGCAAGAGCCGCGCCCGCATGCTGACCGAGAAGCAGGGGCGGGTGACCTTCGCCGACGTCGCAGGAATCGACGAGGCTCGCGAGGAGCTTCAGGAAATCGTCGAGTATCTGAAGGATCCCGGCAAGTTTGCGCGCCTCGGCGGCAAGATCCCCAAGGGCGCGCTGTTGGTCGGTCCGCCGGGCACCGGTAAGACGCTTCTCGCGCGCGCCATCGCGGGCGAGGCAGGCGTTCCCTTCTTCACAATCTCGGGTTCGGACTTTGTCGAGATGTTCGTCGGCGTCGGCGCCAGCCGTGTCCGCGACATGTTCGATCAGGCCAAGAAGTCGGCCCCGTGCATTGTTTTCATCGACGAGATCGACGCCGTCGGCCGCCATCGCGGCGCCGGTCTCGGCAACGGCAATGACGAGCGCGAGCAGACGCTGAACCAGTTGCTGGTCGAGATGGACGGCTTCGAGGCCAACGAAGGCATCATCATCATTGCCGCGACGAACCGCCCTGATGTGCTTGATCCAGCGCTTCTCCGTCCCGGCCGTTTTGACCGCCAGGTCGTCGTTCCGCGCCCCGATATCGACGGCCGGGAGCAGATTCTCAGCGTGCACATGAAGAAGGTCCCGCTGGCGCCCGATGTCGACGCCCGCGTGATTGCGCGCGGAACGCCTGGCTTCTCCGGCGCGGATCTCGCCAACCTCGTCAACGAGGCTGCGCTCCTCGCCGCGCGCAAGGGCAAGCGCCTGGTCGCCATGCAGGAGTTTGAAGAGGCCAAGGACAAGGTGATGATGGGCACCGAGCGCAAGTCCATGGTCATGACCGAGGACGAGAAGCGCATGACGGCCTACCACGAGGCCGGTCACGCTATCGTTGCCCTGCACGAGGCGGCGTCGGACCCGATCCACAAGGCGACGATCATTCCGCGTGGCCGTGCGCTTGGCATGGTGATGCGCCTGCCGGAGCGCGACAGCTACTCCTACCACCGCGACAAGATGTACGCGAACCTTGCGGTATCAATGGGCGGCCGTGTCGCCGAAGAGGTCATCTTTGGGTACAACAAGGTATCCTCGGGCGCTTCCTCGGACATCCAGTATGCGACCCAGCTCGCCCGCGACATGGTGACCCGCTGGGGCATGTCCGACGCGCTCGGCCCGTTGCAGTATGCAGAGCCGGATGAAGAGGTGTTCCTCGGCTATTCGGTCAACCGCCAGCGGCAGATGTCCAACGAGACGGCGCAGGCGATCGACAAGGAAATCCGGCGCATCGTCGAGGAAGGCTATGAGAGGGCCAAGCATCTGCTCGATGAGCATCGCGACCAGCTGGAATCGCTCGCCCAGGCGCTCCTCGAATATGAGACGCTCTCCGGCGACGAGATCAAGAGGGTGCTCGCTGGCGAGCCCATTGATCGTGGCGGGGCCAAGGGCCCGGCGATCCCTTCGGCAGGCTCGTCGATCCCGAAGGCCAAGCGACCGAAGGCCGGTGCCGTCGGCGGACCGGCAGCAGCGGGGGCCTGATTGAAGGCTCGTTCAAACCGAAATGCCACTTCCGGGCACTAAGCCGGGGAGTGGCTTTTCCTATGCGCAAGTCGATCATTCTTTTCTTGGCACTTTCGGTCTCTCTGCCGGCACTGGCTGCACGGCCGGGAACCGCGCAGAACTTCCTCGACCGCGCCAACCGTCTCAAGGGTGAGGGGCCGTTCGCATTGTTCGACAGCGACTACGGCCGCCTGAAGGCTGAAGCCACTGCCGTCGGCAAGTCGATCGGCGACGACCGCATCGCCGCGGAGAAGGCCGGCAAGCCGATCCTTTACTGCTCGCCAAAGCCCCGCGCACAGCTTGGCAGCTTTGAGTTCATCGACGGCTTGGAAGCAATCCCGCCCGCTGAGCGGGTCAACATGAGCCTCAAGGACGCAATGATCCGCGTCCTGCAGAAGAAATATCCCTGCCGGCGGTAGCTACATCGCCCCGATTGCGACGGTCGTAGCCAGGAACAACGCGGCGGCGATGAATGCGAAGGTCATCAGAGCCATCGTCCGCATGATCGCGCTGAAGCGTCCAAGTTCGTAGGTTTGCTTGAGGTGCCTGTACATGTGGAATGGGGGCACGAAGAACAGCAGGCTTGCCACGCTCGTTAGGCCCGCTGCGACGAGAAGGCCGCCGACCACAACGAGCATCATCATGAACGACAATGAGTAGGTGACGAAGACCGTATGGTCGTAGGTGTTGAAGCGTCGCCTGAATGGAAACAACAGCCACATGAATGGCACTGACATGGGGATCAGCATCCAGCTGTATTTTGACGCTGCGTCCTGAACCCGCATCGCCACGACTTCCGGATTGTCCCTGGCGTTCTCAATGAAGGGGCGGATCCAGCTCGGCGTTTGGTCGATTTCACCCGACGCGAAGTCCTGGCCGTTCAGCACCTTGTGGCTCTCGCCAATATCTTCCTTGCGCTTGGCGATCTTCCGGTCGAGGTCGTCGACCTTCCGGCCGGCCGCCAAAGCTATCTTCCGCTTCGTCTCGAGCTTTGCGAGATCTCTTTGACTGTCGGCAATCTCTGTCTGGAGGCCCTGCTTCACGGTCTTGGGTGAAGCGAGCTCCCCGGTGAGGTTGAGTACGGCGAACATCGCAAAAACCGTGAAAAGATAAAGCGCCACGGGCGAGATGAAGCGGGCACGCTCACCGGCGATATAGCGGCGAGTCATGATGCCGGGGCACCAGGCCAGCATAGGCAGAGTGCGCCAGATCTTGCCTTCGAAATTGAATAGGCCCTGCACGAAATCCTGCAGGAATCCCCGTATCGAGCGGTGGACATGCGCCTTCTGCCCGCACGCGAAGCAATAAGGGCCGTTCAGTGGTGTGCCGCAGTTGAGGCAGTTCTTCTCGTGCGTGTGGCCGTCGGCTTCGCCGGCCCGAGGTTCGACCGCGCGCGCGAGCAGGCTGCCCGTCACAGCGTCGCCGAACGCTTCCAGATCGCCCATCGGCACCCCCTTGTGCTGACATTAGGCGCGGTTGTTTGCTCATGCTAGCGGGAGTGCATGGCGCGCATCGGCCTTCTCGGCGGATCCTTCAACCCGGCGCACAGGGCTCATCGCCGCATCAGCCTTGAAGCGATGCGCGCGCTCGGCCTCGACGAGGTCTGGTGGCTGGTGTCCCCGGGTAATCCCCTGAAGGAGGGCGCGAAAGACATGGCACCCTTCGAAGCCCGCTTCGCGTCGGCGAAGCGCGTGGCGCAGGGCGCTCCCATCCGCGTGAGCGATTTCGAGAGCCGGGCCAGAACCCGCTACACCGTTGATACGGTGCGCAAATTACGCCGCACCCACCCTGAACACCGGTTCATCTGGTTGCTCGGAAGCGACACCCTGCCAAATTTTCACTTATGGCGTGATTGGAGGGGTTTAGCCCGGGAAGTCCCGATTGCGGTGATTCGCCGGCCCGGCTATGATTCAACTGCTCACGCGGCGCGCGCGATGAGCTGGCTTCGAAGGTTCGTCCATCCTTCGGGCCAGGCCAGAAAATGGACGGAGTGGAGTGCACCGGCGATCCTTTTCCTTCGCCTGCCGCCCGATCCGACCTCCGCGACCGCCATTCGCGCGCAAGACCCCCACTGGTATCGCCGAACCTTAGCAAACGCCTCGCGCGTTGGCCGGTTCGGACTGCCATTGTTCGCCAGGAGACCACTTGCCCGAACATCCCGTTGAACACGCCGCCGCCGATAGCGGCCGCGCTCCCGTCGATGTTGAAGATCTCCACAAGCTGGTGCTTCAGTCGCTTGATGACGATCAGGCGCAGGAGGTCGTTTCCATCCCACTCCATGGCAAGTCCAACATTGCCGACCATATGGTGATCGCGTCGGGTCGCTCTACCCGTCAGGTCGCCTCGATGGCCGTTAAGCTTCGGGACAAGATCAAGGAGCGATTTGGAAGGAACGTCCGGATTGAAGGGCTCCCGACCGCCGATTGGGTGCTTATCGACGCGGACGATGTCATTGTTCACATTTTCCGTCCCGAAGTGAGAAATTTTTACAATTTGGAACGAATGTGGGCATTTGGCGATGATTCTGGCGTGAGCGCAGCTGCACGCAGGTAAGGGCGGATATGCGGGTCATTGCGTTCTTTTTGTCGATCCTGGCGTTTGCCGCGCAGCCTGCTGCCGCGGCCTCGTCGCCGAGCCTTACGAGCCTCGAGCAGCAGCTCAGCTCCCTCGTCGCCAACAAGTCGGGTGATGTCGGCATTGCTGCGCTCGACCTCAACACCGGCGAAACTGTCAGCATCAAGGGTAACACGCCTTTTCCAATGGCCAGCACGGTCAAGGTAGCAATAGCGGCGCTCTACCTTGCCCAGGTGGACCACGGCCGCCGCTCGCTGGATGACACAATCGGCGGCGTTTCGGCGCGCAGCCTGATGAGGCGGATGCTGATCCACAGCGACAATAGGGCGACCGACATCCTGCTGAAGGACCTCGGTGGCCCCGACGCCGTCCATGACTGGCTTCAGGATAACGGCATCAGCGGCCTTCGTGTCGACCGTACCATCGCGCAGCTTCTCAGCTCCAAGCGCGACCTCTGGGACCGCCGCGATTCCAGCACTCCGGTCGCGATGGTCGACCTGCTGCGCCGCATCTACAAGGCTGAGCTGATCAAGCCCGAAAGCCGGAACTACCTGCTTGACCTCATGGCCCAATGTCAGACCGGCAAGAACCGGATGAAGGCGCTTCTGCCGTTCGGAACTCCGGTCGAGCACAAGACGGGAACGCTCGACGGCCTCACCGACGACGTTGGTTTCATCACGCTGCCCGACGGGCGCCGTCTTGCAGTTGCCATCTTCGCTCGCGGCGGCGCCGATCGCCCGCGGACCATCGCCGAGACTGCGCGCGCGATTTACGACGGCTTCAAGTCGGTATTCGCCTGGCCGTTTGGCGCGCCGGCCGCCACCGCACAATAGGTGCTGCTTCACATCGTTGCGCGCGGGAAGATCGGCCGCTCTTCTGAGGCCGAGCTGGTCAACCGCTACATGAAGCGCATTGCGTGGCCGACGAAAGTCACTGAGCTTCCCGACCGGGGCGGCAAGATCCCGGACCTCGAGGGGAATAGCGTAACCATCGTCCTCGACGAGCGCGGCACTGCGCTCTCCTCGATACAGTTCGCCCGAAAGCTCGAGCAATGGCGCGACGGCGGCAAGCGCGAGGCGCGCTTCCTGATCGGCGCCGCCGACGGCCACGAGGAGGAGCAACGGCATAGCGCCGAGCTGCTCTTATCGTTCGGACCGGCGACCTGGCCCCATTTGCTCGTTCGGTCCATGCTTGCAGAGCAGCTGTTCCGTGCAACGAGCATCCTTGCTAACCATCCCTATCACCGCGAAGGATAGGAGCGTGCGTCGCCTTGCTTCCGCATTGCTCCTTTGTCCGCTGCTCGTCGCAAGCGCCATCGCGCAGCCTGCGGGCGTGTCGCTCGACAGCGCGTTGAAGGCCGCGATCGCAGAACAGGCTACGGCGGACGCCGAAACTGCAAAGCTCGAGAAATCGGCCCAGCAAGCGCGCAGCGAGGCGGACCGCCTCCATGCGGAACAGGCGGCCGCCGCACAATCGATCGAGGCCGCGGAAGCCCGGATCAGCGCCGCGAGTGCACGTCTGGCGCTAGCCGCGGCTTACGTGGCGGCTCACCAGCAGCAACTTGCCGCCGAGCAGCAGCCCGCGTCGTCGCTTCTTGCGGGGCTCGCAACGATGGCGCAGCGCCCACCATTGCTTGTCCTTGCGGATCGCGGCGGCACCGATGAGCTTGTCGAAGTGCGTCTGCTACTCGATTCGACGCTGCCTGTGATTCGACGGCGTACTGCCGCACTGTCAGCGCAGCTGGCCGAAGGACAACGGCTGCAGCAGGCCGCCCTTGCGGCCCGGGCCGAGCTCACCCGCAGCCGACAGGTCTTGCTCGACCGTCGTCAGCGCTATGCAGCGCTCGAGCAGAAAGCGCTTCAACGAGCGCTCAGCGCCGGCGGGCAGGCCCTCGGAGCGAGCGATCTTGCGATGGCAGCAGGCGAAAATGTCGAGCGGCTGCGCGGGCAGCAAGCGAACAACCAGTCGATCCGCATTGTCGCCTTGCAGCTCGCGGGCGAGGACGTCGCTCCGGCAAGCCCCTTCGCTCCGGAAGGTCCTGCGCCCCGTCTCTCCATCGCTTACCAGCTCCCTGCCCAAGCGCCTGTCGTCGAAGGGCTTGGCGCCATCAACGATAGCGGCGTCCGCTCGCGCGGGCTTACGCTCGCGACCTATCGGGGAGCTGCGGTGACGGCGCCGGCGGCGGGCGTCGTCAAGTTTGCGGGACCCTTCCGCGACTATGACGGCGTACTGATCATCGACCATGGCGGCGGTTGGATGAGCCTCATCGTCAACGTCGGGTCGACCCTGCGCCAGGGCGACCGCGTCAGCATCGGGCAAACGATCGGAAGGGCTCTTGGACCGCTGCAGGTCGAATTGTCCCAGAATGGGCGTCGAATCTCGCCTGCTCTCATCGCAGGTTCATCTCAAGACCTGTCAAAGGCCGGCAAAGGTCGGTAAATGCCGGAGTCTAAACGCTTCCCGCCGTTACAGGACGCGACTGTTATGAAATTCAGCACCAAGCTTCTTCCGCCGCTCGCGCTCGTTGGCGCGCTCGCCCTGGTTCCCGTGACCGCCAGCTCGTTTGCTGCGGCGGACACGACCAATTACCAGGAGCTCGAGAAGTTCATGAGCGTCTACGAGCGCGTGAAGGCCAATTACGTTGATCAGGTCGACGATCACACGCTCATCAAGGGCGCGATCGATGGAATGCTGTCGGCGCTCGACCCGCACAGTTCCTACGTCGAGGCCAACGACTTCGATCAGCTGAAGGCGACCACCGACGGCAACTACGGCGGGCTCGGCCTGACGGTCTCCATGGAAGACGGCGTGGTCAAGGTCATTGCGCCGACCGAGGACACGCCGGCGTGGCGCGCAGGCATCAAGGCCGGCGACTATATCACGCATATCAACGGCGAATTCCTGAATAACCTGACGCTCGATGAAGCGGTCGCCAAGATGAAGGGCAACCCGGGAACGACCGTCAAGCTGACGATCATCCGGCCCGGCCGGGACAAGCCACTCGACGTCGCGCTGGTTCGCGAGAGGATCGAGCTCCACCCGGTGAAATGGGAGATCAAGGAGGGCGTCGGCTACATCAACATCAACACGTTCACCGGGAACGTCGCAGAGCAGACCAAGTCGGCGCTGCTCTCGATCGACAAGGCAACCGGCGGTCATCCGCTAGGCTATGTCGTCGATCTGCGTTCCAACCCGGGGGGCCTCCTCGATCAGGCGGTAGACGTCGCGGACGACTTCCTCGACAGCGGCGAAATCGTCTCGCAGCGCGGCCGCACGAAGGACGATATCGAGCGCTACTATGCGCGGCCCGGCGACATGGCCCACGGCTTGCCGGTTGTTGTCCTGACGGATGCCGGAACCGCTTCCGCCTCGGAGATCGTCGCCGGCGCGCTGCAGGATCACCGCCGCGCGCTGATCATGGGCGAGAAAAGCTTCGGCAAGGGGTCGGTGCAGACGGTCGTCCAGACCGGCCCGTCGGCCGCGCTTCGCCTGACCACTGCGCGCTATTACACGCCTTCCGGGCGTTCGGTTCAGGCGGGCGGAATAGATCCGGACATTCCGGTGCCGCAGCTCACCGACGTAGACTACAAGGACCGCAAGGTAATCCGCGAAGCTGACCTTCGCCGGCACCTGCTTGCTCAGTCCAAGGTCGAGGACAAGCTCTTGGAGGCCGACGACACGCCGGATCCGCGGTTCATGATGACGCCGGCGTCGCTCGAGAAGCAAGGTATCAAGGACTTCCAGCTCTATTACGCGCTGAACACGATCAAGCGACTGTCGTCGACCGCGAAAATCGCCTCGGCCGAGCCGACCAAGCGCCTGCGCTAGAGAGCCAAGGATGACCCAAGCGGTTGCTGTGCAGCGCAGTCGTGGCGGGCTGCCAGCGGCGGCGGCGGCGCGCCTTGTTGCGCTGTTGCTTCCGCTAGCGCTCCTTGGTGGTGCGCTCGGCTCCCAGTATCTTGGCGGGCTCCATCCGTGCGAGATGTGCTACTGGCAGCGCTGGCCGCACGCCAGCGCGATCATCCTTGCCGCGCTCGCGTTCACGGCCCCTGCTTCTTCTAGCCGCTCACGAATGCTGACGCTGCTCGCCGCCTTCGCGATCGGCATTTCAGGGATGATTGGCGTGTACCACGCTGGTGTCGAAGCCAAGGTGTTCGAGGGTTTCACCCAGTGCACTGCGCTGGGCAAGGGTCTCACTACTGCGGACCTGCTGAGGCAGATCAGCAGTGCGCCGCTGGTGCGCTGCGACGAGGTTCAGTTCCGTTTCCTCGGGATTTCGATGGCGGGCTGGAACGCGATCCTGTCGCTTGGCGGCGCGACGCTGATCCTGCTCCTCAGCCTTAGAGCGAGGCGCGCATGAGCAGCTGGCGTCCCGGTGACCGCCGTCCGGACCGCGCCTCGATGCTGCGCGTCGACCAGGCGGGCGAATATGGCGCGACCCGGATTTATGCCGGGCAGCTGGCCGTGCTTCGCCGAAACTGTCCGGAGTCAAAACTCATCGCCCGTATGGCCGCGCAAGAGGAGCGACACCTCAAGCGGTTCAACGCGCTCATGACGGAACGGCGCGTGCGGCCGACTGCTCTCCAGCCGTTGTGGAATGTCGCCGGCTTTGCGCTCGGCGCTGCAACGGCCCTCATGTCGGAAAAGGCGGCGCTCGCATGCACCGATGCAGTCGAGACCGAGATCGACAAGCATTATGCCGAACAGCTCCGTCACCTCGGCAGCGATGATCCCGAGCTTGCCGGCGATATTTCCGAGTTCCAGGCCGACGAACTCGAGCACAGGGACAGCGCACGAGAAGCGGGCGCGGCGCAGGCGGTAGGTTATCCCTTATTGACTGCGGCGATCCGTGCCGGTTGCAGGATGGCGATTGAACTTTCGAAGCGTATTTGAGGAACTAGCGGTCGGTTCACCCGCTGAATCTGTGAAAAGGAAGGCATGGTGATGAAAAAGCTGATGATGAACGCTGCGGGCGCCGCGAGCGTGCTTTTCAGCATGGCGGTCGTACCGACGCCGGTGATGGCTCAGGCCCCGACCCAGACCTCGGGCGAGATCATCGTCTACGGAACCGACCCCTGCCCGCGCTCCACCGACGATGCGATCATGATCTGCAAGCGCTACCCCGAAAGCATGCGCTACCGGATTCCGGACGAGCTGCGGCAGAGCGGTACGCCCCAGCAGCGCAATTCATGGGCGAAGAAGTCGAAGGTCCTGACGACCGTCGGTGACACCGGTGCGGGAAGTTGCTCCGCGGTTGGCCCGGGTGGTCACACGGGCTGCCTCATCCAGTCGATCAAGGAAGCCAAGACGCAGACTCGCCAGCAAGCCGAGGACAATCAGCCGCCTCAAAACTGAGGCTGCTAGCTCCTCGCTTTTTCGGCCATGATCCACGCATTGATCTGCGCCTCAAGGGCATCGAGAGGAACCGCGCCCTGGCCGATCACCGCGTCGTGGAAACGACGGAGATCGAACTTGGGGCCGAGTTCCTTCTCGGCCTTGGCGCGCAGCTCGCGGATCTTGAGTTCGCCGAGCTTGTAAGCGAGAGCCTGGGCGGGCGTGGTGATATAGCGGTTCACCTCGGCATCGATATTTGCGTCAGTAAGCGCGGTGTTCTCCTTCATGAAGGCAACGGCCTGGGCTTTGGTCCAGCCCTTCGCATGCATACCGGTGTCTACGACCAGCCGACAGGCCCGCCACATCTCGTAGGATAGGCGGCCCATATTCTTTTCCGGCGTATCGTAGATGCCAAGCTCGATCCCGAGACGCTCGGAATATAGGCCCCATCCCTCGACGAACGAGGTGAAGAACGCGTTATACTTGCGCCACGCAGGCATATCGAGTTCCTGCTGGGTCGCGATCTGCATGTGATGGCCTGGCACGGCCTCGTGCACGGTGAGCGCTGGGAGCTCCCACAACGGCCGCTGGTCCAGATGCGTGGTGTTGACGAAGTAGGTGCCCGCAACACCTGCATCGGGGCTTCCTTGCACGTAATAAGCGGTTGTGTTGCCTTCCGCCGCTTCCGCTGGGATCGCCTTTACGCCGTAGGGCAGCCGCGGCAGTTTCGTGAACAGGGTCGGCATCTTGCCGTCGATGGTCTTGGCCATCAGCGCCGCGGCGGACATCAGCTCGTTCGGCGTCTTTGCGTAATATTTCGGGTTGGACCGCATCTCCGCGATCATCGCTTCGCGTGACGCATAGCCGGAGGTCTTGGCCAGGGAATCCATTTCGCCTCGGATCCGTCGAACCTCGCTGAGGCCGAGCGCGTGGATCTGGTCCGGTGTGAGGTTCGTCGTGGTCTGCTGCCGGACGAGGAAGGCATAATATTCCCGGCCCTGCGGCAGGGCGGAAACGGAGACCGACTGCCGGCACCTCGGCCCGACCTCGTTGTGATAGACACTCGCCCAGTTCTGATAGGCGGGATTGATCTTGGTCGTGATTAACTGCTTGGCACGGGCCTTGAGGTCCGCCCATTGCGAATCGGTGACGGTTGCGGGCTTGGTGCCTGCGAACGGCGAGTAGAAACGGGATTTCGTGGGATCGGCGGTAATGACGCCGGTGATCGAAGTCTCCATGTTGCCGAGGGTAACGCAGGGCTGGACGTAGCCCTCGCGCGCAGCTTTGCGGCTGATCTCGACGATATTGCCCATCTGGGACGGAACTTCGCCGATACGTGCAATATAATTGTCGTAATCAACATAGCTGTGGAACGGCTGCTGCTCACCGAGCTGCGGGAAGAACTGATGCAGGCTTCCCGACGAGGAAAACAGCATCTGCCGTTCCCCGAACCTGTTTGCCTCGATCGAGTCCGATAGGTTGCGCTTCAGGATCGTGTAGTTGGTCTGGTCGGACGAGCCGAGCTGGGCGGCGTCGATCCGGTCCAGGCGCGCAAGGAATGCTGCGGCCTCCGCTGCCTGTCGATCGAACTCAGCGAGCGTGAAGGTGCCAAGCTGCCGATCGTACGTGGACACGCCAGCCTGTGTCGCGCCAATCGGATTATCTTTGAGATAGATCGCCCAATAGTCGTCCATCAGGGCGTGGAGGTCTTCGCGTGGGCCGGCCAATGCAGGCGCGGCAAGCGCCAGGGCTGCGGCTGCGGCGGCGAAGTTCAGTGTGCGCATATGCGTTTCCCCCGGAACGTTTGACGGAAGCGTACCTCCGCCACTCGCGAACGCAATCTCGCATTCAACCAACGGCGTCTGCGCGCTTGTGCTCGCGCCGTCTCGCGTTCAATCCTTGTTGTGCAGCCGAACCGGACTCACGAAGCGCTAGGAACTCGCCATGACCCTCGCCGATGCAACACCCGACTTCGAGCAGGGCGACAGGCACGACCGCGCTTTCCTCGGGCATCCACGGGGACTGGGGTATTTGGGTTTCACTGAAGGCTGCGAGCGCTTCTCTTATTACTCCATGCAGACCCTGCTCGTGCTTTACATGGTCAATTACCTGCTCGTCCCGGGGCGCATGGAGAAGGTCGTCGGGCTCAGCTGGCTGCAGAGCCATGTCTATCATGGCCTCGAGGGGCAGCCCCTCGCGTCGGCGATCTTCGGCACCTACACCTCGCTCGTCTACGGCACGCCGATCATTGGCGGCATCATTGCGGACAAGTGGCTGGGCCGAAACAAGACGCTGATCGCCGGCGGTATACTGATGGCGATCGGCCACTTCCTGATGGCAATAGAACCGGCCTTTCTCCTCGCGCTGCTATCGCTTCTCCTTGGTGTCGGTGCGTTTAAAGGCAACATCGCAACCCAGGTCGGAGCGCTCTACGGTCCCAACGATCTCAGGCGGGCGATGGCGTTCCAGATCTTCTACATCTTCATCAACGTCAGCGTGATCATCGCTCCGTTGATCTCCGGCACGCTCGGGCAGAAAGTCGGCTGGCATTACGGTTTCGGATGCGCCGGCATCGTCATGGTGATCGGCCTCTTCATCTATCTTTCCGGGCGTCGCTACCTGCCGGCCGAAGAGCTAAAGGCGCCCAGTGACGAGCCCGCCCTTCGCGAGCCGCTGACGCGGCAGGACTGGGTATGCGTGCTCTATCTCGTCATCCTCATTCCCGTGCTCGCGATCGCGCTACTCACCAACCAGCAGATCTTTAACGCCTATCTTGTCTGGGGCGATCAGCAGTTCGATCTAACGCTGCTCAATCATACGAGCAGTTGGCTGATCACGGTCGACGCGGCGGTCAGTTTCTCGATGCTGGTTGCCGTTGCGGCCTTCTGGAAATGGTGGGGAACGAGACGCCGCGAGCCCGATGAGATCACCAAGATCATCATCGGCAGCGCCTTCACGATTGTCGGTGGCCTCTGTCTCTTCATGGCGGCGCTCACACAGCCCGCGGGCGGCAAGATCAGCCTTTTCTGGCCGATGCTCTTCGAGTTGTTCAACAGTATCGGCTTCGCCCACACGCTGCCGATCAGCCTCGCGCTCTTCTCGAAGATTTCGCCCAAGCAGATCACCTCGACGGTGATCGGCCTCTACTATTTCGCCTTCTTCATTGCGAACGCGGTGGTCGGCTATGTGGGCGGCCTCTATTCCAGTCTTCCGACGACGACTTTCTGGCTGATCCACGTCGCCAGCGCGACATTCGGCCTCGTCGCCTTCATCGTCTTCAAGCTCGCGCTCGGTAAGCGCATGGCGACTGGACCGAAGGAGCAGGCTGCCGCGTTGTCCTGAGCGTGGCCGCCGACGACCTTGCAGGCGAAAGCAGATTCCAGTGGCTGGCGCGCTTCGGCTTTGTCACTCGCGGCCTGCTGTACATCGTCATCGCCTTGCTGGTGATCGGTACGGGTCGCACCGAGGACCTTACCGGCGCGATGGAATATCTGGAACGTGGCTTCGGACGCTGGCTGCTGATCCTGATGGTCACGGGAATGTTCGGCTATGGTCTCTGGCGAGCCAGCGATGCGCTGTTCGGGACGGAGAGCGGACGTCATCACATTAAGGCCTGGCGGCGCCGTGTAGCTGCGGCGACCAGCAGCGCGATCTACCTCTTTCTCGCCTACAAGGCTCTGCGGATCATGTTGCAGGGTTATTCGGACGCCGGTGACGCGCATGAGCATGCGGCGCGGGCGCTTCATCTCCCGGCGGGAACGCTGCTCCTCGGCGGCGCAGCGGCGATTCTTTCAGGCGCCGGTATCGTTCAGCTGTACAAGGCGGGCACCTGCTCTTTTCTCGAGCGTCTAGGCGAGGGTGCGCACCGACCATTCGCGAAATGGCTTGGACGGATCGGCTACGCAGCGCGGGGCATCATTTTCCTGACAGTCGCCTGGCTGCTCGCCCGTTCGGCCATCCACCATAGCGCAGCCGAAGCGGGCGGGCTCGAGCAGGCTCTCGATGCGCTGCGTGGCCCGCTGCAGTTTCCCGTCGCGGCGGGTCTGCTCGTGTTCGGCCTCTATTCGATCCTCGAGGCCCGTTACCGCGTGATACATAAGCCACCGACGGAGCACATCAAGCGCAAGCTTGAGGAGACCGTGCGCGCCTAGGGAACGATCGGCAGCAGCACCGACGTCGCGGTGGCGCCGCCACGATAGACACTCTGCGTGGCCTTCCGGTAGTCGCCCGCCCTTGCGTAGAAAATGTTCGGTACGAACGTCTGCGGGTTCCGGTCGTAGACCGGGAACAAGCTCGACTGGATCTGCACCATGATCTTGTGCCCGGGAAGGAAGACGTGATTCACGTTCGGCAGGCCCCAGCGGTAATGTTCGACCTTGCCCGAATGCAGCGCGCGCGGACTGGCAAAGCTGTCGACATAGCGGCCGCGGAAGATCTCGATCCCGATTGGTAGCTCGAAGCCCGACATGTCCTGCTTCGAACCCTGCGCTGCACCCTCGGGGTCCTCGTTGGGATAGACGTCGATGAGCTTAACGACCCAGTCGCTGTCGGTGCCGGTCGTTGCGGCGTAAAGGTCGACTTGAGGAGCGCCCATGATGTGCACCGCCTTCGTCAGCGGCGCCGTCGCGTAGCTGATGACGTCGGGACGGCCGTCGACGAAGCGCTGGTCGGTCACAAGCCATGTCTTCCAATGGTCGCCGCCAATCGGCCTTGGAAGATACGGGACCGGTTTCCCAGGGTCGGAAACATAATCGTCGTGGCCGGCGGAAGGGGTTTCGAACCCGGCGGTTCCGTTCGAGCCGACATAGAGCGGCGTCAGCACACCCATCGGCCAACGCGGGCTGGCCTGCCACTCGTTGATGCCGGTTGCATAGGTCAGGACATTGGGCGTCTGCGGGTCAGGCGCCCCTTTCAGGTAATGGTCGAAGAAGGGCTTTACCCACTTCTGTCGCCATTCCAGCGCGGTGTCCCCAGTGAACGTGACGTCGCCGAGTTCATAGCCATAGTGATTGGCACCCGAATGCCGCCAAGGACCGATCGCCAGGTGCAGCAGCCCGCTCCCCTCATACTTGTCCTTGAGTGCCTTGTACACGGCCGGACCGCCATAGCTGTCCTCCTGGTCCCATTGCCCCACCTCGATGAGGGTCGGCACCGTTAGTGGGTGTGCTGCCATCCACTTGTCGACGGCCTGTCCGGACCAGAATTGCGTGTACGCCGGGTTTTGGAACAGTTTTTGAACGAAGGGGTAGTTCTCGATGTTGAGCCGGTGCGCATAGTCGGCCATCGACCCGGCCTCGAGATATCGCGTGTAATCGTCGCCCGGACCCTTGGCGAGGCCGCTGCCCTCGGCCTTTCCGGTACTCTGTGAGACAGCGAAATCCAGGCCGCCCGTGCGAAAGGCGCCGTTGTGGAACCAGTCGTCCCCCATCCACCCGTCGACCATCGGACTCTGCGGGACCGCCGCTTTTAGCGCCGGGTGCGGATTGATCTCCGACGCCAGCGTCAGGAAGCCGAGGTATGAGGAGCCGATCGTCCCCACCTTGCCATTGGATTCCGGCACGTTCTTCACCAGCCAGTCGATGGCGTCGTAGGCGTCGGTACTCTCGTCGATCCCGGTGTTGTTGAGTGGCCCGACGATCGGCCGGTTCATCACGAACTGCCCTTCGGAGTTGTGCAGCCCGCGAATGTCCTGCTGGACGATGATGTAGCCGTCGTTGACGAACTCCTTGTACATGATCGGCAGGATGTCGACGACCGACTGGCTCGGGGTCCGGTTGGTGCTGGCTTTCGCATCATAGGGCGTGCGCGACAGCAGGATCGGGCCGTTGCGGGTGCCTTTCTTCATGATGATGACGGTGTAGAGCTTGGTACCGTCGCGCATTGGCACCATTGCGACGCGCTTCACATAATCCGCTTCGGGAAGAACCGGATCATATTTGGCGATGACGTCCGGCGTCATCGGCGTGACACGCGCGGGCGGCGGCGCGGCAGCGAGCGCGAGAAGCGGAAGAAACGGGGCGGCGGAGCGGAGCAGGGCGCGTGTCATGCGCGCAGCGATAGCAATCCCCTGACCCGCCGCAAGGAGGTGGTCAGAAGCTGACTTCGGCGACCTTGTCTTCCATGCCCGCCTCCGGTTTGCGTCCGAACAATTTGTTGATGGCGGGTTTGAGGAAGCCCCCGATGTCGCTCTGCCAGATCTTGGCATCATCAAGGTCAAAGCGCAGCAGAGCGAGCTTCGGGTCGTCCTTGCCCTCGTACCATTCGGCCACGATGGCGTTCCACAACCGCTCGATCTCGCTCCGGCGGTTGTCGAGCACGAGGCGGCCGCGAAGGCTCGCGAACAGGTCGTGGCCCTTGGCGGCGAAGCTCGCGACCGCCCGGTCTTGTTCGCCAAGTGCGCGCGTCAGGTCGTGATCTTTTGCGCTGAAGAACCAGACGCAGCCCCGCTCGCGGTCCTCGTCATCGAACCGAGCCGTCATCGGCTGCATCGCGCTTCCGCGAGCCTCGGCGAGGCCGAGCATCACGAATGGACTGTCTTCCAGCGCCCCCCAAAACTGATCTTCAATCTCACGGTCGTTGGCCATTTCGGTCTCCTCGTTTGGAACCCCCAACGGCCTCGGCCCCTGCGGCGTTCCAAGCGTCGCAAATGTTAGACTCGACACTGATTTATGAAGAACATAATGAGAACATATGGCTCAACTAGATTTCCAGGCGAAGCTGGCGATCCTGGCCGACGCCGCGAAGTATGACGCGTCATGCGCCTCGTCCGGAACGAGCAAGCGCGACAGCCGGGGCGGAAAGGGCTTGGGTTCGAGCGAAGGCATGGGAATCTGCCACGCCTATGCGCCGGACGGACGTTGCATCAGCCTGCTCAAGATTCTTTTGACCAACAGCTGCATTTTCGACTGTGCCTATTGCATCAACCGCAAGAGCTCGAACGTGCGTCGCGCGCGTTTCACCGTGGACGAGGTCGTCCGGCTGACGCTTGCTTTCTACAAGCGAAATTACATCGAAGGCCTGTTCCTCTCCTCGGGTATCATTCGCTCATCCGACTACACGATGGAACAGATCGTCGAGGTCGCGCGAACGCTTCGCGAGGATCATGATTTTCGCGGCTACATCCATTTGAAGACGATCCCGGATGCCGATCCTGGGCTCATTGGGCTTGCCGGCCTTCATGCCGACCGAGTGTCCATCAACGTGGAATTGCCAACCATTTCGGGCTTGAGCGCGCTGGCGCCGGAGAAGGATGCAACCCGGATCGAGAGCGCAATGGGCAAAATGAAATTATCAATCGCCGAGGCGGGCGATGCTGCGAAACGCTTCAAGTCTGCACCGACGTTTGCACCCGCTGGTCAGTCCACGCAGATGATCGTTGGTGCGGACGATGCAAATGATCGCGACATCGTCGCAAAGGCGAGCAGGCTGTACGATCACTTCAACCTTCGCCGAGTCTATTATTCGGCCTTCTCGCCCATTCCGGATGCGAGCGCAGTGCTGCCGCTAAAGCGGCCCCCGCTCATGCGTGAGCATCGCATCTACCAGGCAGACTGGCTGATGCGCTTCTACGGCTTTGCGCCAAAGGAGGTGCAGAGCGCGACAGACGATCAAGGAATGTTCCCACTCGACATCGACCCGAAGCTCGCGTGGGCGCTGAGATATCGAGAGAGCTTCCCAGTCGACGTGAACCGTGCGCCCAAAGACATGCTGCTGCGTGTGCCGGGCCTGGGCATCAAGGCTGTCGATCGTATCCTGTCCGCGAGACGTTGGCGCAGGCTTCGGCTCGATGATGTCGCACGACTGACACTGTCGATCACCAAGGTTCGCCCATTCATCGTCGCGCTCGACTGGCGCCCGACGACGCTTACCGACCGTGCCGATCTGCGCACGTCGATCGCGCCAATGCAGAAGCAGCTGGAATTGTTTTCGGCCTGACATGCTACGCGAAGGATCAATGATCGACGCGCATCGCGTGACGCTCGCTGCGCCCGACGATTTCGACGGTTGGCGAAACGCGGCGCGCGACCTCGCGGAGGCCGGCATTCCGGTAAGCGCGATCGTTTGGCGGGTGGAAGGTGACGACGCCGACCTGTTCTCTTCCAAGCTCGTTCGGATCCCGGCGCCCTGCTTCCCGGTCCCGCGTGCGTTCATCGATCTCGCCAGGGACATTGTTTGCCATTCCGATCCTCAGCGCTTCGCTCTCCTGTATGCGATGCTGCTGCGCCTCAAGTCGGAACGCCGTGCGATGGAGGATGAAGCGGATCCGCTCGTTCGCCGACTGCATGGGCTTGCCAAAGCGGTGCGCCGCGACATCCACAAGATGCACGCCTTCGTCCGCTTTCGTGAAATTGACGACTGCTTCATCGCCTTTTTTGAGCCCGAGCATCATGTCCTCCGCCGTGCCGCGAGCTTTTTCGTAAACCGCTTCACGAACATGCGCTGGTCGATCCTGACGCCTGAGCTTTCCATCCACTGGGATGGCGCGAGCCTCAGCGAAGGCCCGGGCGCTGCCCGCGCGGAAGCGTCGTCCCTCGATCCGCTCGAGGAGATGTGGCGGACCTACTATGCGAGCGTCTTCAACCCCGCGCGGCTCAAGGTCGGCACAATGCTCAAGGAGATGCCGAAGAAATATTGGCGCAACATGCCAGAGGCTTCGCTCGTTCAACCGCTGATCGCCAGTGCGCGTAAACGGGAGCTGGACATGATCGACGCTTCTGAGGTGAAGGAAGGACTGAAGCATGCGCTCGAATCCGAGCGTTCGATCGAGCCTGGCGGGAATGCGCGTGCCGCTTGGGAGGCGCTGCTAAAGGACGTTCGCAAGTGCACGCGCTGCGATCTCTACAAGCATGCGACGCAGGCCGTTTTCGGCGAGGGCCCGCTCGATGCCTCGATCATGTTCGTCGGCGAGCAACCGGGTGATCAGGAGGACCTTGCCGGGCGGCCCTTTGTCGGACCGGCAGGTCAGCTATTCGATACCGCACTAGAAAAGGCAGGAATCGACCGCTCGACCGTCTACGTCACGAATGCCGTCAAACATTTCAAGTTCGTGCCCCGCGGCAAGAAACGCATCCACAGCAAGCCCGGCGCGGGGGAGATCGAGGCATGTCGCTGGTGGGTCGATCACGAACGCGACCTAATCCGGCCGCCGGTCACCGTGGCGCTCGGCGCAACGGCGGCGCAGAGTCTCTTCGGCAAGGCGATGGCAATTGGCAAGAATCGCGGTGCGCCGCTCCTGCTGCCTGACGGCAGCGAATGCTGGATCACCGTGCATCCGAGCTTTTTGCTGCGCATCCCCGAAGAGGAGCGCCGGCGCGAGGAGCGAGCACTGTTCGTGCGCGACCTCGAGCGGATCAAGGAGCGCGCCGCGGAGCTTGCGGGCTAAAAGCGGTAGCCAACCGTCGCCTTCACGGCTCGCGGCGCGCCGGGCGAGATGTTGTTGTCGGCGTTCGCCGTCGGAAAATAGTGCGCTCCGAACAGATTCTCGACGTTTACCTGCGCTTTGACACCCCACGGCAGCTGATAATAGAGCGCCGCATCGACCCGTGCATAGCCAGGCAACTTCACCTGGTTACTTATCGTCGCATAGGATTTCGACCGGGCGATCACCCCGATTCCAGCGCCGATTTGCTTGGTAAAGCCATAGCGGTTCCACAACGAGAAGCCGTGACGCGGCACCAGTGGAACCTCGCGCCCAGCGGGCGCCGCCGTCGTGGTCTCGGTAATCTCGGCTTTCTGATAGCTGTAGCCGCCAGAAATCAGCCAGCGACTGGAGACGCTGCGCTCGAGCCCAAGTTCTATGCCACGACTGCGCTGCGCTCCTGTCAGGACTGTCAGATGGGAGACCGGGTCCGTGGCGCGCGTGTTGGTGCGATCAAGCCGGTAGACGGCCGCCGTCGCCAGGAGTCCGCCCGGCAGCTGCAGCTTTGCGCCGAACTCATAATTGTCGAACCGCTCCGGTTTCAGGCCCTCGGTGACGTCGGTGAGACTGCTGAATTGGTCGCCCGACTGCGGCAAGTAGGAGCGGCCGTAACTGGCATAGACCGACAGGTTCTCAGTCGGCTTCAGCACCAGCCCCAGGCGCGGCGACCAGAGATGATCCGTCCGGCCGAATTGCCCGCCACCGGCTGCGCGCAAGTCGTCCACGTCAATCTTGAGGCTGTCGTAGCGAAGGCCGGCGACGATCTCGATCCAGTCTGCCGGGCGAAGCTGCTCCTGCGCATAAATCGCTGCAACGTTCGCGTGAACGCGGTTGTCGGCGTCGCTTGCAGCCGGTTCGAAGACGACATTGGCGTCGAGCGTGGGATCGCTAAGGGACACGGAGTCTTGGCCCACGAACCGGCCCGTCAGCCGCTTGTTGCGTGACTTCTCCCAGCCAAACTCGAACCCGACCAGCAGCGTCTGGTCGATCGCGGCAAGTTTCTTTTCCCAGACGAGATCCGTCTGGGAGAACAGGTTTCGGCGGTGGTTGCGGTTGTTATAGGCTCCGAGCGCGACGGTGCCTGACGCCGCGCTGCTGTTTGCGAAGATGTTCTCGTAGAACTTGTCGTAGTCACCAAGCATCGTTCGGTTCTTGACTGTCAGGCCCTCGGCGAAACGATGCTCGGTCGCAATCGTGGCGAGGTTGACGTCCGCCTTTGCGAAGCTGTCGTCAGGGTCGCCGAAGAAACTGCGAGTGAAGCCGCGCACAGGCTCACCGGCAAGGGACGGCACGCCACGGTCTGCCGTCCGGCGGTCGTGAAAATATTCGTAGCTGAAGTCGAGGCGGGTATCGGGGCCGACCAGCAGCGCCGCCGTCGGATTGATCCCGTAGCGTTTCACATCAACGTGATGACGGAAGCTGTCGCTATTTTCGTATAGGCCGTTGAGGCGCAGTCCGGCTGCGCTCGTGAGCGGCTGATCGAAATCGGCGCTGAAACGTCTGGCGCCCCAGCCGTCAGCTGACGCGATCCCGCTCCGCCCGACATTGAGGCTTGGCCGCTTCAGCACGCGGTTGACGATGCCGCCGCCGCCACCGCGACCGAAGATCATCGCGTTGGGACCTTTCAGCACCTCCACGCGGTCGACGTTGTAGAAATCCCGGAAATACTGCACGTCGTCGCGCACGCCATCGACGAAGAAGTCGGCGGTGCTCGAGTTGCCACGCAGAACGATGGTATCCCGATTGCCTTCGCCTGAATTGTACGATGCTCCTGGCACGAACAGGAGCAACTCCCCAACCGAGCGGATTTGCTGGTCCGCGATCTGCTGGCTCGACACGATCGTCAGCGCCTGCGGCACGTTGCGGACGTCGGTGGGGGTTTTCGTCGCCGTCGTCGTGACCTTCACGCCATAAGGGACGCGTTCGCCAGTGATAACGATTTCCGGACCGGCGCCAGCGCCCTCGTCGACCGTAGCGTCCTTGGCGACCTCGGCCGCTACAGCGGAGGTGCCGCCGCAGACGAGTGCCGCGACGAGCGGAAGGGCATACAGGCGGTCCATTCGTTCCCCTTTGGACTTCTCGGGGAGCGTCTAGTGTTATTGAAAGTCATTCGCAATAGCAGAAAAGCGATCCGATCTGCCCTGCCGGCTATTCTGCTGCTAGCAGCGTCTCTGCCGCTCCAAGGTCGACCGATACGAGGCGGCTGATCCCCTTCTCGATCATGGTCACGCCATACAGGCGGTCCATCCGGCTCATCGTCACGGCGTTGTGAGTGACGATTAGGTAGCGAGTATCCGTTTCCTCCGTCATCTTGCGCAGAAGCTCGCAGAAGCGCTCGACATTTGCATCGTCGAGCGGGGCATCGACCTCGTCGAGGACACAGATCGGTGCCGGATTGGTCAGGAAGATCGCGAAGATCAGCGCAACCGCCGTCAGCGCCTGCTCGCCGCCCGACAATAAGGTGAGCGCCGAAAGCCGCTTGCCCGGCGGCTGCGCCATGATCTCGAGGCCGGCCTCAAGCGGGTCATCGCTTTCAACGAGCTCGAGATGTGCCTGGCCGCCCTCGAAAAGGGTCGTGAACAGACGCCTGAAGTGCGAATCCACCCTCTCGAAAGCTTCGAGAAGCCGGACTCGGCCTTCGCGATTGAGGTTCCCGATCGAGCCGCGCAGGCGATTGATCGCCTGGGTCAGCTCTTCCGCTTCCTCGGCACCCTTGTTTCGCGCAGCGTCGAGCTTGGCAAGCTCCTGCTCCGCCACGAGGTTTACGGGACCGATCCGCTCGCGCTCGGCAATAAGCCGATCAAGCGTTGCTGCCTCTTCGTTAGCGTTGCGAGGTTCGCCAGCATCGAAGCCCAGCTTCTCCGGCAGTCGCTGCGGCACGCATTCGAACTTCTCGGACGCCTGGCGCGCGAACTCCGCGCTTCGCGCCTGCTGCGCTTCGGCGCGGGCCGCGGCAGCCGCCCGCCGCTCGCGCGTGTCGGCCGAGCGTTCGTTGGCGGCCGCAACCAGCTGCCCGGCAGCGACGACGTTAAGCTCGGCCTCCCGCTCGGCAGCCGTCGCTTCGCCGACCCGGAGCTGGCTCTGGTCGTTGGCATGTTCCAGCTCGGCGATTTTCGTATCGAGCTCCAACGGTTCCTTTTCCAACTCGGAACGCTCCGCGGATTGCTGCTTGCGGCGCTCGATCCCCGAGACAAGGCGCTGCTCCGCATCCGCTTGACGCTTGCGCCACTCGGCTTGCTCCCGATTGGCCGCACTCGATCGTTCGCGGTCGGCCGCAGTCTCGCGCGCCTTGGTTGCGCCCTCTGCGCGCTTGTCTGCGACTGCCGTCGCTGCAATTGCAGCCGTCGCTCGTGCGGCCTCGACTTCCTGCTCCAGCGCGGCCGGGTCGGGGAGGGCGGCAAGCGAACGTTCGGCGGCTGTAACCGCCTCGCGCGAGGCCTCCAGCACAGGATCGAGATCCACCTGCCGCTGCGCCAGGCTCGCGCGCTGCGCCTCGATACGCTCGAGCGCGGCCGAGGCAGCGTCGATGGCGCGTGTTGCCTCGCGTGCATCGCGCTCGGAACTCAGAGCTGCCGTCCGCGCCTCCTCGGCACTTCTGCGACACTGTTCCATACGTTCGAGCGTTCGGGCGCGCTCGCTGCTTGCAGCAGAGACGGACTGTTCGAGGCCCGGCAACTCTTCTGCCAATTCAGAAAGCCGGTTCGCTCGCAGCAACCGTTCGGCAGCCGCGGCGCCGCCGCCCATGGCAATGAAGCCGTCCCAGCGACGCAACCGGCCTTCGCGAGTTACAAGCCGCTGACCCACGGCTAGCCGCTGACCGCTGTCCTCTTCCGCGACCGCGACCTGCTTCAGGCGACGCACCAGTTCGGGCGGCGCCTTGGCATGATCGGCGAGGGATCGCGTTCCCGCGGGCAGTGCCGGATCGTCAGGAAGAAGGTCGCTTCCTTGCCATCGACGTGCGCCTTCCCCACCAATCGCCGCATCGGCATCCTCGCCGAGCGCAGCCGCCAGCGCCCTTTCATAGCCGCTGTCCGCCTTCAGGCTTGCAATCGCGGCGCCGCCGCCATGTTCAATCGCTCGCGCGAGCGCGTCATGTTCCGATCTGGCCGCGGATAATGCTGCCCGTACCGCTGCCAATTGGCTTTCCGCAGCATCGCGCAGCTCGGCAGCGGCAGCGCGGCCCTGCTCAGCCTCCACCCGACGAGCTTCGGCCATGGCGAGCGCCTCGCTCGCCTGCCTTGATCTTCCTTCCGCCTCGTTTCGCGCGCTCGCATGGTCGCTGCCGTCGCCCAGAGACCGGAGCTGGTCGGCAAGCTTCTGCCGTTCCTGCTCGGTTCGGCCTAGTTGTGCACGGGCGGCTTCCAGGGCCGCTTCGGCAACCCTCCGTTCGGCGCGCATCGCAGCCTGACGAGCCAGCAATTCTGCAAGCGTGGCCTCGGCCTCGCGGGACGCTGACTCGGCTGCGCTGAGGTCGATTGCGATCCGCGCGGCATGCGTTTCGGAATCTTCGAGCCGCCGGGCAATGGCCGCGCGCTCTTCGTCGAGCTGCGCAATCGCATGCGCCGCATCGCCCTTCAGCGCCTCTTCGCGCTGGATATCCGAACTGAGCGACGAATCGAGCCGTGCGAGCTCGGCGAGACGCCGCGCAACGGTGTCGCGGCGGGCCCGGGCCGTTGCAAGCTGGTGCGCCAGTTCGTGACCCTGTTCACGCAGCTCGGCGAGTACGCTTCGCTTTGCATTGAGCTCGGCATTCGCCTGTTCGTTTGCGGATTGCGCCTGTGCGATGGCCTGGGCGATCCGTTCCACTTCTTCCGCTGCGGCGCGCGCTTCGGCGGTCGCTCCTTCCGCAGCTGCTTCCGCTTCCGCCCATCTTGCGTGCAGCAATCGCGCTTCGACACCACGGATCTGCTCTGTAAGTTTCCTGTAGCGTTCGGCGGCCCGCGCTTGTTTGCGCAGCTGCGCTGCTCGCTGTTCCTGATCGCTTAATATCTCGCCCAGACGCGCAAGATTGGCTTCGGCGGCCCGCAGCTTCTGCTCTGCATCTTTGCGCCTCGCATGCAGCCCGGAAATGCCCGCGGCCTCTTCGAGCAGCTGCCGCCGCTCGACCGGCTTCGCCGCGATGACCGCGCCTATCCTTCCCTGACTGACAAGGGCGGGAGAGTGGGCACCGGTCGCCGCGTCCGCGAACAGCAAGGCCACGTCCTTTGCTCGAACGTCGCGACCGTCGAGCCTGTAGGCCGATCCCGCACCGCGCTCGATCCGCCGAGTAACTTCGCTTTCGCCCGCTTCGCCTCCTTCGCTGGCAGCACGTTCGACGAGGATGGAAACTTCGGCAAAGTCGCGCGGTGGCCGCGTCGCAGTGCCGGCGAATATGACATCGTCCATGCCTCCGCCGCGCAGCGACTTGGGGCTCGATTCTCCCATCGCCCAGCGGATCGCTTCAAGGAGGTTCGACTTACCGCAGCCGTTCGGTCCGACGACACCGGTGAGGCCCGGCTCAATGCGAAGTTCGGCCGGTTCGACGAAGCTCTTGAAGCCGCTGAGCTTGAGCCGCCGGATCTTCAACGCTGTCGCCCTCCCCCCGCTGCCACCTTAGCTGCCGGCTTCTTTCAGGAACGGCTCGAGCGTGGCCCAATCATAGGCATCCACCTTGTTGCCATTGACGAAGAAGGTCGGTGTTCCCTGAACGCCGCGATCCGAAGCAGCCTGCGCCATCCGTTCGAGTTCGCTGGCGGACGCTTCGCTCGCGAGGCAAGCCTCCGCCTTCGCCCGCGGGATCCCGTGTGCAGCGGCGACCGGAATGAGTCCGGCAACCCTCGCGACGGCGAGCATCATCTCGGACTGCGGCAGCGCATTCAGCTTTTCGCTCTCTGCGTCCGTGATCTTGCCGATCCATGCCGGCTGGGTTGCGTAAAGCGCATCGGCCATCGGGAAGAAGTGAGCCGGGCCTCCGCAGCGCGCTACGATCGTCGCCGAAAGGTCGATACCGTTGAGGACCAGCGAGCGGTATTCGTAGGTCGCCTTCCCCGTCCGGACATAGCGGGCGAGCAGCGGCTTCATCGCCGTCGCGGCAAAGTGCCGGCAGTGCGGACAGGTCAACGAGCCATATTCGACGAGCTCGATCCTGGCCTTGGGATTGCCCATCCGGAACCCGCCGTCAGGCGTCGCCGATACCGTCCTGGTCCAGTCGCGCTTGGGCTCCGCCTTTGACCCGCTGCTCGCCGACGCCGGCACGGCCAGCATCAAAAGCGAGAGAATTGCAATTGCGAGGCCCTTGGCTGTCACTTCAGCGCGTCCTTGAGCTTAGGCTCGAGCAGGTCCCAGCTTGCGGTGTTCGGGACCATCTTGCCGTCGATTACGAACGTCGGCGTTCCCTGGAAGTCGGGGTACTGCGTCGTCGCATCGCTGGTCATCTGGACGAGCTGGTTAATCGTAGACTCGTTGCCCAGGCATTGTGCGCTCTTGGCCGGTGGGATGCCCCGCGCAGCCGCCCATTCCGTTAGCCCCGCAAAGTTCGCTGCCTGGACGAACTCCTGCTTTGGCGGGAGGTTTTGCAATGCCTCAAGCTGCGCCTGCGGAACGCTCTGGATCTTGGCGACCCAGGTCGGCTGGTCCTTGTAGATCGCCCGCATCAGGGGGAAGAAGCCCTTGGTACCATTGCAGCGGGCAATCAGCGTCGCAGTGAGGTCGAACGGATCGCGGACATAGTTGCGAAACTCCCAGCTGACCTGGCCGCCCTTTACATAGTTGTCGATGAGAGCGGGCACGCCCTTCTCGTCGAACTCCCGGCAGTGCGGGCAGGTAAGCGACCCATATTCGACCAGCTTCACCTTGGCGCTTGGGTTGCCCATCATGAAACCGCCTGCGGAGGTCTCGTTAACGACGTCGGCCCACGTGCCGCCCGGTGGCGGGTTTGCCTGGGTGATTTTCACCGTGTCGTTCGCGGCCGTGCTGGCCGTCTGATCCTTGTTCTTGTTGCAGGCGGCCACGGCCAGGACGGCCATTGAACCGGCCAGGAAAGTGCGGAACTTCATCGCTTCAGTTGCTCCGGTTGATCACGGGTATCGCATCATCGCTATCTTGCGAGAGCGACGGAGGGCCGCTGCTAGCCGCAATTTGCGCTGCAAGCGACTCCAGACACGCGCGCAGCTCGGGATCGACGATCTCGCGGAGGCCCTCGCCAAGCTCCTTGGGAACCGGCCGGAGTTCCGGCCGCTCGGGCTTCTTCGGCTGCGCCGGCGGCCTGCCCTGGCGGAAGACAATTCGATTGATGGCGGCATAGCCGAAGAAGCGGTTCACCCGCTCCACGATCATCGGCGTCAGATGCTGTATCAGTGGCGCATGCGCTCCCTCGACCGTCAGCGTCATCACGCCGCCTGCCTTTTTCCCGGTCGGGAACTTGATTGATTCGGGGCACGAGACCTTCGCGTAGCGCTCGCCCACGATCTCGGCCCAGCGACTGACGATGGAGTGCTGGACGAAGCCGAATCGGCGGAACGACTGACCTCCGATCTCGCCGACCAGCTCGCCCGCTGCGCGGGGGCGGCAGCTACGCTGCGAATCTTCTTCGGTCTGCTTTCGCTTCGACATACGCCCCGAGCATGCCATAGCGGTTTGGTGACCGCCAATCCCGCAAGTCGGCTGCTCCAACATTATGTGGATAACTTCAGGCGCTTGCCTTGGCGATCGGCGCCGGGAGAGCAGGCGGCGGATCCTTATCGGGTCTGGCTCAGCGAAGTGATGCTGCAGCAAACGACGGTCGCCACGGTGCAGCCGCGGTTCGAGCGTTTCGTTCATCGCTGGCCAACGGTTGAAGCGCTTGCCGCCGCGAGCGATGAGGAGATCCTCTCTGAATGGGCGGGGCTCGGCTATTACGCTCGCGCCCGCAACCTGATTGCCTGTGCACGCGAGATTGCGCGACGCGGCGGTTTCCCGCGCTCCGCAGCAGAACTCGCCGAACTGCCCGGTATTGGCGCCTATACGTCGCGGGCTATCGCCGCGATTGCCTTTCGCGAGAAGGCCGCAGCGGTCGATACGAACGTCGAGCGGGTCATTGCTCGCCTACATGGTCGCAAGAAGGCCGTGCGACCGGAAATTGAACGCCTTCTGTTTGATCTCATGCCGTCCGAGCATCCCGGCGACTTCGTCCAGGCAATGATGGATCTCGGCGCGACCATCTGTCGGCCAAGAGCCCCCCGCTGCAGCGAATGTCCGCTGCGCGGCGACTGTGCCGCATTCGCAAGCGGTGCCCCTGAAACCTATCCCGAGCGGCACACGCGCCGGGCTCGCCCGCACAGGTACGGCATTGCCTGGTGGATCGAGCGTCGCGGCGAGGTGTGGCTTGTGCGCCGCCCCGCAAGGGGACTTCTCGGTGGAATGGCGGCACTGCCAGGTACGGATTGGACCGAGGCATCGTCGCTCCGGCCGAACGCGATCGGAACTGTGCGCCACCTGTTCACGCACTTCTCTCTCGATCTTCAACTGGTTGCGCGCGCCGAGCCCGAAGGAGACGGCTGGTGGCAGCCGCTGGACCGTCTCGACGAGGCTGGGATGCCGACGCTTTACCGACGAGCAGCCGAAATCGCTCTTCGAGGACAGAAGCATGCGGCCTGAAGCGTTCTTCTCCGGCCCCGGCCTCGACCGCGCCGACCCGTTGCGCGGGTCGCCGGAAAAATTGGCGGATCTCGCCGCCCGCAAGGACGCCCGGGAACTCGTCTGGACCGATGGCTTGCCTGCGATGGACGATGCGGGGGCGTTGGTGTGGCGGCCGCTTGGCACGGCCGAGCTTTTCCTGGGGCTCGATGACGGAGCGCCGCGCTTTTCAGCTCTTGCCGAACCTGCGACGACGGCTTTCAGCGTCCTCCCCCTGATCGCCCAGCTCGGGGTTCGTGAAGCGCCGCTGTTCGCGGCGGCACTCAGCCTTGCGCGCTGGCATGCCCGTCATCGCTTCTGCGCGAACTGCGGGCACGAGACCGCACTCGTGCGTGGCGGCTGGTCACGCTCCTGCGAGCATTGCGGTGCGGAACATTTCCCTCGCGTCGATCCAGTCGCAATCATGCTTGTCGAATGGGACGGGAAGGTCCTGCTTGGCCGACAGCCGCATTACCCCGAGCGACGTTATTCTGCGCTCGCCGGTTTCATCGAGGTTGGCGAATCCATTGAGAATGCGGTCGCCCGCGAAGTGAAGGAAGAGGCTGGCATCGAAGTCCTCGATGTCCGCTATATCGCAAGCCAGCCATGGCCATTTCCCTCCTCGCTCATGATCGGCTGCATAGCGCAGGCGACCTCCAGCGATCTGACCATCGATACGACCGAGCTGGAGGACGCCCGCTGGTTTACCCGCGATGAGGTGGCGCGAGCGGTTGTCGGCGTCGCTGAAGCCGCGTTCCAGCCACCTCCAAGGACCGCTATCGCGCGGACATTGCTCGAGCATTGGCTCGGCCTTGAAGCCTCGCAAAGTCGCCCTTAAGAGGCGGCCAAAATCCACGTTCCGCGTTCGCGGGAAATTCAGGGAAAAACATGGACGATCGCTTTAACACCATTGCCGGCTGGGTGCTGTTCGCAGGCATTGTCGCCTTGGGATCTTCGATTGTCGCCAGCGAGATGTTCCATTCGGAGCGTCCTGAAAAGATGGGCTACCCGATCGAGGGTGTTGTGCAGGAAGGCGAGGGCGCCGCGGCGGCCGAGCAGCCGATCGAGGCGTACCTGGCCAAGGCGGATGCCGCGAAAGGCCAGCAGGTGTTCAACAAGTGCGCCGCCTGTCACAATGCGGAGAAGGGCGGAGCCAATCAGCTCGGCCCGAACCTGTGGGGCGTTCTCGGCGAGCCGATCGGACAGGGCAAGGGTTTTGCCTTCTCGGACGCGCTGGCCAAGAAGGGCGGCAACTGGGACTGGGACAATCTTGCACAGTGGCTGAGCAGCCCCAAGGCGTTTGCGCCGGGCACGAAGATGACGTTCGCCGGCCTCAGCAACCCACAGGATCGCGCCAACGTGATCGCGTTCCTTAATTCGCACAGCGATGCTCCCAAGCCTCTGCCCGCAGCGCCAGCGGCGGCAACTGCCGATGCATCCGGCGCGAAGCCGGGGACCGGCCCCGACAACGGGCCGCAAAAAGCTGAGGAGGCTGTCCCGGCTACCGCTGGTCCGGCAGGCCAGGCTGCAGAAGCCGAGGCGACGAAGAAGCCGTAAGGTCCTAGCGCGTCACTCCGGCGGTGCAGTTTGCACCGGTACCGGATGCGGGTGTTCCTCGTAAAAGCTGGTGACGAAGTCCCATGCTTCGTTCGCGTCCTCGGTCCAGTGGATGAGGTCAAGGTCGTGCGGGGCGATCACGCCTTCCTCGACCATCGCTTCGAAATTGACGACCCGATTCCAGTAATCCTTCCCGAACAGCAGGATCGGTAGCGGCCGCACCTTGCCCGTCTGGATCAAGGTCAGCAGTTCGAACATCTCGTCGAACGTGCCATAGCCGCCTGGGAATACCGCGACCGCCCGAGCGCGCAGCAGGAAGTGCATTTTCCGGAGCGCGAAATAGTGGAACTGGAAGCTGAGATCCGGGGTGACGTAGCGGTTCGGCATCTGCTCGTGTGGAAGAACGATGTTGAGTCCTATCGATTCCTGGCCTTCGTCCGCAGCGCCGCGGTTTGCAGCTTCCATGATCGAAGGGCCGCCGCCCGAGCAGACGACGAAATGCCGCTTGCCCTCGGCATCAGTCTCGCAGCGGCTCGCCAGCCGCGCCAGCTCGCGCGCCACATCGTAATAGCGCGCCTTGGCTTTAAGCCGCTCTGCGATCTTCTCCTGCTCCGGATTGGTCGCTGCGGCGATCAACGCATCGGCCATTTCCGGCGAGGGAATGCGCGCGGACCCGTAAAAGACGAACGTCGAGCCAATGTTCGCCTCATTGAGCAAAAGCTCCGGCTTTAGCAGCTCGAGCTGGAAGCGAACCGGCCGCAAATCCTCCCGCAACAGGAACTCAGTGTCCTGGAACGCGAGCTTGTAGGCAACGCTCTCGGTCTGGGGGACGGGCGGGACATGCTCGGCGGCGCGCGCGTCGACCTTGGAGCTTGGAAAAATACGCTTGGGCGGTAGGGGTTGCGAAGTCATCGACGCGGGTTAGCGACAAACTTTAGCAGCGTCACCCTTCCGCGAATGTCTCCCGCTTCGCCCCCCAGTCGATCCGCCGTGTCGCATACATCACCCCCGCCAGCGCCGCGAAGAGCAGCAGCGAGCCGATCAGCAGCGAATAGGCTTCGAGACTGAGCAGGATGTAAAGCACGGCATATAGCCCGATGAGGAGGCCGCCGACGATCGCCGCGCGGCTCCAGCTCGCCAGCACGGCTCCAGAATAGGCCGTGTTCAAACCCGCAATCCCCGCCGAAGCGACAATGTAGGCAAAGGTGAACCCAATCACTTCTGCAAAGGCCAACAGGAGGACGAAGAACAGCACCAGCGCGGCGCCCATCAGCAGGTATTCGACCGCGGAGACGCGCACTCCGCCGATCACGTCAAACATCAGCAGCGCGAGGAATGTGAAGCCGATGAAAAGGAAGCCGTACTTGGTCGCGCGGTTGACCTGCGAATAGGGATCGACCGGCTGGATCAGGCTGATCTGCGCGGTCTGAAAGGGTCCCGCGTCCGCCGCTGGAAAACGCGTTGCATCAGCCTGGCGCGACGGCGCAGGAACGCGCTCGATGAGGCTCGATCCTCCCGTTTCGCTCGTGCTCACGAGTGACCGTCCGAGCGCTAGATTGCCGATCCGGTATGTCGCGATGAACCCCGTTTCAGCCACTCTGCGGTCCGCCGGCAGGAAGTCGCCGCCAAAGCTCGGGCTCGTCCAGGATGAGTGCACGGTCCAGCGCGTATCGCCCGCCTGCGGCGCGAGGCTGACGGCCTCGCTGCCGCGAAAGTCAAACGCAAAGTCAACGAGCAGCGGCTCCGCGGAAAGCCCGCTCGCGTCGATCCACGCGAAGAAGCCGCGGCCGCTGCCGCTCCCGCCACCGGGCTGCAAGCGAAGCGGCCTGCCTCCTGCGCGCACCTGTGGGTTGGCGCCAAGACCGCGCGGGTCGCTGAGGCCGAAGCGCAGTTCGGCACGGCCCAGATCCATTTGCGCCAAATCGATCCCCGTCCTCGAAAGATCCGGCGGAAAGGTGAAACGCGCTTTCCCTGCCGCCAGGGCATCGAACACGACCGCCTCGTAAATGGAGCGCTTGCGCACTTCGGGCCGGACATCGGTCCTGAGCTCGACCGATTCAGGGGCGAGCGTCAATTCGCGCACAACGTCGCGGCTGCGCGTAATGCTCTGCCCGTTCTCGACGACCGTGTCATTGGCGGTCGCGTGATAGGGGATTACCAAAACCGGTCCCGCCATCGCCTGCGGTCCGCCCCATCCTTCCGTGATCGAGGAGGTCGCTTCTTCGCTCTGCGTCTGGCGGTCGTAGACGAGCAACCAGACCGAAAAGAGCGGGACGGTGAGAATGAGGCCAACAACGATCGCAAGCGCCAGCTTGAACCCCGGCGTGCGGCTGTCGTCCGTTCTTGGCATCATCGATCTCCTGTCTCTGGTCTCTTTCGAAGATGCTGCGCCCGCCAATGAGCGTCATGAGGAAGTCCTGAGCATTCGGTGAAGAATTGAAAACATACGTCCCCGGCTTCTTTGCACTGCCGACCATCTAGAAAGAGGCGAGACCGATCAGCCTGCTGCCGAGCAGGCCGCGGCCATGCCGGATTGAACGGCAAGAATCGCCGGACGCTTTTCAACAATCACCCCCGCGAGCCTTCCGATGATAGAGGGGTTCCGTTTGGCTTTAGGTACGCAGGCCGCGTGCTCCGCCTTGAACTTATCACCGTTTCGGACAGATTGGCGCCGCCGAATCGTCCGCATGGGGAGCGGGCCAGTGGAGTATGTGGGTCGCATCCTCGCTGAGGATGCCAGTGGTTGCCGGTTTGAAATTCACCAGTATCGAGAGCGTCGATTTTTCGCTCGCGTGACTAGGTTCGTGCTCGATACCGGCGAGGAAGTGCAGCGTTTGGACGCGAACACGTTCGTGATTGCCGGCACGCGCGAGACGTTGGCACTCATCGATTCCGACGAATAGCGCCGTTTTTCGATCCCTGGCCGCCATAAGCATCGTTATCGAGCAGGTGGCTCGGCGATCGTCTTGTCGACAACGGCAACCATTGTTCCAGGGAGAAGCTCGCAGCCTTCTCGCTGACGACGCGCGCGGCCAGGCCGATTGCGGGATCCCCGATGCTGTTGGTATCCGGTCACATGGATGACACTTGATGGCGCCGCGCAATCGCCCATTTCAGTTCCATGATCGACATCCGCCCCTTCAACAGCCTCGGCCACGCGAACCACGGCTGGCTCGACGCTCACCATCACTTCTCCTTCGCGAATTATTTTGACCCGAGCCGCATGGGCTGGGGTCGGATCCGCGTATGGAACGACGATACGATCGGCGCGCAGAGCGGCTTCCCTCCGCACCCGCACCGCGACATGGAGATCGTGACCTATGTTCGCACCGGCGCAATCACGCACCAGGATTCAATGGGCAACAAGGGCCGAACCGCAGCGGGCGACGTTCAGGTGATGAGCGCCGGGACGGGCGTACAGCACGCTGAATATAATCTTGAGAACGAGCAGACCACGCTCTTCCAGATTTGGATCGAGACCGACAAGCCTTCCGCCAAGCCGAGCTGGGGCTCGATGCCCTTCCCGAAAGAAACGCGAAACGGCGTCTTCCAGATCCTGGCCAGCGGTGCGGACGACGGATCGCTGACGATCAATGCCGACGCCAGGATTCTTGGTGCGACCGTCAAGGCCGGTGAGACGATTTCAGTCGACGCCGATCCGGCTCGTCACCTCTATCTTGTTCCCAGTGGCCGGGTGCGGGTGAACGGCATCGAGGCCAATCCCCGCGACGGTGTCGCCATCACAGGCGAGAGCAAGGTCGAAATCGCGGCCGAGGACGATAGCGAACTCGTGCTGGTCGACGCCCGATAGGCTCGGAATTGCTCCTAACCCCTTGAGTCCGGTGCGGTTCATCGAACCTGTGCTTGAATAAGGGTCTCGCGGTAGGCATTTTGCGGACGCCGCGGGGTAGGACGGCGACTCAAAGACAAAGCGGGAGCTGATGAAGGCGGGTTTGCGCTTCACGAAGATATTGCTGGCCGGCGGGCTTTGCCTTTCGCCGCTCCCGGTGCTTGCCCAAGAAACGGCCCAGCCCGCCACGACCAACACGCCGGCCACGGACGCGGTGGGTCCTCGCGAGTTGCAAAACTTCAGCCTGCCTGGAACAACGACCAAGCCGGCGGATCAGCCGGCACCTGCGCCGACGGCAGTATCGCAAGCCCCGCAGACCGTAAGCGCCCCCGACGATTCCGCCGTTGCGCCGGCGCCATCGAGGCGCCGCGCTCCTGAAGCTAACCGCCAGGCGCCTTCGAGCATTGCACCTGCGCACTCTCCCGCTTCACCTGGCCTTGCCGACGAGGATGCATCGCCGCCACTTAGTCCATCCGTTGCAGGCCCTGCGGCGGCGGTAGTCAACCCGCCGACAACACCGCAGGTCGAAGAGCCGGCAGCCACCCTTGCAAGTGAACACAGACTCTCGATCTGGCCTTGGCTCGTAGCGGCGCTGGCGCTCGCGGGCGGAACGCTCTTTCTCCTGTGGCGGCGCCGGCCTCGCGATGCATTTGCCGGCATCCCGCAGGAGAATTTCTTCCAAGGACCGGAGTCCGAACCGCCACCGCAGCCGAGGCCCGTCCCGCGCGCGGCACCGCCGTTACAGGAGACTCCGCCGGCACCCGTGCCCGACGCTGAGCCAGCGCCTCCGCCGTCCGGCGGCATTGTGTCGTCGCGCCTTCGACCGTCGATCGAAATCGGAGTCCAGCCGCTGCGCTGCGTGATCACCGATGATCAGGTCGCGATCGAGTTCGAGATCGAGCTGGTCAATTCGGGTACCGCCCCCGCCCGCGCAGTTCTTGCCGAGGCCAGTCTGTTCAACGCCTGTGCCGACCAGGAACAGGTGCTTCAGGCCTTTTTTGCCAACCCGGTCGGCAAGGGCGACCGCCTCGAGCTTATTCCCCCGCTCAGGCACGTAACCCTTACGAGCAAGGTGATGGCACCTCGCGATGCGATCCAGGAATATGATCTTGGTGGCCACCGGTCCTTCGTACCGGTGCTCGCGTTCAACGCGCTCTACGAGTGGAGCGGGGGCAAGGGTCAAACGTCTGCAGCCTATCTCGTCGGCCGTGATACCGGCAGCGACAAGCTTGGTCCGCTACGACTTGATGCCGGTTCGCGAGACATCCGCGGCCTCGGCGGGCTCGCGCTTCCCGGAGCATTGAAAACCTAAAGTACTGCGCTGTTGTAGCTGTGCCAGGCGAGCACTGCCGCAGCGCCGCGATAGGGTCGCCAGGCCTCCGCAATCTCGCGCAGCTGTTTCTCGCTCGGCTTGTCTGGCAAGCCCATGAGTTTGCCAAGCTCGATCATGACGGCGAGGTCGCCGGCCGGAAACACGTCCGAGCGCCCTTCGGCGAACAGCAGGTAGATCTCCGCGGACCAGCGGCCGATACCCTTGATCTTCGTAAGCAGCGCGATTGCCTCCTCGTCCCCTTCGGGAAGGCTCTCAAGGTCGAGCTCGCCCGAAATGACCAGTTCGGCAAGGCTTCGAATGTAGCCTGACTTCTGCCGCGACATGCCCGCAGCGCGCAGTTCCTCGTCGCTGGCGGCCAGTAGCAAAGCAAGGTCAGGCGGCGAGCCGAAGGCCGCCTCGAGCTTCGACCACATGGAACGTGCCGCGGCAACGCTTACCTGCTGGCCGACGATCGTCCGGAGCAGCGTCTGCGCGCCGCGTTCGCTTTTGCGCGGTTCGGGAATGCCATGCTGCTCGATCACCTTCGCAAAGGCAGGTTCGCGGCCGGCCAGAACCTCGACATGTTCTCGGATGCTGCCTTTCGTTCGGACCATCAGGCGATGCTCGCCGCATAAAGTGCTACGGCCGCCGCATTCGAGACATTGAGGCTCTCGATGGCGTCGCTGATCGGCAAACGAGCCAGCGCATCGCAATGCTCGCGCGTGTTGGGCCGCATTCCCGGACCTTCGGCGCCAAGCACCAGCGCCACTCGGGCCGGGCCCAACGCATCCTTCAGGTCCGTATCCGCGTCTCCGGTCAATCCGATGCGCCAGAAGCCAGCTTCGCCGATTTCCTCCAGCGCTCGGGCGAGGTTGACGACGCGCGCCCATGGCACGCGTTCAAGAGTGCCGGACGCGGCTTTCGCGACGACGCCGCTTTCGGGCGGCGAATGGCGATCCTGGGTCACGATACCGATCGCGCCGAACGCCGCGGCAGATCGCAGGATCGCACCAACATTATGGGGATCGGTCACCTGGTCGAGCACGAGAAGGACCGCCCGCTCAGGAGCATTCGTAAGGAGGTCGCCGAGCCAGACTTCCTCAAGCGGCTCGACCTCGATGACGACACCCTGGTGCGGGGCATCATGGGGCACGAGACGTCCAAGGTCAGGAGCCTCGGCGAGCGTTACGTCGACATCCTTCGGGAACTGCATGAAGCCCGCAGCTTCGCGCGTTGCCCAGGCGCGCAGCACCTTTCGGCCGGGGTTGTCGAGTGCCGCCGCAACCGCATGCTTCCCCCACAAGCGCGGGCGGTTGGGAGTACCATGGCTCTGGTGCGATTTCTTGCGCCGCGACATGCCACCGCCGCTTAGCCTCGAAACGGCCCGTGTCCAGCAGCTAAGCCCTAAGCGGCTCTTGGGCCTGGTTCCAGCGACGGTGCGCGCGCCACGTTGCAACCGCAATGATCATCAGCGTTGGGTAGCTCCAGAACCGCTCGGCCGCGGCATAAGCGCGGGGCATCAGGTCGAGATCGATGGCTTTGAGGAAGTGCGACATGCTGATGGTCAACTGCAGGCCGGCAACCCACAGTGGCCAGAACCGGTCGGAGCGAAGCGCAATGGCTACGAATGCGAGCAGCACCGCCGTGTCGACAATCAGGTCGCTCGCCTCAACCCCGAGGTAGCGCTTGTGAACGGGCGCATGGGCAATGAAGGAGACGATGCTCGCGGCGATGCAGATGATGCCGGCGAGGCGCTCATACTTGTTCCCTCGCCAGATGGCGTAGCCACAGGACAGAAACAGCATTGCCCAGAAGAAGAGATAGTGCGGCATGAGGATCGCCGGACCACATTGCTGTGGCCCGGTCAAAACCTTTGAGAGCGGCTAGGCGACGATGCGCAGGTCAGCGCGGGCGCTGGCCGGAGGGCACTCGTCGACGTCGCCCCAGCCGACAGTTCGAAGGCCCGGAACCTTGCCCTTCGCTTCGGCGAGCGCCGCGTGGCAGGCGATGATTGCGCCGCGAGTCTCGACCAGCCCGGCCAAGGCTGCCGCGAGCTGTTGGAGGGCCGGATGGATTGTGCCGTAGCCGGCAGTCGCAACCGCATTCGCGCGCATCAACCGCGATTGCAGTTCGGCCATTTCGCTCAGCGTTGTGTCGATTGAGTCTTCGACGGTGCGGACTTGGGTCGCCACTTCGTAGGCGGCATTCTCGATCATCTGTTTGCGCATGTCTGTTCCTTCTCCGGTACGCGATGTGCCGGAGTGGCTGACGGTCTGGTCCGAAGTCGGCTTCGTGGCGGGAGGGGCTAGCCCTTCAACATCCTGGAGAGGCTTTCCAGCCCGGCGAGATACATGCCCGCCGAGAATGCTGATCCGATCGCGATCGCCGCGATCCAGAACAGCCGCTGGCCGACGCTCATCTCATTCCGTGGGTTGCTCCTGGTTGCGAACGGCAGTTGCAGGGAAGACCGGACTGAAACGGGCCTCTGCTCGGTTAGGAAACCAGCTCCTCCGGCCTCCCCTGCGCGGTCAGCGTGCCGAATCTGATAACTGACCGCGGCCTTGGGTTGGCCGGATTGAGCCTCGACGGGAATGTACGGCGATTGATGTATCAATCGCTGATATGGCCCATTTACCTGGGCGACGATGCGGGCCGCTTGCGTGCGGCGCTCGACGCCGAGGATCGCGAGCGCCTGGCGGATGCGCTGGTCGACGGTGTGCGGCGAGATCTTCAGCTCCGCCGCGATCTCCTTTGAATTGAGGTGCTGGTCGACAAGGAGCAGGCAGTCGAGCTGCCCGGCACTCAAGCGGGCAACGCGCGCGGCCATCACATCCGGCGTGCCGGGCCCGCCAGATTCGTGAGACGCGTCATCTGCGTCGTTCGAGTTCGCCAATGCAACACCCACCCCGCGCAAATGCGGTACTCCCGAGCCGAGTCCTGTATTGTCACTTATGCAATCTCGTGAACTTTGGCCAGTTTTCTGCTGATTCCACAAAGTTTTTAGGGCTAACAAAAGTTAGTCACGTTGAGACGGATCCTGTCCTTCCTCTGAGGGATTCCCGCTCGCTGGGCCGGGCAGGCGCCGTTCGTCGTTTGTCGAAATTCTGCCGAAACGGCGTCGATGCAATGCGTTGCGATGCTCGCGTTAGGAATAGAAAGTGCACGAGGAGGCTGGGGCAATGCCGCGCGTTACGCTGAATTTGCTTGCGCTTCTGGCCGCATTTTCGGTCGCACCGGCGACAGCCAGCCAGGGGTTCGGCAGGGGTCCGGACGGGTCGCACGAGAGCGATTGCCCATACGTGCGTGCGGAACTTGCAGCGCGTTCACCTCCCGCCAGTGAGCCGACGACGATCACCCTTACTGAACCTGTTCCGCCGGAAAGCTCGCTCTTCAGCTATACGGACGGGGCGGGCTTCCTGACGCCCTAGGCAGCGGCATCTTCAGTGCCTCGGCGATCAAGCGACGGCTGTTCTCGATGCCGTAGAGAGCAATGAAACTGCCCATGCGCGGTCCTTGGCTCGACCCGAGAAGGGTTTCGTAAAGCGCCTGGAACCAGCCGCGCAGCGACTCGAACGGATGACGCTTGCCTACTTCGAAGACGGCGTGCTGGATGACTTCACTATCCGCCTGTGGAGGCAGCGCGGCGAGTTCGCAATCGAGGTCGCGCAGCGCTTCCGCTTCCTCTGCAGTCGGCGAGCGCCGCTTTAGCGTGGGCGCGACAAAGTCGCGGGCATAGTTCACCGCAAGCCCGATCAGTTCGTCCAGCTCGGGATCGCTCTCGGGAGACGTCCCGGGCGCATAACGCTGAACAAAGCGCCAGGCCGTTTCCTTGTCCGCGACTCCCGGCAGGCTGACGAGGTTCAGGAGCAGACCGTAGGTGAGGGGCAGTGTCTTCGAAGGCACGGCGCCGCCATGAATATGGTGAACCGGGTTGCCGAGCTGCTGCTCGACCGCCTGTTTCGGATAATTGCCGCGAAACTGCCAATATTCATCGACCGCCCGCGGGATGACGCCCATGTGCAGGCTCTTGGCCCGCTTGGGCTCCCGGTAGATATAGAAGGCAAGGCTCGGTTCGCTGCCGTAGCGCAGCCATTCCTCGAGGCTGAGCCCGTTGCCCTTCGACTTGGAGATTTTCTCGCCCTTTTCGTCGAGGAACATTTCGTAGTTGAACCCCTCGGGGGGGCGGCCACCGAGGATGCGCGCGATCTTGCCGGACTGAACGACGCTGTCGATCAGGTCCTTGCCAGCCATTTCGTAATCAACCCCGAGCGCGACCCAGCGCGCTGCCCAGTCCACCTTCCATTGCAGCTTGGCCGCACCGCCGAATGCAGATTGCTGCACGCGAGCGCCGCTCTCGTCGTCGAAGGCTATGAGGCCGGCCTCGGCTTCGAGCACCTCGACCGGCACCTGGAGCACGCGTCCGCTGGTCGGCGACAGCGGCAGGAGAGGCGAATATGTCCTGCGGCGGTCTTCGCGCAGCGTCGGCAGCATGACGCCCATGATCGCGTCCCAGGCCTTCAGAACCTTGCGGATGATATCGTCGAACCGGCCTGACGTGTAGCAGTCCGTCGCGGACAGGAACTCATAGTCGAAGCCGTACCGGTCGAGGAAGCGGCGAAGCATCGCATTGTTGTGATGCGCAAAGCTCTCATACTGTTCAAACGGGTCGGGAATCTGCGTCAGCGGCTTGCCGAGATTAGCTTCGAGCAGTTCCTGATTGGGGACATTGTCGGGTACTTTGCGAAGGCCGTCCATGTCGTCGCTGAAGGCGATCAGCCGGGTGGAATTGCCGGTCAGCTCCTCGTAGGCCTGGCGGACGAAAGTCGTTCGCGCGACCTCGTTGAACGTGCCGATATGCGGAAGGCCTGACGGGCCGTAACCAGTCTCAAAGATCATCGGTTCGCCTGCGGGCTTGCCCTCGGGCCAGCGCTTCAGCAGCTTCCGAGCTTCCTCGTAAGGCCAGGCCTTGGAGGTCATCGCGGCGGATCGAAGCGTTTCGGCGTCCAAATTCGTTGCTCTTCTGTTCTGCAGTCGGCAGGGTCGTTCTGATGGGCGCTCCTTTGCCTCTTCCCGCGCTGCACGCAACCCATGCGGGCATCTGGCTGGCCGACGCAGCCGGCCAGGTCCGGGAGGCGGGCCGCGGCGAGGCCATCGCTCGTGCTGCCGAAACGCCCCACATCATTCTCAATGCGCCACTCGTCGGCCAGAGGCTTGGCTATCCCGAGCTGAGCGGGCTCGACCTCCTCGAACTTTTCGCCTTCATCCGGCCGGCAAGCTTCGCTGTACCCACTGCAGCAGGGCTCAGCCGGGCCCTTGGTCTGTCGCCTCCATCCAGCGAGGCGGATGCGGCATCGGCATCGCAGAATATCGGCGGAAAGCTTCTGGATGTGCTCGGCGATCCCGAATGGCGAGAGCGTGAGGGCGCGTGGACGTCCAACGCCACGCTGCATAGGCTTGGCTGGGGCTGGGCGCCGCTCATCGGCGCGCGACTGGAACGTCCCGAGCACGGCGAACGCATGCTCTTCTCAAGGCTGAAGCAATGGGAAGAAGCGGGCGAACAGCCGCCCCCTCGCACTGTGATTGTTTCGGTCGCAGATGCCCGTGCCCAACTTGATCGACTGACCGGACGCGCCGAAGCGCGCGAAGGGCAGCGTTCCATGGCCGAAGCGGTGACGCAGGTGTTCGCTCCCAAGCCGGCCAAGGGGGCGCCAAATCTGCTGCTTGCCGAAGCCGGCACGGGAATCGGAAAGACGCTCGCCTACCTAGCGCCAGCCTCGCTGTGGGCCAAAGAATCGGGTGGAACGGTCTGGGTATCGACCTTCACCAAGGCGCTTCAGCGGCAGCTCGACGCCGAGGGGCCGAAGCTGTTTGCCGAGCCTCAAGAGCGAGCCCGCCGCATCGTGGTGCGCAAGGGGCGCGAGAACTACCTTTGCCTGCTCAACCTCGAGGATGCGCTGCAAGGTGCGTTCAACGGTCGCGCCGCCATTCTGGCGCAGCTCGTCGGCCGGTGGGCGGCCTACACAAAGGACGGCGACATGGTCGGCGGCGACCTGCCAGGATGGCTGCCGAGCCTTTTTCGCCGTGCTGGCGCCACGGCCCTTACCGATCGTCGCGGCGAGTGCGTCTACGCCGGTTGCCCGCATTATCGCCGCTGCTTCATTGAACGCGCCGAGCGCGCGAGCCGCGAGGCCGACATCGTCATCGCCAACCATGCGCTGGTGATGATCAACGCCGCGCGCGCCCGGGAGGACGCGCCCGGTCGGATCATGTTCGATGAGGGTCACCACCTCTTTGACGCCGCCGATTCGACGTTCGCTGTCGCATTCGGCAGCCAGGAGGCGATCGAGCTCAGGCGCTGGATTGTCGGCCCGGAAGGACGTTCACGCGGACGCCGCCGCGGCCTTGCTGCTCGCCTGACCGATGTCGCCTCCTACGACGATGAAGGCTCGCGAGCGCTGGATGCAGCGGTCGAGGCAGCCAAGGCCTTGCCCTCGGACGGGTGGTCGCAGCGGCTGGCCGAAGGTGCACCATTCGGACCCGTCGAGGCACTGCTCGCCGAAGTGCGGGGCACGGTATATGCGCGGTCCAAGGCGCAGGAAGCGGGCTACGGTCTCGAAACCGAACTTGCCGAGCCCGACGGCGCATTGGTGTCGGCTGCGGCCGCGGCGGCCGAGATTCTCGAACGCCTCACCAAGCCGCTCGCGGCCCTGGCGCGGCGGCTCGAGGCCGTGCTCGAAGACGCACCTGACTGGCTGGACAGCCAGGCGCGAGCGCGCGTCGAAGGCGCCATCCGGGGCCTCGCCTGGCGGCGCGAGACCTTGGCCGCGTGGACCGCATTGCTCGCGCGGATAGGCGGTGAAGCCGACCCGGAGTTTGTCGATTGGCTCGCCGTCGAGCGGGTTGACGGCCGCGAATATGATGTCGCGATCCATCGCAGGTGGCTCGATCCGACCAAGCCGCTTGCCTCGGCCGTGCTCGCGCCAGCCGACGGGGTGCTCGTCACGTCGGCGACGCTGCGCGGCGGCGAGGATTGGAGTGCTGCCGACGCGCGCACGGGTGCCCTGCATCTTCCAAATCCTGCCGCACATTTCGAGGCAAAGAGCCCGTTCGATTACGAGGGCTGCTCCGAAGTATTGATTGTGACCGACGTGAAGCAGGGAGATATCGCGTCGCTAGCGGGCGCATATGCGCGGCTGATAGCGGCAGCAAAGGGCGGAACGCTCGGACTGTTCACCGCAATCCAGCGCCTGAAGGCGGTGCACGCACGGATCGCCGATCGTCTCGCCCGTGACGGACTCCCGCTCCTCGCACAACACGTCGATCCGATCGACGCGGGAACGCTCGTTGATATCTTCCGCGACGATCCGCGTGCGTCGCTGCTGGGCACTGACGCGCTTCGCGACGGTGTCGATGTGCCCGGCGATTCCCTCAGGTTAGTCGTGATGGAGCGCGTTCCGTGGCCACGGCCGACGGTGCTTCACGCGGCGCGGCGAATGGCTGCGGGAGGCAGCGCTTATGACGATCGCGTCGTTCGCGCGCGTCTGGGCCAGGCGTTCGGCCGCCTCATCCGGCGTCAGGGCGATTGCGGCATCTTCGTCATCCTGTCCGCTGCCATGCCGTCGCGCCTGCTCGCGGCTTTCCCGGCCGGCGTCCCGATCCGCCGGCTGCCCCTCGACCAGGCAATTGCATGCATTGAAGAGCGGCTGGCAACCGGCGCCGTCGCGAAAGCCGAGCTGGTGAGTTGAAGCACCTCGCGCTCCTCCGTCATGCCAAGTCGAGCTGGGACGATCCCGGCATCGATGATTTCGACCGGCCTCTTAACGATCGGGGATGGAAGGCGGCGCGACGCATCGGCCGCGAAATGAAACAGCGACGCCTGCGCTTCGATCTGGTTCTCGCAAGCACGGCCGCCCGGGTCCGTCAGACGATCGACGGTGTTCAGCAGGGTTTTGATTTCGAGGCCCCGATCCGCCTCGAACAAGGCATTTACCTTGCAAACGCCGAGGCGCTTCTCGACCTCGTCCGTGGTCTTCCGGAAGCGGTTGAGGCAGCGCTGTTGGTGGGGCACAACCCCGGTCTCGAGCGTCTCATTCTCGAGCTGACGCGCGACGATGCAGCGCGTCTTCGCCAACGAGTGGCTGAAAAATATCCGACCGCCACCCTGGCGCTGGTCGAACTAGCGGCCAATCACTGGAGTGAGGTTGGTCCGAACAGCGGCGAGATCGTTGATCTCATTTTCCCGAAGCATTTTGCCTAGGGTTTGAGCGCCGCGGCGAGGCGATCGCGCAAGGCAATCAGCCGGAACACGTCCACTCCGCCGCCCTCGTGGTCGGATGCTTCCGATGCCGCCTGCGCCATCTCGCCAGGCAATGTAGCAGGCATGGTCGAAAGGGTCGCAACCGGTTCATCGGTCGACTGGGTGCGGTCGCGTAACAGCTTCTGCACGCCGCGCACCGTATATCCTTCGTGGTTGAGCAACCGGTGGATCCGACGCGCAATCTCCACGTCACCCGGACGATAATAGCGGCGATTGCCGGCGCGCTGCATGGGCCTCAGTTGCGCGAAGCGCGTTTCCCAATAACGCAATATGTGCTGGGGCACGCCCAGCTCCTGAGACAGCTCGCCAATCGTCAGGAGGGCGCCGGGGTCCTTTTGACCGGCCGTCGCCAAGGTCAGTCTTTCGCGATCCGGTCGCGCATGATCTGGCTGGCGCGGAAGGTCATGACCCGGCGCGGAGCGATCGGCACTTCGACGCCCGTCTTGGGGTTACGGCCGATACGCTGGCCCTTGTCGCGCAGAATGAAAGTACCGAAGCCCGAAACCTTGACGTTCTGGCCCTCGGATAAAGCGTGGCACATATGGTGCAGCACACGTTCGACGACGCCGGCGGATTCCGCTCGGGACAGGCCGAGGCGGCGATGGACGACGTCGGAAAGGTCCGCGCGCGTCAGGGTATTTGCTGTGTCCGCGTCTTTTGTGACTCGCGCGATGCCTAGATCGGCCATCATATTCTCCCCGCCTGGAGCGGCGTGCCCCCCGCCGTCTCGGTTTCGCTTTCGTAACGGAATTCCGCTCCGTCGGCAATTCGACTAATCTGCTGAAATTCCAAATTTTTCAATACCTGAGCGCTGCCGCACCCCATGTAAATCCACCACCCATTGCTTCCAGAACGACAACATCGCCGCGCTTGATTCGTCCGTCCTTTACTGCCGTGTCGAACGCCAGCGGAACAGAGGCCGCCGATGTATTGGCATGTTGGTCGACGGTGACCACTACCTTTTGAGGCGGAAGGCCCAATTTCTTCGCCGTGGCGTCGAGGATGCGCTGGTTCGCCTGGTGTGGAACCACCCAATCGACGTCCGCGGCAGTTAGTCCTGCGTCGGCGAGCACCTCGTTGAGCACGTCTGCCAGGTTGACGACCGCGTGGCGGAATACCTCGCGACCCTTCATCCGAAGCTTGCCGACCGTTCCGGTGGTAGACGGGCCGCCATCGACGAACAACAGGTCGTTGTGACGCCCGTCGGCGTGCAGTTTGGTTGCAAGGATACCGCTTTCTGTATCTTCTGCGCTGAGGACGAGTGCGCCGGCCCCGTCACCGAAGAGCACGCAGGTGGTGCGGTCTTCCCAGTCGAGGATGCGGCTGAAGGTCTCCGCGCCGATCACCAGCGCCTTATTCGCGTTGCCGGAGCGAAGCATCGAGTCGGCCACCGACACGGCATAGAGGAAGCCGGTGCACACGGCATGGACGTCGAATGCGATGCAGTCGTTGATGCCGAGGGCCGCCTGCACCTTGGTCGCCGTCGAGGGGAAGGTCTGGTCGGGTGTTGCGGTGGCGAGCACGATCAAGTCGATGTCGCTTGCCTCGGTTTGCGCATGCTCAAGTGCTGCACGAGCCGCCTTCGTAGCCAGGCTGCCGGTCGTTTCGCCGTTCCCAGCAATGTAGCGGCTGCGAATGCCGGTGCGCTCCACGATCCACTCGTCGGAGGTGTCGACCGTCGCCGCAAGCTCCTCGTTCGTAACCTTCCGCTCGGGAAGCGCACTGCCCACTCCAACAACAACAGAACGTCGATTCACTGAGCGGCCCCGTTCGCAAAGGCGTGGGCGCGGAAATTGTCGAGGTCGTCCCCGATCTTCCGCGTGATGTCGTTTCGTACCATGCTCGCGGCGACCCGGATCGCGTTGGCGACGCCCTTCGGATTGGCGCTGCCGTGGCTTTTCACGACCAGGCCGTTGAGCCCGAGGAAGACTGCGCCGTTGTGATTGTTCGGGTCGAGATGGACTTTAAGGAGGTTCAATGCGGGCCGCGACAGCGCGAACCCCGCCTTCGAGCGCAGTGAGCTCTTGAATGCGCGGCGAAGGAGGTCGGTCACGAACCTTGCAGTGCCTTCCGCAGTCTTGAGTGCAATGTTCCCGGAGAAACCGTCCGTCACAACGACGTCCACGCCGCCGCGCGACAACTGGTCGCCTTCGGTAAACCCGTCGAAGCTGAAAGGCAGATAGTCAGCCTCTCGCAGCAGCGCCGCCGCGTCCTTGAGCTCGTCGGTGCCCTTGAGTTCCTCGGTACCGATATTCAGCAGCTTCACTCGCGGTTTCGAAATCCCGAGGACGCAGCGGGCATAGGCCGCTCCCATCACTGCGAACTGGACCAGGTTCTGCGCGTCGCACTCGGTGTTCGCGCCGAGATCCAGCATCACGCAGTCGGTTTCGGCCAGTGTCGGCAACAGCGCCGCAAGCGCCGGTCGATCGATGCCCGGCATCGTCCGGAGCGCAAGCTTGGACATCGCCATCAACGCGCCAGTATTGCCACCGGACAGAGCGGCGTCTGCGACGCCCTCTTTGACAGCATTGATCGCCATACCCATCGAGGTGGTGCGGGCACGGCGAATCGCCTGGCTCGGTTTTTCGCTCGCCGCGATTGCCTCGGGCGAGTGGATGATCTGCGAATGGCCGGCAAGATTCTTGTGCGCGCCGAGCTGCACCTCGACCTGCCGCTCGTCACCATAGAAGGTGAACTGCAGCGACGAATCCTTGC
>Ga0207644_10000134_pt1 | contig 53152 bp, 56 predicted proteins | sample KBSS73metaG_FD_184326 | JGI IMG/M metagenome (GOLD analysis project Ga0207644, IMG submission 184326) | Switchgrass rhizosphere microbial communities from Kellogg Biological Station, Michigan, USA - KBS S7-3 metaG (SPAdes) (version 2) | ecosystem: Host-associated > Plants > Roots > Rhizosphere... | reverse complement strand
TCAAACTTGCTATCTGCTTGACGTTGAATTTGTTTCTGACGTGCATGTCGGGCCCTCGAAGCGAGGCATAGCCAGGTGCGTCAGCGACCACAAGTCATAAAAATCGTCATAAAATTGGCGCCGGCAGACGGCGATTGACCGCGAACCGGGGCGGACGTCGCGCTAAGGAAAAATGCTGGAACGCCGCAGATATCCTGCTTCGTAGCGGTTCGTAGCAAGTCGCTGAAGGGTGCGGATTGGCGGAGACGGAGTCCGCCATAATATCATCTCGTCGGGTCTCGTAATGTCGCATGAGCAGCAAGAATAGCCTACAATACCGTGTATTTTATGGGCATTGACGAATACCGTCTCACACCGCATCATGCAAGCGCACGGCTTGTGTGGGGCTGGATGTGGGGCCAACGCGATGGCGCAGCTGACGGATATCAAAGCACGGAACATGAAACCCGGCGATCCGCCGATGATGGATGGTTCGATTCCTGGACTGAGATTCGAACCGGGCGCCGCTAAGGGGCAGGGAAAGTGGATTTTGCGTTTTGTCTCACCCGTCAGTGGGAAGCGACGCGACATGGGCTTAGGGCGCTATCCTGAGGTGAGCATTGGCAGTGCTCGGTTGAAGGGCTTAGCTGCCCGCAAGCTCATCGGGGACGGCAAGGATCCTATCAGCGAGCGTTTCGAAGATAAGGCGTCACAGCAGGCCATCACCAACGCCCTGACGTTTGAACAGGCCGCGCGGCGTGTCCATGATCAGCAGAAGCCGGGCTGGAAAAACGCCAAGCACGTCGACCAGTGGATCAATACCCTCCAGGATTATGTCTTTCCCAAAATTGGAGCGATCAAGCTAGCCCTTCTGACCCCTGCGGACTTTGCTGAGGTGCTGCGGCCCATATGGCTGGAGAAGCCGGAAACGGCCTCACGGGTCAAGCAGCGCTGCCAGACCGTCATGAAGTGGTGCTGGGCGCATGGTTTTGTGCAGGGCAATCCGGTTGATGTCGTTGACCATCTCCTGCCGCAGCAACCGGGCAAACGTGAGCGTACCCAGCACCAGCCGGCCATGCCGTGGCGGGATATTCCCGATTTCGTTGCGCGTGTCCTTCGTAGCGGGCCATCGAACGTCAGCCGCGCCCTACTTGAATTTGTCATATTAACCGCTGCCCGATCAGGTGAAGCCCGCGCGATGCTATGGGATGAGGTGGACATGGAAGCCCGTGTCTGGACCATCCCTGCAAGCCGCATGAAGGCCAGGGTCGTGCACCGTGTGCCTCTGTCTGACCGCGCGGTGGAAATTCTTAAAGCACAGCGGAAGCTTCATCCGGAGGCTGATCTCGTTTTCCCCGCACCGCGTGGCGGTGTGCTTAGTGACATGGTGCTGACCAAGTTCCTGCGCGACCACAAGGCCAAGAGCAGCGATAAGGGCAGGGCAGCCACCGCCCATGGGTTCCGCTCCTCCTTCCGCGACTGGTCATCGGAAAATGGCTATCCGCGCGACCTGGCGGAACGGGCGCTGGCGCACACCATCGCGAACCAAGCCGAAGCGGCCTACCATCGCACCGATCTACTAGAGCAGCGGCGCGCTATGATGGACGCTTGGGCCACTTATGTCTGTGGTCCGAAGTTTTGATGGCTCAAAAAATTTCGTTTCCTTCTCAATATAAAAGTCATTGAAAATATTAAATAATCACCCGACAATGTGTTGTATTATAAATTATGATTTTGGCAGAGGTGGCGCACATTGCGACCACTTGAAACATATTGATTCTCAATATACCTCATAGAGGTGTCGGCATTCCACCGACGTCATCTGGGTACCATCTAGCTATCTACATACCCTGATGCGTGAACCTAATTCCGCATTGGGAGAAGCAATTTGCATGATTCAGTTCATATGCCATGCACGTCTAGGCGCATGGCTTCAAAGCATAGGCGTACATCCGATACGCTGGCACGTTTCGACATTCTTCCGGGCACAGCGCTCGTGGACATCGACGTTGTCACAGCTTTTCTCGGTCGCAGCCGAGCCAGCGTCTGGCGCGATGTAGCCGCTGGCCGCTTGGTCAGACCGGTCCATGTCGGGGTTCGCTCTACCCGTTGGCGCGTAGCGGACGTCCGCGCCGCTTGTGGTAGGGCTTGATATGGGGCTACGGACAAATTTTGAGGGCATACTGCCAGAACTCAAAGCAGTGCCAAACTGGGTGCTGGCCGATACTGCAAAGGCTCCACGCCAATCGGATGGCCGTCTCGCGAGCGTCACTAACCCACAGACATGGGCCAGATTCGATCAGGTCAGGGCGTCATTCGACCCGACTACGCATCTCGGCGTCGGCTTTGTGATCGACGGAAAGCCCCACTTCCAAGGCAAGTTCCTGCATGGGTTCGATTGGGACCACTGCATTACTTTCGGGCAAATCGATCCGGCGGTCCGAACAAAGTTGGACGAGTTCGGGATCGAACGCCTTGAGATTTCGATCTCAGGCACGGGCTTGCGAGGATTTTTCCTTCTTGATGAGGTTCGGCCCTCGAGAAAGACTGTCATTGATGGCCGTAGCGTCGAATTTTATTCGAACCGCAGATATCTCATTACGACGGGAATAGCGCTTCCGGGAAAGGAAGTTCTCGAATGACAGCCAACATCGCGGCAATAGAGTCGCTGTTCCCGACAAGGGCTGCATTTGCCATACCTTCAGCTGCCTCCCTTTCGCCGTCGATACGGGGCCCCTTTCTTTACGATGCCATAATGGCCAATGGGCTGGTAACGCTCGACGTTCTGTTCGTCGGTGCAGTCGAAATAGTGCGCGCTGACCTTCGTTGGGGACCGATCTACCGTGGGGATCTGTCGGCCTATGGCGGCGACCATTCAGCTGCCGACCTGGCGCTCTGCGGTGAGTTTGTGAGGCTTGGTTTGCGCGGGCCCATGGTCGACATGGCGATGCGAACATCGGCCCTTTATCGTCCTAAGTGGGAACGTGACGATTACCGGGACCGTACGATCAGCCGAGCACTTGCCGGCGTTCAGGGCCAAAACGGCAGGGCTTCCTCAACCGATCTGTTACATCCCTCAAATGGCCATGTCGACGCCGGCACGATGGCACCGCCAGCGCGTGATTGGCTCATCGACGAAATGCTGCTCTCTGGCAAATCGGCCATCTTGGCAGGGCTCAGCGGTATCTCCAAGACGCAGTTGGCCCTGCAACTGTCCATAAGTGTTGCAATTGGGGCGCTTTTCGCCGGTAGGGCAACGCAATCGGGCCGGGTCCTATTCTTGTCCGGTGAAGAGGACAGGGAGGAATTGCAGCGCCGTATCAATGCGGTAATTCGGCGCGAAAATTTGCGGCAGCCTCAAATCGACCTCGTCCGGGCAAACCTATTCGCTCATCCGCTTGTGGGGGCCGATATCCGCGTGACGGTATTGAAAGCGGGAGCCTTGGCCGAGGCGTCATTCTTTTCGCAAATTATCGCAGCGGCCGGTGCACATGAAAACCTTAAGCTCATCGTCCTCGATCACGCTGGCCTAATCCATGGCGGGGATTTCAGCGCGAAGCAGGACGCTGCGCTGACCATGCGCCTGGTCAATGACATCACGAATCGGACCGGAGCCGCAGTGGTCCTGCTCGCACATTCTCCGAAGAGTGCCATTCAGGCAGAAGAGGCAGACGCCTCCATGGTGTTCGGGTCTACAGCCTTCGTCGAACAGGCGCGGGGTGGCTGGGTAATGACGTCAATGACCAAGGGGCAGGCCAAGATGTTCGCGGTTAGTGAGGTTGATCGAGGCCGCTATGTCGCACTCACGGGCGTGAAGGCCAACTACACGCCGGTGGGGCAGGAGTTTTGGTTCCGGCGTGAAAGCTTCGATGAGGTCGGTGTGCTGGAGCATGTCAAGTTGCTGCCGGCAGTGTCGCAGGCAAAGGGGGCACCGGGATCCTTGTCGGCGTTGATCCTACAAGAGATCTCAGGGGCTCCCGGCCGGTACTCCAAGACAAGGCTGCGCGACCAGTTCCAGGGCAAGAGGGACGGTCCCTGGAAGGTTAGTAAGTCCGACATCGAATACGCTGTCGAGCAACTGCTGCAGGATGGCCGGTTGTACAACCGGCCACCAACGGATGCCGAACGAAAGCAATATGGTCACGGTCCTCAGGTCAGGCAGGTGTTGGCCGTCACAGTCCAAGCCTCAGGCACAGGGTCATGATCCGCTTTCAGTCGCCCGACGCCCTACGCCCGGCAGGCGGAATTGACCTGGTAGGCGGCACGTTTGGCGCAGATTTCCTGGGGGTTCGGCCGCCCAAAGATGCCGCCCGAAATGTGCCCGCACGCGGGCGGCAGAAAGCGGCGAATTTCTGCGGGTTTCAGCCGCCCGGCAATACCCCGTCCCAAGGACGGTTTGCCCTTCAGGCGGCAGACCGTCCGGACTTATCACAACAGGAGGCGTGTGTGACTGCTTACATCACAAGGCTGAAAGAGGCTGTTGAACAGGATGCTGAGGAGCTTGAGCACCGTAAGGCCAGACAGGCAGATGACGCACGGGAACGTCTCACGCCACTACAGGAGCGACTTGCACGCTTGCTGGCGACGATCCCGGAGGAGGTTCAGCGTGAAGGCCTGTCCTTAACGACCGTGCAGGCGTCGCTCCGGGGACGCTGGCGTGGGAGCGCTCATCCGGGTGAGGTTGGTGCAGCACTAAGGGCCGCTGGCTTTGTGCGCCGGCGGCAGTGGTCAGATGAGAACGGATTCCGGTCCTTGTGGTTTCTGCGCAATAATCGCGCCGCTTAGGAGGTCTCGATGCTTAAATTTCTTGAGAGTTGGCTGTTTGCCAATCGCGCAAATCCGCGGCGCGTTTGGGTGATACTGAATGGGCAGCCGCAAGGTGCGGAATACGCCTTGGCCGTTGTCGACGAAGTCGGTGCTGTTCTGTCGAGTCTGGCGAGCAAGGGCTTCGTGGCATATCCTTGGTCAGCGATTACCTCGCTCGCGCCCATTCACGACTACATGAACCCGCCGAACGTCGAGCCACCTGCTAATTAAACGACCGCCTCGGGGCATGGGAACTCCGCTCCCGAGCGACGTGGATGAATGCCAATCTTCTTGGCACGATGAGCTTAAGCTCGATGATCTCTTTCTGATCCAGCGGGCGCGGAGACCCTGAGTTCCATTGCCACTCTGCCGGAAACGGTTGCTGGTCCGACGCAGGCAGGTTAGAAAAATACTGCTAAACGTCCTCTTTAGGCGGGCGGATCGCTGGGGCGGCTGGTCGAATTCAATCGACAGCCATATGCCTGAAAACGTCGGTCCAGCATTTGCAACGCGCGGTAACGCGCCTCCATGTGCGGATATGACGATATGACTTTTGAAATTGCGAGAAATCGGGACGTAGCTGCCGCACGGCAGAATTGGCTGTGCTGCTATTGTGGGATGCCCATGGGCGGTGAGCGATCACCCTACGGCAGCGCCCTAACAACCCTGGGACGACGGTTTGCGGTGACAGCTGAGCATTTGCGGGCCCTAAAGGACGGAGGTGGAGGTGAAGGGGGGAACATTGCCGCTGCGCATGACATCTGCAACCGACGGCGACATCGCTGCAAGAAGCCGGCGTCGTCGGAATGTTACGGCGCACACGTACGTCAGCGTGTGGCAATGGGCCGCTGGTTCTCCAAATCTGAACTCGCTCAGCTCAAGGTGCTAGCTATCGCGGCCTGACTAGCTTTCGATTTTGAGCACCCTATGCGACGTAGGCTCAGGACTCATTGATTAGAGCCAGAAGATGACGGTTGCTGCGATGCAGATGGTGGACAAGAAGGTGTGGGCGCATCGATCGTAGCGGGTGTGGACGCGTCGCCAGTGGAACAGGCCATTTTTTAAAAGGCCGGCTGCGGTTCGATGCGCCTTGAGATGGGTCGTGTCGATCATGAGCGGTCGGCCTTGCCACCTTGGCCGCCAACGCTGCGAAGATCATGTTGAACACGCCCAGCCGGCTCCAGCGGATGAAGCGTTGTAGATCGTCTTCGGCGGTCCGTAAGCCGATGGCGCATCCCGCCAGCGCAGCCCATTCCGGATCACGAAAATGATGCCGCTGATCACACGCCGATCATCGACCTGAGGAACCCCATGCGACAGCGGAAAATACGGCTCGATCCGACGCATCTGCGCCTCCGACAACCAGATCAAATCACTCATGCCAGCGCCTCCTCGCGCCGCCATTGAATCAATCGCTAGCCATCTCCGCAAGCTATTAATGGGTCCTGAGCCTAGGATACGAAGGGTGATCGGTTTCGGCCAAGCGTCATTCTGATCGGGATGGGGATGGTATTCCAATGATGTGCGAATAGCTCACACATTCCAAGGTCAAGGCGAGAGATGCATACGATCGACCCGCAAAGTATGTTGCGCCTCGATAACTCGAATCGAAATGAGACCGACGATCGGCGATACTCCGGCATGTCCGGTGCGTGTTATAAATACGACTTAAGCAAGCCCGTCAATCAGCTTCATTACAGCATCGACCCCGGTATTCAATTAAGAGATTCTATTAATTCGGAGTTAGAGATGGACCGCTCCATGGGTCAGTATGGCGGCGACATACAGCCGTGATGCCTACCTCATCCATTGGTCGTCAACTGGCCGAGTTCGGGGAAGACTGATCAATAGTTAGATCAGCCGAATGCGATACCTTCTCTAAGAGCCTTGTCGAACGTCTCCAGCAGAATGACGCACTGTTTCTCCGTTGGGATCTTGCTTGGCATCTGCATGGCGATGTTGAGAACACCTATTTCCTTCGGCGTGAGTAGGCGTTTCGTCGACAGCGTGTGATGGACTCTTGACCACTGTTCCGCTGGGATCTCGAATACTCGCCGCTGCGCCTCGATCCCGTTATCGATTTTCTGAGTCTGCTTTGCGGCCTTCACTTCGGTCGCCTTGTCCTCGGATGACAGCAGCTCGTCCCAGAATTCATCGGGAATAAGCGCTTCAATAGCCTCGATCTGCGTTTGGATTCTCGTCCAGCAGGCATCCTTCTTACACCATTCCGAGATATTGGAGACGCCTTGGGTGGGCCGGATGATGTCCTCATTCACAGCTTTTGAGACGATTGCCAAAGTTTGTTCCAGAGTGGTGTTGATCGCCTGCGCGTTCCAGACGCGGAGGAAGTCGAGACTTTTTTTATGACGCTTTGTGATCTCGCTCAGCAAGGCAAGGCTGAAAGCGACAATGTTGGCGCGGTAGCCGCCATTGTACCAAGGCTGCGCGGAGACGAGTTTTTCGGCAGCGCGAAAAATCAGACCGCGCGCAATGGCACGCCGAAAATAAAACTCGTTGAAGCTATCGGATGACTTCTCCCATTCCTTGCCGATGCGATGGGCGTATTTCGCAAAATTCTTTTGAGCGCCGAGGTTCACCCATTTCGGATGCTCGTCCCAAGTGTTCTCGAACTTCGCGAGATCGGTCTTGGTAAACATCTGCGGCTTGGGATTCTCACCCTTGAAGCGCTTCTGCTCTCCGGGCGTGAGTTTGGACTGCGCATCGGCATACTGACCACGCACCCGCTCATAGAACCATTTTGTTTCGCGCTGCGCGCCCTGCTGAGCGGGTGCCCACAGTCGCCGGGAGAACTCCTCGATACGAATATGGAATGGGTGATTGGAGAAGAAATCGGCAGCGTTCACTCGGTTCTGGGTGTTCGCGTATTCTGATATCCTCGGCACAACCTTCTCGCTCTCATCGCTGTCGATGACGGACAGCTTCATCTGAACGAAGATGTTCGCAAGGCTCGCCTTGTCCTTCCGGCGCGTGTGGAACAGCGAGGCGGTTGTCTGACCGCCGTTCACGATCTGGAGATCGAGGATACGCGTGATTTGAAGCCCGGATTCGCCCTTGGTCGTCTCGACACTCTGCGCGGTAGCAGTGATGCCGTTGTTGTAGGCGAAGAACATGCCGGGTTCGGTAAGAATAGTGGTGCGGATGCCCTGATTCACTTTCCCCCGCGCCTGAAGGAAGGTGCGGACGTTCTGCTCAAGAAGCCGCGCGCCGAACTTTTCATAAAGGCCGGAGAGAATATCGGCGGGCATGACGATCAGAAAGGATTGATAGGCATCCGAGCCCAGATGGGCGGGCAGGCACGAAATGCCCCGACCGAACATCGAAACGATATCAAGGTCAAGCGGCTCCTTGTGGCTGCGCGAGCTTCGCTGGCGCTGGAGGCGAGAAATGTCCCAGATGTGATGGGTGGCGGGGATACCTGCGATCTCAGTGTCGGGAAGGTTCTGAATGCGGTCGCTGACGATCCGCTCAGATACGAGAATGAGGTTGATCTGCCGGATGAGGTTTTTCCGGTCGGCAATCTGCCGGGAGAGGCCATATTCCGGCGACGTGATCTCCAGCTCCTTCGACAGATCTTTGTTGAGACTGGCATCGAAAAAGCTGGCAAGACGTTTGAAAGCGGCATCCACGTCGGTGCGTGTGAGAGTGCCAAGCTCGCTGCGGCAATCGAAATCCGCAACGAACAGGTCCAGCGCGCCTTCGTCGTTGAACCAGTATCCATCCACGCGCATCCCACGCTGCGCGCGGAAGTGGCAGAATTCAAAGCCCTCGATGAAGCCGGTTTCCATCAATTCGGTAGCAACTGCCTCCATGAAGGCCGCGAGCTGGAAGCTGCTGTTGGCTTCCGCGCCCGCCAGTATCTCCTGCCGGAAATCGTGAAAGAATTCCGCTGTCGAGGTTTCCAATCAAGGCCTCCCCAGAATCTGTGCGTGGTCGCATTCAAACGGACGGATCGCCTCCAGCTTGATGTCGTAGGACAGACGGGCGATGCCCTGCGGGACGAGCGATCGGATAAGCCGTGGGAACCCATCCGCAACGCGGTAGGCCTGCGCGCTGCTGACCAAAAAGCGGGGCGCGTCATAATCTGCTAGGGGCGCATATCCATAGGCCGCGACCTTGCGCGAAAACTGCTCCAGCGCCTCGGCGTCGCTCAGCTCCTGTTCGATCCCGCGAATGAGGTCGTTCAGCGACAGCGCGCGATCGGATTCCGGCATCTCGCTCAGCCGATAGACCATGAGGAACAGATTGTTCGCCAGCCCCTCAAGCTGATCTTCCGACGAAATGCGCACCGCATTCCGTTCGCGACCCGAAAGCGATTTCACCTCCACGGCGGTATCGCCGAAGATGAAATCCTGATGGATGCCATCGGCTCCGCACCAGGCATCAAGCGCGGCGGGCTGCGGCAGCCGCTGCTCGTAGAGCGATCGGAGAAATTGAAGTTCGGCAAACAGGCCCCGGACTTCCTCGGGCGAGAGCATCCGGGTTTTCCGACCGGCGAGAAATGCCTTCCACCGCCTGATATGCGTCAGCGCCACAGCGAGAGCGGTGGCGGAATCCGTCACCGGCGCGAGGCTGGCGATCAGAGTTTCGCACAGTCCTAAAAACAGGTCGCGATCGACGTGCTTTTCGAGGGCCAAAATCAGACGCTGCTGATGTGGTTCGTCACTCTGCCTGAGGTCAACACCGATGCCATAAACGGAGGTGCCGTCCTTGCGGAACTGCGCACCGTGATCGCCCTCCAGCTCGACGACGAGCAGGCAGCCGCCGCCGATATCCTTGCCCCAGAAGACGGGAATCCGTCCGGCTCCGGCGACGCGGCGGACGTTATAGTCCGCATCTGGATTCCCGATGTCGTCCCAGGGCGTTGCTCTACTCATCGTAGTCGTCCTCATCGTCGGGATTGTCATCGAGAGAGCCAAACATCTGCTCCAGCCAGACACGGTTTGCCACGACCTCAATCTCAATGTGATAGAGACCGTAAGGAAAGCTTAAACCGAAAGCTGGAACGCGCTCGTAGACCTTGTCCGTATCTTTAGGCGAGAGGACATGCAGCATCAGGAGCGGCTTATTTCGGACAGCACGATAATGTGTGTCGGAAGGCTTCTTTCCTGAATTCCCTTCGCCATCCTGAGCGATTTTTTCAGCTTCGCGGAGCTGATCCGTGGTCAAACCAAGTTTCTCGTCACCCCGGCTCGCGACACGATACCCGTTGAGCCGCCAGCTATCCTCGATGATGGTTTTCACCGCACGATCCTGAACACCAAGGCGGAATTCGCCCGCATCCTTGTCCGTGGAGATCAACAGCACATCGGCAACCGGATAGGTGTCAGAAATAGCATTCAGGTAACTGACGGCGGAGCCTTTCTGCATCGCGAAGTTCCGATGCACGCGGAACTGATTCAGGAAACCAGCGATAATCTCGACTTTGACATCTTTTACAATCAAACCCTTGTCGGTGGACTCGATCTCCCCGCCAAACTCCTTCTTCCAGAATTCGGTGATCAATTCCTCGTTCTTGACGTTGGCAGCCTTGTCCACAGGTACGAAATAGCTTTCGACAAGCTCGCCAGTGAAGTTCTGATTGAGGACGACCTTTTTCCCGGTGCGCATCTTGTTGGCTGCGGTGATCAGCAGGCTGTCCGAGTGCGCCTTCACATAGAGACCGAAGTCCTTTGGACTGAGCCCTTCCTGCCTCATGCGTATGATCTGCTGGCGAAGCCCCTCGGAGGCTTCGGCAATATGGCTGTACCAGTCGATCGAGTCCTGCGGGAGATGGACGCGACAGAGGTCTTCGAAGCCGGGGCGGTATCCGAACCATCGTCCCATCTGCATGAGCGTGTCATACATCTGGGTGTTTCGGTACATATAGCTGATGGTCAGCCCCTCGATGGTCAGGCCACGAGACAGGCTGAGGCCACCGATGGCGACGGCCGTAAGTCCGACGCCTTCCTTCTCATATTTTTTGAAATCGAGAACCTCGTCGCTTTTACTGTTGATCACGAATATTCGCAGATGGTCGAAGACGCCGTTGAGCGCCTTCTTCACATCCACCCATTCGAAGCCGCACTCTGCATACTCGGTCTGGTAGGCGACCTTGAGGGCGGCCATATATTCGTTTTTGCCGGAGGTACTCTCCGGCATCATGTAATTGGCCTTGACCGCTTCACGCATGTGCTTTTCGCGCAGGCTTATAAAATCGCGGATGACCCTCTGTGTCGCGACAAAGCGCGACACATTGATCATCATGGAGCAGTGCTTCTTCTCCTGACCGCGAAGATTCCGAACGGCGCGCGCGACAATGAGCTGATCGAGCGCCCGGTACAGGCTGGGCGGAAGCTCGGCGACCGTGAACTCCTTCTTGTGCGAGAAGGGCAGATAATCCTCGCAGTCGGTGATCCGATCCAGGACCACCTGACTGGATGCCTCATTCAAAAATACCTTTTCCGGCCCGAAATAGGTGTTGGGGGCATCCAGAGAGTATATGAAGTGCTTTGGAAAAAGCTCTTCCCGCACATCGTCATCATAGGCCTCGGGATTGATGAAGATGTTGGCGAACGGCGTGGCGGTGTATCCGACATAGCATGATTTGGCGAAGAGGCCGAGAATTCGGCGGATCATCGCATTGGTGCGCGTCGGATTCACATCCTCCTTGTTGGTGTTGATCGAGGCATTGTCGGCCTCGTCATCGATCAGGAGCATGGGCACATCCGATATCCGGCCATCGCCCTGTGCATTCAGCTCTTTGAGCCATTTATGCAGGGCTTCGAGAGTCCGGACATTTTTCTTGATGACCAGTATGATCGGCTTGCTGAAATCATTGATCTTCCAGCCGCTCTTGGCGGCGGTGTTCTTGTTGAAATCCTCTTTGATGTTGGTGAGCGTAGCCGGGTGCGGATATCTCCCGTTGAGGCCGACGCCGATCGGCACGCGGTTTTCAGGATCGCTCGACCGACCGATGAAACCCTCATCGATCCGCTCCTGGGTCTGCTTTCGAAGATTGTTGTGGATGCCCGCGATCACGATGATGAATTTATAGCCCGCATCTGCGGCTTTCGCGACGACGCCCATATAGTTGGCGGTCTTGCCGGACTGGACGTGGCCGATCACGAGGCCGCGCCGGTTCCAGGCTCCCTCGCTGGTCGGGTCCTGCAGGTGACCGAGTATCTTGGTTCCGACATCGCTGAGCGATTGAACCAGCGTCGGTTGCCACTTCTCCGCCTTCAGGTAGCCTTCATAGGCATCCGAGTATGTCCATTCGATGCCTTCGCGTTTGTAGACCCATTCCTCATCGTGGTTCGCCTCGACATCAACCAAGGAGACGCCGGCGCCCATGCGCGTATCGATCGCGACCATCGCATCATCGACGGCGCTCCTCAGATCGCCATCATAATCGAACACGATGGCAAGCTGCTTTGCCTTTGCCTCGACCTCGGCCTTTGTCGGCGGTTCGGTGCGGCTAACGAGAACGGCGATGAGGGCGCTCACGAAACCCTTGTCGGCCTCCATCCGGTTGCTGGTCATTGAATTTCCTCCCGGATGAATTTTTCAGCGATATCCATGTGTCCCTCAAAAAGCCGCGTGGATCGGATGATCTCGCGGAACGCCTTCGGGTCAGCGGCGAGTCCATCAAACACAGCATTCTTCAGCGCGTGCAGGCGGTGTGTCACAGCGTCATGCTCCATCGCCGAGCGACCAACCTCGCGGGGATGTGTCGAGTAATCGGAATAGACCATCTCGACCGGCAGGGCGGCCGAGATGGATTCCAGAAGCAGAGTGAGATGCTGCCCCCTATCATCCATGCGCGATGCCAGTTTCTGAACGAGCGGGTGCGATGTGTTGACGGCGTAGCGGATACCGCCCTGATCGGCGAAACGCTCCCATAGTGGGGCTGTGACCTCCTCGAACAGCCTCTGTCCGCGACCGCGATGGACGGTCGTGCTTCTGCCGGTGATCTGATTGATAATCTGCCGAAGCCGTTCCCGTACCGGGTGCGGGGGACGTGCGCGCGACTTCTTAATGTCGATCGTCCAGGATTCATCCAGGCTGTTGGGGAAATCGATCTGCACGCGGGCGAGCTTCGTGGCCTCACCCTTGGGGATCAGCCGGAACCAGTCACCCCACGCCATCAATCGCCCGTTGCGGTAGATGTAGGCCCCCTGATTTGAGATGAAATCGCTCCGGCTCTGATAGAAGTCGTATTCTGGGGCGGTCAGCCGACTGTGATGGGGCAGGATGTAGGGCTGCATCTGGACAGCAATGCTACCCACATAAACAACTTCCTCGGGCAGAATCTGGGTGGCGGGATTTTTGCGGCAAAAGGGATCGAATGGCACGATCGCATGCCCGTTGATAGAGATGGCGATCTTCTTTCGGCCCTTGATCTCACCGGCCAGATAACGGTGAAAAACGAGGGAGAGATGCTTTTCAACGATGTCGAGTTTTTCGTTGACGATCTCATCGCGCCGTCTGCCGGTTTCATCTTCGAACAGGCGGTCAAGGTCGCTCCAGATGATGATCGTGCCGTGGCCCTCCAGCCGCTCGGTATGAAGCGAGGCGGCTGCCTCGTCGTCATCAAGGATGGAGAGAATCCAGTCGTCAAGCTCATCGATGCGATCAAGACTCCATGCCGCTCCGCTCAGGCCGCCGTCTTTTGCACTGATGAGGGTGAGGGAGCGGCACTGCGAGAAGGATGCGGTCTTCAGTCCGAGACCAAATCGCCCCAGATCTTTCGGGGAACGCTCCTGTTTCGGGTTGGCCGCGCCGTGGCGCATGGCCTCGATAATTTCCCCGCCATTCATTCCCCACCCGTTGTCGATGATGGCCACAGTGGGCGTGGTGCTGCCGAGATCACATATGATGTCGATCGCGGTGGCATTGGCCGAGATGCTGTTGTCGATCAGGTCGGCAACGGCGGTTTCAAGCGAATAGCCAAGGTCGCGCATGGACGCGGAGAGGCAGGCGGCGCTGGGCGGGAGATGGTGATCGCGCGCCATTATGCCTCCTTCAGCCGGTTGCGGATATCGTGCATTACCTGCTCGGGGTTCTTTTTAAGGTCGCATTCCCACACGGTGATGACGCGCCAGCCCAGCGCGGCGAGGTCAGCCAAGTTTCGTTTGTCACGGGCAACCGTTCCCTCGAATTTATCGACCCAGAAATCGGTGCGCGTCGATGGCGTGGTGGCGTTCCGGCAGCCAGGGTGGCGGTGCCAGTAGCAGCCATGAACCATGATGACCGCCCTGTGCTTCCTCATCACGATGTCGGGTTTGCCTGGCAGAGATCGATCGTGCAGCCGGAACCGAAAACCTTCTTTGTGCAAAAGGGAGCGGAGGAATCGCTCGGGGCCGGTGTCGCGCCCGCGAATGCGTGCCATGTTCCAGCTTCGGCGCTCGGCTGTGAGGGAATCGACCATCATGAAGAAGCCTTCATTGAGTCGAGAACCTCGGCAATGATTTCCGCGATCTGTGACGCGAGATACGGGGGAACCGCGTTTCCGACCTGATGATATTGCGCGGTGCGCGGCCCTTCGAAACTGTAATTGTCGGGGAACGTCTGGAGGCGCGCGGCTTCCCTCACGGTGAGGCTGCGACACTGCGCCGAGTCGTAGTGGATGAAGTAGTGCCCGTCCTTGGAGATGTGCGAGGTGATTGTGGTGGCGACCTGATCGGGGAGCTGAACTCGGAATCTGTCGGAGAACATTTTGCCCGTCCGACCGAGTTCAACGTTCTGGTGATCCGGAAGTAGAGACTTCGGAAAGTCGGCTAGTTTTGGGCTTTTACCGGTCACTTCGGCGAATATGGCGGCGTACAGATACCGCCGCAGATCGGATGCCATGTGGCCGCGCGCCTCATGCCCGGTCAGGATATTAAGACGCGGGTCATGAAGGCGCCGCAACGTCTGATGTTTCCCGGTGGCGGCGTGGAGATATTTTGTAGATGAGCTGGCCTTCGGACTGCACCGACCTTCGATAGCTTGAAGATTGATGCCGTTTGCGATGTCGCGGGCGTATTCGGCACCGTTCAATTGCCGCCCTATTTCAATAGCGTCGAGTTTGGCGATCTCGCTCCGCCAGTTCTGCACACTGTCCTCCCCCTTAGAAAGGCTGCTCCGGATGGGGGGCAGCCCTCCGATGGTCTGGCGAAGGGTTGGCGGGCTGTGGGGACGCAGCCGTCCCGGTCTGATGTTCAGGTCGTTTCTGATGCCGACGATGAACATGCGGTGCCGGGCCTGTGGGACGCCAAAGGCTTCCGCGCGTACAAGGAACAGGCGGGGATCGACCTCATCATCCGGCTTCTCCTCTTCGGAGAGGGAGTACAACTTGTAGCCAAGGCCGTTGGCGTCATTCCGAAGAGCTTTCTTTGGGCTGGTCAGGTCATTGACGATCCGGTTGATGACGGGTTTGCCGTCGATCTTTGCGGAAAGCAGCCCTTTAACGTTCTCCATCACGAACACGGGCGGGCGATGATCGATGATAATCTTGAGATATTCGCGATAGAGGAAATGGCGCTCGTCCTGCTCGAACTCCGGCCGGCCCATCATTCTTGAGCGACCGACTAGCGAGTAAGCCTGACAAGGCGGGCCGCCTACAAGCGCCCACCGGTCGTGACCAAGTATTTTACGATTTATGAGGCGTTTGACGTCAGCATGAGTATCCGGCCCTAATGAAATCCTCAGGGCCGATTTTGATGCTTCTTTAAACTGCGACTCATGGTTCCTATAAAGATCATCTCGTTCGATCTCGCCCTTGAGAAACCTATAATAGTCGTCTGGTAGTTCATTGGCCGGAAACTGTCGAATGAAGTGGCGGAGTAAAAGCGTTTGATGCGAGAACTTCTCTCGCTCGATTGCAATAGCGCTTTTGAAACGCGGCTTGTGGTCCTCACCTTCGAAAGTCGCAAATCCTTCACCCAGACCGCCTGGTCCTGCAAACAGGTCAATGACCGGATATGGATCACGCGCCCGGGCCATGTCTCACCCGCTGCATTGGCTACGGCGAATATAGTGTTTGTACGCACTCGCCTTCCGGCAGAGAGAGGCCCGCTCGACTACCATTGCTCAGCCCAATCCCCAAAATTGCATTATACAAAGCGACTATGCTTATCTTTTAGCGCAGTCTGCGATTTTAGCCGTTGGCACTCTTCCGAGCTCATTACAACGATAACGGCCTGCCAAGCTTTGCCACTGTGGGGGGCTTGTCGAGGAGCGGACCAAATGCATTCTTTGCGTCTTTCGCCAACATGGTTTGCATGATGCTGTCCGTATGCAATATAGCCACAATAGCTACTTTTGCGCCGCGAACAACTGACTCGCGTGGTCAAATAGATTCGATGCTCCGTCTCTCGCCAATGCTCTCTAGACCAGTTGCGTTGGCCGATTTGAATTTTGGTCACAATGCGATACGGCATATGAAGTCGATGGGGAGCGGACATAATATGCTGCGCAGCGGAATAAATCTTCGAGAGGCCGAATGGCTCGCTTAGCTGGACGTGTCGGCAGCGCCTTGGTTGCGGTCATTACCATCGTCGATGAGGAATATGACGCGGTACGAGCCATAGGCGGGTTCGGGGATTTTGCGTCCGACACTCCCTATCTTTTTCGGACGAAGACCGATGGAAACCATTTCGACGTAATCTTGGCTAAGAGCGCGGACCGGAGCAATACGCCCTGCACCGAGCTCGTTGCCGATCTTTCAGAACGTTTTCGGCCTGAATTTATAATCCTCTCGGGGATCGCCGGCGGGATAGGCGACCGGGATGGTGTTGCCCTTGGCGATGTGATCGTTGCTGACCATGTCGAGGGGTATGAAATGAGAAAGCTCTCGGAGGGCCGCGATGTTACCCGACGGATGGCGATTGACCACCCATCCGTATTCCTACGTGAAACGATCGCACATCGCGTCCGACACTCGGATGATTGGAAGACCCGCATCGCCGTCGAACGTCCGGTTGAAGGAACTCCAAAGGTCGTCATCGGTAACCTGATTGCAGGAGAAAAGATTCTCGGGGATGGAGAGAATGCCTACCAACGCCAGATCCTCCAGGAGTTCGATAAGGCGGTAGCCGTAGACATGGAATCCCACGGCCTAGCTCGCGGCGTCTACAGTGCCCGGGGGATCAGGCACTATAATCTCAATTATCTAGTGGTCAGGGGGGTCTCCGACTTGGTCAACGACGAGGGGAATAATGCGATGCGGAAGCGGTGGCGCGACTATGCAGCAGCGACTGCCGCCGCGTTCTCGATGTCCGTCGTCGACCAAATCATTGCGTGCTGCCCATGATTACGCTATGGAACAAGACAAGAACATCGGCTGATTTGCGGGGCGACGTCCCATGAGTATCTTGCGTGACGAGATCGCGGCGGTGGCGCGCGCGCGTTCTGAAGCCTATCTCGCCGAGATGGCAGCCCCGATCGCAGTAAACGTGGCAGGCTGTGGTAGTTATTCAGCACTGCTTCGGGGTGTCCACGAGGAGGCAACCGGGCTGGGGGCGGTCCTCGGGTGGGCGAGCCAAAGCGGAAGGGTTATACTGGCAGGGCGTGGCGCATCGGGGAAGACCACATTGCTTCATCGGCTGGTGCTCCTTGCGGTCGAAGGGGGGCAGGCACCCTTCTTCATCGATCTCTCGCAATGGGACCATGCTGCTTCAGACTCTTGGATAGAGATCTCGGACAGCCCGCGCGATGCCATGGATTTCCTTCTTCGTAGGTTTGGTCCATCGAAGCACGACTTGGCGGATGCAGAATTCCTGCCGTCATCGGTCGGTCGGGTGTTCCTCTTAGATGGACTTAACGAAACGCCCGGCTCCACCGCTGATTCGATCCTTGCTGCGTGTGACCGCATCGCCTCGCTCCTCGTCAATTGCTCGGTTATCGTCACGGACCGGCTGGTGAGGCGTCAGCTGGACAACGAGGGCAAGTGGCGCTTTTCGATGCCACTTCCAGTCGAAAAGCCCGAGCAGGACCGGCTGCTGAAAGGCCTGCAGATTCCTTTGGGGGCCGAGCCTCTCTTGTCGATACCCTTCTTCTTGGACCGAGCCATGCGCGGGGAACTGCGCGCGTCGCCGCTAGAAACGATACGCGAGCTCGTCGAGGATCGTGGCGGGGTCAATGACGATGGATTGAGGGTGATCGGCCGAGTTGCATTCAATGCATATGAGATTGACAGGTCGCGGTCATTCGACATGGCGCGGTTCGCTGAGCTAGGGGGTGGGGCCGCTGCTGGAATGCTCATGGCCAGCGGGCTGCTCGTTCGGTTAGCTGACGACCGCGTCGCCTTCCTTCACCACTGGGTTCACGATTACCTGGCCGCAAAGTATGTGGCGGAAACTCCCGAACTCTGGAGCTTTGAACACCGCCACCGAGTCCTTGATATCCTTACGTTCAAGGCCAATTCTTTCGATGCAATAGCTTTCGCGCTTGAGCTCGCGCCGTTGGACGATCGCGACTCCTTCCTGCGGGCCGTATACGACTGGAATCCCTATGCCGCCGGCTACGCGCTGGCCGAGGCTAGGGGGGTTGGAATCGAAGACGTGCCTCGACATGTGAGACTGATCATCCTTGCGATGCTGGCAGAAAAGAGGTTCGATCGGCATTTCCATTCGGCCCGGCGGGCTAGTGACGCCCTTGACCTCTTTTCCGATGACGATTCCATTAGCCTCAGAAACGCAGCGACACATGACGCGCTCATCGAGTTCGTAGCCGGGATTTTGCCCGATTCCGAACGGTTCGCCGTATGGCAAGAGTGTTTTACCATGCGGAAGGGCGACCCGGCTCCCAAGAAATTCTTAGAGGCACTTGATGATGCTGACTCGGTGGTAGGATGGACAGCAGCAAACGTGCTGAAGAGGCTTTCGCTGTCTGGGGCCCAAAAGAAGGAGATCGTGCGGCTCGCCATGCAAGACCGTGCTGTTATCCGGTGGCGCGCTTGTCACGTGATGGGTGGATTCATCGACGGTTTGTTCAACGATGCATTGCTGGATCGGCTCAAGCACGATGCTGATGAAAGCGTGCGTTATGGTGCCATCCGGTCACTGGTCGAAGCGGCTTCCCTTGACGAAGGGCGCGTACCGCAGGCGGCTGACCAGATAATTGAGAGTCTCGGCTGCATCGAGACTTCTCCTAAGGTCCTCGGTGAACTTTCGCGCGCCGTGTTCCTTTCGGCGGGCTATGCGCCTGCGAACTGGGCTGGAGAGATATCTCGGGTCTTCTATGCTCTTTTGGAACGGACGGAGGACGTAGTGGAGGTCGAGCGTTGGTCGAAGGTTGCCTCACGCTTGAGGATACATCATCGCCATGACGAAAGTCTCGCCGCGTGACGGACATAGAAACACCATCGGAATGGGACCGCCGCTTCCTCGAGATGGCGGCACTCATCGGTTCTTGGAGCAAGGATCGATCGGCAAAAACCGGATGCGTGATTGTTGGTCCCGACCGCCTGGTCAGGGCAACGGGGTTTAATGGGTTTATTCGAGGAATCGATGACACGGTGGTCAGCCGGCACGAACGGCCCGCCAAGTATGCTTGGACGGAACATGCAGAGCGCAACGCCATCTACAATGCCGCTCGCGTCGGAGTCTCACTGATCGACGGCACCTGTTACGTTAACTGGTTCCCGTGCATCGATTGTGCCCGGGCGATCGTGCAATCTGGCGTGACACGCCTAGTTGGTCTGCAACCGGATCGATCGGATGGAAAATGGGGAAACGATTTCGAGATCGCTCTCGAAATGTTTGCGGAGGTGGGCCTCGAGCTCTCGCTCTTCCACCTGCCGGAATTCAATGCTCGTATCTGACGAGTTACCAGAGAAACGGTGATGTTGGGAAGCGGTGGAGGTGCCCGACGACAGGGATGAGCCGCTTATCACGTGGTTTTCGCCCCATCACATGATGTCATAAGGTTGGCGTGGTGGAGCCAGCCGAACGCCAACGGATTGGATTCAACTTATCAACCTAAAAGCTGTTAGAAGACTGCGATCTGGATTTTTTGGGAAAAAATTTGTGAGGAACCAGTGTACGCCCCAGAGCCGTCACTGAGATTCGTCCCCCCTGGGCCTTCCCCTGAGAAAAAGAATTCTTTACCTGAGGGGTCTTGGCCTGACGGCGCTGCGAGCAGCGGCAGGGCGCGTCGACTACCGGTAATGTTGGGGACTAGGCCCATTCAATTGTGGGGCCAGACGTGGGGCCAGCCGGCTTATTCCGCAGAACTTACTGTTTTCATATGCTATTTTTCAAGATCTGGCGGAGACGGAGGGATTCGAACCCTCGGTGCCGAATTCTCAGCACGACGGTTTAGCAAACCGTTGGTTTCAGCCACTCACCCACGTCTCCGCGCCCACGCAATCGCGGCTCTGGCGCTGCGCAGGGATCGGCCTATAGCGGCGGCGTGACGGCTTGGCAACGGTCTGACGCGGCTCTTGTGGCGGAAGCTTTTCATGTGCCTGCGCGGCGGCTCGCGCGGTAGCCTCGCGCGGCAGCCTCGCCAGGGCAGGGCGGCGCAAATTTCTCCCTGGCAGGCCGCTTGACAGCAGAACCGACTCGCTGTAACGGCCACCATTCCCGAGACATTAGGCAGTATGACTGCGCTGCGTTGCGCATATGCTGCCTTTTGCATTTCGGGATTTCACGCGCTGAGATAGGGCACAGCCACTGCCCTGTGGAGCAGGAGAACAATCACAATGGCACGTATCGCGGGTGTAAATATCCCGACCAACAAGCGCGTGATCATCGCGCTTACCTATATCCATGGCATCGGTCGCAAGACGGCCGCCGACATCGCCACCAAGCTGGGCATCGACCACAGTCGCCGCGTCCAGGATCTTACCGACGCGGAAGTGTTGCAGATCCGTGAAACGATCGACAGCACTTACCAGGTCGAGGGTGACCTGCGCCGTGACACGGCCATGAACATCAAGCGGCTGATGGACCTCGCCTGCTATCGTGGCCTTCGTCACCGCAAGGGCCTGCCGGTCCGTGGCCAGCGCACGCATACCAATGCGCGCACCCGCAAGGGCAAGGCCAAGCCGATCGCAGGCAAGAAGAAGTAAGCATCAGCCCGGACGGATCGCTCTGTCCGGGACTTCTTCTCCGCCGGGAGGCAATCCTCCAATGGCACAATGAATTTCTAGGTCAGGACGAGTTACATGGCACGGGAACCCCAGCGCATTAAACGGCGCGAGCGAAAGAATATCTCGGCCGGCGTCGCGCATGTGAACGCCAGCTTCAACAACACCATGATCACGATCACGGATGCGCAAGGCAATGCGATCAGCTGGTCGTCGGCCGGCATGATGGGCTTCAAGGGTTCGCGCAAGTCGACCCCTTATGCGGCCCAGGTGTGCGCCGAGGACGCGGGCCGCAAGGCCGCCGAACATGGCGTGCGCACGCTCGAGGTCGAGGTCAAGGGTCCCGGTTCGGGTCGCGAGTCGGCGCTGCGCGCGTTGCAGGCGGTCGGCTTTACCATCACCTCCATCCGCGACGTGACGCCGATTCCGCACAACGGCGTCCGCCCGTCCAAGCGCCGCCGGGTCTGACCAGGCCGGTTGCGGTGCGCGATCCTCGCGCGCTGCTGCTCTCTTTTACTGGCCGAGGTTGCAACAGGGAATCGCCTGAAGACCTCCGCCGAATTTCCAGGGGACGTACATGACTGTCAACATGAAGAACTGGCAGGAATTGAAAAAGCCCATCAGCCTGGATGTCAAGGCTGGCGGCGATAGCCGGCGCAAGGCGACTTTTGTCGCCGAACCGCTGGAGCGCGGCTTTGGCCTGACGCTGGGCAACGCCCTGCGGCGCGTGCTGCTGTCGTCGTTGCAGGGTGCCGCGGTGACCTCGATCAAGATCGACAATGTCCTGCACGAATTTTCCTCGCTGGTCGGCGTGCGGGAGGATGTCACCGACATCGTCCTCAACGTGAAGCAGGTTGCCTTGCGGATGGAAGGCGACGGGCCCAAGCGCCTTCAGCTTTCCGCCACGGGGCCTGCCAATGTCACGGCAGGCGACATCGCGGTGAGCGGCGACATCGAGATCATGAACCCCGATCTGGTGATCTGCCATCTGGACGAAGGCGCGACCTTCAACATGGAGCTGACCGCCGACATCGGCAAAGGCTATGTGCCGGCCGTGGCCAACCGCCCCATCGACGCGCCGATCGGCCTCATTCCGGTCGATGCGCTGTATTCGCCGGTGCGCCAGGTCGCCTATAAGGTGGACAATGCCCGCGTCGGGCAGGAGCTTGACTATGACAAGCTCAGCCTGACGATCGAAACCGACGGTACTGTGACACCGGAAGACGCGGTCGCCTATGCCGCGCGCATCCTGCAGGACCAGCTGCAGCTGTTCGTCCACTTCGAGGATGCGCTGCCCACCGCCATGCCGAGCGCGGGCGTTGCGGTTTCGGCTGCGGCCGAAGCCGATGGCGACACGAACCAGATCAACCGCTACCTGCTCAAGAAGGTGGACGAGCTGGAACTGTCGGTCCGTTCCGCGAATTGCCTCAAGAACGACAATATCATCTATATTGGCGACCTTGTGCAGAAGACCGAGGCAGAGATGCTGCGGACCCCGAATTTCGGCCGCAAGTCGCTGAACGAAATCAAGGAAGTCCTCTCCAGCATGGGCCTGCGCCTCGGCATGGACATTCCTGGCTGGCCGCCGGAGAACATCGAGGAAATCGCCAAGAAGCTCGAGCAGGAACTGCTGGGCTGACGATCCGAGGGCAAATGGGCGGTGGCCCTGAACACCGCCTGGACTGGGGTACCTCGCACGGCCCCTTTACGAACGGAGTGAAAAAACATGCGTCACAAGAATGGCGGCCGCAAGCTGCAACGGACCTCGGCCCACCGTACCGCGCTGCTGCGCAACCTGTCGGCCGCGCTCATCAAGCATGAGCAGATCATGACCACGACGCCGAAAGCCAAGGAGCTGCGGCCCTATGTCGAGAAGCTGATCACGCTGGCCAAGCGTGGCGGCCTCGCCAACCGTCGCCTCGCCCATGCGCGGCTTCAGGACGACACGCAGCTGATCAAGCTGTTCGAAGTCCTGGCCGAGCGCTACAAGGACCGCGCCGGTGGCTATACCCGCATCATCAAGGCTGGCCTGCGCCGGTCGGACATGGTGCCTGTCGCCATCATCGAATTTGTCGACCGCGATGTCGATGCCAAGGGGCAGGACTCAGGTCCGGTGCAGGGCGCCGACACCGAGGAGATGGAAGCGGCCTGATCCGCTCCCCCTCGCAAATGAATAGAGAAGGCTCCGTGGCGACACGGGGCCTTTTTTCTTGTCCGCCGGGCCACTTTGCAAAAAGGCTCACCGCGCCCTATGTTCCGGCGATGCCCATCCTGCCCCGCCCGGTTTCGCCCAAGAGCGCGCTTTCCGACCTGAGTGACCTCGTCGCCCGGCCGTTCCCGCATAAATGGCCGCTGCTCGCGCTATCCGTTGCCATGACCAGCGTCATCATCTGGGCGTTCTATCTCGACGCCAAGGTGCCGGTCTCCCAGGAGAAGGAGATCATCTATGTCGAGAGCTGGATGGCCGATCGCAAGGACAGCGATATCATCAAACAGCAAAAGGCGGATCTTGCCGCCTATGAGGCGGCGCTGGAAAAGAAGCAGCGCGAGTTTCAGCATGTCGCGGATCGGTTCGGCATCGACTGGCGGACGGATGAGGTTCGCAACAAGGCCCGGCGCCTCGCGGTGATCGCGGCGGTGAACAAGCGGCTCGATCAGCGCATTGCCGAGGCCGAGGCGCGCGAGGCCGGGCGGGCGCCAGCAACCGGGCCAGCAACCGGCAAAGTGGCGCATCGCTGAGCGGGGTTCCGTCATGACCGACGACGCGCGCTTCATGGCCGCCGCGCTCATGCTGTCTGAGCGCGGCGCCGGGCGCACGGGCGCCAACCCCAATGTCGGATGCGTCATTGTCGCCAAGGACCGGATCGTCGGTCGCGGCTGGACCCAGCCTGGCGGCCGCCCTCATGCCGAAGCCGAGGCGCTGGCGCAGGCGGGGAAGGCAGCGCGCGGCGCCACCGCCTATGTGACGCTCGAGCCCTGCGCTCATGCATCGCAACGGGGCCCGCGCTGCGCGGACCTGCTGGTCGCTTCTGGCCTTGGCCGGGTGGTGATCGCGGCGCGCGATCCCGACCCGCGCACCAATGGTGAGGGTGCGGCCTTGCTGCGGGCGGCGGGCATCGACGTGACGACCGGCGTTCTGGAGCAGGAGGCCCGCAGCGCGATGGCCGGCTATTTCGCCCGGCGCGAGGAGGGCCGGCCCTATGTCACGCTGAAGATCGCGACCTCGCTGGATGGCTGCATCGCCATGGCCGACGGATCGAGCCGCTGGATCACGGGCGAGACCGCACGCGCCCATGCCCATGTCGAGCGCGCACGCGCCGACGCCATCCTGGTGGGGCGCGGTACGCTCCGGGCCGACACGCCGCGCCTTGACGTGCGCCTGCCCGGACTGGAGGCGCGTTCCCCGCAGCCGGTGTTGTTCAGCCACAGCGCGGATGGCATTCCGGCGGGCTGGCTGCACATCGGGGCGCCGGGCGACATCGCGGCACTCGACCTGCCCGGCGACCGGCTGCTGGTGGAAGGCGGGGCGGGGGCGGCGGCCGCCTTTCTCGCCGCGGACCTGGTCGACCGGCTGCTGCTGTACCGCGCGCCCATCCTGATCGGCGGCGGGCGCCCTGCGCTGGGTGAGATCGGCTTGCCTTCCCTTGCCGATGCGCACGGCCGCTGGCGCCGCCTCGACCGGCGCATGCTGGGCGAGGACAGTCTGGAGGTTTACGCGCGGGTGCGCGCCGCATAAGGATGGGCCGAGACAACAGGAAATATGCGCCATGTTCACCGGCATCATCACCGACATCGGCACCATCCGCAGCATAGAGCAGCGCGGCGACCTCCGGGTCGTGATCGACTGCGATTATGACATGGAAAGCGTGGCGATCGGCGCGTCCATCGCCTGTTCCGGCGCCTGCCTGACCGTGGTGGCCAAGGACGAACACAGCTTTGCCGTCGATCTCTCCGCCGAGACCGCCGCGCGGACCGCTCCCGGCCTGTGGGTCGCGGGCGGTCGCCTCAACCTCGAACGCGCGCTCAAGGTGGGGGATGAACTGGGCGGCCATATCGTCACCGGCCATGTCGATGGCATCGGCACGGTGCTCGGCATCTGTCCCGAGGGCGATTCGCACCGCGTCGGGATTGAGGTGCCGCCGGAGATCGCGCCCTATATCGCGCCCAAGGGCAGCGTGACCGTCGATGGCGTGTCGCTGACCGTCAACGAAGTGCGCGACGAGAAGGGCACGACCCATTTCGCCCTCAACATCATCCCCCACACCTGGGAGGTGACCACGCTGGGCGACCTGGCGCCCGGCCGCCGCGTCAATCTGGAAATCGACATTCTTGCCCGCTACCTGGCCCGCATGCAGAGCCTCAAATCATAGCAATGTGATTTCTGCTTGAAACGATCACATTTTAATGTGATCAGCATTGGCGAAACATGGGGATGCCAATGTCTACAGCCTTGATCGATTCATTACGCACATTGGTGACCAAGGGCGGCTTGTCGCGCTCCGGCCTCGCCCGGGCCGCCGGCCTCCATGCCAACAGCCTCCGCCGGCTGGGCGAGGCGGACTGGAACCCGACCGCCGACACCATGGCCAAGCTGGAAACCTATCTGCTCAAGCGCGAGGGCGGCACGGCGCTCGCCTCACCGGAGGAGATTATCGACGAGGCGCGCAACGGCCGCATGTTCATCCTGGTCGATGACGAGGACCGCGAGAATGAGGGCGATCTTGTCATCCCCGCGCAAATGGCCACGCCCGATGCGATCAACTTCATGGCGACCCATGGCCGGGGCCTCATCTGCCTCACCCTGACCAAGCAGCGGGTGGATCAGCTCGGCCTCGATCTCATGAGCCGGCATAATGGCACCCGCCATGAAACCGCCTTCACCGTCTCGATCGAGGCGCGCGAGGGGGTGACCACCGGCATCAGCGCCGCCGACCGTGCTCGCACCATCTCCGTCGCCATCGATTCGTCCAAGACCAGGGACGACATCGTCTCGCCGGGCCATGTCTTTCCGCTGGTCGCCAAGGATGGCGGCGTCCTGATCCGCACCGGCCATACCGAGGCGGCGGTCGATGTCGCGCGGCTGGCGGGGCTCAATCCGTCGGGCGTCATCTGCGAGATCATGAACGACGACGGGACGATGGCGCGCCTCGACGATCTCATCCCGTTCGCGCAGAAGCACCGCCTCAAGATCGGCACGATCCGCGACCTGATCGCCTATCGCCGCAAGCATGACCATCTCGTCGAAAAGCGCGCCGAGAGCCGCTTCAACAGCCGCTGGGGCGGGGACTGGACGGCCTATACCTTCTACAACAAGGCCACCGGCGACGAGAATATGGCGCTGGTGAAGGGCAGGATCGAGCCGGAAAAGCCGACGCTGGTGCGGATGCACTCGCTGTCGGTCTTTGCCGATATATTGGGCGAAGATAATGAGCGTGCCGGGCTGCTCAACCGGGCGATGGACATCATCGCGCAGGAAGGCGCGGGCGTGATCGTCCTCATCAACACGCCGTTGTCGCGCAATCTCGCGAAGACCATGCATATCCGCGAACGGGTCCGGGCCGGCGAGAAGCCGCCTGTCGAGGAATTGCGCGACTATGGCGTGGGTGCGCAAATCCTGTCCGAACTCGGCGTGCACGACATGATCCTCCTCACAAACCATCATCAAAGCCTGGTCGCGCTTGACGGCTATGACCTTTCTGTGGTCGGGCACCGGACCATCGACCTGTAAGCGGCAGGGGCGATTGACCCGAGGGGAAGACCATGGCCAAGTTCCTGATCGTCGAAGCACGCTGGTACGACCATCTCAACGACCTGCTGATCGCCGGCGCCAAGGCGGCGCTGGACGCGGCCGGGCACAAGTCCGAGGTGCTGACCGTGCCGGGATCGCTGGAGATACCCGCCGCGGTCGCGATGGCGGCGGAGACCGGGCGCTATGACGGCTTTGTCGCGATCGGCGTGGTGATCCGGGGCGAGACCTATCATTTCGAGGTGGTGTCGAACGAGAGCGCGCGCGGTCTCATGGCGCTCACCCTCGACGGCATCGCCATCGGCAACGGCATATTGACCGTCGAGAACGAGGCGCAGGCGCTCGACCGCGCCGACCCCGCGCGCAAGAACAAGGGCGGCGAGGCCGCCACCGCCGCGATCCGCATGCTGGAGATCGCACAAAGCTTTCGCAATTGAGTGCAGGCGTCCAGCGATCTAGACTGACCGCATGAAAAAGACCGGCTCCGCTGCACCCACCGGGGAAACCCTCGACGACCTCCGCCTGCGCCTCGCCCCGAAAGTGGCCGAGAACGCGGCGTTCGATGGCTGGTCGCGCCGGGCACTGGACGTCACCGCCCAGCAGACCGGCGTGGACGGCGATGTGCTTGCCCTCGCCTTTGACGGCGGGGCGATGGCGATGATCGACGCCTGGTTCGCCAGCATCGACGGCGCGATGCGCGCGGCGTTCACGCCCGAGGCGCTGGCGGAAATGAAAATCCGCGCGCGCATCACCGCGCTGGTCGAGGCGCGGCTGGCCTTGATGGCCAAGCACCGGGAGGCGCTGCGCCGGGCGCAGGCCGTGCTGGCGATGCCGCAAAACCTCGTGCGCGCCGCGAAGCTCGGCTGGCGCACCGCCGACAGGCTCTGGCGCGCGGCTGGCGATACCGCGACCGATTATAATCATTATACCAAGCGCGCGACGCTGGGCGGGGTCTATGCCGCGACCCTGCTGGTGTTCGTCAATGACGAGAGCGAGGGCTGGGCCGACACCAGGGCGTTCCTCGCCCGCCGCATCGACGGGATCATGCGGTTCGAAAAGGCCAAGGCGCGGCTTGCCGAGCACGCCGAGATGCGGTTCGATCCCGCACGATTTCTCGGGCGATTGCGCTATCGCGCCTGACGGGATGCTTTACGACGCCTGACGATTGAGCTATTGATAATCAGTCGCAGAAACTTTGGGAGGATTCGGGATTGCGCCTCAGTGAATTGCCGCACAGAAGGCCGGCCTATGTCGATCAGATCGACTGGACGCGCATGACACCGGCAGATGGCCAAAGACTGCGCGAATTCGGCGTTTGCGAAGGCGCAAGCGTGGAGCTCCTCCACCGCGGCGGATTGCTCGGCAGCGGCGCGGTCGCCTGCCGGGTCGGGCGCATGACGATCGCGATGCGCGCGGGCCATGCCGCCGCCATCACCGTCAACACGGACGCCGCACAGCCGCGATGACCACGCAGCCGCTCGTGGCAATGGTCGGCAATCCCAATGCCGGCAAGAGCGCGCTGTTCAACGCGCTGACCGGCGCGCGGCAAAAGCTCGGCAATTATCCGGGCGTGACGGTCGAGCGCAAGGTCGGCCGCCTGCCGCTGGACGACGGCACCATCGTCGATCTCGTCGACCTGCCCGGCACCTACAGCCTCAATCCGACCAGCCCCGATGAGGAAGTGACGCGCAACGTCATATTGGGCCGCCAGACCGGCGAGCGCATGCCGGACGCCCTGGTGATCGTGGTCGATGCGGCCAATCTGGAAAACCATCTGCGCTTCACGCTGGAGCTGCTTGAGCTGGGCCTGCCGACGGTGGTCGCCCTCAACATGGTCGACCTCGCGACGCGCGACGGGCTGGAACTGGATGCGGCACGGCTCGCCGATGATCTCGGCGTGGCGGTCGTGCCGACCGTCGCGGTCCGGCGGCGCGGACTTGACCATCTGCGCGCCGAGCTGTCGCATATTCTTCCGATCGCGGCGGTGCCGCTGCGGGCAGGGCACAAGATCGAGGGCTTTGCCGCCCTGCGACAGGAGGCTCACCGCATCGCTGGCCGCGCGATCGTTTCGGAAAGCCCATCTCGCCGCCTCACCGGCGCGATCGATCGGGTTGCGCTGCACCCGGTCGGCGGCATGGCTGTGCTGCTGGTGCTGATGTTCGTCATGTTCCAGGCCGTGTTCAGCTGGTCGGCCATGCCTGTCCTGATGATCGGCGACCTGCTGGCTGCCATCGAACGGGCGGTGAGCGCCGCGCTGCCGGACGGTGTCCTGCGCGACTTCCTGGTTCAGGGCGTGATCGGCGGCGTGGGCGCGGTCATCGTCTTCCTGCCGCAGATCCTCATCCTGTTCTTCTTCATCCTGATGCTGGAAGGCACCGGCTACATGACCCGCGCCGCCTTCCTGATGGACGGCGTCATGGCGCGCGTGGGCCTCTCGGGCCGGGCGTTCATCCCGCTGCTGTCGAGTTTTGCCTGCGCCGTCCCCGGCATCATGGCGACCCGCACGATTTCCGATCCGCGGGATCGCCTCACCACCATCCTGATCGCGCCGCTCATGACCTGCTCGGCGCGGCTGCCGGTTTATACGCTCATCATCGGCGCCTTCATCCCGGCGCGGACGGTGGGGGGCGGCATCGGCCTGCAGGGGCTGGTGCTGTTCATCCTCTATGTGGCCGGGGTCGGCGGCGCCTTCGTGGCGGCGATGGCGCTGAGGCGCAGCGTGACCAAGGGCGGCGGCGGCGCCTTCCTGATGGAGCTGCCCAAATATCAGATGCCGCTGCTGCGCGACATCGCGATCGGCCTGTGGCAGCGCGCGGCGATCTTCCTCAAGCGCGCGGGCACGATCATCTTCGTCACGACGATGGTCCTGTGGCTGTTGCTCAGCTATCCCCAGCCTCCCCATGGCAGCAAAGCACCCGCCATCAGCTACAGCGCGGCCGGCCGGATTGCGGGCGTCATCGAGCCGGTGCTCCGCCCGATCGGATTCAACCGGGAGATTTCGCTGGCGCTGATCCCCGCCATTGCCGCGCGCGAAGTGGCGGTATCGGCGCTCGCCACCGCTTACTCGATCGACGATGCGAATAATGAGAACGCGGTCCAGCGCAGCCTGACCGAGCGCCTGGCGGGCCGCTGGTCGCTGCCGACCGCGCTCGCCTTCCTCGCCTGGTTCGTGTTCGCCCCGCAGTGCATCTCCACCATCGCCGTGACCCGGCGCGAGACGAACGGCTGGCGGTGGCCGCTGTTCATGGTCGGCTACCTGCTGGTGACGGCTTATGTCGCGGCGGGCATTGTGTTCTGGACCGCGAGCGCTCTGGGACTATAAGCGATCCGATCACGGTCGCGCCGCCCTGTGCGCGCGGCCAGTCGTCTTCGGAGAAGAGCATGTCAGGCAGCGTTAACAAGGTCATTCTGGTTGGAAATCTCGGCGCCGATCCAGAGATCCGCAGCTTTCAGAATGGCGGCAAGGTCGCGAATATCCGCATCGCGACATCCGAGAACTGGAAGGACCGCAACAGCGGCGAGCGCAAGGAGCGCACCGAGTGGCATAATGTCGCGATCTTCAGCGAGGGCCTGGTCGGCGTCACCGAGCGCTATCTGCGCAAGGGCTCTAAGGTCTATATCGAAGGCAAGCTGCAAACCCGCAAATGGCAGGACCAGTCGGGCGCCGACCGCTACACGACCGAGGTCGTGCTGCAGGGCTTCGACGCCAAGCTGGTGATGCTCGACGGCCCACAGGGCGGTAGCGGCGGCGGCGCCCGTTCGGGCGGCGGCAGCGACTGGGGCGCGTCTTCGGGCGATTCCTATGGCGGTGATTTTGGCGGCGGCTCCAGCGGCGGCGCTGGCAAGGGCAGTTCGAGCGGCGGGCGCTCTTCCTCCCCACCACCGGCCTTTGACGACGACCTCAACGACGACGTGCCGTTCTGAGGGGATAGTCATGGCAGCGCGAAATGCTTTCGTCTTTGCCCTCGTCCTTCTCACTCTCGCGCCGTCGCTGCCTGCCGGCGCGGTCACTGTGACGGATCTGCGCGGCATACATCTCGATTCGCTCTTTGGCCGCTATGCCCCGCGCGGCGACTGCGCGCGCGAGCCCCGCATCACCGTGGACGCGACCGGCATTGCCTTCACCAATGGCGGCCGGAGGGTTCACACCGGAAAGTTCGAATATGCGGTCAGCTATGGCCCATACGACTATCAGGGTATCAGCTCCTGGTTCTTTCCCTTCGTGAAGAATGCCGACGACTTCGGCCCGGTGCTGATGACCTTCAACGCGGACGAAAAGCCGGGGCTGCTCACGATCACGAATCAGGCGACCGGCGCGGCAAGCCCGCTCCACGCCGCGCTTTTCAGAAACTCGCCCTACAGGAAATGCGCGTCTATGCGGCGCTGAGTTCCACCCAGACCGGCGCGTGGTCGCTCGCCTTTTCCCGGCCGCGATGGGCGCGGTCGACCTGGGCGTCGACCAGCCGGTCGGCAGCCACCGGGGACAGCAGCAGATGGTCGATGCGAAAGCCCATGTCGCGCTGCCAGGCACCAGCCTGATAGTCCCAGAAGGTCCAAACCCCGCCTGAAGGGTGACGCGTGGCCAGCGCGTCGGTCCAGCCGTCGCCGAGCAGGGCGCGATAGGCGGCGCGGCTTTCCGGCTGCATCAGCGCGTCATTCGCCATGGCGGGCGGCGACCAGACGTCATGGTCATATGGAATGACATTATAGTCGCCAGCCAGCACCGCCGGGACTTCGCTCGCCCAGATCTCCGCCGCGCGGGCACGCAGCCGGCCCATCCAGCGCAGCTTATAGTCGAACTTGGGGCCGGGCTGGGGATTGCCGTTGGGCAGGTAGATGCACGCGACCCTGACGCCCGCGACATCGGCCTCGATATAGCGGCTGTGCTCGTCTTCCGGCTCACCGCCCAGGCCGCGCGTCACCTCGACCGGCTTGGCGCCCCGCGCGAGGATCGCCACGCCGTTGAAGCCCTTTTGCCCGTGCCAGATCGCGCCATAGCCCGCCTGTTCGAGGATATCGGCGGGAAAGCCCTCGTCGGCGGTCTTGATTTCCTGCAGGCAGGCGACATCGGGCTGGGTCTCCTCCAGCCACTCGAGCAGGCGCGGCAGGCGTGCCTTGACGCCGTTGATGTTGAAGGACGCGATGCGCAAGGGGCTAAAGCATTTTCAGCAAAAGTGGGCGCCGGTTTTGCGCCCGGAAATGCGCCAACAAATAAACATCAGACCGAAAAGCTCGAGCCGCAGCCGCAGCCGGCCGTGGCATTGGGATTTTCCACCTTGAACGCAGCGCCGCCGAGATTTTCGACATAGTCGACCGTTCCGCCGCGCACGAGGTCGAGGCTCATCGGATCGACGACCAGGGTGACGCCGTCCTGCTCGACCGAGAGGTCTTCCGCATCGACGGCTTCATCCAGTCCGAATCGATATTGGAAGCCGGAACAACCGCCGCCTTCGACGGAGAGGCGCAGGATCGCCTGCTTGCCTTGGCGCGCGGCGATCTGGGCGACGCGGGCGGCAGCGGAAGGCGACAGCGATAATGGGTTGGGGAACTGGCTCATGACAGCCAAGATAGGCGGGATGGAGGCTCCGAACAAGCCTTGCGGTCAAGCGCGGCCCGAAGGAAGCGGCTTACTGGCCGTTGTCGGAGCGGTTGCGGGCTTCGGGACCACCCATGGCGATCCGGCTGCGCGCGGCATTAAGCGCCAGCTCGTAATTGGTGCCTTCGAGATAGGGCACGGGATTGACCGCGCCGCCCGCGATCCGCACTTCATAATGGAGGTGGCTGCCGGTCGAGCGGCCGGTCGATCCCATCAGGCCGATCAACTGGCCGCGCACGACGCGCTGATTGGGTTCGGCGATCAGCTTGGAGAGATGGCCATAGCGGGTCTGGAGGCCATTGCCGTGGCTGACTTCGACGAGATTGCCATAGCCGCCCACCCATCCAGCGCGCGAGACGACGCCATCGGCGGTCGCATAGACAGGGGTTCCGAGCGCACCGGGGATATCGACGCCCTGATGCATGCGATGGCGGCCGTTGAAGGGATCGGTGCGGACGCCGAAATTGCTGGTGAAGCTGACATCGTCGACGGGCCGGCGTGAGGGGATAGCGGCTGCCTGTGGTTGCATCGCGGCGGGACCGTCGAGCTTTTCCCAGGCACCGTATAGGGACGCGAACTGCGCATCGGCGGTCGGCGCGGCCTGCGCGCCTGTCGCGCCGAGCAGCAGAGCACCCATGAGGCCGAGCATTACCGCCCGTCCAAAACCAGCCATGTTGCGGAACCCGGTGCGACCCAGACGGTTCTCATCATTAGGAAATATCATGCGATCCCGACCCTTAATCCCGTCCCCACCTGGGACACTCCCCGATATCGCCTTCTCTGTGCTGTGGATCACAGCATTCACCGAACAAAGTCCTAATCTGCAATAGGTGCGTAGAATTCGCGCGTCAGACCGGCCTGTCGACGCGCTGAGTCGTTGAATGGAGGCTTGAGGACGCCGCGAAAATGGCGGGAAACGAGATTTCGAAAAGTTGGAGCCGGGCTAAGATCCTGTAGATTCACGGCGAAATTGAACCAGCGCGTCCCCGCTTCGACATGTTTTATTTCATCGCTCAGGATACGCCGCAGGATGCGCGCGGAGGTCAGATCGCCGACGCGTTCGAGGCGTTCGATGGTCGGCGGCGCGACATCGAGCGCGCGCGCTTCGAGGACCATCGGGACCACCGCCAGCCGCGCGGCAAGATCATGGCGTGTCTCATGGGCGGCATCCCAGAGTCCGTCATGCGCGGCGAGCGCGCCATAATGACTGCCCAGTTGCCGCAGCCGCCGGTCGAGCAGGGCGAAATGCATCGCTTCCTCGGCGCCCACCTTCATCCAGTCGTCGACAAACGCGCGCGGCAGCCCGGCGCCAAAGCGTCCGATCAGGTCGAAGGCGAGGTCGATCGCCGAAAATTCGATATGGGCAAGGGCGTGGATCAGGGCGATCTGGTTGCGCAGCGACCCGGCGCCGCCGCGCCTGGGCATGTCGCGCGGTAGAAGCAACAGCGGTTCGGCGGGCCGCGCGGGCTGGTCAGGCATGGCAGTATCAAAGTCGTGCCGCAGCCTGCCCAGCCGCCAGTCACGCGCGGCACGGCGCGCGGCCGCGACCTTTGCGCGGGGATGTGCGGCGCACAGGACCGACCGGCATGCCCCCGCCACATTTTCAGCGTTGATAGCCTCAGCCAAGCGCGCGTGCCGCCTCCAGCACTTCGGTAGCATGCCCCTTGACCTTCACCGCCGGCCAGACGCGCGCAGCCTTGCCAGCGGCGTCGAACAGGAAGGTCGCGCGCGCGATGCCCATATAGGCGCGGCCGTAGAGCTTCTTCTCGATCCAGGTGCCGAACGCCTCGCAGGCCGATCCATCGCCGTCCGATGCCAGCGTGATGGCGAGGCCATGCTTCTGCGCGAATTTGGCGAGCTTGGCGGGCGCGTCCTTCGACACGCCGATCACGGGCACGCCGATCGCATCGAACTCGGCCTTGAGCGCGCTGAAATCCAGTGCCTCATTGGTGCAGCCCGGCGTGTCGGCCTTGGGATAGAAATAGAGCACGAACGGCTTGCCGTGATAATCCGCGAGGGAAAGGGGCGCGCCGCCCGCATCGGTCAGGGCCATATCGGGCATGCTCTCACCGGTCGTCAGCATCGCTCATTCTCCACCAAGGCCTGTTCCAATGGCGCGCCACGCCGTGCCGACGCTCTGCCGCGCAGTGGTGATTCTGGCAAGCAGGTCCTGCCAGTGCGCCGTCCCGCAAGCGCGCGCGACGAGGGCCTGCGTCTCGGGAGCAGGCAAGTCCGCGCCCGGCGCGACCAGCCGCGACACGACCAGATAGCGGGTCAACAGGTCATGGGCCGGCCGGATCGCGGGGTCGAGCGCACCCGCCCCAATCAAAGCGTCGATCGCATCGCGCAGGTCCGGCGCAAAGCCGGTGCCGGTGCGGAATTGCGTCACATGGACGAGGAATTCGAGGTCGATGAGGCCGCCATCGACGAGCTTCACGTCGAGATCCCCATGTGGGGGCTTGTGCCGGGCGATGTCGCCGCGCATCGCCACGGCCGAGCGGGGCAGGGCGTCGCTATCGCGCGGCGCACGGAGCGTATCACTGATGATTGCGGCGATTTCGGCGCGCGCGGCGTCTGAGCCGAAGATCGGCCGGGCGCGGGTCAAGGCGAGATGCTCCCATGCCCAGGCCGCCTCCGCCTGATAGCGCGCGAAACTGTCGATACTCACCGCCAGCAGGCCCTGCGCGCCGGACGGGCGCAGCCGGGTGTCGACCTCATAAAGCGGTCCGGCTGCGGTGTGGACTGACAGGGCATTGCCGACCCGCTGGGCGAGGCGGTTGAAATAATGCGTCGCGCCGAGCGGCTTGCGGCCGTCGGATTCGGCCGCGAAATCGCCGGTGAAGAGGAAGATCAGGTCGAGGTCGGAGGCGTGGGTGAGAATGCCGCCGCCCAGCCGCCCCAGCGCGAGAATCACCAGCTCGCCGCCCGGCACGCGGCCATGCGCCGCCTCGAATTGCGCGATGGTGGCGCGGGTGAGGACAGCGATCGCCGCCTCGGCGACGCGGGCATAGCCGGTCGCTGCCTCGATCGGGTCGCTCGTTCCCCGCACGATCTGGACACCGATCGCAAACCGCCGGTCGCCGACCTTCTGCCGCACCGAATCGAGCAGGTCCTCATAGGTCCCGCCCGCCTCGAGACGCGCGAAATCCGTGATGAGGTCGGGCACGGACGGTACCGGATCGAACGCGGTCGCATCGATGAGCCCGTCGAGGAGGGAGGCGCGCCGGCCGAGCGCGTCGGCCAGGGCAGGGGCGTGGCTCAATATCTCGACGAGGATCTGGGCAAGGGCGGGCCGGGCGGACAGCAGGCGAAAGATATTGATCGCGCTCGGCAGGCCCCGCAGCAGGGCGTCGAGCCGCAGGATCGTGGCGGAGGGATCGGGCGCCTGCGCGATGGCGCGCATCATTTCGGGCAGCATGTCCTCCAGCGCTGCCTGCGCGGCCGGGGAGCGCAGGGTGCGGGCCGATCCCTCGCGCCATTCGGCGATCCGCGCGAGCGCCGGCGCCGGGTCGGCAAAGCCCATCTCGGCCAGCTGTGTGCCCAGCGTGCCCGGATGACTGGACAGATGCGGCCCGCCGCCCCCCGCACTTGCAACCAGACTGTCCCAGATCGCCGCCACCTCGGCGACATGGGGGGCGAGCAGGGCGACCAGCGCCGTGCCGTCATCGAGGCCATGCAGCCTGGCAACGCCGTCGAGGCTTTCCGGCCCGGTGGGCAGGCTGTGGGTCTGGCGGTCGTCCACCATCTGCAGCCGGTGCTCGATCGTCCGCAACTGGCGATAGGCACGGCTCAGCGTATCGGCTGTCTCAGGCGCGATGATCCCCGCCTGCGCCAGTGCGCCGAGCGCATCGAGCGTCGCTGGCACCCGCAGCGCCGGATCGCGGCCGCCATGGATCAGCTGATGCACCTGCGCGAAGAACTCGACCTCGCGAATGCCGCCGCGCCCGCGCTTGAGGTCATAGCCCGGCCCCAGTCGCTGGCCCTGTGCATAATGGTCGCGGATGCGGCGGGTGATGTCGGCAATGCCTTCGATCGCGCCGAAATCGAGCGATCGGCGCCAGACAAAGGGCCGGATGGCGGCCAGGAACATCTGGCCCAGCGCCTTGTCCCCGGCGGCGGCGCGGGCGCGGATGAAGGCGGCCTGTTCCCATCCAAGCGCGGTCGATTCATAATAGCTGATGGCCGCATTGACCGGCAGGATGATGGGCGTCGCGTCCGGCGAGGGACGCAGCCGCAGGTCGACGCGGAACACATAGCCGTCGGCATCGCGCTCGCTGAGCAGCGCGACCACCCGCTTGGCCAGGCGGACCGCGGCGTCGATCGGTTCTTCCCGCGCGCGGTGCGGCAGGGTCTCCGGATCGAACAGCAATATGGGGTCGATGTCCGAACTATAGTTGAGTTCGGCGCTGCCGAGTTTGCCGAGCGCCAGCAGTGCAAAGCCGCGCACCGGTTCGCCGGGATAACGCTCGGCAAAGGCCGCTGCGATGGCGCGATCGACGGCGGAGTCGGCAAAGCCCGAAAGCCGTGCCGTGACTTCCTCGAGCGGCCACGCCCCCGCGAGATCGGCGATTGCGACGGCCAGGGCGCGGGCATGCCGCTCGCGGCGAAGCGCCCGGCCGATACCGTCCGCCGCATCCGCAACGGTGCCGGCTGCTGCCCAGGCCGCCTCTATCTCCCCGGCGGCAAGATGATCGGCGATGGCCGGGAAAACCTCGAGTTGCCGCGCCAGAAAGGGGCTGTGCGCGGAAGCTCGGCCCACCGCTTTTTCCCAGTCAAAGTGCTTCTGTGCCATGGCAGGTCCCAACCATTCGTCGCATGGATCCATAATGGCTGCAACTTTGGCAATTACGCGTCGTTATTGCTTGCATGGGCGAATATCGCAACAGTCCGTCAGGGGCCCTGGGCCCCGACGCCGCAGGCGCACGGCATCATGTCGTGCGGCCGCCGGAGCGGACTGATGGGGTCGGCACGGCCTTGCGCAATGCCTTTGGGCGGTGCGCCAGGGCGAGCCAGGAGGAGTTCGCCGACCTGCTCGGCAGGCTCGACAAGCTCAAGGGGATCGATAGAAGCTAGCCTATCGGCCGTCGCTGATCCGGTCGACTTCGGCCATGATATCGGACAGCGCGCCCTCCCCGGTCGCGATCTGGGCTGACCGGGGCGGCAGGCTCCCCTGGTCCAATATGGTTTCGAGCGCGGTCCGGCCCCTGGCCACCCGGCTCTTGATCGTGCCCACCGCGACGCCGCAGATCTCGGCCGCTTCCTCATAGGCGAAACCACCGGCGCCGACCAGGATCAGGGCCTCTCGCTGTGCTTGCGGCAGCTCCTGCAATGCGCGTTGCAGGTCGGCCAGATCGATGTGCCGGTCCTGGCTGGCGGGTGCGGCCAATATGCGGTCGGCCGTCAGCTCGTCCCATTCGCCCCGGAAACGGTTGCGCCGGACCTGCGACAGATAGTGATTGCGCAGGATGATGAACGTCCAGGCGCGCATGTTCGTGCCGGCCTGAAAGCGCGCGCGCGCCGCCCAGGCCTTGAGCAGCGTCTCCTGCACCAGATCGTCGGCGGTATCGCGATTGCCGGACAGCGAGCGGCCAAAGGCACGAAGATGCGGGACGATCGCGGTAAGCTGCGCCTTGAACTCGCTGTCCGTCAGCTGGACATGCTCGACATATTCGGTCGGCCCGGCGTCGGTTTCCCGCGCCTGCGTCCCGTCGGCCGATGTGTCGGTAGGTCTGTCAGTCAAATCTCTCGCCTCTCGCGGCCCCGGTTCCCCGGGAGCGCAGCCTAGCTTGGGTCCACGGCACTGACGGCCCGAATGTCATATTTAACATGAGACGGCTGAATCACCGATAGCCGATGATGACAATCATCGCGATCACCGCAAGCAGCAGCGATATGCCCAGCACATACCGCACGATATGGGGGGTCGCGCCGGCGCGGGCGCGTTCAGTCGTGATGTGGATTTCAGGATCAGGCATGATTTCCTCACGGCTCGACTGTGACCGTCCTGCAGGCGATATCCTGCATAACATCATTTCGGTATTGAACGCCGCGTCATGCGGCAGGTTCCATGAACGGGCCATGAAACCGCTCGTGCCGACCGACGATTGGATGATATGCATCGCCGGCAGACTGGACGGAGACGGAGGGGGAAGCCTGTGGCGATCTTGGTGGATGACAGGGGGAGGCTCGCCCTCGCGAGCGCGGCGGTGCTCGCATTGGGCGTGGTGGCTGGCGGCTATCTGCTCGGCGATGGACTGCGCCGGGCGAAATCCGCCGACCGCTCCGTTACCGTCCGTGGCCTTGCCGAAAAGAATGTGACGGCCGATCTTGCCACCTGGACGATCGCCTATTCGGCCACCGGCACCGACCTGCCCACCGTGCGCGCGGACATCGACGCCAGCACGCAGGCGCTGCGGGCCTATTTCGCGCAAATGGGCTTCAAGCCGTCCGAGCTCTCGCCGATCGGGGCGGGCGTCAGCCAGTATATGAACAACGGCATCAACAATATCACGATCACCCAGCGCATGCTGCTGCGCACGACCGATATTGCCCGGGCGCAGCGGGTGGTGGCAAGCCAGTTCGACCTCGTGCGGCGCGGCGTGACGCTGCAGGAAGGGTCCGGCATGGTCTACAGCTTTACCCGCCTCAACACGATCAAGCCGGCGATGGTCGCCGAGGCAACGCGGGATGCGCGCAACGCCGCCGAACAGTTCGCCAAGGATAGCGGCACCGGTGTCGGCGGCATCAGGAGCGCGACGCAGGGCTATTTCACCATACAGCCGCGCGACGGGTCCTCGTCCGGGGACGAAGGCGGCGGCAGCGGCGGGGTCGACAGCCCCTACAAGAAGGTGCGGGTTGTCACGACGATCGATTTCTACCTCGACTGAGGCGTCTTGACCGGAGACGTCGCGCTCTCGCCCAGTTGCGCGAGATAGGTCGAGGCCGCGCTCGCCACCGGGGTGCCGGGCGCCAGCGACCGTGCGCGACTGAAGGCCGCGCTTGCGTCGCGATCCTCGCCGGATAGGGCCGCGATCACGCCCTGCTCCAGCGCGACGGCGGCATCGTCGCTGGCCAGTATGACCGCCTGCGCGATATGCTGGCGTGCAAGAGCCATGTCGTTCATCCGCCGGGCGAGAGTGGCGGACAGCAGCCAGCCGAGCGGGTCCTGCGGCGCCAGCTTCAGGGCCATGTCGAGATCGGCGCGCGCGCCCGGCTCATCCTTCATCGCGACGCGCGCCCGCGCCCGGTCGAGATAGACTTCGCCCTTGGCGAGACCATCGGGCAGGGCGCCAGCCATTGCGCCAGCCAGAGCCTTGTCGAGCGCCGCCAGTGCTGCCGCCGGATCGCCGCCGGCAAGTCCCGCATTGCCGGCCTGCGCCCACAGGCGCGCGGCGGTCGCCGCGTCACTGCCCGCCATCTGCGCGCCCGCGCTGAACGCGGCCATGGCTTCGGGCCAGTGCCTGGCCTCGGCCTGTGCAAAGCCGAGGCATTGGCGCGCCGCTGGTCCGTCCGACCGCGCGATCCATGCCCGGGCACGGGCGATCCCTGCCGCACTGTCCCGCCCCGCCAGATCGACGCAGGTCTCCAGTTCGGGATCGATGGACGAGGGCGCCTGCGCCGCTCCCCGACCTTTGATGCGGCGTTCGGCAGGCGGTTTGCGCGGCCCCATCACCGATTCGGTGACAGGGTCGAGGCCGGAGCCTGCGATCAGCATGGCGAGTAAAAGCGGCATGAATATCCGTCAGTTAAGGGCAGCGATGATCGCGATTAGGAGCGCGAGATCCTCCGGCCGCGACAGGCGATGGTCGCCATCCTTGATCAATATGGTCTGTACGTCCGCTGAACTGACCCGCTCGGCGATGCGCAGTGCGGTCTGCCACGGCACATCTGGGTCGCTCTGGCCGTGGAGCAGGCGCACCGGGCAGGCGATCGGGATCGGCTTGTCCAGCAGCAGACTGGCCTGCCCGGACTCCCAGAAGGCGCGCGTCGTCACAGAGGGCTGGTCGCCATAGTCCGTGTCTTCGACCAGTCGCCCGCTGTCCCGGATCACGGCCTTCTGCGCGTCGGTAAAGCCCCACTGTGTAAAGTCCGGCGCGGCGGCGATGCCGACCAGCGCCTTGACGCGCGGCCCCAGGTCACAGGCGAGCAGGAGCGCGATCCACCCGCCCATCGACGATCCGACCAGCACCATGTCCCTGCCGGCAAAGCGATCGATCAGGAAACGCGCGTCGCCCTGCCAGCTGGTCAGCGTGCCATCCTCGAACGCGCCCTCGCTCGCGCCGCATCCGGCATAATCGAGGCGCAGCATGGCGCGGCCGCTATGGGCCGCCCAGGCATCGAGCATGACCGCCTTGGTGCCCTCCATGTCCGACATATAGCCCGGCAGGAATACGATCGTCGGCCCCTTGCCCAGCCGGTGGCGGTAAGCGAGGCGGAGTCCGTCGCGGCGCGCGCACATCGCCGGCGGTCTGCTCACCATTGCAGTTTCGAGGGCGGCGCGACGTGGCGGTCGGCCTTGCACATGGTTTTCAACGCCTGCCAGTCGGGCTGGGCCAGCGCACGGTGATAGGTCGTGCCGGCCACCTTGCTGCGCGCGAAAGCGGCCTTGCGCTCGGCCGAGACCGGATGCGAATTTATCCAGCTCAACGCGCGCTCCTGCTTCTCTCCCGCCGCGCCTCCGCCCAGCCGGTCGAAAAAGGTGGCGGTGTCGTCCGGCGCGATCGCGGCCCCGCGCAGCCGGTCGATCGCATAGGCGTCGGCGGCGCGCTCGGCCTCGCGGGTATAGCTCATCGCGAGGACGCCGTTGACGGCGCCGGCAACCTTGCCGTTGAACCCGCCCAGGATGACGCCGAGCCCCAGCTGCCGGATCAGCCCGGCCATGGTGTCGCGGTGCCGCACATGGCCGATTTCATGGGCAAGCACGCCGGCCACCTCGTCCGACGAGCGCGCCTGTGCCAGCAATCCCTGGAAAATCACGATCCGGCCGCCGGGCATGGTGATGGCATTGACCATCGGCTGGTCGACGACCTCGATCGAGCGGACGCCGGCATCGCGCGCGCCCAGCTCATCCGCCAGCCGGCCCAACGCGGCGCGGCCCTGCGGTGTCCGGCAGAAGCGGTCGCCAACGTCGCCGGCCATGGCATCGCCCAACCGGTTTTCGAGCGAGCGGGGCACCAGCGGGGCGAGCCATCCCGGCGCGCTCACCACCAGCGCGACCACGCCTGCCGCGATCACGGTGAAGGCGATGGCGGCGCGGGTGAAGCCGATCCGGTCGATCCAGCGGCCATAGCGGGCGGGCAGCGGCAGGTGGATCGCAAAGGCGTCCGGCGGCCGTCCGTCAAAGACGAGGCGCCAGCCCTCGACCCCCTTCAGGCCATAGACCGATCGTCCGCCCGTGCCGTCCAGCGCCGTCAGGTCGCTCCAGCGATGCGGGCCGCTGTCTATGCCGATGCCCGCGAGCAGGAAGCCGTCGCCGGTCGGCACCACGCGGACGTCATGACGCGTGGCGGAGCGGCCGTCATAGTGCCAGCCGGTGACGCCGGGATCATGCTCCGGTTCGCTCATGTCAGAACGCGCCGACGTCGAGGGCGTCGAGCAGGCCCTCGCCTTGCCGGGGCAGGGCCGTGGTCGACTGGCTGAGCGTACTCAGGCTCACCTCGCCCGTCGCCTCGAGATGGGTGATGAAGAACCTCCAGTGGCGATAGGTCAGGAACATCACGCCGATGCCCAGCGTGCCCACGACCAGCAGCACGTCGCCAAGGAACAGCTTCAGGAACTGCCCGGTGCGGGCATCGAAGTGGAAATCGACTTCGCCAAGCGACAGGCGGCCGATCGCCTCGCGCAGGAAGGCCGCATAATAAACCACCGCGATGAGGCCGAGGAGCGCGTAGATGGCGATGATGAAACCGATAATGCTGATCGCAATGGCAGGGCCGGGTGACACATGCGGCCCCGGCATCATCGTCGCGAGCCGGCTGCCGAAGCTTATCGCCACCACGACACCGATCGCGACCAACAGGAAAGGCGCCAGATAGAATAGCAGGAACCGCTTGAACACCGGCCCGACGCGGGCGTTCGCGCGGAATTGCTGCGACCCGAAGCTCATCGCTTCCCAGCGTTCGTTCCACAGCGACACCATCGCCCAGGGGACCAGCAGCCAGAGCGGAATATAGCCGATGATCGTCTTGAACGCCCAGTTGAAGCCATAGCCGACGCCATTGTCGTTGCTGCCGCCACGAATGCCGTGCCAGTAGGTGCGGCTGAGCCGGTAGCGCAGCGCCCGGAACCGCGCCACGCCGATCAGGAAGAAGACGACGAGGCCAGCAACCGTGGTGAGCGTGCCCGCTGCCCCGACATGACCGTTCATGGCGAGCGCCTGCGCGGTCAACTGGAGAAGGACGAACGGCACGACAAACAGCGCGATCGCGAACCCGAAGCCCAGCAGCAGTTCCTTGCCCGTGCCGGTCCATTCCAGGGGTTCATCGATGAAGCGTGTCCGGCTCCAGAGATAGTGGCGCGTCCGGGTCGTTGCCCAGAACCGATACATGCCCAGCGTCACGATGATGAGCAGCAGGTTGGTGAGGGCGATCGGGGCATATTCCTGCCATCGGCCCTCGAAACGAAATGCGCTGTCCGTGCTGGCGGTCATAGCGTCTTCCCCCTCTGCTCCCACTGACGAAAGACCCTATAGCATGAAGAAACCGTTCGTGCTGAGTAGCCGCTGAGCTTGTCGAAGTGGCGTATCGAAGGATGCTGGCTTGGCGCGGATGCTTCGATACGGGTCTTCGACAAGCTCAGCCCCTACTCAGCACGAACGGAATTGGGTCGGGCAGAAACCATCGTGCTATCCGATAACGCCGACAAGATCAGCTGCCGTTGGGGCCGCCCGTCCCGCCGCCGCTTCCACCGCTGCCGCCCCCTCCGGCACCCACCGTGCCGATATTGCCGAACAGTTCCTCAAACAGGCCGCGCTTGCGCCCGAGTGTGGGCGTCTTGTCGCCTGCGGGCGAAATCCGCGCGATCTGGTCCATGCCCAGCCTGTCCACGGCCGCGACATTGCCGATCGGGTCGAAGCGCACCCGCAGCACGGTCTGGGCGACTGGGTGGGGAGAACGGAAAGCCAGGGCTTTTGTGTCGCGCGAAACATAGAACCATTCTTCCGGCCCGAACTGGGAGGCAAAGGTCGGGCGGCCCAGCGAGCCTTCCACCGAGGCCTTGTTGTCGACGCCCGGCGCGATCGAATCGACCAGCAGGGGGTCGAGCAGATAGCCATTATGGGCGCGCGTACGGGTGCATCCGCCCACCGCGACCATCATGGTTGCGGCGCCGGCGATCAGCATCAGCCGCTTAGTGGTGGGACGCATGAAATTCTCCGTTAAGCTATCGTGTCGTCATTCATATCCGCCATTGCATTGGCGCCTGGCGCACTCAATATGGCAGTTGCCTCGCGCCGACAAGGGCGCGTGCCGCCGGGCCGCATTGGATCCGGTTAGTCTTGATACCGGATGACCTGCTGCATGTCCCTGCTTGATACTCTGTTTCGCCGTTCTGGTTCGCAGGCCGGCCAGCGCGCGCTCTATGCGGCTATCGTTGCGCGCGGCCGCCAACCGCATTGGTATATCGATGGCGCGGTGGCGGACACGGTGGACGGGCGGTTCGACATGATCGCGGCGATACTTGCGCTCGTGCTGCTGCGGATGGAGACGCTCGGCGCGGCCGACGACAGCGCGCGGCTCGCCGAAGTTTTCGTGACCGACATGGACGGGCAGCTCCGCCAGATCGGTATTGGCGACATTATCGTGGGCAAGCATATCGGGCGCATGATGAGCGCGCTCGGCGGGCGGCTGGGCGCCTATCGCGCCGCGCTGGAAGGGACTGGGGACGGGTCTGGGGCCGGGACTGGGGCCGGATCCCTTGAGGACGCGCTGGTGCGCAACCTGTATCGCGGGGAGGCGCCGGCGCCGGAAGCCCTTGCCCATGTGGCGCAAGGCTTACGCGAATTCGCAGCTGGCCTGAGCGCGCTCGATCTCGAATCGCTGCGCGCCGCCCGGCTTCCGGTGGTTTGATGGAACGCGGTCCCGCTGCCCCTGAATTTTCGCGCCCCGTCCGCCTCGACCAGATCGGCGTGCTGACGCAGGCCGTCACGATCACGGCGGACGAGGGGGAGCGGCTGGCCCTGGCCCGGCGCTTCAGGCTCCGCTCGATCGAGCGGCTCGATGCCGACTATGGTCTCGATGCGGACGGGGATGGCTGGATGGCGCGCGGCACGTTGCGGGCCAAGGTCGTGCAGGCCTGCGTCGCGAGCGGGCAGGATGTTGCCGAGACCATCAAGGCGCCCTTTGCGATCCGCTTCGTGCGCGAGGCCGAACCCGAGGGCGAAGAGATCGAACTGACCCCCGACGAATGCGATATGATGGCGATCGAGGGGGACAAGATCGACATGGGCGAGGCCATCGCCCAGACGCTGGTCCTCAACCTCACCCCTTATCCGCGCGCACCCGATGCCGACGAATATCTGCGCAAAATGGGGGTGAAGAGGGAGGATGAGGTGGGGCCGCTCGCAGCCCTGCGCGACCTGTTGGGGAAATCCAACAAGGCCTGAGCTTCCCGCTCTGTTCCTCTTTCGTTCGGTTGGGCGGCATGGCATAAGGGGCCATGGACTTCGCTGCATCTCCCCCGCGTAAGATCATCCATATCGACATGGACGCCTTTTACGCGTCGGTGGAGCAGCGCGACGATCCGTCCTTGCGCGGCAAGCCGCTGGCGGTGGGCGGTGCGGGGCGGCGCGGCGTGGTGGCGGCGGCGAGCTATGAGGCGCGCGTGTTCGGCGTCCGCTCCGCCATGCCCGGCGGGCGGGCGCGGCGGCTCTGCCCGGACCTCTTGTTCGTGCCACCCCGCTTCGATGCCTATCGCGCCGTATCGGAGCAGATACATCGCATTTTCGCCCGCTTCACCGACATCATCCAGCCGCTCTCCCTCGACGAGGCCTATCTGGACGTCACCGAGAACCGGCTCGGCATCGCGTCCGCGACCTATGTCGCGCAGGAGCTGCGGCGGCTGATCCGGGAGGAGACGGGGCTGACCGCGTCCGCCGGGGTTTCCTACAACAAGCTGCTGGCCAAGCTGGCCTCGGACCAAAACAAGCCGGATGGCCTATGTGTAGTGCGGCCCGAGGAAGGCGAGGCCTTCATCGCGGCAATGCCTGTCAGTCGTATACATGGTATAGGTCCGGTGACAGCGCGGCGGATGGCGACGCTGGGTATCGAGACCGGCACTGACCTCAAAAAGCGTGACCTGGCGTTCCTCCAGAAGCATTTCGGCAAGGCCGCGACCTATTATTACGGGGCGGCACGCGGCATCGACGACCGCCCGGTGCGCGACCGGGAAACGCGCAAGTCGGTGAGCGTGGAGGACACGTTCGCCACCGATCTGACCGACGAGACGGCCCTGATCCATGAACTGGCACAGGTCGCCGAGCGCCTCTGCATTCGGATCGATCGTGCCGGCGCGGTCGGGCGGACGGTGACGCTCAAGATCAAGCTCGCCGACTTTCGCATCCTCACCCGGTCGCGGACACATCCTCAGCCGGTGCATGATCGCGCGCAGATCTTCGAGACCGGATGCGCCCTGCTGCGCGCCGAGCTGCCGTTGCCGCTGGGCGCGCGGCTGCTCGGCCTAGGCCTGCACAATCTCGCGGCGGAAGAGGAAACAGCGGAGCCGGACCAGCTCGAACTGGCGATCTGAGCCGGGGGGTTGGTCAGAACGGGATGAGGCGCCGTTTCTCGCTGAACTTCATATAGCCGGCGTTGATGCCCAGCCGCCAGCCGACACCCATGCGTATCGGGATCAGCACGATGTCGCCGCGCCGCAGATAGCTCGCGGTGAAGCCGCCGATCAGATAGGCCGCGCCTTCGCCCGCCGGATAGCGCCGGTAGAGGTCCTGGCTGTCAAAGAGATTGTAGACGAGGACAAAGGTCTTGCCCGCATTGCCGCCAAGGTCGAAACCCAGCGATGGCCCGGTCCAGTAGACGGGGCGTTGTCCCTCGACCTTGTGGGCCATCGTGCCCGAACCATAGCGCAGGCCGACGCCGATCGCGGCCGCTGCCTCGCGCCCGGCGATATAGGCCGTGGGCTCGCCCTGATCTTTCAGGATCTTCTCGATCATGGAGGCAAGGCCTTCCGCGCCCTTGCCGAACACGCCCTCGGCCGCGCCGATGAGATCGTCCTTCTTGTAGGTTTGGCCACTCACCTTGCTGTCGGTTGCGGTGCCGGCTGCGGTCGTGGTCGCTGCACTGTCTGCCGGTACAGCCGGGTCCGGCGCAGGCGTCGGGGCGGCCGGGCTGGGCGCCTGAGCTGGTGCCGAACTGGACGCTGGCGCTCCGGGTGCAAGATCGGCGTCGATCGCGCTGTTCGGATCGACCGTGCGAACCTGCGCGCCCACCATCTGGACAGGCATGATCGCCGCGATCAGCGCCAGCCAGAAGCTCGCCCGGACCAACCTGGTGCGCGCCCTTGGCCGTGGTGTTCGGATTGACCGTTCAACAATCGTCATCATGTCGTCCCCCGACGGTAACGCAGGTCGCGTACCGGGCCCAATCTATCCTGCCGGCGCGATGAAGCGACAATGAATGAACGACGAGCCGAGTCGATTTCGGGCCGGACCGAATCGATCCATACCCCGGCGCGGCTCAATCGTTGAGCGCGTTGATGGCGGCGTGCACCCGGGCTTCCACCTCCTTGCGGGGAAGGCCGGGCGGGATGGTCTCGCCGATGCGATAGCGCACCACGCCCGGCAGGCGGATGAAGTGCCCGCGCCGGTTGAGACGGCCGCTGTCGATGGCGATCGGGACCACCGGCATCTTGAGCAACGCATAGAGGCCGGCGAAGCCTGATTTCAGCGGCGGCCGCTCACCATGGGCGATGCGCGTGCCCTCCGGGAACAGGCAGAAAGGACGGCCCGCTCCAAGGGCCGCCCGAGCCCCGATCCTGAGCGTGCGCAGCGCCGAAGCGCCGCCCTCACGATCGACCGGGACGATGCCGTAAGCACGCGCCGCGCGGCCCCAGAGCGGCAGTTCGGTGAGTTCGCGCTTGGCCGCGATGACAGGCCGGTCGAAAATGGAAAGAAGGTCGATCGTCTCGAACATCGCCTCGTGCTTGAGCACGCAAAAAAATGCTCCTTGCGGCAGGTCTCCCTCGATCTGGACCCGCTGGCCGAGCAGCCATCGGGCACAGAGCCGGTGCCAGCGCGACCAGGCCCGCCCCATGACGGCTATCGGACCTCCGCCCAGCGGCACGAGAAGGAGCGCGACCACCACCAGCGGCAGCGACAAGCCATAAAAGATGACGACGAACAGAAGGGTTCGGATCCAGGCGAGGATAGTGGAGAGCATGGATCAGATACCCATGATGCCGGCGGCCCGGCGCAGCGCGTATTTGTGGAATTCGTACATCAGGGTGCGCAGGCTTGGCTGGGTCTGCACCGCGTCGGGCAGGATGACGATGCCGGCAGGCAGCTGCCGGCGCAGCTCATAGCGCGCGCGGCGCATGTGCCAGTCGGCGGTGATCAGCCGGACGGAGCGGTAGTGACGGCGCCTGATCCATGCGCTGGTCTCGATGGCATTGGACCGGGTGTCGATCGCCTCATGGCCAAGCTCGACACAGCATCGCATCTCCGAAGGTCCGACGCCGTAGGTGAGGCTGATCGCGGCTGGCCCGGTGTCGTGATCGACGCCCGAAATAAACAGCCGCTCCGCCCGCTTTCTCTTGAGCAAGGCGAGCCCATGTTCGATGCGCCCCGCCGAACCGGTCAGCACGACGATGCCGTCGGTCTTCTGGTCCGCCGCCGGCTGGGGCAGGGTGGTGGCGAACAGGGCAAAGCAGCCCGCCCAGAAAATCAGGATGATGGAAATGACGCGCAGGATCATAGCGATCTGGCCAAAGCGCGCTGCAAAGTCATCCGCGCCGCGATCCAGGCGAGGCCGACGAAGGCCAGCGGCAGGAGCGGCAGCACGACCCAGCCCCAGTCGGGCAATCCAGCGCTGCTGACAAGGTCGTTCGCCAGGAGGCTGAGCGACCGCCCGACGAGGAGGATTACCGCCACCGCCACCAGCAAGCCGAGCAGCGCGCCGAAGCTCACGTCCAGTGTCATGCGCCGCTGGAACAGGCGCATGACCTGCCGGTCGGTGGCGCCCAGCATGTGCATGATCTCGATCGTCCCGCGATGCGTCGCATGCGCCGCCCGTGCGGCCAGAACGACCGCACAGCCGGTCGCGATCGCCATGAGCGCGACAATGGCGTAGGCGAGCCCGCCGATGGCGCGCACGAGCAGGGCCACCGGCTCGAGATAGGCCGCATGGGGCTGAACACGCGCCTTTGTTGAAACTGCATCCACCCGGCGGGTAATATCCCGCGCCGCCGCCTCGGCTTGGGCGCCGCTTACCGCGAGGTCGACGTCGATCAAGGCCGGTATCGGTATGTCCGCCGCCGCGATGTCGCGGCCCAGCCAGGGTTCGAGCTGCCGCACCAGCACATCACGCGGCACCGGACTGATCCGCTTGATCGCCGGCATGCCGTCCAGATCCTTGAGAATGCGCAGGACATCGGCCTCGCGCCGGGTGGCTTCGGGTTCGACCACCTGGACCGTCAACCGATTGGCGACGGCATCGGCCATGGTCGCCGCGCCCTGTTGGAGCGCGATGCCGGCCGAGCAGGCGAGCACTGTCAGAAAGGTCATGATCGCAATGATCCAGGGCATCGGCCCGGAGAGGCGCCCCTGCGGTAGCAGCCGGTCCTCGGGGCTCCCCGCCTTTACGGCTTTTCTCACCATCGCGGCGGCTCGACCGGCTCGATGCGCGGAGGATAGCGCAGCATGCCGGTGGGATCGACGAGGCGACCCCGGTCCAGCCGCATCATCCGCGCGTCCGTGACCTTGCCGAGCAGGTTGAAATCGTGGGTCGCCACGACAATGGTCGTGCCCAGCTTGTTCAGCGCCTCGAACAGGGTGATGAGCCGCGCCGCCATTTCCATGTCGACATTGCCGGTCGGCTCGTCCGCGACCAGCAGTTCCGGCCGCCCGATGACCGCGCGGGCGATGGCGGCGCGCTGCTGTTCGCCGCCCGATAGCGTAGCGGGCAGGGCCGTCGCCCTGTCCGAGAGGCCGACCCAGTGCAGCATTTCCTCGACCGGCCCCTGCAACTGCGCTTCCGGAACGCCGGCAATGCGCAGTGGCAAGGCGATATTATCGTGCGCCGAGAGGTGCGGCACCAGCCGGAAATCCTGGAAGACGACGCCGATCCGGCGACGAAATCCCGGCATGCGCGTGCGCGCCATGGTGACGACGTCGGTCCCGAACAGGCGGATCGCGCCGCGGCTTGGTCGCTGGGCAAGATAGAGCAGCTTGAGCAACGACGTCTTGCCCGCACCGGACGCGCCGGTCAGGAAATAGAACTGCCCCTGCTCCAGAGAAAAGTTCAAATCCGACAGCGTTTCCGCGCCCAGGCCATAACGAAGCCCGATATTTTCGAACTGGACGATCGTTGCCATCGTCGACGCGCTTCGAACCCCCAACATCCCGTTGCGCAACCGTTCACGATCGGCGGTGCAGCATAGTTGACGTTCATGGCACAGCCGACCCATTGCCGTAAAGGCGGGGCGCAAAGACGGCGCATGCGCGGCATGATTTGGACCCCGTCCAAGGACGCTTGCCCTCGGACTCAAAGCGGTGTTTATGGGCGTGCAATGATCCTGACCTGCCCCAAATGTGCCACGCGCTACATCGTGCCCGACAGCGCGATCGGACATGACGGCCGTCAAGTACGCTGCGCATCCTGCCGGCATAGCTGGTTTCAAGAGGGGGCCGCACTGGCAGAGCCGCCCGCCCGTGTCCAGGCTGAGGCGATGGCCGCCCCGGCCCCGGCCCCGGCGCCCGCCCCACCACCTGCCGAACCCGCCGCCCCGGTCGCGCAGCCCCGTCCGCCGGAGCCGATCGCTACCCGCGCCCCGGAGCGCGTCGCCTCGTCGCCGGCCTATGAAGAAGAAATCGACGCCTTCCCGGGTCTTGGCTACGATGATGATGGCGGATCAAAGCGGCGGCCACGCCGCAATCCGGCGCGCTATTGGACCCTCGGCGCGATCGCCTTCGCTTTTGTTGCGGCACTGGCAGGGGGCGCCTTATGGTATTTTGGTCCGCCCTCCTGGGCGGTGAACCTGGGTCTGGCGGCCAGCCGCGACGAGCCCCAATTGCTTTTCTATCTGCCCAAGCCCCCCGAGCGCCGCAAACTGCCGACCAATGAGGAATATTTCGCCTTCAGCGGCCGCATCGTGAACAGCTCGGACGAGGAACTGCCGGTACCGCCCATCGTCGTAGAGCTGAGAGACGCGCAAGGACGGCTCGTGTTCAGCTGGATGACCAAGGCCGACAAGGCCCGGCTCAAGCCCAACGAGGAAGCGCGAGTCTCCGAAAGCCGGCTCGATATCCCCAAGAATGCGCGCAACCTGTCGCTGAAATTCGTCGACAGCGGTCGATAGCGCGATCGGGCAGGAACGTGACGCCGCGCCGCTTGCGCAACTGAACGCCCTCGTCTAGGGCACGGGCCTTCCAGGATATGCGGAGCGGTGGCCGAGTGGTCGAAGGCGCTCGCCTGGAAAGTGAGTATACGCCAAAAGCGTATCGAGGGTTCGAATCCCTCCCGCTCCGCCAGGTCCGGGTCTTCAGCGGCCCGCTGTGAACGTCGACGAACTAGAAATTCCGCTGAATTTCTGGGATTTATGGTGGTTCCATGGTCGCTAGCGTTCGCGCCAGATCGTGGCCTGCCGGCGCCAATTTTATGACGATTTTTATGACTTGAGACCGCTGTCGTGCCCAGCTATGCCGTGTCCGAGGCCAGCTATGCACGTCAGAAACAAATTTAACGTCAAGCAGATAGCAAGTTTGATCACCCCAGGGGTCTACGCTGATGGCGGGGGTCTGTATCTAAGGGTGCGGCCAACCGGCACCCGGTCCTGGCTCTATATCTGCATGATCAACGGCAAGCGGCGCGAATTAGGCCTGGGATCGGTCCACGACATTTCTCTCTCGAAGGCGAGAGAAAAAGCGGCTGAGGCTCGCGAACATTTTTTGAATGACCGAGACCCGGTGAAGGAGCGGGCTCGCGCACTCGTGGCGCAGAGACCGGTCGCCACTTTCGGAAAGTTTGCCGAGCAACTTATGGACGACATCGAAGATGGTTTCCGTAACGAGAAGCACCGCAAGCAATGGCGCTCCACGCTCAGGATCTATGCCAAGCCGATTCTCGAGACGGCCGTGCAGGACGTGACGACGGAAGATGTTCTCGGCCTGCTCATGCCCATCTGGCTGGAAAAGCCAGAAACGGCGTCCCGCGTCCGGGGGCGGATCGAACGCGTGCTTGATGCGGCGAAGGCAAAGGGACATCGCCAGGGCGAGAACCCAGCACGGTGGCGAGGCCACCTGGAACTTCTCTTGCCTCGGCGCAAGAGGGCTGAGACCAAGCATCATGCGGCGCTGCCTTTCGATCAGGTCGCAACGTTCATGACCGAACTGCGCAAGCGGCAGGCAACAGCCGCCAGGGCATTGGAATTTACCATTTTAACTGCCGCCCGGTCCGGCGAGACGATCGGAATGACGTGGGGCGAGATCGACTTGGCGGAATGCGTCTGGACGATCCCGGGGGAGCGAATGAAGGCCGGCGCCACGCACCAGGTTCCCCTCAGCGACGCTGCCATTGCTGTTCTGACGGCCCTGAAACCCGGGGATCCCACAGCGGATCAGCTCGTGTTTGCCAATGACGGCGGACGACAGCTGTCCAACATGGCGATGGCGATGCTGCTGCGCCGGATGGGCTATGACGGGATCACGGTCCATGGATTCCGATCGACGTTCCGGGATTGGGCGGGCGAGAGCACTGCCTTCGGGCGTGAAGAGATCGAAATGGCTCTGGCCCATACCATCGAGTCGGCTGTTGAACGAGCCTATCGCCGTGGGCGCGCGCTGGAAAAGCGGCGAGAACTCATGAGTGCATGGGCGAGTGCCTGCTTCTCATCCAACTGACGCATTATCCGCGAGGAACGGCGACGATTCGGCCGTCATGACCTTCGACAGCCCTATAGCCCTTAGGGATAGCAATCATCCTGCCATCCCCGCCTTGCTGACCGTGGCCGTCGTTGGGAATAGCCGCGATCCGTCCATCGTCGCCGGCTAGGGAATGGTGATGAGGTGAAATGGCAACAATTCGTCCGTCATGACCCTGGGGCGCCAGGCACCCTTCAGGAATTATGACCTTCCGGCCATCTCGGCCCTGGAGGATCCTGTGATGTTCTGAAAAATTGGTTAGGGTTTGGGGTTGCATCGCAGTCTCCGGGCAGACGGGCGTGAATCACAAATCAACCTCGAAGTGTAATTGTGTGGCCGCACGTTAAATTGCGTGGGTAGCCCACACTATCGAGTCCGCAACTGAGCGTGCATACCGAAGAGGCCGCGCCCTTGAAAAAAGACGCGACCTCATGACGGTGTGGGCCGATTACTGTGGCGCCTCCCAACGGTAGACAGGCAAGGGGGCGTAGCGGAATTGCGGCCCCACAGCTTGATGTTGCTATTTGCAAGTCTTGATGATCGGCAGATTCCAGCGCTCAACCCTAATCTCCTTGGTGAAATCGACCCAAAAGCTGGAGATCGCGTCGGGGTGCAGCACCTGCTTGCCCCCTGCCGCATCCTTAAGGGCAAGTGCCCGCAAGAACTTGATCATGTCGCTCCGGATGCGCTGCCCCTCGCCGCCGCCGAATGTGACTTGCTCGACCGACATCATGCTCCGTAGCTGGGCCAGGCGGAGATAGCGGTGACCTGAACCCCGGAAACTGGTCCGAATTTGGTGAGAGATTCTCGGTTAGGTTTGGCTGGAGCCGACTGAGGGAGTTTCTGGATGAAGAAGTCCAAGTTTAG